>Ga0163202_1000043_pt1 | contig 19553 bp, 15 predicted proteins | sample PL_2010_300m_FD_113540 | JGI IMG/M metagenome (GOLD analysis project Ga0163202, IMG submission 113540) | Freshwater microbial communities from Powell Lake, British Columbia, Canada to study Microbial Dark Matter (Phase II) - PL_2010_300m | ecosystem: Environmental > Aquatic > Freshwater > Lake ... | reverse complement strand
GTTCTTCTCTTCCTTGATGCCCCGGCCGATGCCGACGACAATAGTCGCCTTGGTGATGTCGATGCCGGTGGTCGGTACTTCCTCCAGCCCGATGAACTTGGTCTTGCCGCCGGAAGCGACGTCGCCCGCGTCCCAGCGCACGACCTCACCGGACAGGGACGCCGGCTCGGGCTTGAAGTTCGACTGCCGGACCATGATGACTGCCGGCTCCGCCCCGATCACCCAGTCCGCAACCAGCTTGCCCGCATACATGCCCCGGCTGACCGAGAACACGCTGTCGGCCTTGGTGAACGCGACCGCGTCCGAAACCAGTCCCGCGTTCAGCGCGACCGCCAGGCTCGGCCCGAGGTCGGTGCCGAACGCCGAGTTGGCGACCAGGATCGCCCCCGGCTTCCGCTCGGCCACGAGCTTCAGGAGCGCCTTCTGGTATGGCTCGTAGTTGAAATCCCTAAACGCCGGGCCCGCGGCATAGACGACGCGGTCGGCCTGCGACGTCAGGCCGGGCAGCAACCCGTCGCACCCGTCTCCGAACAGCACCGCCTCGACCTTGCCGCCCGCAGGCGCGGCCAGCTTCCGGGCCGCGGTCAGCATCTCAAACGTAACGTCGCGGATAGCTCCCTGCCGATGCTCAACCAGTACGAAAACGTCGCTCATGACGCAGCCCCCGCCGACAGCTTACGGCCAACGGCTAACGGCTTTCCGGTTCCGGACTTCTGACTTCTGACTTCTGACTTCTGACTTCTGACTTCGGTTGGCATCAGACGGCTCCCTTCTCTTTTAGAAGTTGAGCCATCTTGAGGGCTTTTTCCTCAACGCTGCCCTCGAACATCTCCGCCGCGGACACCACCTCGGGCACGTACACCTTCAGGAGTTGGGTCTTCGATTCCGTCTTGGCCGGCGCCGCCTGCTCAATCGGCTTGGCCCCGGCCCGCTTGATGCCCATAATCGAGGCGTAGCGCGGCGTGTTGCCGCCGGTCTGGATGGTGACCACGCACGGGGTGGCCAGTTCCTTCACCTCGAGGAATCCGCCCTCGAGCTCACGCCTCACCACCACCTTGCCGGTCTGGATATCGAGCTTCGTCACATAGGCCGCGTGCGGCAGGCCGAGCAGTTCGGCCAGGGCCGGCCCGACCTGCGAATTCCCGTCGTCCGACGCGATGGCGCCGGTGACAATCAGGTCGAAGGTCTTGCCCTTGAACCACGCCGCGAGCACCCGCGCCAGCCCCACTCCATCGGCTTCGCCGATGCCCTCGCTATCAATCCGGGCCGCCGCGGTACCGCCCTTGGCCAGGCCCATACGCAGCACCTCCTCGGTCGGCTTGGGCCCGACCGATACCAGCGTCACATTGGCGTTGTGCCTCTCCTTGGCCAGAAGCGCCTCTTCCAGCGCGTAATTGTCCGCCTCATTGATGGTGAACGCCAGCTTGTCCTGGACAATGCCCTTGCCGGTGGCATCCACCTTCACATCAGCCTCAGCGGTATCCGGGACCCGCTTCAGGCAAACCGCAATCTCCACGCTAGCCTCCAATCTCCTGACAAAACCACGCTGCCGAAGACGAGAGCTGCCTCAGGCAGCCGGACGCCGTTGGTTGCGAGTGATTAGTCGCCATTAGTTCAGTTGAGCGGACTGAAAAGATACCCCAAAAACCCGGCTGGTCAATAACAGCCGGGACTCTCCGCAGTCATCGTTGCACCATGCCGATTCCGTCTACTGCCGGCCGCAAACTGGAGGCTGGAAACCGCGGCAATCTGCCGCGTCAATCCACAACCTTGAATCTGAAACGAATGGGTTCATCATGAAGAGCCGCGTGGAGTGGGTGACATGGTTGCGTGCTGAGGGAAATGGGACGGTGAGACAACTGGAGCAGGGACCGGAACAGAGATGGCGGAACGGAAGCGGGACTTGCAGACCGGACACCGGCAACTCGTGCCGGCGCCTTATTGACACGCTTCCGATCAAGAAGAGTGCTGTGTCCCTAAAACTCCGAATGGACGGTGCACGAACGGTCGATCCACGTTTCTCGATGTGTATCATAGTGCACACTTCGCCGGACTCTAGAAGGCGCCCTAACCCCCATATTCTCAATCCACTATCCCCGATTTCCGCAAAACACCCTCCCCCGCCCCCCGGGCGGTGTGCTGAGCAGTATGCGAAGCAGCTCCGCGGAAAGCTCGGGGAGGAACCCGGTGACCGGCTTGCCGAGTAGCTTGACCGGGAGCTTGCCGCGCAGCTCCGCGAGAGGCGAGGCGAGGAGCGACCCGGAGAGCTTGGCGGGGAGCCCGCCACGCAGCAGCGCAGGAAGCCCCGGAGGAAGCTGTGGGGGTCGCCTTCCGAGCAGCTTCCGGGGCAGTATCCCGGGCAGCGTTGGGAGTAGCAGTCCGAGGAGCCTCCGTGGCAGAGCAGATGGGAACGGGGAGTCCACCACAAAGTCACAAAGAGGGCCTTGGACTCCGAGAGCTTGGTGACTTGGTGTCTCGGTAGTAGAACTCCGAATCTTTGCAGTCTGCGGAATCTGTGGATGACCTCAAGGGACCTTGGCGTTCTTGGTAGCCTTGGCGGTTGGCGGACAGCGGTCTGCTGTGTACGGTATGCGGCGTACGGTCTGCCGTTTGTTGTTCTTGCACCGGTCACGGGGGATATATAGAATTTACAATTGACCTTGAAACAACCGTCTTTGGAGGCTTCTTGAAGAGAGCTCTGATTCTTGCTGCCGTTCTGCCGGCGCTGCTTTTGGCCGGGACCGTAACCCATACGCTGAATACGAACCCGGCCGCTGTCCGGTTCTCGACCCACAATGGGTGCGACGTGGTCGAGCTGCCGCAAGGGGCCGTGTCGCCTGACCCGGGCAAGCCGTCGCTACCCGAGGTCGCGGTGACGCTCGCGATTCCCGCGACCGCGCAGGTGACCGGCGTGACCGTCACCGTGCTTTCCACGACCGAGCTGGGCTCCTACAACGTGGTGCCGGCCCAACCCGCCTATCCCCTGTCCAAGCAAGCTGCCGCGTGGGTTCCTCCCGACGCACAGGTCTATTCGTCCAACGCTCCGTTTCCAACCAACACCCTGCTCGGCTATCACGCCGGCTCTGCTGCCGGGTTCAGGGTCGTCTCGATCAGAGTCTCTCCGTTTTCACTGCGGCCGCAGTCGGGACAACTATCACTCAATACGAAACTGAAGATAAGTGTGGACTATGCGGACGGGATGGACGCGGCACGGACGCTGACGCCGTCGCAGCGTAACCGGGCGCTGGCGGGATTGCGCTCCCTCGTCAGCAATCCCGAGGACTTGGACCAGTTTGCGCCGCTTGCGGCCAATCTCGGCCTGCCTGATATCGCCTATCTCATCATCACCACCGACGCCCTCGCGCCCGAGTTCGTGCCGTTTGCAGAATACCGCACCAGCCACGGCCTGCGGACGGAGATTCGGACCCAGGAGTGGATTGACCGCAATTACGAGGGACGCGACCTGCAGGAGAAAACCCGCAACCTCATCATCGACTATTTCCAGCACCGCGGCCTCTCCTATGTGCTGTTGGCTGGAGACAATGACGAGGTGCCGTGCCGCCGCATCCGGGTCAGCGTCGGTGAGGAGACGGGCAACATTCCGACCGACCTCTACTTCGGCGACCTCGACTATTCGTGGGACTCGAACGAGAACGACCTGTTCGGCGAGATGTCGGACTCGGTCGACTTCTATGCCGACGTCGTCGTCGGCCGCGCCTCGGTCGACCGCGCCTCGCAGGTGCAGAACTTCATCGCCAAGGTGAAGACCTACGAGGACAACCCGGCGACTGACTACATCAAACGGAACCTGCTGCCGTCCGGCTGGCTCTGGCAGTCAATCGGCTACCACGGGAAGTTTGTCAACGATTCCATCGCCAATCTGACCCCGTCCGGCTGGACCGACGTGAAGATGGAGAACCCGCCCGGCGCGGGCGCGGTGCAGGATTCTTTCGACAACGGGTTCGCTCTGTTCGACCCGGCCGGCCACGGCAACGAGGGCGGGGTCTACCACGAAAACGGGACCCCCATCTACCTCTCCGGCAACGCTTCGCGGCAGCAGAACCGCCGGCGCTACACCATCATGACCTCGCTCGCCTGCACCCCGGGCAACTTCGAAGCCGAAGACTGCCTCGCCGAGGTCGCGCTCAATTGCGACTCGGCCGGCTGCATCGGCGTGATGATGAACTCACGCTACGGCTGGGGCACGCCGCCCCAGATGGGCCCGTCCGAGAAGCTCTGCGTCCGGTTCTACGACCACCTGTTCAACTCGCATGAGTACGTCATCGGCGTGACCCACAGTCGGTCGCGCGAGGAGTACGCCGGTGCGGCCCACTCTAGTTCGCTCTGGCGCTGGTGCATGACCGAGTTCAACCTGCTCGGCGACCCGGCCATCGACATCTGGACCGAAACGCCGGGCCAGCTCACGGTCTCGGCCGCGGACACGATTTCGACCGGCGGGCAGGACCTTTCGGTCACGGTGACGCCGGCATTCGCGGGCGCGCTGGTCTGCGCCTGGAAGGGCGACGAGGTCTTCGCGACCGGCCAGACCGATGGCTCCGGCCATGTCACACTGGCGGTTCACCCGGCCACCGCCGGCGAGTTGCAGGTGACCGCCACCAACCACAATTATCTCGCCGGCACCAAGACCGTTGTCGTCAAGCCCGGCTCGCCCGAACCGTACGTGGCGTACCGGCGCTTCCGGGTTGACGATGCGGGCCAGTCCAATCCCAACGGCATCCTCGAACCGGGCGAGACCTGCAACCTGATCCTCACCGTTGCCAACGTCGGCAGCGGCCCGGCCGACAACGCAAGCATCGTGCTGGAGATTACGAGCGGACGGGGCTCGGTCCCGGATTCGACCGCGGATTTCGGCACCATCGCCGCCGGCGACTCCGCGACAACGTCCAGTCTCAGCCTGTCTGCCGCGCCCGACGCCCTGCCCGGCTCGAGCCTGCGACTCCTCGCCCGCGTCTCGTCCGGCGGGTCGGAGTGGAACCTTGAATTCGAGGTTGTACTCGGCTACCCGGGCCGCCTCTGCGCCGAAGTCGACACCGGCAAGGTCGCGCTGAGCGTCACCGCCCGCGGCACAGTCGGCTATGACCGCGAGAGCGGCCGCGCTGGACGGGGATTCCGTTTCCCGGAAACCGACACCTCGTGCCTCAACGCCGCGAGCTTCTGCCTTGTCGGCTGCCCGGAGTACGTTGCCGACCGCTTCTACAACCTGGGCAGTGGTTATGATACCGACTGGCGGCTCGTCGACAGCGTCTTCTCCCGCGCGCCGAGATGGAACGCGGACGAGTACATCACGTCCGCCTTCAACGACGCCGGCCACTCCAACTCCCACAACGTCACGGTCCAGCAGCATGCACTCGGAATCGACGAGCCCGGAAACAACGACTGGGTTATCCTCGTCTACGACGTCCACAACGGCGGCAGCGAAGCCATCAATGGCTACGCCGGCGTCCTGGCCGACTTTGACGTCGTGGCAACCGACCGGCTGCACGACGTCGCCTACACCGACGCCGGCCTCGCGACCGCCTTCATGCGCAACGTCCTCTCGAAGAACCGCTGGTGTGGGGTCAAGCTCCTGACTCACGACGCGGCCGCCAAGCTCGCGTGCATCGACCACGGGCTCTACGTCTATCCCGACTCCGGCCTGAGCGAGGACATGAAGTACCGCATCATGACCGGCCAGCTCGGAGCGCAGAGTTCCGGCCAACCCTACAACTGGTCGGTGGCGGTGTCGACCGGTCCGTTGAGCCTGCCGCAGGCCGGAGATGCGCGCGTCGCCTTCGCGTTCGTCGCGGCCGGGGACTCGGCGACCTACCTCAACGCCTGTCAGCGGGCCCAGGAATGGTACGACGCGAACGTGGGCGTGGCCGAGGAACGGAACCTCAAGTCCCAAGCCTCAAGCCTCAAGCTGGAGGCATTCCCGAACCCGGCGACGAGCACTATCAACATCCGCCTCTCCTCCCTCCTCTCTTCTCCCTCCTCCCTGTCCCTGTACAACTCCACCGGCCGGCTGGTCCTCGCCAGCCCGGTCCGGACTTCGTCATTCGTCCTTCGTACTTCGTCCTTGCCAGCAGGCATCTACCATTTACGCCTCAAGTCCGGCGATAAGACCGTGTCGCAGCGCGTGGCCATCGTGCGCTAGGCGCGCAAAGAACACTCACCGGCCGCCCGCTGTCGCGGGCGGCTTTCTTCTTACCGTGTTGACAACTCCCTGGCCAAATCATAAACTGCTGGTGGTGAAACGGCCACGGCGCACTGTACTGCTACTCCTGCTTGCGCTTGTGTCGGCTGCGGCGCTTGCCCAGGCCCAGGAGCCGACACCGGTGCGGCTGAGCGACGCGGTTGGCGACACCATCGACTTGGCCGAGCGCAACAGCTTCCGCTTGTTCCCGAACACCGCCGGATTCCAGCGCGCCACAATCCTCGCCCTGCCTGGCCCCGAGTTCTTCGCCCAGGTGGCGCGCGCGGACGGCGACGCCACGGAGCAGGTCTTCTACCGCATCATGCCCGGCGACCTGCAGCGGATTCGCTTCCTAGTCAACAACCACGTATATGTCGACGGGCAGCAGCAGTCCGATTCAACCGTTGTGCCGAGCCTTGCATCATTCTGGCAGGCGATTGAGGAACAACCTTTGCCGGACGTCCCCGGCAAACCGGCCCAGACCCAGGAAGTCACGCGCGTGCCGGCAAAGGCAGCGGCCGCCGACAATACTTCGCCGCGACCGGCCACCAATTGCGAGAACCGATACGCGTGCACGGTACACGGCGCCACCCTGGGTTCGATCGCCGGGGGCTGCATCGGCTCTCACACCGGCTACACTCTTATCGAACCCGGGCACTACGAAGAAACCGAGTGCTTCCGCATCTACATTCCGCCCCTGTACCGGGTTGACCTTGCCGGGCTCTTGTTGCCGTCGATCGGCGCAACTGTGGTGGGTGCCGTGGCCGGGTACGCATTCGGCAGCGTCGCAGACCGCAAGCCGGCAACGGCCAGTCTTGCCCAGGAGGACACGCGCTGGCGCACGGGTTGCGCCGGGGCGAGTGTTCTCCCGGCCATCGCACTCGGAGTCCTTGCCGGAACTGCCGCGCACGGTACGATCTTCGGCCGAGAGCGCGATCCCAACTACAAGATCGAGAATGACCCGGACGGCCTGTCAGCGATTCCGTCCGTGTTGACCGGGCTGTGCGTGTCGGTCGAGGTTGTGACCTTCGGTTATCTCATCGGCCGCATGATTGACCGCAACAAAGCAAGAGAGGCCAGGCACTGAGATGAACGCGATCAAGGGGACCCCAATCCGCATCGGGCTGCTGCTTGTTGTTGCAGTCACTTTCTCCGCGGCCCAGGAGCCGACGGTTCTACGGTTGAGAGACGCGGTAGGCGATACGATTGACCGGGCCGAGCGCGACAGCTTCCACCTGTTCCCGAATACCGCCGGCTTCCGACACGCCGTGATACTCGGGCTGCCAGATTCCAAGGTCTTCGCCGAGGTGGCGCAGGCCGACGGCGATACGCTGGTTCGACTCTACTACCGGATTCTGCCCGGCCAGTTGGAGAGGCTCCGTTTCGTCATCGACTACCGCGATTTCGTCACCGGACAGCAGAAGACCGACACGACCATCGCGCCAAGCCTGAGAGCGTTCTGGCGGGAAGTGGAAGCGCGGCCGTTGCGGAATGTCCCGAGCGGGAACATCGAGTCCGGTCCCGAGGACTCACCTCCCAATCCGTCGATAATGAGCGAGAACCGGTACCACATGACCCTGCTGGGCACGACTGCCGGGTCCGCGCTCGGCGGTTGCGTTGGGTCTTGGGCCGGGATGAAGATCGTGGATCACGTCCCTTCCACCAACTGCCTGGACCAGAACGTCACGGTACCCGTGTATTCGGTCAACCACCCGGTGTTCTGGACCACCGCCTGCTGCCTGACTGCGCTCGGCGCGACTGCGGGCTACGCGGCCGGTGACAGGCTCGACCGCACGCGACCCGCCACACTGCCGCTGCCGGAAGAAGGCAAGGAGTGGCGGACCAGCTGTGCTATCGGCGCGGTGATACCCGGACTCGCGCTGGGCGCCGGCTTCTTTCTGCTCGCGGGGCCGCTTCACTACGGGAGAACTGAGCTGCTGGGCGACGTCCCGAACGACCGGACAGCGCTGACGGTTCTACCAATGGCACTTACCGGAATGTGCATCGCGGTCGAGGTCACGACCATCGGGTACTATGTCGGCCGCATCATCGACCGTCAGAACGCGGAGAAAGCAGAAAGAAAGAGCCGGACGCTCGGCCGCTAGCACTGACGGTGGACTACGCGTCCGCCGTAGATTGTCATCCAGACCGGGTTGTGCCCCAGACGATACGCGATGTGCCGGTAGTCCGGGACGTCGGTGACGACGACGTCCGCGGCCTTGCCCGGTTCAAGCGTCCCGACTTCTGAATCGAGCTGCAACGCCTTGGCTGCGTTGACCGTGACTCCACGCAGAGCCTCTTCGATTGTCATCCCGTAGTGGATACATCCGAATTGAGCGGTCAGCGGCTGGGCCAGCATCGGGCAGGACCCAGGGTTGAAGTCGCTCGCGAGCGCCATCACGATGCCCAGTTCGCGCATCTTCGCGACCGGCGACCTGTGTGTCTCGCGCAGGAAGAAACTGGTGCCGGGCAGGAGCACCGCCACCACGCCGGCCTGCGCCATCGCGCTCAAACCCGCGTCCGACGGCTGCAGCAGGTGGCTGGCTGAAGCCGCGCCGACCCGGGCCGCGACCTCTGCCCCGCCCGACGATTCTATCTCGTCGGCGTGAATCGTAGGGATAAGGCCGTGTCGTCTGCCGGCTTCGAGGATACGCGTGCTCTCGGCCGCATTGAAGACAAAGTTCTCGCAGAACACGTCGCAGAACCGCGCGATTCCCTGCTTCTCCACCGCCGGCAGCATCTCGTCCAGCAACAGCCTGATGTAGTCTTCCTTGGTCGTTCGTACCCTTGAACCCTTGGCCCCTTGGCCCCTTTCCCCCGGCACGCTGTGCGCGCCCATGAACGTCGGCACCACGCGGCAGAACTCCAACTCGCCCAGCCGGCGCGCAACCAACAACATCCGCAGCTCGGTCTTGGTGTCGAGTCCATAGCCGGACTTCACCTCGACCGTGGTCGTGCCCCAGAGCATCATCTCATGCAGGCGTTCAAGTGCCCGGTTGTAGAGCTCGTCCTCGGTCGCGAGACGGGTGTGGATTACGGTGGAGAGAATCCCGCCCCCGGCCTCCGCGATTTCCCGGTAGGTCTTGCCCGCGAGCCGCATCTCGAACTCTTTCTCCCGCCAGCCACCGAACACGAGATGGGTGTGCGGGTCAACGAAACCGGGCATTACGACCTTGCCGCGGCAGTCGATCTCGGTCTCGCCCTCCGCCGGCGTCAACTGGTGGTCGGCCACCTCGGCAATCCTGCCGTCCTGAATCCGAACGGCCCCATGCTCGACCATGCCCAGGCCGCCGCCGGCCATCGTCAGCACCTGAGAGCAGTTGTTCAGGATGAGATGGGTATCAGCCACGGCACAACTATAACGGGTGCAGGTTTGCCCTGCAAGCCGGACGCGCCGGCCCGCCAATCGGCTAGTGCTGGATCAGACGCAGGTCTTTGATGCGCTGGAACCAGGTCTCGACCTGCACCCGGCCGCTCGCGATGTCCGGGCTGCCGAGCTTAACCAGGGCGTAGTGGCGGCTGACCGTACCAAGCGTGTCGGTCGTATCGGTGCACACCACGGCAACAAGGGTCGAATCCGGACTCAGTTCGAGGTTGTTGCTGTAGTTTCCGGAGCTGTAAGCAGGCAGCGGGGCCTGGTCGCCTGCCGACAAGGAACTGAACCCGGTCGCGCGCCAGGCACCGACCGGAACGAACCCAGTACCGCCGGGTTCGTACGGCCCCCAATCAGGACTCGCCATCGAGTAGGCGGGTCCGGCAAAACCGGTTGCCCAGTCCGTGACGTAGAAGTCAACGTGGTCGGCGTTGCTCGCATAGCCCATCGTGAAGACCGACCCGACGCCGCTGTCCCGTTCCCAACCGTAGCCTGAGTAGAGTGTGCTGTTCAACTCGCCGACCGCTGTCGTGTCGGTGTGAACCGGCGCTGAAGTCGGGGTCTGGGTTGCGGAATAAGACCTGCTACCGAAAATGGCGCTGACGCGGTAGTGGCCGGTCCTGCCCAGCGGGTTGTGGTCTGCATCAGTCGCACTGTCCGACGCGGTGCCGAAATCGAGCCAAGCCGAGGTGCCGGTCTCCATGAAGGCGACGACGTAGCTGTCCGGGACGCCCCCGGCCGGCGCAGTCCATCTGATCCTAACCGTCGTGTCGGAAGCCGCCATGAGCAGGAGGTCGGTCGGCGGTCCCTCACTCAGGTGCCCGCACCCTGCCACGCAAACGAACGCGACCAGCAGCCCGGTGGGCAGCACATCAACGCGAATCCGGACGCGACCGTTCGGCCTCACGCTTCAACTATACGAAACGCCGCCTGCGGTTCAAGCCGCACGAGACTCCCGCCGCCGGCGTCGAAACCAGGCCCGGCCCGGAATAGGACCGGGGGGCCGAAGCCCCCCGGTTGTTCAGACATTGAGGCTCAGCCTTACTTAACCAACCAGCGGAGTCCTCCGATCTTCTGGTAGGCAGTCGTCACGGCGACTTTGGCCCCGACAATCGAGTCGACTCTCGCCTTGGCGAAGATGCTCGCTTCACTCCAAGTGTTGCTTGTGTCCGAGCTGATCCGCAGATAGTACGTGGTATCGGCCATGATCGCGAGCGACGAATCCGAGTAGGTCCCCACCGGGTCCGCGATCGTTGCGCCATCGTAGCTCCCCGACGCGGCCTTCATCACGTTACCCTTCCTATTCGAATTCACCTGAGCCGCACTGACCAGTGTCATCGGCCCATGGGAGCTTAAGCTATCAGCGTAGAAGTCCATCTCGGTAGTGCTGGGATAGATGAGCGAGCAAGCGACCGCGCCGCCATCAGCATCGAAGCCGAATCCGTTGGCATGGGTGAGGACGAGGTCTCCGAAGAACTCGACCGTGGACTCAACAATCCCGCACTTGATCGCCGTCGGATCGCTCTTGGTGCTGCCGCTTACCGCCCTGACTTCGATGGCAGCGGTCGGCGTCGAAACGTCAAAGCTGGTGTCCGTGGTCGTGTGGACCGCATCGTCGGTCGTGATCTCGTAGGTGCTGGCGCCATCAACCGTGCCCCAGGTCAGCCGGAGCGCGCCGCCGTCATTGACGGCTGCCTTCTTGACGTAAGGTGCATCCAAGCTGCTCGGCGAGGAAGAGGAGTCGCACCCCGTGCCGATGAGAGCCAACGCAACTGCGAGGGCACCTATCAGCGTTCTCTTCATCATGTTCATCTCCTTCGAGGGTCAGGTCCTTACTAATTCTATGATAGGAAGGTGAGGCGGCCTGCTGACGCGGATGCAGGGACAATGCGCATCTGGCGCCGTCCACGGGATGCATCGAATCAGAGCCGTGCCGTCGGGTTTCACCGCAACACTATAACCCGCGTTATCCACAGTTCAAGTGCTGCGGTTCGGCCAGAGGAATCCCGGGTGGGGGTTCCCGACCAGGGCATAGGGTAAACCGAGCGGCCCGGAACGAACTGCTGCTGTATGCTTGGTGTTCCAGGTATCCTGATGGTTACGCGTCATACCTGAGTGAAGTAGGGGTCGGGGTCGGCTCGAGGTCGGGAATTGGCTTGATAGGAACCGGGGGGCCAAAGCCCCCGGAGAAGCCGAGCCCCGGCCGAAGCCGGGGCTCGAAGCAGTAATCTGCTCTTAGTGCTGAATCAGACGCAGACCCTTGATGGTCTGGAACCACCCCTCGACCTTAACGGTACCTGCACTCGCGTTGTAGTCGGTGACCGTCACCAGCCCGAAGTAACCGTCCGCGGTGTAGACCGCACAGAAGAACGGGTACTGGGTTAGCTCCTGTTGCGAGAAGTAGTTGCCGGTCACATGCGCGGGCAGCGGGCCCTGCTCCGTCACTGGCCCAGCAAGACCGTTGAGACGCCAGCTACCAGTCGGTACGACGTTGCCTGGGTCGGTCGGCCCGAGGTCCGGACTAATCAGATAGTAGGGGTCGCCGTTGGAGGTCGCCGCCCAGTCCGAGACGTAGAAGTCAACGCTTGCTGCGTTAGCGGCACTGGCCATGCTGAACGTGCCACCGTCGCCGCCGGTCCGGCCCCATCCGTAGCCGGAACTGCCGGTCGCGTTGAGTTCGGACACGGCAGTGGCAGCTGTATGGATCGGCGCGCTGGTCGGCGTGTTAGCAGCGTCATAGGTCTCGCTGCCGAAAACCGCAGTGACCATATACTTGCCCGTCTTGCCGGCCGGGTAGTGTTCCACAGTCGTACTGGTCACGGTGTCGAAGTTGGTGTACGCGGAAGCGTCGGTCGCCATGAACGCGACATAGTACTTGTCCGGTGATCCCTCGGTGGGCGCGTTCCAGCTGACCGTGACCGTGCTGTCGGTTGCAGCCGCAAGCGTCACGCCTGACGGCGCCCCACCGGCGATAGTGTCGCACTGCACAAGTACCAGTACGGTAACCGCCATGACGCAGACAGCGGCAATTGAAAGTAGTCTCTTCATGTGGTCCTATTCCTTTCGGTTAGCGGCCGACCTTGGGTGGTTTGGCGCCGGCCGGCGGCTTGGTGACGGTCTTACCGCCCTTGGCGGCCGGCATCTTGGCCTGGAGGTCGACCACAAGCTTCGCCAGCGAGTCGCGCTCGGCGGTCAGCTTCACGACAACCGTGCTTTCCATCTCGGTTATCTTCTGCGTCAGCTGGTCGACCTGCCCCTGGAGCTCAGCTACCTTCTGGGTGTCCTGGCACCCGATGACGAACACCACGGCGAGTATCGCCGCGGCAGCGATCAGTCTCCTCACATCTTCCTCCTTGTGTCCACGGCTCGTTGCGCCATGGACTTGCCTGTCTGTCATTGTGCTGCGACCGCCTCTCGCTTCGTGGCTGCGCAGCGATTTGCCTGTTGCCGTTGTCATGCACAACCGCACTGTCAGTTGCTTGGTAATTCTAGACGCAACAATCCCAGTGTCAAGACCTTCCGAATTGGGCATTTAGCCCCATTTGCCGCCTGCGGCCCGAGCCCATTCCATTCCTTGCCTTGTCATAGGGCAGGGCTATAATCCAGCGCATGGTCGGCAAGCCGTAAACGGAGGCGTATTGGACCTTTTCGACAAGTGCCGTCAGTTTGACCTCGCGCTCCAGTCCCTGAAAGCCCGGAAGCGGTTCTTCTACTCCCGGGCTATATCGCCGGCCGCCTCCCCGCTCACGACCCGCGAGGGCCGGAAACTCATCAACCTGGGTTCGAACAACTACCTCGGCCTGACCGAGCACCCGAAGTTGAAGACCGCAACCGCCACCGCCATCGCGGAATACGGCACCGGCAGCGCCGGTTCGAGGCTGCTCACCGGCACCACGCCGCTCCACATCGAGATGGAACAGGCGCTGGCCGGGTTCAAGGGCGTCGAAGCCGTGGTCACGTTCTCTGCCGGGTTCATGGCCCTGTCCGCGACCGTCAGCACGCTGGCCGGCGAAAACGACTTCATCTTCTCGGACGAGCTGAACCACGCCTCAATCATTGATGGCTGCCTCGGGTCCGGGGCCAAAACCGTGGTCTATCGCCACAGCGACATGGCCGACCTCGAAGCGAAGCTCAAGGAGACGCCGACTCGGGCCGCCAAGCTGATTGTCACTGACGGCGTGTTCTCGATGGAAGGCGACATCTGCGACCTGCCCAACCTGCGCCGGCTGGCCGACGCCTACAACTGCCGGCTGATGGTGGATGACGCCCATGCTACGGGGGTCCTCGGCCGGACCGGACGCGGCACGGCCGAGCACTTTGACATGGAAGGCAAGGTCGACGTCACCTCCGGCACGCTCTCCAAGTCGCTGGCCGCAATCGGCGGGTTCACCGGCGCGCCGCGCGCGGTCGCGGATTTCCTCCGCTACAACGCCCGGCAGTCGGTCTTCTCGGCCAGCCTGCCGCCGGCGGTTGCCGCAACGGTCATCGCCGCGCTGGACGTCCTCGGGTCCGAACCGGAGCGGGTCGAGCGCCTGCACGCAAACGCCCGGCTCATGAGCCGAGAACTGAAAGCGGCAGGCTTCACGCTTCACGACCACGGCACACCGATCCTGCCGATTGCCGTCGGCGACGATGACCGGGCCTACCAGGCCGCAGGGCGGCTGGAACAGGAAGGCGTGTTTGCCAACCCGGTCGTGTTCCCAGCAGTACCGTCCGGTCAGGCGATAATCCGCGTAAGCCTGATGGCCACGCACACCGAAGAGCAGTTGCTCCGTGCCGTCGAGAAGTTCACACTAGTGGGCAAAGAGCTGCATATCATCTGAGGAAGAGCGACCAATGACCAAGGGGAAATGAAAAATGACAGCCGTAATTCCGAGTCGGGAAATCGGACTTCGTCATTTCCACTTTGAACTTGGTCACTTCTGAAGGAGGTTTCCATGGCTGATACCATCTACGCCTGTTTCGCCGACGTTGTCCGCAAGTTCCCGGACCGCACCGTCCTGATGCGGAAAGTCAAAGGAGTCTACGAGGGCATCACCTATGCCGAGCTCTCGGAAACCGTTGACGCGCTGGCCGCGGGCCTAGCCGAACGCGGGGTCAAGCCCGGCGACAAGGTCGGCATCTACTCCTACAACCGACCGGAATGGGTCGCCACCGACCTGGCCGTTGCCAAGCTCGGGGCCGTGCTGATTCCGGTCTACCACACACTCGGCCCGGACGCGATTCGCTACATCCTGACAGACGCCGGGGTCACGCACCTGATTGTCGAAAGCGCGGAACTCTTCGCCAACATCACCAGGATTCTGCCCGAGGTGCCACAGCTCCGTGACGTAGTCACGATCTTCGGCCATGAGTGCCAGAGCCAGGCGGGCAAGCAACTGCTCTGCTTTGAAGAGCTGCGCAGGACCGGGGCCGAGGCGCTCGAAAAGAACCCGAAACTCGGTGAAGCTCACCAGCCGAAGACCGACGACCTTTTCACGGTCTGCTATACGTCCGGCACGACCGGCGAGCCCAAGGGCGCGATGTTGTCGCACCGCAACATCCTGTCTAACGTTCAGACCTTGATTCCACTGTTCAACATCAACGAGAACGACGTGCTGTTGTCGTTCCTGCCGCTATGCCACATGTTCGAGCGCACCGGCGGGTACTACACCGTGATCATGGCTGGCGGCTCGATTGCCTATGCCGAGTCGCTCCAGACCATCCGCGAGGACGTCCAACTGGCCAAGCCGACCGTGATGATCGTGCTGCCGCGCGTGCTCGAGAAGGTGTACAACGCGGTGCAGGAAAAAGTCCTGACCGGACCCGCGCTCCCCCGGATGCTGATGATTGCCACGCTCCGCACGTACGGCCGGTACGCCCGGCTCAAGGCCGGGAAGCAATCGATTCCCCTCTGGCTCGGGTTCAAACACTGGCTGCTCGGCCGGCTGGTCGTAAGAAAGCTCAAAGCGCTGGGCGGGGGCCGGCTTCGGCTGGTCGTTTCCGGCGGCGCGCCGCTCGACCGTCGCCTCGCCCGCGTGTACCGCAGCCTCGGGTTCAACCTGCTGGAAGGCTATGGACTGACCGAGACTTCGCCCGCGGCCTGCGTGGCGGTACCGGGCCAGGAACGAGTCGGCACGGTCGGCAAGCCACTGGCAGGCGTGGAAGTGCGCATCGGCCCGAATGACGAGGTCCTCATCCGCGGGCCGAACGTCATGATGGGCTATCTCAACAAGCCCAAGGAGACCGCCGAAGCAATAGATACCGAAGGCTGGTTCCACAGCGGGGACCAGGGCAAGTTCGACCCGGAAGGCAACCTCATCATCACCGGCCGCATCAAAGAGCTCATCGTCAACTCCTACGGCAAGAACATCCCGCCGGTCCCGGTCGAGCAGGCCATCGGCAAGTCCGAGTACGTCGAGCAGATCCTGGTCCACGGCGACCGCCGGCCGTACCTCACCGCATTGGTCGTGCCGAGCCCGCTCGCGCTCGAGGCTTTTGCCCGGGAAAAGGGCATCGCGTTCAAGAAGTACACCGACGTGCTCGACCACCTCGAAGTGCTCAAGCTGTACGAAGGAGAAATCAGAAAGGCGCTCGCGGGCTTTGCCCAGTACGAACAGGTCCGCCGGTTCCGCCTTATCCCCGACCAGTTCACGGTCGAGAACGGACTCCTGACCCCTAGCCTCAAGATCCGGCGGCCCGGGATTATCGCCGCGTACCATAACGAAATCGAGGCGATGTATGAAGGACACTAGCGCAGGGAAAGTGGAAAGTCCAAAGGACAGAGGACGAAGTCCCGACTCGGAAGTCCAAAGTCAGGACTGAGAGGAAGAAGATGAAGAAGCTACTCACACTCGCAGTCCTTGTGGCCGCGGCGTCGGCAGGCACAAGCGATTCGGTTTGCGCTCGGGCCGAGCACATGTTCTTCAACCGGCATCTGAATGCCACCTGGCTCGATTCGGCGTACAACATGCTGGCCGCCGTCCACAAGGCCGACCCGAAGAATGAACACTACCTTTACCTGTGGTCTCGCGTCCACATCCAGAAAGGCGACGACGCCCGCACCAAGGCCGACAAGCTGACGTACTTCGGCCGGGCCAAGGCGATTGCCGAGACCTTGATTGCTCAGAACGACCGTAGTGACGAGGGCCATTGCTGGTGGGGCGTGGCCCAGGGTCGCATCGGCCAGACCCGCGGGGTCCTTAACTCGCTGTTTATGGTGTCCGGCCTGAAGAAGGCGTTCGGACGCGCCCTTGAACTCAACCCGAGCCACCCGACCGCGCTCGACGCGATGGGCGTGCTCTACTACGAACTGCCCGGTTTCGTCGGTGGCGACCTCGCCAAGTCCGAGCAGTACTACAAACGCGGAATTGAAAGCGCCCCGAACTACGCTTTGATCCGGCTGGACCTGGCCAAGGTCTATGTCAAGCAGAAGCGCTGGGTTGCCGCCCGCGCCCAACTCGACACCCTGCTCGCGACCACTGACGCCCGCTACCCTGCCGACGCCGAACTAGACGACAAACCCGAGGCGAGGGAACTGCTGGAACAAATCAAGGACAAATAGAAAGGAACTACCATGCCTACGACGATAGATAACCTCCAGGCTGCTTTCGCCGGCGAGAGCCAGGCCAACCGCAAGTATCTCGCTTTCGCCAAGAAGGCCGGACAGGACGGCTTCCCCGAGGTAGCCAAGCTCTTCAAGGCTGCGGCCGAGGCCGAAACCGTCCACGCCCACGCGCACCTGCGGGCGATGAACGGTGTGAAGGATACGAAGGAAAACGTGAAGGCCGCCATCGCCGGTGAACATCACGAGTTCATGTCGATGTATCCCGAATTCCTCAAGACCGCGGAAGACGAGAAGCATGCTGCCGCAACGATCTCATTCCGCTACGCCCTGGCGGTCGAGAAAATTCACCACGACCTCTACTCCGAAGCGCTCAAGGCGCTTGAGTTGGGCAAGGACCTGCCCAAACGCGATGTCTACGTCTGCCCCGTCTGCGGCAACACCGTGTACGATTCGGCACCCGACCAGTGCCCAATCTGCAAGGCCAAAGGCAGCACGTTCATCAAGATCTGACCGACAGTCAGCCCTGCCCGAGGGCGGTCCAAACCTCTGAGAGCGGGAGCCACGCTCCCGCTCTTCCGTCTGAGAGAGAACACACAGACCGCCACCCGCCCCGCCACACAGAGCCCTGCGAGCTGTGCTGTGGCCCTGAGAGAACGCTCCTCAGTCGCGCTCGGTGTGACGCAAGCGCGTGCGCCCCGCCCGTTTGGCGTCACGGGTTCTCCCGCCGATTGACATCCATCCAGAGCCTGCTATGCTGACCTGATGAGGACAGACGGATTGTTCGCCCCCGCCCGGCATTGAGGAAAAGAGACGGCTTACGTATTCGATTGGGACATCGAAAAGGCGCAGTCGAATGTTCGCAAACACGCGATTTCGTTCGACGAGGCGTCAACTGCTTTTGGTGATCCACTAGCGCTCCTCATGAACGACCCGGATCATTCACAGCAGGAGGAACGTTACCTCCTGCTCGGCATGTCATTTCGCCGACGACTGATCGTCGTGGCGTTCGCTGAGCGCCCGCCGCTGACGCGCCTGATCTCCGCCAGAAGAGCAACCCGAACGGAAACAAAGGAATATGAAGAAGGTTAGCCACGCAGACAATTCCGGAGAACGCGACACTATGCGACCCGAATACGACTTCTCGAAGGGCGTGCGCGGCAGAACCGCGGCACGCTATGCCGAAGGCACGAATGTCGTTGTGGTCGGACGTGATGTTCTCGATGTCTTCCCGGACAGCGCCGCAGTCAACGAGGCCTTGAGAGCCCTGGCGCCGGTGATTCGGCGGCAGCGCAAGACGCGAAAGAAGACATCGCGCGTCGCGGCGCGCAACTGACGCAGGAGCGGCGTTCGGGATTCGCGGCCGCCCGAACTGCTCCAACAAATCGAAGGCATGTAGGGAAGCGGTAACCGAACGGGCCACTGCGACTCGCCGCGCAAGTCGCGGCACGAGTCACCGCGCAAACCACGTCAGAAACCGGCCCGCAAGTCAAACCGCGAGAGGCCCTGCAAGAGGCCTGCCAAGTCCCCTCGGCAGAAACTTCGCCAATGGCCCTGCAACTCAACCTCCAAGTCACCATGGAATTGGCTTCGCAAACTGCAAACCGAGACGCCATGGACTTCGCGTTCAGATTCGCGCCTCAAGTCGCGTCCAGGGTCACGGTCCGAACCACCCCGGGAACCGTTCCGGGAACGGTTCCCAAGGCGACTCCCGAAGTGTCGATTCGGGCCCTCTCTTGCGCGTAACGCGCCATACCGCTGGCACTTAGGTCAGCAAAGAGTCAGAATGCGTAGCGTCCCCATTTAGTGGCTGCGCGAGCCATCGCCCGGCGCGACTTGTGGCGTGTGTTCCGTGTCACGGCATCGCTCATGCATGCGGCCCATCCTGCTTCGGCTTGGCCGGCGGCCGCGCAGGAGAACTGAGGCGCATTCGCACGCATGGCTGCTGCCTTGGGTGTTCGGTCAGACGCGGGGAGAACACCGAAAGGGGCCTTCCGCAGGACCTGCCGGAAGTGTTCGATGAGAACAGCGCGATCCACTCCGGGTACTATCCCGGGGTAAGCCCCGGGCATGCCCCCCGGATTCGCGACCGCCGAGCCAAGAAATGCGGATTAAGCGTTGGCCTACCGGGAGATACGCAAACAGGACAGCGGCGCGGGCGGGCCGTCAGTTACCGGCTCCGATTGGTCTGGCGTTTTCCGTTTCCCACACGAGAACGTCCCGCCACAGCCCGGCGAATCTGTGAAATGTTTTCCCGCCTTCGATGCCCGAAATGCAGGGGCGGGCTCTCGCCCGCCCCTGCTCGCGTTCGGCTGTCTCTACTCTCGACTCTGGAGTCACGCCTGGACCGGGTGCTGAGCGTGCAGAAGAAGGGAAGACCGGCGCGGCGCAGCAAACAATAGGGGGAGTGTCCCTATTTAGGGCATCTACCGACTCGACACGCC
>Ga0163202_1000040_pt1 | contig 19635 bp, 18 predicted proteins | sample PL_2010_300m_FD_113540 | JGI IMG/M metagenome (GOLD analysis project Ga0163202, IMG submission 113540) | Freshwater microbial communities from Powell Lake, British Columbia, Canada to study Microbial Dark Matter (Phase II) - PL_2010_300m | ecosystem: Environmental > Aquatic > Freshwater > Lake ... | reverse complement strand
GTATATCGTGTTTCGTATATCGTATAAAATACAGTAACAAGTAATATGTAATTAGTAATAAGATTGAATTTCTTAAATTATAAAAACAGATACTTATTTTATTTATATTTTATCATAGATTGAATAATTAACTAGTATTTATATTACATTATCTGGTGAAAAACGAAAAGCGTAAGGCATAAAGAACCCAGAAGTCAAGAGTCAGGAGTCATAATGTAAAACAACTAGGAACATTTAGTATATAAAGTAGGAATTCGATTCATCGAACCCGTTAGAAAAATTAATAAAACAATGCGGGGCGGATAAATCCGCCCCCTACATTTATAGTAATCCTTTATTAAGAAGTTTTGAATTTTGAATTATGGTTTTTCATTTTTCATTTTAAGTTTTTAGTTTTATTATTCTTTCACCAATTCTGCTCCCCGTTTCAAAGCTTCTTTATTTATATCTATTAACTTTTGTTTGGGTCCGGTTAGAGTTTTCTCTAAAACCTTAAATATGGTTTCCAATTTTACTACTCCTGTCTTTTTAACGTAAGCACCTAAAATAACCATATTGGCTGTTCTTGAATTACCTAACTTAACAGCAATATCATCTGCAGGAATTTTTATAATATCAACATTATTTCTTTTTACTTCACGTTTTATTAATGAATCATTTAAGATGATTAATCCATTTTCAGTTACACTTGATTCAAATTTATCCAATGAAGGTTGGTTCATGGCAATTAATGTTTCGGGATGAGATACAATTGGAGAACCAATCTGTTCTTCTGAAATAAGTACTGTGCAATTTGCAGTTCCACCCCTCATCTCCGGTCCATAAGAAGGCATCCAGGCAACATTTCTCCCTTCTAACATACCAGCATAAGCCAGTAATCTACCCATTAACATTACTCCTTGGCCGCCAAACCCTGAAATAATCATTCTCTCTAACATTTAAGATACCTCCTCGGGAGTTTTAAATTCTCCTAATGGGTAATAAGGGATCATATTTTCTTCCAACCATTTATTTGCTTCGACCGGACTTAAGCCCCAGTTAATAGGACAAGTAGATAGAATTTCAACCAGAGAAAAACCCTTTCCCTCTATTTGTGATTGAAAAGCTTTTCTTATAGCTTTTTTTGCTTTTAATACATAGGCCGGTTTTGATAAAGCTACCCGGGAAATATAAGCAACTCCTTTTAAGGTAGATAACATCTCTGCTACTTTTATAGGATACCCCATAGTCTTAGGGTCTCTTCCATAGGGAGAGGTTTGAGTTACCTGACCGACTAAAGTAGTGGGTGCCATCTGTCCGCCGGTCATTCCGTAAATAGCATTATTTATAAATATAACTGTGATATTCTCACCCCGATTAGCAGTATGCACTATCTCCGCCGTACCGATTGAGGCTAAATCTCCGTCTCCCTGATAAGTAAATACGATAGAATCCGGTTTCGATCTTTTTATTCCGGTAGCAACAGCAGGAGCTCTTCCGTGTGCTGCACAAATCATATCACAATTAAAAAACACATAGGCAAATACTGAACAACCTACAGGGCATACTCCTATAGTTTTCTCTCTTACTCCAAATTCATCTAAAACTTCAGCCACTAAGCGGTGAGCAATGCCATGATGACATCCCGGGCAATAAGTAAAAGGATCTTTAGTTAAAGACTCGGGTTTACTAAAAATTTTCTCCATATTTTTATTACACACCTCCGTAATATAATCTAAAATGTAATCAATCTATTTTAAATATTTCTTTATTTCAGTTAAAATTTCACTTTGCGTAGGTATGACTCCTCCTACTCTACCATAAAAATTAACTTCTACTTTACCGTTTACTGCTAACTTGACATCTTCTACCATCTGGCCTGCGCTCATTTCCACCACTAAAACCTTATTTGCCTTTTGGGAAGCCTCAGCGATTATCTTTTCCGGAAAAGGAAATAGAGTGATTGGCCTGATTAATCCGATATTAATTCCCTCTTTTTTAGCATTATCAATTACAGTTTTAACAATTCGAGCTACCGTTCCGTAAGCAACTACTATTAAATCAGCATTATCTAAATTAGTAATTTCACATCTAGCTTCTTTTTTTCTTATTTCGTTATATTTCGCTTGAATTTTTAAATTCAATTTTTCCATTTCATAGGGATCCAAATTAAAGGGAACAATATAATTTTTTTCTCTTCCTTTGCACCCGGTTAAAATCCATCCTTCTTTATCCGGTAAATCAATCTTTTTTCTTTCCTTGAACTCTACAGATTCCATCATTTGTCCCAAAAGTCCGTCACCTAATATCATTACCGGATTTGTATATTTATCCGCTAAATTAAAAGCATCTATAGTTAAATCTACTAACTCTTGAACTGAAGAAGGGGCAAGGACGATTAAATGGTAATCACCGTGTCCTCCTCCTTTTACAGCTTGAAAATAATCAGCTTGTCCGGGTTGTATACTTCCTAATCCAGGTCCTCCTCTTTGCATATTTACTATCACACACGGTAATTCAGCACAAGCAATATAAGAAATTCCTTCTTGTTTCAAACTTATTCCCGGGCTTGAGGATGAAGTCATGGCTCTTACTCCCGTGGCCGCAGCTCCATAAACCATATTTATTGCTGCTAATTCACTTTCAGCTTGTATAAAAACTGCATCCTTAATCTTGGGTAATTTTTTAGACATATAGGCAGCTATTTCGCTTTGAGGAGTAATCGGATATCCAAAATAAAAATGGCATCCTGCGCGAATTGCTGCTTCTCCTATGGCTTCATTGCCTTTCATTAACATCTTTTCTCCCATATTCGAATCCTCCTTAGAAATAATTTAATTGTACAGAAATTTTCTTTTTCTGTAAGCCCTGATTAATATCTTGCATCTTGCACTAACGACTATTCACTATTCACCAACGACTTAATCTACTTATACACTTCGATAGCAACATCAGGGCAAACTAGTGCACAAAAAGTACATCCATTACACTCTTCCGGATTAATCTGTTTAGCCGGGTGATAACCTTTTTCATTAAAATGTTCAGCCATAACAATAATGTGTTTGGGACAAGCTGTTATACATAGTTCACAGCCTTTGCATTTTTCTTCATCAACTACAATTTTTGCCATATTCTTTTTCTCCTTCCTTTTTTAAAGCTTAATTCCATGGTAAATGCATAAAACGGTTTATATAAAATATTGGTTCTTCGAAATTTTCCGGTTTGATTTTTTTAGAGAACCGTTCGTCTACGCAAATAAATTTAATGGGTAAATCTAATTTTTGAGCTGCTTGCTTTATTAAGATGTGTCCTTTATTAATTACCTCTTCATTGGTTTGTGTACTTAAATTAGGATTACTAATAATTCCACTAATCTTTAATCGAGAAGAATTTTCTATTTCCTGAGCCATTTGCTTGATTTGGGGTAGACTTTGAGTGAAGGGTCGGTAAGGATTTACTACCTGCAGCATTTCATAATCCAGGTCTTTGATGAAACTCCTGAAATTACCTAAAACGATTGTTCCTACATCATCTCCACCTACATCAAGAATCAAGCAATAATCCGGATTCTGGATTAAACCCTTTATTTCCGGAGAGATTAAAGGTAAATCAGCATAGGTTAATTTACCTTCGGGAGCAACTACTTTTACCCCTTTAAGATTTAAAGTATTTTTTGCTTCTCGAGTCCTGAAGTAAGGATTGACAATGTCTAAATCTACAATAGCAACATTAGTGTTACTCTTCCTACAATATATTGAGTAATTAATAGCAACTTCTGTCTTTCCGCTTCCAAAACCTCCCACGAATATCTTTATCCGCTTATTCAATATACTTTGTCCACCTCTTCTCCCTCTAAAATTCTTAAAGCACCCTTGCATAAGGCTAGCATCTCCTCTTCACCCGGATAAACCATAACTAAAGATAAAAAGCTTACCCTGTCCTTTACTATATTAACAAACTCATTATTAAAGGCTATCCCTCCGGTTAAAATTATAGCATCTATTTGACCTTTTAATACTGTAGCTCCTGCTCCGATCTCTTTAGCTGCCTGGTAAGCCATGGCTTCTAAAATTAATTTTGCTTTTTTATCTCCCTTTTTTATCCTACGTATTACTTCTCTGACATCATTAGTATTTAAATAAGCTACCAATCCACCTTTACCTTTTATCTTTTTCATAATCTCATCTTTGCTAAATTTACCGGAAAGACAAAGTTCTACCAAGGCGCCTACGGGTACTCCACCGCTTCTTTCAGGGGTAAAAGGACCTTCTCCGTCAAGAGCATTGTTAACATCAATAACCTTCCCCTTGCAATGAACTCCTACCGAAATCCCTCCACCTAAATGAGCTATAATAAAATTTACTTTCTCATAATCTTTACCTAAATCTAATGCTGCTTTTCGGGCAACCGCTTTCTGATTCAAGGCATGGAATATACTAATTCGCGGGATTTCCGGTATACCTGAAATCCTGGCAACGGATTTCATCTCATCAACTACTACCGGGTCAACTATGTACGCCGGAATAGACAAATCTGCGGCAATTCCCTGGGCGAGCAATCCTCCCAAATTCGAAGCATGTTCACCCATTACCCCCCTACGGAGATCTTCCAACATCTTTTCATTTACCCGATAGGTACCGCTGGGAATAGAGTGTAACAATCCTCCTCTGCCTACTACCGCATCAAGAGTAGAAAGACTGATCCCTTTTTCTCTTAGAAAATTCAAAATTATCTTTAATCTAAATTGATACTGGTCGATGATCCTGGGGAAAACGGATAGTTCTTCACTGTTGTGCTCGATCTTTTTATCAAACAGCAATTGTTCATTAGAAAATAAAGCAACTTTAGAGGAAGTAGAGCCGGGATTTATCACTAATATTGTATAATCTTTGGTCATAAAATATTACCTCTCTTAAATCGCCTAACCTTATTTATTATTCGGTCATCTCACTCATTAATACTCCCAGGGCAATAGAATACAATTTTGATTGGGCACTATCTGAACGAGAAACCAATACTACAGGAGCCTTTGCCCCTAAAAGCAATCCAGCCGGTACTGCTTTAGCTAAATAAACCAAACCTTTAGCAAAGATATTCCCTGATTCGATATTTGGTACCAATATAATATCTACTTCGCCGGAAACAGGGCTTTCAATTCCCTTATGCTTCGCAGCTTCCTTGGAGATGGCATTATCAAAACCTAATGGTCCATCTACTATTCCACCAACAATCTGTCCTCTCTCACTCATTTTAGCTAAACAGGCTGCATCGATAGTTGCCGGCATATCAGGATTCACTAATTCTAAAGCTGCAACAACTGCTACTTTGGGCTTTTCTATTCCTAATGAGTGGGCATAATAGATAGCATTTTGAATTATCTGGGCTTTTTGTTTTAAATCCGGACTGATGTTCATGGCCCCATCAGTCATAGTAAGTAAACGGTTATAATCTTTAATCTCCAGAGTATAAACATGACTGAGTATCCTATTAGTCCGCAAACCAATTTCTTTATCTAAAACAGCCTTTAAAAGTCTTGCTGTTCCCAGCATCCCCTTCATCAATATAGAAGCCTCATTATTTCGGACTAATTCTACGGCATATCGGACTGCCTCTGTTTTATCAGTTTTATCAATTATTTCATAATTAGCCGGGTCAATACCCATTTGATTGGCTATCTGAATAATTTCTTTTTTATCGCCAACTAAAATTGAATCGGTAAGTCTTTCTTTCCGGGCAGCTTCAACTGCTTTTAATACATCTTCCGCTCCAGCAGAAGCTACTACCATTTTTTTAGGACCATAATCTTTTGCCTTGTTTAAAACTTCATCAAAAGTTTTTAACATTTCTTATCATCACCTCTTTATTGGAAATTCACCGATTGACCGATTAAATTAGTCGTTAGTGAATCGTCGTTAGATTGTAGGGGCACAATGAATTGTGCCCTCTTCGTATTATCGCCTAACTTTTTTGAGGGCACGATGCATCGTGCCCCTACATTATAATACTTATTTAATTCTTTCTTCTCTTTCCTTAACCAGCTAACCGGGTAACTAACTAACCAACTAATTAAATGTATACGCTATACGCTAATATACTCAATACTAATTTTTAATTCTCTTTTTAATTACTTTTCCCAATCTTTTAATGCCTTCTTCAATATTTTCCTCGCTCGGATAACAGAAAGTCAGCCGCATGGTGTTTTGTCCTTTTCCATCAGCAAAGAATGGAGCACCCGGCACATAAGCCACATTCTCTGCAATTGCCTCTTTGAACATTTCTCTGGTATCTATGTACTCCGGCAAAGTAGCAACTACAAAAAATCCACCTTTCGGGTTAGTCCAGGTAGCCTCTTTGGGAAAATGCTTCTCTAAAGCATTTAGCATTACATCTCTTTTCCTCTTATAAATTTGAACATTAGACTTGATGTTTTCTTCTATTTTACCCATTTGACAATACTCATAAGCAATTAACTGGCTTAAGATGCTGGTGCATAAATCGGTTGCCTGTTTCAGTATAACCATCTTCCTTATTACTTCTTTATTGCCCAAAATCCAGGCTATTCGCAAACCGGGACATAATATCTTGGAAAAGGTACCGAGGCTGATAACGGAATCATTTTTTTCTAAAGAATAAATAGAAGGGATTGGCTCTCCTTCGAATCTGAGTTTCTCGTAAGGGTTATCTTCTACAATAAACACATTAAATTTATGGGCAATTTCAATTATTTTCTTTCGTCGAGCCAGAGACATGGTTACTCCTGCAGGATTTTGAAAATTAGAAATGGTATAAATAAACTTAACTTTTTTTCCTTTATTTTTAAGTTGGATAAGTTTTTCCTCTAAAATATCCATCCGCATCCCATCTTCATCCATAGGAATTCCTACCAATACTCCTCCATAACTATGAAAAGCATTTAAAGCAGCTAAATAACTGGGTAGTTCCACTATTGCAATATCTCCGGGACTTAAAAATGTTTTACCGACCAAATCCAATCCTTGCTGAGAACCGGAGCTGATAATTATATTTTCCAACTCCCCGTTATTTCCGTCTTTTGCCAAATGCTCTAAAATACATTTTCTTAATTCGGGTAATCCCTCGGTACTGCTATACTGTAAGGCTCGGGCGCTATTTATGTCTAATACCTTCTGGGTTATTTTCTTTATATCTTCTACCGGAAAAGTTGCGGGATCTGGTAATCCTCCCGCTAAAGATATTACTTCTGGGTTTTGAATTATTTTCAAAATCTCCCGAATAGCTGAAGCTTCCATTTTTGAAGCTAAGTCAGAATAAAATTCCTTACTGTTTATGGGCATTTTTCTCACTCCTTTTTAATTTATAATTTATTGATATATATAATTTGCTATTTATATTATTAAGCAATTTTTGGGCCAACTTTATAAGTTATTTTGAAAAAACAAAAAATGCTTTTTACCGATTGATAAAAAGCATTTTCAAAATAAATTGTAATTTCTTGTTTTTATTTCTATTTGCATATTTATGCATATTATTGCACATTATGCGATATTTTGTCAATGATTACATTTGTATAGTAATCAAATTGTGGTTATTAGTTTCAATAATATGGAGAGGGCACAATTCATTGTGCCCCTACAACCAAACGATTTTTTTCTAACTACTAATTTAATTGGTCAATCGGTGCATTGGTCAATCGGTAAATCGGCTAATTGTCCTCTACTTGTATTCATACCTCTTTTTAATATTATACTTTTTAATTTTATAATAAAAACTTCTCGGGCTGACTCCCAACTTTTTTGCTGCCTTTAAACTATCACCATTGGCAGATTTTAAAGCATTTATTAGGGCTATCCTTTCCGTATCATCTTTTATCTTTTTCAAATTATCTTCATCCAAATTATAATCGATTAAACTATCTGATTCAGGATTGATAGTTGGCTTTTCTTCGATTACTTCAACTTTATTTAATTCAACTAAAGAAGGAATATGTTTGGGTAAAATTATTTCTTCACTTAATTTCATATTTATTACTGCTCTTTCGATTACATTTTCTAATTCCCTTACATTACCCAGCCAGGAATAATTCGATAGTACATTTAATGCTTCCGGTAAAATCCCATTTATATTTCTTCCAAAGTCTTGATTAAATTTTCTTATTAAATTATTAACCAAGAGAGGCATATCTTCTTTCCGTTCCCTCAAAGGAGGGATATAAATAGGAATAACATATAATCGGTAATAAAGGTCGTCTCTAAACCTTCCTTCTTTTACCGCATTTTTTAAATCAATGTTGGTTGCTGAGATTATCCTGACATCTACATTAATAGAACTTCTTCCTCCCACTCTTACAATCTCTTTTTCTTGAAGCACCCTCAATAACTTAGCCTGTAGATTTAGGCTCATCACTCCAATTTCATCTAAAAATATAGTCCCTTTATCGGCTTCTTCGAATAGTCCCTTCTTTCCGGTCTTTTTGGCTCCGGTAAACGAACCTCCCTCATAACCAAATAATTCACTTTCTAACAAAGTATCCACTAAAGCAGAACAGTTTACCCGGATAAATTGCTGGTTCTTTCTTTTACTAACATGATGTATGGCGTGAGCGAAGAGTTCTTTCCCGGTTCCGCTTTCTCCCTGAAGTAAAATAGTCGCGGAAGTTTGAGCAGCTTTCCTGGCCTGTTCTTTAGCGATAATCATTCCTCTGCTTTTTCCTACAATATCTTCAAAAGTATATTTCGATTCTAAATGTCTGACCCTTTGTCTAACTCTATTTAACTCCCTATTTAAATATTCAATTTCCGAAACATCATGTATCACTGCTACACTGCCTTTTAAAATTCCCTCTACTATGACCGGTGCTACATTTACAATTACCTCTTTACGATTAGGCCCGACCCGCATTCTCACTCCGTGTACCGGTTTCGAGGTTCTCAGTACTTTTAAATGCATGCTTTCACCCTCATCGGCAATATCAATAGTAGGCGGCTTTCCTAAAACATCTTCTTCGAGTAAACCAGTAAGCCGAGTATAGGCGGGATTAATAATGGTATGCAAGCCATTTTCATCTACTACTGAAATAGCATCATCGGTAGAATGAATAATTGCCTTTAAGGTGCCCTGAATCTCTTTTTGTGTGGCAATTTCTTGCAGCCATTTATTTTTATTTGTATTGTCTTGTTCTTTCATAAGTTAACAACCTTACCTATCCAACATCTTCTGGGCATGCTGGATTGTAATCTCACTCATCTGGTTTCCGTCTAACATCCGGGCGATTTCTTTAACTCGTTCTTCCCCTCTCATCTCTCTTAATTCTATTCCGGTCTGATTATCTAAAATATATTTTACAATATAGAAATGCCTCGCAGCTCTGCAGGCTATCTGAGGCAGGTGAGTTACACAAATTACCTGTCTTTTTTCAGCAAGATTCCTTAATTTTTGAGCGATTACCTCACCCAATCGCGCCCCTACGCCGCTATCGATTTCGTCAAAGATCAAAGTAGGAACTTGATCAACTTCTGAAAGGATTGATTTTAAAGCTAACATAATTCTCGAAACTTCTCCTCCCGAAACAATTCGAGCTAAAGAGCGCAGTCTTTCTCCTGGGTTAGGAGAAATCATAAACTCAATATCATCTATCCCTTTTGGCCCTACCTTATATTTTTTACCTTCTATTTCTACTCCGTTATCGTCTTCGTAATTATTAATTGAAACTTTAAACTGACATTTCTTCATACTTAAATCTTCCAATTCTCTTATCACCATCTCCTCTAAATTCTCGGCAATTTCTCTCCGGTTTGCATTTAGATGGTGAGAAATAGCGGAAATATTATTTCCCAGAGATTCGATCTCTTCTTTTAACTTTTTTACTTTATCTTCACTGTAATCAATGTCTTCTAATTCCTGATGTATTTTTTGGCGATATTCCAATATTTCTTCTATGCCGGAACCATATTTGCTCTTTAAATTATTAATCAGATTTAATCTTCCTTCAATTTCTTTTAATTTTCCGCTATCCAATTCTATTCCGTCTTTATATTTTACAATTTCATTAACAATATCCTCAAATTGGTAATTTATTTCTTTTAAATTTTCTCTTATCTTTTCTATCCGCCGGTCCAGAGAAGAAATCTCTCCGATATCTATAGAAACTTCGCTTAAGGCATCTCTTACCGAGGATTGTTCTGATCCGCCCTCGTAGAGAATAAAATTAGCTTTTTCCATGGTCTCAACTATCTTCTCGGCATTTCTTAATACCCTCTCTTCTTCTTCTAAAGCCTTGTCCTCATCTTTAGCCAAGGAAGCCTTATCTATTTCTTCTAATTGAAATTTTAAAAAATCTATCCGTTTTAAATTTTCCTCTCTATCTTTTATCAACTGAAATAGCTTTTTATTTTTATCTCGCCATATTCGATAACTATCTGATAATTCTTTTCTGTATTTACCAATCTTATCTCCTCCCAGATTATCCATTAAATCTATATGTTTGGAAGGATCGAGAAGAGATTGATGATTATGCTGACCGTGCAAATCAACCAAAATATTTCCTATATTTTGAAGCAAGGATATATTCACTAATTTTTGGTTAATCCAGCATTTATTCCGCCCTTTCTTATTAACTTCCCGCCTAATAAGTAAATCTCCCTCTTCAGTAACAATTTCCACATCTAAATTTAAATTAATTATTAGCTCTTTTTCTTGAGGAGCCAACAAAAACAGACCTTCAACTACTAAACTGTTTTCTCCGTCTCGGATTAAATCAGAAGCAGCATAACCTCCTAAAATTAAATCTATTGCTTCTATGATAATAGATTTTCCGGCACCGGTCTCACCGGTAAGAACGTTTAACCTTTCTTCAAATTCAATATTTAATTCTTTTATTAAGGCCATATTTTTGATATTTAACTGAAATAACATCTATTTATGTTCTCACCTCATAGTATAAATAATTAGTTAGTTGGTTAATTGGTTGTAAGATTAATCCATTAACAATATAATTATTAAAATATATAATTACATAACATATGCCACTTTTTATATTATCTTTCTTTTCTTTTTCTTTCTGGACTCGATGCTATCTAATGCTCGATACTGTCTTTATCTTCCGTCTTCTGTCTACCAAATTCTGGTTTTTTCTTTCCTAACTATACGCTGTACGCTCCACGCTAATTTAATTACTTATTTATCTGTCCACTCCATCCTAATTTTTCCCGTAAAACGGCATAAAAACTTTTTTCTTTAAAGGTAATTAATCGAGCTTTATGGTTTGATTTTTTCACAATCACTTCGTCATCTGATTCTAAAACAAAGCCTTCCTGTCCATCTATGGTTATCATTACTTCTTCTTCGCTTGATTCCAATTTTATTTTTACCTGATCATTTTCGCTAATAATCAAAGGCCGGGCAGATAAAGTATGAGGGCAGATAGGTGTGAGTATAATAGAATTTATGTTAGGGTTGACAATAGGGCCGCCGGCAGAAAGAGAATAGGCGGTAGAGCCGGTAGAAGTAGAAACAACCAACCCATCAGCCGAATAAGTAATAACATAATCATTGTTGACATAAGTAGCCAAACAGATCATTCGGGCGAAAGCCCCTTTGCCTATAACTACATCATTCAAGGCAGTAAGTTTTTTTATCTCCTTTTCTGCTCTTTTTACTATACAGCTTAACATCATTCTCTCATCAAGAAAATATCTCTTCTGAAATAGTGCATCTAAAGACTTTTCCAGGTCATCAATGCCAATCTGAGTCAGAAAGCCCAGTCCTCCTAAATTTACTCCAAAAACCGGGATATTTTCGGCAGCTGCTAATCTGGCTGCCCTAAGGAGAGTTCCGTCTCCTCCCAATGAAATTATCAAATCAACATTTTTAATAAATTTTTCAGCAGGGCTGTTTAATTCTCCTTTTCCTATTTCTTTACCCTTGTTTTCTTCTATATACACTTTTAGTTTCTTGGAATTTAGCCAATCAATTATCCTGCAGGCTGTTTCCCGAGTCTTTTCTTTTTTGTAATTCGCTATTAAGCCAACGCTGTCTAATTTCATCTCCATCCTCCCAGAAGTAAGTAATATAAAACCAAACTAAAAATTGCTCCTGATAAAAAATATACTAACTTTATTACCTTTTGATATATGGTGCTTTCGAATTGAAACTTAACTTCAGAAATACTCTTATTCTTCATGTTTAATAAAAGAATACCGCACGGTTGATAAGCAAGATAATATTCCAACATCTGTCTTCGGGTTTCCCGATTGGTAATATAGGGAATCTTCTCTCCGCTTTTAACTTCTACAACGAAGACTTTTCCTCCCTTTCTCGCTAAATAATCTATCCGCACTAAGTAGCGGTGAATCTTATCACCAACAGTTATAAGGAGCGGTTTGCTTTTTTGAGCATCTATAACCGCATAACCGTTTTTCCTCAATATTTTCTCTGCTTCTTTTTCTGCCTGCCTGCTTTTAGAAAACCTCTTTCTTAGCTTTTTAGCCCTCAACCAATTACTTATCCTGGTGAATAGAACCAGGCAGATTATTCCTCCGCTAATAAATAAAATAAAGATTAAAACAATATTTTCATTTATGTTCAAAAACTTCACTCCGAATATTATTTTCTGGGAGAAAGTTCCTGGTGAGCTTTTTTTACCACTTTTTCAACAATTTGGGGAAAATTATCTATCTTATCTTTTCCTGATTTTTTTACTAAATAGATAAGATATTCTATATTACCGGAAGTTTTTTTTAAGGGAGAAAAGGTTAAACCTTGAATACTAAAATCCATTTTTTGCGCCATATCGCCAACTTTTTCGATTACCATCTGATGGGTTTCTGCCTTTTTTACTATCCCACCCTTTTGGATGAGCTCCCGGCCTGCTTCGAACTGTGGTTTAATTAAAGCCACCACTTCTCCTTTTTCGCTAATTAAATTATACACTGCTGGGAGGATTTTATCTAATGAAATGAAGGAGACATCTATGGTAGCTAATTCAAAAAGGTCATCAAATTTATCAGCAGTAAGGTATCTTATGTTAGTTCTGTCTATAACTGCGACTCGGCTGTCTTTTTGTAGTTTCCAGGCTAACTGTCCATAGCCAACATCTACACAGTATACTTTCTCAGCTCCAAATTTTAATAGACAATCAGTAAAACCCCCTGTAGATGCACCGACATCTATTACTCTCTTTCCTTTGACCAAAATATCAAATTCTTTTATTGCTTTTTCTAATTTTTCTCCGCCCCTACTTACATAAGCAGTTTCTTTCTTTGTTACTGAAATATTACTATCGGTTTTGACCATTCGCCCTGCTTTGTTGAATTTTTCCCCATCAACTAAAACTTCTCCGGCCATTATCGCACTTTTAGCTTTTTCTCTGGTGGTAAAAAATCCTTTTTCGACCAGAAATATATCCAAGCGTTCTTTATTTGCTTTTTCCAAATCTATAAATTCACCTCTTAAATTAGTCGTTAGTAAATAGTGAATAGTCGTTAGTACAAGAAGACACGGCACACCATGCTCCTACTTTTCTTTTGTAGGGGCACAATGAATTGTGCCCTCTCTGTTTTACTGCCTTTTGTTTACTCTGCTAAGTGAGTATCTGCTGAACAGTGATTACAGAAAAAGGAAGTTCCCATACAATCAAGTTATAAATTAAATTACCGCGCATAATATCCAGGCCATTATAATTCCAATAAAAGCTCCCACTATAACTTCAAACGGAGTATGCCCGATTAACTCTTTTAAACGCTTGTCTTTTAATTTTATTTCATTAAAAAATTCTAAAATGATTTTATTCAATACTTTGGCTTGCTCTCCCGTTTCTCTCCTTACTCCTGCTGCATCGGTCATAATTATAAAAGCTATAGTTATAGCTAAGGCAAACAAAGGAGAATCCCAACCCTCTTTTATGCCAATGGTAGTAGCCACACATATAGAAAGGGCGGAATGGGTACTGGGCATCCCTCCTGCCCCAATAAATCTTCTAATATCCCATTTTTTTTCGGTAAAATAAAATATTATTAGCTTTACACCCTGGTTTAAGATCCAAGTTATAAGTGCAATTATTAAAATCTTATTTCTAAAAATTAAAGATAAATCGAAAATGTCAATATTTGTCACTCCCTATTATTGTATATTCTCTATTTCAGTTCTATGGTTTAATCCATTTATCGTCCCTAAGCAAAGGCATACTGATATCTACATGTCCGACCAAACTATTCTTCTCATTTCCCTCCACTAATATCTGAACACCTACAATCGGGGGAATTTCAGTTAAAGTACTGACTATAGAATAGACGGTCATCAACTCACCACTGCTTCCTCCGGGATGATTTGTAAATATTTCTTCAGATAAATCTACATAGACAATATCATCAACAATATATATTTCATTGAGCCGAGTCCCCTCTGGAATCGTAGGATAAAGATCGGAATTTTCCGGACCCTCTATCAACTCGTCAACTACCTGTCTGACCAAAGAAGGAGTTTGAGGTATTTTTCTTTTTTCAGGCACTAAATACATCGCTTGAGAATCAGAAAAATAAAGGCTTACTTCGACCATCTCTTCTGTTACCACAGGTTGAACTTCTTCTCTTTCTTCTTCCTTATATGGAATTTCTTCAGTAACAATGGGTTTTTCCTTATATCTTTCCAGGACAGGAACAATAAATTTATTAAATGTCAGATAGCCAACGATTACGAGTACTGCGATTATTAATAATGAAAAGATAATTTTCAGGTTATTTCTTTTCTTTTTCGGTTTTCTATTTTTAGTCATAATAGTTAATCCTATACACCGTCATCAGGGGTATTTTCTATATAAAACTTAATTGCTTCGAACAGTCCTTGAGCACTTTTTTGCCTAAATTCGCTGTTTTTTAATAATTTTTCCTCTTCAGGGTTAGAAATAAAAGCAATCTCTGCAAGAACCGCTACCATATTTGCTCCCTTCAGCACTACAAACGGAGCTTGCTTTACCCCCCTGTCTACTAATTTTAGATAATTTACTAATTTTTTCTGCACAATTTCTGCAAAATCAAGACTATACTTAATATTAGCACTTTCTTCCAGATCAGCGATAATTAAGGCTAAATCGGTGTCTACTTCGGGGTGGGCTCTGCTGGCTCTATTTTCTCTGTCTGCTACATCTCTGGCAGAAGCACCGATATATTTAGAACTTAATACAAAGGTTTCTATTCCTTCAGCGCTGGGGCGATGCTTTAAAACCGAATTAGCATGTATACTTACAAATACAAAACCATTTTTCTGGTTAGCGAATTTTGTTCTATCTTCAAGAAAAACAAACTCATCTTTACTTCTGGTTAAATAGGTAGGAATACCTGCCGCTTTCAATAATTTTTCCAGATTAAGTGCGATTCCCAGGGTAACTTCGCTCTCCCTTAGGCCGGTAGGGCCGATCGCACCCGGGTCTTTCCCGCCATGTCCCGGGTCAATAATTACTACTCTCTTGCCGGTAATCACAGGAGCAGGGGCGGGTTTCACTTCCGGCTTAACCGGTATAGTTTCAGAAATAACTGCCGCTTCACCTGATTTAAATATATCAATTACCACTCTATCGGGTTCAGCGAGGCTGAAAAGCTCATATCTGGCGTCCTTATAAAGATCGAATACAATTCTGGTAATTTCCTGGTTAAATTGTGCTGTCCTTACTGCTTTTATCACTCCATCATTTATCTCTAACTGTTTAGAGGTATCCTCTATTTTTGCAATAGAACCCATTACATCGATAAAAATTCTATCCGGATTTGTTAATTTATCCGCTCTAAATTCTGTCTCCTCGGATAAATCTATAACTACCCTGGTCTTATCGGGGTGGGAATAACTTCTAACCTGTAATAGGTAAGGTCTTATGGCATTAATAAATAAAGTCTTAGTCTGGTTATCCCATTTAATGTCTACTTCGGCAATAATGTTAATCACCTCTAATGGAATCATTACTCGATTATCTATAATCCGAGCCGGAATTTCCAATAGGATTACCTTTTTATCTATCTCCAAAGAAGGTTCATCGATTACCAAACGGGCTGTACGGTCATTAATATTTATAGTCATTAACTTTAAAGCTGGGAACCAGGTAATTCTTCCCCCTAAAGCCTCAATTATATTACGGGCTGAAACAAACAATCGGTCATTTTCTATCACTGAAGGAATAACTGTTTCGAGAAGTTGATTCTCCAACAATATCTTTACTTCTGAAGATTGAGCGAAAGTTGAAAAAAGCGGTAATAAAATAACCAATAAAGCTGTTATTAAAATTGTGCAGAATATCTTTTTCATATAACCTGTTCTATTCCTCCTGAACTAAATATCTGGTTGCTAAAACTTTTAAAATAGCTGCTAAAGGAACAGCCACTAATACTCCCAATATTCCCAATAACTGACCGCAAATTAATATCGATAAGATTACTGTTAGAGGATGTAACCCTAATCCTTTCCCCAAGATATTAGGATTAAGATATGCCGCCTCAAGCTGATTAACTAAAACAAATAAAACTACAATCATCAACAATGTCCACCAAGAGTTGCCCAAGGCAAAAATTAAAGTCAGAACCAACCCCACAATGGGCCCTAAATAGGGAATAAAATTAAAAATTCCGCTAACAATCCCAATAATTAAGGCAAATTTTAAGTGCAAAAAATACAATCCTACGCCAATCAAGGTCCCAACAATGAAGCAAACTATTATTCGACCACGAATAAAACCACTGACAATATTATCTATCTCTTCCAGTACTTCCTTAAATTCTTTTTTATTTTTCTTCGATACGAAAATATACAAACTTTCTTTAAATTTAAATATATCTCTCATTAGATAAAATAAGATTAAAGGGACAATTACTATACCAAAAGTAATACTGGAAACTATATTGGACAAATAAATTATAATGCTTTGGGAAAAACCCAATACACTCTTTTGTAGTCCGGATAAATTTTCTTTGAGCAATGCCTCTACATCTGCCGGGTTTATAAATTTTGATAGCTGCGGTTTTATGGATAGAATTAGATTTTGGTAATTTTCGATAAATTTAGGAATTTCTTTATATAGAATATTAAGTTGGTTAATCAGGCTGGGGATCAGAAAAAATATGGTTAGGATTAATAGGGCAATTATTATCCCAAAGATAATAATAATAGCCAATACTTTCGGGGCCCTTTTATCAAGAATAAATTTATATAAAGGGTCGAAAAAATAAGCTAACATCAAAGCAAAACTAAAATATATGAATAACCATTGTAGCTTGCTTAATACATAAAACAGCATCACAAGACCAATTGCCACGCTGATAATAAAATTCAATCTCTTATCTTTTACGAATTCCATAAATATTTTCCACCTGAAACAACTTTTTTTCTTATCTATTTATAGCAGATTAACTCATATTATTCAATTTTTTTCAGCTTTAAGGATTCGGTCCCAAGTGTCCCGTAAAGATACAATTCGGTTAAATACTAACTTAACTGATGTTGAATCGGGATCCACACAAAAATAACCTTTTCGCATGAACTGGTATCTGCTTCCGGGAGCCGCTCCTGCCAAACTAAGTTCCACCAAGCAGTCAGTTAACACTTCCAGGGAGTTTGGATTAAGCTGATTTATAAAATCTTTCCCTTTCTCCTCTTCCTCCATTCCCTCGTTCTCGTCCACTAAAAGGTGGTCATATAAGCGTACCTCTGCTTTTAAAGCATGGCCTGCGGAAATCCAGTGCAAAGTTCCTTTTACTTTACGTTCAGCTCCCGGTTTACCGCTTTTGCTTTCCGGGTCGTAGGTACAGTGCACTTCTTTTATCTCTCCCGTTTCTTCATCTCTGATAAACCCTTCGCACTTGACGATATAAGCATTTTTTAACCTGACCTCGCAACCCGGAGATAGACGAAAATATTTTTTCGGCGGGATTTCATAAAAATCATCCCGTTCTATATAAAGAACCCTGGAAAAAAGTATTTTGCGCTTCCCGGCACTGGGATTCTCAGGATTATTTTCTGATTCCATCTCTTCCACCAAATCTTCAGGATAATTATCGATAACCAGCTTTAAAGGCCGCAGTACTGCCATCATTCGAGGAGCTTTTATATTCAAATCCTCACGGATACAATATTCCAGGAAACGGACATCTACTACACTATTAGTCTTGGCAACCCCGATACGCTCACAAAAATTCCGGATAGCTTCCGGGGTGTAGCCCCTGCGCCGCAGGCCGGCTATAGTCGACATCCGGGGGTCATCCCATCCGGCTACATAACCTTCCTCTACCAGCTTACGAAGTTTCCGTTTGCTCATCACCGTATTAGTTAAATTAAGACGGGCAAATTCGATCTGCTGAGGTAAATCCGGAAGATTCAAGGCATTGAGAACCCAATCATACAGAGGGCGGTGGTCTTCGAACTCCAGAGTACAGACGGAGTGAGTAATCTTTTCATAATAATCCTCAAGAGGATGGGCGTAGTCATACATAGGATAAATACACCATTCATCTCCCGTCCGGTGATGGGCAGCTTTCAAAATACGGTAAAGAACGGGGTCTCTCATATTCAGATTAGGGGAAAGCATATCAATTTTTGCCCTCAACACTCGGGAACCGTCAGGAAACTCACCATCCCGCATACCTCGAAATAGATCCAGGTTTTCTTCCACAGAACGGTTACGATATGGGCTTTCCTTTCCCGGTTCCTTGAAAGTTCCCCGGTAATTCCTGATTTCTTCAGGGCTCAGATCACATACATAAGCCTTGCCTGCTTCAATAAGGCCAATGGCGTAATCATACATCTTTTCAAAATAGTCTGAAGCATAAAAAAGCCGGTCCTCCCAGTCGAATCCCAGCCACCAGACATCGTTAATTATAGAATCGATATACTCCACGTCTTCCTTGCTGGGGTTTGTATCGTCAAAGCGAAGATTGCACAGACCACCATTTTGCACAGCCAAACCAAAATTCAGGCAAATAGACTTAGCGTGACCAATGTGCAAGTATCCATTAGGTTCCGGGGCAAACCGGAGATGAACCCTCCCATGGTGTTTATTCGTTTTATTATCCTGATTAATTATTTCCTGAATAAAATTAACTGCTGCTTTAAACTCTTCGTGATCCATAAACTAATCCCCTTTTTATATTATGCTGTACTTTTAATTTTATCTTATCGTTAAGTTCTGAAAAGTAAATCGCTAAAATTGTATTTTGCCCAAATTTCCATAAAATAAGTTGATTATCTTATAATATTACTACATATGCACCTAAAAATCCAACTTTATTATCATTTCACATGGCGTATTGTACCTTATTCATCTTCATAAAAATGCTTATTTTAGCCCTCGTTGCTTCATTTATTCCCTATTTTAGAAGCATTATCACTATCGCATAAAACAAAAAAAACGCAGAAACTCTTGTGTTTTCTGCGTTTTAAGGTCTTAACATTTTTTTCTATAAGAACTGATAATCCTCAAATTCTATTTATATTTATATCCCTTACTTTAATTAAGATAAACGAAGAAAATTTTTTACAATTAATCAAGGGCTCAAAGGGCGGGAGTTTAAATAATAATCCGCGGGACGCATCTGATGAGGATTTAATTGAACTGTTATATAAAATAACTGGCCTTTGTTGATATAACAGAATTACATTAAATTTAAATTATTTTACTATTTTAGTATCTATTACGATATTCGGTTC
>Ga0163202_1000037_pt1 | contig 19818 bp, 20 predicted proteins | sample PL_2010_300m_FD_113540 | JGI IMG/M metagenome (GOLD analysis project Ga0163202, IMG submission 113540) | Freshwater microbial communities from Powell Lake, British Columbia, Canada to study Microbial Dark Matter (Phase II) - PL_2010_300m | ecosystem: Environmental > Aquatic > Freshwater > Lake ... | reverse complement strand
GTGCGCACAATCTTGGGCGGAACGCAGAGAATACACCTGATTGAGCCGCTCGAGTACCTGCCCTTCGTTCGGTTGATGAAGCGTGCATACCTGATTCTGACCGATTCGGGTGGAATACAGGAAGAAGCACCGGCGCTGGGCAAGCCGGTGCTGGTGATGCGGGACGTGACCGAGAGGCCTGAGGCGGTCGAAGCAGGAGCTGCGAAGTTGGTCGGCACCGACGCCGATGCAATCGTCTCGACGACCGAGCGACTGCTCCGTAGCACTGCTGCCTACCGGAAGATGGCACGCGTCCGGAATCCGTTTGGCGATGGCCGTGCATCGGCTCGAATCATGACCGCGCTTCGCCGGTTCCTTCTGTTCCCCGAAAACCGACATACAACTGCCAAGACGCCAAGCAGACGCAGGACAATGCCATCCGGGCCCTCTTTGTGACTTGGTGTCTTGGTGGTGGATTCCGATCTCGGTTCTTGGGCTGTCCGTAGCGAATTGACTTTGCCCCTTGATTTCCTAGACTTCCAGCGTGAATAGACTAGTCAAGTATCTCAGCGTCATTCTGAAGTGGCGCCGTCTTGTCTTCTGGAACACGTTGATCGTGACCGCGTTGGCGGTAGTCGTCAGTTTCGTGCTCCCGCAGCGATACACTGCTACTGCTCAGCTCCTGCCGCCGAGCGATGAGGGCGACATTTTCGGAATCACGAGTCTTCTGGGTGGAGGAGCCGGTAGCGGTCTGAGCAAGCTCAAAGCTGGACTTACCGGTTCGACGACGTCGTCCGATCTGATGATAGGAATCCTCGGTAGCCGGACCGTCATGCAGCACGTTGCCGAACGCTGCAGCATTGCCACCTACTACAGGATACGAAAACCATCGCCCGAGAAGCTGGTTCGACAACTGAAGCGCATGGCGAAGTTCGCTGCCTCCGATGAGGGGATTGTGAGGATAGCCGTAGAGGCCAAGACGCGATGGCTGGCGGCGCAGGTCGCGAACGCGTATGTTGCCGAACTCGACAGTTTTCTCCGACACTCCAACATCAGCCGCGGCCACAACATGAGAGTCTTCATCGAGAAGCGTCTTGGCCAGGTGGATACGAGTTTTGCGGCGGCGAGCGAATCGCTTAGGGCATTCCAGGAAGCCAACAAAGTGGCCTCCGTAGAAGATGAAACCAAGGCGGCCATAGATGCCTACGCGAAGATGAAGTCGGAACTGAGCCTCCATGAGGCAGAGTACGAAGCTGCCAGGTCCGGGGCAAGTGATGATAACCCGTACGTCGACAACCTGCGTCGGCAGATATCGGCTTCGCGCGACGAGTTGCGCAAGCTGGAGCGGGGCGGCGGTGCGAACGGTTTCGGTGTCGGCTTCGGGGTGTCGTTCGAGCAACTGCCGGTCGTTGCCGCTCAGTTCGCTCGCAGGTACTTGGACTTCAAGATACAACAGGAAGCCTACGTTGCGCTCTACCAGCAGTATGAGTACGCGCGGGTTCTCGAAGCCCGCGATGCGCCGACGTTGACGGTACTGGACTATGCCGTGCCGCCTGAGCGACGGAGTTTCCCTCGACGCGCAGTCATGGTCGCGGCCGTGTTCCTGTTCAGCCTGTTCCTCGGCATTGCTCTTGCGTTCCTCTCCGAATACTTCGGGTACATCCGGACTGCAAGGCCGGAGGAATTTGAGGGCTGGCAGCGACTGCGTGGTGAGTTCTTGGCGTCCTTGAGCAGGATCTTCAGGCCCGGATCCCGCCGCCAGTCGCAATGAAGCCGGCGGTCCGAGAGGACCGAGACCAACCGGACCGCATTGTCCGGCGGGTCGCACGCAATACGATATTCCTCGGAATCGCGGACGCTGCAAACAAGCTGATGATGTTTGTGTTCTACCTTATCGCAGCGCGTCATCTCGGTGTTCAGCAGTTTGGAGTGCTTTCGTTCGCGCTCGCGTTTGTGACGATGCTGGCTGTCTTCACTGACCTGGGCCTTGGCGCGGTCACTGCGCGGGAAATCGCCCGCGACCGGACTGTGGCGCAGCGATACGTCCGCAATGCGGTTTCCATCAAGGCAATCGCGTCTCTTCTGGTGATCGGGCTGATTGCCGTGTCGGTGAGGTTTCTCGGCTACCCAGCTTCAACGGTCAGGGTAGTAGGTATATGCAGCCTCTTTGTCATTGAGAGCGCCTTCACACTCTACCTCGGGTTCGTGTTCCAGGGGTTTGAGCGCATGGAGTTCACTGCCTTCAGCCGGATCTCGCAGACGCTCGTCCTCATTGCCGGTGCGGTCATCCTGTCACGCGGGCCAGCGAGCGCGGAGCGCTATGCGCTGCTCTATGCTGGCGCCGGGCTGGTTTCGGCGGCATTCGCGTGGCTCGCGGTGTCAATCGGGTTCGTGAGACCCGGCTTCAGCTTCAACCTCGGCGAATGGAAGAGGATGCTGCGGCAGGCTCTGCCGGTCGGGATGGCCGCAGCTTTCGCCATGTTCTACTACTGGAACGGCTCGACACTCCTGTCCAAGCTCAGCGGTGATGCGGCGGTCGGCATCTACAGCGCTCCTTTTCGACTGGCGATGGGTCTGGGTCTTGTCGGCTGGTCATTCTCAGGTGCTCTCTACCCGGTGATGTCACGTCTATTCGCTACCGACCCGATTCGGCTCACTCGCCTGACCGAACTCGCCCTGAAGTACATGCTGATGCTGGTGTTGCCAATCGGTGTGCTGGGTATGGTCTTGGCTCGACCAGCCATTCTGTTGGTCTTCGGCAGTTCCTATCTTCCGTCGGTGCCGGTTTTTCGCGTGCTGGTTTGGTGGATTGCCGCCGCGTGCCTGAATTCACTGCTGAGCAACTACTTCCTGTCGGTCGACCGGGCACGGGTCGTCACCATTCAGACCGGCGTGGCTCTGCCGGTGAGCATTCTCGCGAACCTGGTGTTGATTCCCGCGATGGGAGCATTGGGCGCGGCATTGGCAATCGTGGTGGCCGAAACAGGAGGCCTTGTCTACCTTTCCGCCCGGCAGCTGCAGACTGAGAACCCAGTCCACGTAGCTCCGCTGTTCGTTTCTGTGGCAAAGTCCGGACTGGCACTAGTGCCGGCAACGGTCGCCGCGGTCCTCGTCGCACGGACGTCGTTCGTTGGGTCGGCTGTTACCGCCCTGAGCGTCTACGTACTGATGCTGTTCCTAGTGCGTGGACTCGGAGGCGAGGACCTGAGGACTCTTCGGGTCCTGCTGGGAGGTAGCAGTGCACGCTGAACGATCGAGCACGCCTTCAGTCCCGCGGCCGGCGATACTCGGCTGGCTGGTTGGGGTCGAGCTGGTCTGTCTGGCCGGGTTCACAGGGTTTTTGCTCGTCGGGCAGGCCGATCTCGGATTCGCTCTGCTTGTGGTCCCGGTTCAGATCGTGGTCTTGGGTGTGCTTGCTCGAGACAGCTACATGTTGTTGGTCTTCCTGGCCGCTCTGCTGCCGCTGGCCGGCTTGGAGCTTCTGCCTCATGTTTATCAGCGATTCATACTCTATCCCGGAATTGTGCTGTTGCTGGGTTTCTTCCGCCTGTCACGGTTCGTCGAGGGCGAAACACGAATTCGCGTCGGCCTCGCGAAGTCGGAGCGGATCGCCTTCTTGTTGCTCGCGATCTCGGTGGTCGCAGCTGCCGCGAACGCTACCCTTCACGGGTGGGGGTCGAAGCACCTTGTGGTTTTCACCATCTTCGCCCTCGAGGTGCTGGCGGTCGCGTACTTCTTTGCAGTTGTTCCCCGGACGCTGCAACAGGTTTCCCGGCTGTTCTACATCGTGGCCGCTACACTGCTCTTGACGGTCATAATCATGACAGTTCTGCCGGACGCGGTCGGTGAAGGAGGCACGCTGGGCGGCAAGGTGATTGTGACACCGTTCGGCATAGCCAATCTGAACGCTTTTGCCACGGTTCTTGCCGGCGTCACGGCCGTGCTCATCGGGTTGGCTCTGGAGGAACGCAGGTTCGGCGTCAGGCTGGCGCTCGCCGTGCTCATCGTCTTGTTCGTCGCCGCCTTGTTGTTTACGAGGTCTCGCGGGGCTTGGCTTGGCTTCGGCATCGCTTTCCTCTACATAGTACTCAGGGTCCGTTCGTTCCGACTGACGGCCATCGTGGCGGCCGGAGTGCTCGTACTGCTGTCGCTTGAGTCATTCCGACATGTCCTGTTCACTCGCATCGGCGAGACAAGCATGAACGACCCGTCGCTGACAGGTCGTTTTGTCTTGTGGTACTACGCGTGGAAAGTGGCGAGCGCGAACTGGCTCTTCGGCGTGGGCATGGAGAATTTCAAGGTCGTGAAGCAGTTCTACGGTTTCCCTGCCCCTATGTCAATCGGCGTCGGCTACAATGCGCACAACATCTTTCTTGAGTTCCTCGCTGATCTTGGCGTGGTCGGGTTGGTCGGTCTGCTGTGGGCGATTGTCGGCGCTGTGGCGCGGCTTGATTCTCTGACGCGCTCCCGCAGGGCGGAAGGTTGGGGCCTGGCTATCGGCCTGACCGCGGGGATCATCGCCTATGCGGTCCACGGGTTGCTGGACGCACTGACGTGGCAACACGGGGCTTTCATGTTGCTCGGAATGCTCTTGGGATTGGCGCTGTGCGTGCGGAGGCTGACGTCCACACCTAAGGCCACGCCCCAGCACGACTCAGCGTCTTTGTATGCTTCCGGTTGACGGCAGCCGAAGCAGCTTCGTAGATTCCAAGTGCGGCTTTGTCCCAGGAGAACTTCCGTGCCCGGGCGAGGCCGTGGCGCCGAAGCGCCAACTCAAGCTCTCGGCAATTGAGTATCTCACGCATCTTGGCGGCGATGTCGTCGGCCGAGAGCGGGTCGAAGTACAGCACGGCGTCTCCGCCGACCTCCGGTAGGCTTGAGGCGCGGCTGCAGGCAACCGGCGCACCGTGCGCCATGGCCTCAAGTACTGGGAGTCCGAATCCTTCGTACAGCGAGGGGTAGACGAATACGGAGCAGTTGCGGTACAGGTCTGATACCTGTTCGTCCGAGAGGCCGCCCGGTAGGACTGTGACGCGGTCGCGAACCCCAAAGTGCCGGATCGCCGTCTGTGTGTGTGCGAGCAGACCTGCGTCTCTAGAGCCGGTCATGACGAGTCGGTGGTTCTTCGCTTGCCCGCCCCGAGCGAATGCTGCGATGAGACGCCTGATGTTCTTGTGGAGGGTATGTGCACCGACATAGAGGATATAGGGGCGGAAGTCGAGACCGAATCCTCGGTTGTGTTCGGCAGGCTCGACACCCGGCCCCGCGTACACGACTCCGATTCTCAGTCCAGGCAGCAGGTTCATGCGCATGAGGTCGTTGCGCGTATGTTCCGAATCCGTGACTACGCCGTCTGCCCATCGAATCGTCTGGATCGATGCCCAGGACGCGGACTTCGTCCTCGCGTTCAGCGCCCGGCGCTGAACCAACGGTGTGATGTCATGTACGACCGCCACGGTTGGGATTGGCAGACAGGGGGCGGCAACAGGCGTAGGAGACACGACGCAGTCGCAGTTGCGTGGGAGATACCCGTGCAGGAGCGAGAAGGTCCAGACCAGTTGTCCTGAGCGAGAACTGGTCCAGCGAGGTATGCGCCGGGTTCGGCAACCGGGCGGGAAGGAGGCCGGGTCCGGGGTGAGGACGGTAAGTTCACACAGACGGTCGAGGGCCGGCGCGATCCGGAGGATATAGTGCGCAATGCCGTCGCCGAGGCGCGTGTCGTAGGCCGCGTTCAGAACAAGTTTCATGCCGAGGTGAATCATAGCGACGGCAATACGCATGGCAAGCGGAGCGCAACTGCGGCCGGGGATGTCGCCGACGACTCAGGGGTCCCGGCTCGCCGGGCTACGAGTCCACGGGCCTACCGCATCCCGATTGCCTTGACCGGGTGTTGTGCACAGTTGAGGCGAGTGACAGAGGAGCTGCACGACTGGATCGAGAGACTCGGTGATGGGAAGGCTACTGCGGAGTTCCCTGCTCTGCGTGTCCGGCCATTGAACCGGACCTGACCGGACGCTGACCGAGCGACTCACCCCACGTTGACGCGCGATGGCCTTTCAGTATAATGCCCTCAGTGACTCTTCGCCGGTTCGACCATCGCGGATTTAGCCTGCGTCTGACATGACGCAACGTAAGATCGCCCTCGACGCCCGTCGGGCGGTGCGTCACATGACCGGGATTGGTCACTACATTCTCGAGCTTGCCAAGCGGATGCCGATGTTGGCGCCCGATCTTGAGTTCCAGCTGCTGGTAGATCGGCCGCTGCCGGAGGGAGTGTTGCCTGCGGGATGCACACAAGTCGTCCTTGGGCGATTCGATGTCGATTCTACGCCCTGCGTCCGGTTCTACTCGCCGTTGTGGCTCAACACACATGTACCGCGGTACCTCAAGCAGAACGGAGTCGCATTGTTCCACGGCACCAATTCCGTCATTCCGCTGTGGCCCCCCTGCAAGGTGGTGTGTTCGGTTCACGATGTGTCATTCATCGAGTTGCCGAACGCGTACGGACCAGTGTACCGGTACTACATGCAGGCACAGGTGCGACTCGCTCTGAGGCGAGCTGATGTGGTAGTCACCGGGTCCCACTCGGCCCGTAAGGATTTGACTGATCTGCTACACGTTTGTGATGGAAAGGTCGTGGTGATTCACCACGGCGTAGGCGACGAGTTCCGGGAGGGCTACGAGAACAGCTACCTTCGCAGCGTGCGTTCCCAGTTCATGCTACCTGACCGTTACATACTTCATGTCGGGATTGTGGAGGTGAAGAAGGGCATAGATACGCTCTTGAGGGCGGGCGCGAATGTCATCGAGGCCGGGTTTGCGGACGCAGTCGTTCTTGCCGGCTGCGACGGATTCGGTGCTCGGGAGATCCGCGACCTCGCGTCGGGCCTTGGGCTGGGCGAGAGAGTTAGGTTCCTCGGCTTCGTACCGCAGGAATCGCTGCCGGGGCTCTACGGCCAGGCGTCAGTGGTTGCCTTTTCTTCCCAGTACGAGGGTTTCGGCCTGCCCGTGCTCGAGGCCATGGCGTGCGGGGTGCCCGTGATTGCGTCCGAGTCATCGTCCATTCCTGAAGTGGCGGGCAACGCAGCGGTTCTTGTGCCGCCGGCAGACGCGGGTAGCCTCACTGAGGCCCTGAAGGCCGTGCTCGGCAACGCGGAACTCAGAGCGGAGTTGAGACGCCGCGGACTGTCACGGGCCCGGCAGTTTACCTGGGCGGAGTCGGCGGCTAGGCACGTGGCTGTGTATCGCCAGGTTCTCGACAAAGTCGAAGAGAGTACGGCTCGCAGCGAAGCGGGAGCGGACAGAGTCTGACCCCATGATCTGCCTATTATGGTTCGAGTCGCGGTTCGGGAAGACCATTCTGCAGAACGGTTTGCCACCCGAAGCCAAGGGGCGTTTTCATGTGTGCGGACGTTGGCTCGAATTGACTCCGGAATCCCCACAGCTGATGCATGACACATGCGGGACCCGAAGGAAGTCTCGGGGCGTGAACCTGCAGTGGAGAACTCGAGGTGTTGCTGCGCTGCATGGACCTGCTGCCGCCGGAACATGGGGAGAAGGCTTGAATCTTCTTCTCCCATAAAGCCCTGCGGATGGTGATTCCCTTCCTCCTGTTGATGATGCTAGCTGGGTCGGCGATCAATGTTGCGCGCCCGGTTTTCATCGCCCTGTCGTCGCTACAGGCGGATGCATACGCCACGATCCGCTGGTCTGCATGTCACGAGGGCGGTAGTGCGGGCTGCTCATTCTTCAGTACTACTTTCTTGTTAACGTCGGTCTCGCGATCCGCTGCTTGCGGTCCTTCACGTGCAGGCAATACAGGAAGAGGGCGCCGCGATCAAGCATCCCACCTGCTCTTGAGGAGGGCCACGCGTAGGAACGGCCGCGACGGCATCTAGTGCCTCGTTACTTCACGTGAACAAGTCGAAGCGAAGCCACGTTCAGGACGGAAATGGTGTTCAGCGCAGGGCAATGGCCGGACAGGCGATTCCACTGCTCCGGACCGTACGGAATGCGCTGCAGATGTACCGTAACCACCGTAGGTACACCGGCCGCGAAGTCGAGATATGCCGTCAGCGCTATGAGTTCCTTGCTGAGCTTCTCAAGCGGCTTACCGGCAGGCCAGTGTTCGGGCTACGCATCCTTGAGATCGGTTGTGGCCAGCGGGCGGTGATGTCCCTGCTGTTCGCTGTTCGGGGCGCAGAGGCATGTGCGGTTGATGTGGAGGTGCCGACTTACCGTGTGGGCATAAAGAGCTTCTTCAGGGTACTCAGGAGAAACGGCTTGCACCGGGCGGTCAAGAGCGTCTTGCGTCATGTTCTGTTTGACCACGGGTTCTTCAGGAGTCTGGAGCAGGCGTGCGGGGTCGTCCTTCAACCCTTTCCTGCCATCGACGTGGAGGTGATGGATGCGGCCAAGGCGGAACTGCCCCGAGATCAGTTCGACATGGTATTCTCTTTCAACGTGATGGAGCACATTGTTGATGTCGAATCCACGGTCCAGAACATCAACGCGGCCTTGAAGCCGGACGGCATCGGCTACGTCAGGATCCACCTGTTCCCGTCGCTGTCGGGCGGACATTGCCCGGACTGGCAATACGCGTCCAACGCTTCGTACCCGGACTGGGGAGTACCCACGGAGGTCGCTCCGTGGGACCATCTCCGTGAGAATCGCTACCCGCCGGACTCGTTCTTGAATCGGATGCGGCTCAGCGACTATCGCGACATCTTCCGGCGGCACACGGTCATCGTCGGCGAAGACTGCGAGCGCGAGGGTGTGGATTTGCTGCGACACGCGCCCCGTGAGCTGCTACTCATCTACACTGAAGAAGACCTCACCACCGCTTTCGTGGCGTTCACATTTCGGAAGGGCTTGCGTCCGGCCCCTTAGGCAGCGTGGCCTCACACAACATGCGGTTGACAGAGAACCTAACGGCCCTGGGCATCGATGATCTCAGTGGGTTGCAGAGCACGTGCACGCTTGCGAAGTCCGTTACTGATGCCGGGAGGATTTCCCTTCTTGGACAAGAACTCTGCTATCTGTCATTCGAACGAGTCGTGGAACTCGGGCAAGACTGTGAGAGGCAGCGGCTATTCATGACGGAGATGGTGCGGGTGGTGCGACAGGGCTGCCGCGCCCGTCGTGGAAGTACAGAATCTGTATTTCGTGTGTCGATAGATGAGTAGCGTACTTCCGCCGACCCTCCGGGAACTCGATGTCATTCTGTCGCACGACTGGATTATGGGTAACCGGGGAGCAGAACGCGTGCTCGAGGCGCTGTGTACGACTTTCGAGAATGCACCCGTGTATACGCTGCTCCACGACCCGTCGGTATCCAGTTCCTTGATCAACCGTCACCCGATCAGAACCTCATTGTTGCAGCGTGTGCCGGGAATCACCACGCGTCGTGGTGGTGGTGAACCGTATCATCGGTACTTTCTGCCAGCGTTCCCATTTGCGGTGGAGCGTTTTCGTCTCCCTGAGGCAGACCTGGTCATAAGTTCGAGTCACTGCGTGGCAAAGGGCATAATAGCGAGGGGACATACCAAACATCTCTGCTACTGCTTTACACCCATGCGATACGCCTGGCTGTTCTATGAGGAGTACTTCGGCCACAACCCCCTCAAGAGAGCGATCCTCTCCCCGGTTTTGGCGGCTCTCCGCCGCTGGGACAAGCGTAGTTCGCAGCGCGTGGACAGGTTTGTGGCGATAAGCAGTTGTGTCCGAGACAGGATACGCCGGTTCTACGGCCGCGACGCAGATGTTGTTTATCCACCGGTAGACACTGACCGCCTGATGCCCAGCGGTGGCGCGCCGGGGCGCTATGACCTGGTCGTTTCCGGCCTGTCTCCGCTCAAGAAGGTTGAGCTTGCGGTGTCCGTCTACAACGGTACCGGAACGAGCTTGAAGATCGTCGGAGTCGGCACGCAGATGGACTACCTGCGGCGTACGGCGAAGCCGAACATCGAGTTCCTCGGGTGGCTCGGCGACGATGCCGTCCTGGAACTGTATCGAGGATGCCGGATGCTGATTTTCCCAGGCGTCGATGACTTCGGGCTTGCGCCGGTTGAGGCCCAGGCCTGCGGCAAACCAGTGGTCGCCTTCGCGCAGGGCGGGGCACTCGATACGGTCGAGGAGGGGGTCACGGGAGTGTTCTTCCACGAGCAGACCGCCGAGTCGTTGAACGAAGCGATAGAGAAGTGTGCCTCGACGAACTGGGACCGCGATGCAATCAGGGCGCGGGCCGAGCGCTTCGGCATCGACCGGTTCCGCCGGGAACTGGCGGCCAGCATTGAAAGGTGTATGGAACAGTGAAGCCGCTGTTTGTCGGTTCGGCGGTTTCGGGAGTTGACGTCTGGGAGTCGCGCCGGCCATCCCGGTCTCTTGAAAGGACTTGCTGAGTTGCTCGATACCCCAGCGACAGTGCTGTTCTGGACGGCGTTCGGTGTCATGCTGTATCACTGGACTGCCTTTCCGGTGATGCTCTGGCTGTGGGGCAAGGTGTCGCCCCGGCGCTACAGGCCGGAACTGCGGCCCGAGCCATTCAAGGTCAGTGTCGTGATGGCGGTGTACAACGAAGAGGGGCTAATAGCCGAGAAGATGAGGAACGTGCTTGCCACCGACTACCCGGCGGACAAGATGGAGATCTTGATTGGCTCAGACAACTCGACCGACCGAACGGACGAAATCATAAGGTCGTTCAACGACCCTCGCATAAGACTGATTCACTACAATCAGCAGGCCGGCAAGACAGTTGTGCAGAATCGCCTGTTGCTTGAGGCCAAAGGCGACGTGTTCCTGTGCACGGACGCAGACTCGCTTCTAACACCTGAGTCGCTGAGGTTGATGTTGGAACAGATGCTCGACCCTAAGGTCGCCGTTGTCAATCCCAGGTACATCAGGGTGAACAGAGATGGTAGCGCGGCGGAAAGCCTCTATGATCGATGGGAGACCAAGGTCAAGGAACTTGAGGGTAGATTGGGAGCGATGGTTGGCTGCAACGCGTACGCCAACATGATACGTCGTGAGGTGGCCGACCCGATTCCAGATGACACAAACCTGGATGACTTCGTCCTCGGCATCAGACCATTCCGCCGCGGGTACGACGTAGTAACTGAGCCAAGGGCTCTGGTGGTCACGCAGGTCGAAACCGAAAGGTTGGAGTTCCGCCGCAAGGCGAGGATAAACCGCGGGAACGTCCAGGTACTAATGCGGTTCGCCGACCTGTTGCTGCCGAAGTACGGCGTCAAGGCCTGGGTCTACTTCTCACACAAGGTGCTTCGGATGCTCGTGCCATTCCTGCTGCTGGCGATGCTCGTTGGCAGTGCCTTGAGGACTGCGAACCTCTTCTTCGCCGTTGTATTCGGACTTCAGTTGGCGACGCTGGCCACGGTTCCGCTTCTGTTTGTTGCCAGAGGTCCGTGGCGCAGGTTGCTGTTTCCGCAGTACTATTACTACATGAACATTGCTCTGTTTGTCGGCTACTGGCAGTTCTTCGGCGGCCGCGAGAAGTACTGGAAGAAGACGCCGCGGAGTCCTACGGTTCTGTGAGGAGTGACCCGCGACCCATTCACGGTGGCGAAGCACCGGTCATGCCCAGGAGGCAAGTGAGCAGAGCGTCAGGGGTCATGCGGGAACACGGCCTCGCGTCAGAGGTAGGGGCGGTTTGACGATAGTCCTGGATCGGGAGGAACACAATGTCTAGATTCCGCAAATCGATGCTCCGGATTCTGATCGTGCTGGCAATCGCACGTGCTGCTTGGGCCGACCTGAGCCTGGTGGACGACAGGCTGGCACTGGATGCCATAGTCCGGGCCGGCGCGCATTGGTCGCGAGCAGAGCAGGCCGGCCTCACACAGAGCGAGTTCGCGTTTGAGCGCGTGGGTGCACTTGCCGGGCTGACTGGACAACTGAGCCCAGTCATTTCCTTTCGAGCGAGTGGCGATCTCAGCGGTCTCGAGCCGCAGGACTTGTACGTCGACCTGCACTGGCGCAGCGGATTCGGACTGCGCGCGGGCCAATTTCTGTTGCCGCTTGGCATGGACGCCATGACCGAGCCTGACAGCCAAGTCCTGGCAAGCAGCTCATTTCTGGTCAGCTACGCAAAGCCGGCAGGGACTCGGGATATTGGACTCTTGGGTAGCTGGGTGTCAGGTCGGTTCTCGGCGTCGGCCGCGGTTGTCAACGGTCGCGGACCGAATGCAAGCGATGACAACGCCCGGAAGGATCTGTGCGGGCGACTCGCCGTAGGGCCGCTAGCGACTCTGGACGTGGAGCTCGCCGTTCGTGTCTACTACGGCTGGCCCGATGCTCCGGATTCGGTCTGGAGGTCCGCGGCGCTCGAAGCTCGCCTGGGTCGCGGGCCGCTCACGGTGCAAGCTGAATTCCAGAATCACCGCAGTCAATATGCGCGGAATAACATGGCGTACTTACAGGTAGTCTGGGACGCTGGCATGCTGGATCCCGTCGGCCGGTTCGACCTCGTCCTACCTGAACGAATGCGCGTCGAGTGGAACGCAGTCGTAGGACTCAACGCGAGCCCCTTGTCTGACCATTTCAGGGTCATGCTCGATTGTTCCTACCATCGAAACTACCAGGCAAACTGGGCCGTATTCGGTTTTGGTCTCCGGCTCCAGGCGGCCATCTGACTTCTGTCCGTTGGTGTCCGCCAATGGACAACAACGCGGGCCACGGGCACGCGGTCACCGGGTAGTCTTGCCGTCTGCTCCGTGGTTCTTTGTCCCCAGTTGGTGAACGTGCGTCTTTGTTGGTTCAGGCTCTGCTGCTTTGGCAACGACCAGGATGGTGTCGTAGAGGTTCAGTCCAGAGAACCTAAGGATGAATGAACAAATGGCGAAGTGGACGTCGTTGGCTGTCTTCCTGATTCCCGTGGCCGCGGTGTATGGGTCGAGACCCTCACAGACCGCGGTCAAGCCGCTGCGCTCGACGAGTCGGCGAAGTACGCTTGGTGTGAAGTGCGACAGGTGAATCTCAGTCGGCGATTCGTTTAGGTGGATTCCGCCCAATCCGTACCTCCTGCCCCTGAAGCGCCCAATACCGGCTAGGGCGAGCAGGCGCTTGACGATGGCCTTTGACCCCACTAGGTCATTGGGCACAGCCACGACTAGTATTCCATCCGAGTTCAGCAGTTCCCTGCATCTTCGGAGCGTGGACAAAGGATTGGGGACATGCTCCAAGACGTGGAACAGGGTGATCACATCGAATCGCGTGTCAAAGTGGATATCCTCGACCTGTCCCTGCTTCACGTCCAGCCCATACTTGTTCTTGGCAATACGGACCGCGCTCTCCGAGACCTCGGTCCCCAGCACGGTGAAGGACTCACGGGCAATGGACAGAAACTGGCCCGTGCCAGTGCCGACGTCGAGGAGCGAACCAGAGCTGCGGTGTCGCTTCAGAATCTTCAGCCTTCGCTTCCAGAGCTGATCACGATTCTCTTCCTCCTCAAGCCACGAATCGTACTTCCCCATCTGGGAGTAGAATGCGATGATCGCACGCAGCGTGGGCCGAGGATTATCGAACACGTATCCGCATTGTTCGCATCTGCATATGCGGTTTGCTGGGTCCACTTGGACTATCGTATCGCTGCCGCATATGCCGCACTGACTGAGGATTTCGAGTTCCTCGCCATTGTCCGGGCGGGCGTCAATCCGGTCGACTCCTGTCATAGGACTACCGGCCGGCGTCTTCAATCAGGGCGCGGACGGAAACGAGTTCCTTCTTGAGCCAGAGGAGGGCTTGGCGGGGGTTGCTCGGCGCGGCGGGTTGAGCGGGCATCTTGGCGAGCTGGCGGCGGGCGCCGGCGACGGTCAGCTTCTCGGTCCGGACTAGGTGTTTGATGAGTTGCAGACGTTCAAGCTGGGCTTCATTGTAGATGCGGCGGCCCGCGGAGTTGCGGTCGGGCTTGATGCCGAATTCCCGTTCCCAGTAGCGGAGAATATGGGGCTTGACGCCAAGTCTCCGGCAGACCTCGGTAACCAGGTAGTGCCTACCGCGCTTCACTTCCATATCTCCTGACGCGTGCTCCGACGCAGCAGCCGCGCCATGCTGTCGCGCGGGGAGACGCCTTCGTACAGCATCCTGTAGACCTCTTCGGTAATCGGCATCTCGACTCGCTGGCTGCCGGCCAGACTTCGGGCCGAGCGCACGGTTATCGCGCCTTCAGCAACTCCTGAAAGGTCGGAAAGCGCCGCGGCGGTCGGCTCGCCACGGCCGACGGCGACTCCGAGCGCGTGATTCCGGGAATGGTCGGAGAAAGCCGTCACTATCAGGTCGCCCATCCCCGATAGCCCGGCAAAGGTCAAAGGGTTCGCATTGAATGCGAGGCCGAGCCGCGTGATCTCGGCCAGCCCTCGCGTCAGCAGCGCTGCCTTGGAGTTGATGCGAAGGCCGATTCCGTCAGCCACACCAGCCGCGATGGCGATGACGTTCTTGAGGGCCGCACCAAGCTCGACGCCGACGACATCTCCATGCGAGTAGACCCGCAGGTTGCCGCCGGTGAACGTATCTCGTACCATTGCTGCCGCGGTCTCGCTTGCCGAGGCCGCGACCAGCGAGGTGGGGTCGCCCAGAGCGACGTCGTAGGGGATACCCGGGCCTGCCAGCACGACGACCGGAAGCGCGGGCAGGGCTTCGCTGATGGTGACCGACAGCCGCTTGAGAGTTTTTGGTTCAATGCCCTTGGTGACGGTCACCAGCGCTTGAGGCTTCGGGTTCAGGGCCTTGACCTGCCGGACTGCGCTGGCCAAAGTGTCGGAAGGCACGGCGAACACAATCACCTGTGCGGCAGCGACAACGCCACCCAAGTCACTTGTTACGGATACCGTCGTCGGTACCGTTGCATCCTTGGGTAAATCAGGGTGACGCCGGGTCGTCGTCAGACGTTCCAGGTTTGTCTGACTGAACTCCCACAGGGAAATCTCATGTCCGTTTGCCGCCAGCCTGATCCCGAGCGCGAGCGCCCAACGGCCGGCCCCGACGAATGCGATTCTCATGTCTTCCTGAACAACTTGAGCCAGAGCCCGAGGCGGGGTTCGGTCCCGGCGGCGAGGCGCCGTATGTTGGAGACATGCCGGATCGTGATGACGAGTGCGACGCCAATGGCAAACACGAGTAGGTAGATGCTGTCTCGGTAGAACAGAGCAGTCAGCACTGGCAAGGTAGCTGCAAGTGCCAAGGAGGATACCGATATGAAGCCGGTTGCGGCAAGTACGACAAGGTAGATGCCTAGCCCGGCAAGCAGGCTACGAGGGCAGAGGAAAGCGGCAACGCCGACTGTGGTCGCTACGCCCTTGCCTCCCTTGAATCCGAGCCAGGGGCAGAAGACGTGGCCGAGGATTGCGCCGATTCCCACGAGTGGAGGCACCAGCCCGAAGCCCCGGGCAATCGCGGTCGGGACGAGGCCTTTCGCGACGTCCAGGAGCAGAACCGGCACCGCCCAGGCCCAGCCGATTGTACGTTGGACGTTGGTGAACCCGATGTTGCCGGAGCCGTGTCGGCGGATGTCGATTCGCCTCAGCCGACCGGCGATGTAGCCGAAGGGAATAGACCCGAATGCGGCGCCGGCGAGGAGTGACCAAACCCCGGGGAGCATCATGTCGGCCGGCCACCGAGGCCGAGGAGATCGCTCAGGTCTCGGATTCTCGTCATCGAGTCCAAGATAGCCGCCGACTGCCTGATGTCAAGCAACTGCGGATGTTGACACCGGCTGGACGCGGCAATATGGTTTTACCGAGAGGTATGAGTTGAGCGGTTCCGAACCACAGCGCGGCGTGCAACGTCCTGACGAGAAGCCGCCAGCACCGTCATCACCGCCGGGGCTGGCCTTCAAGCCCGATTTGCGTCAGGCCGTACGGGTCGCTCGTGTGCGGGTGTACATGTTGATAGCGGCGGCGATCCTCATGCTCGTGGCGCTAGTCTTGATAATATCCTATCGTCCTCCTCCCGTGATCCTGACGGCCGAGACAGCACCCGCAAGGTCAGCTCCCCCGGCTGAGAGCGCGAGTCCAGCCACGCCGCAAGCTGTCGTCCAGCCGCCTGCGGTCCAGCACAAGCTCAGCGTTGTCGAGATCGCCCGGTCAGCAGTAGCGGCCGTCGATACCCTCGTGAGCGCCGCGGCCGAGAAGTGGGTTCGCGCCACTGAATTGTCGTCACAGGGAATCGTGACCCGCGACAATGCCCAGGAGGCGGCTGAGAAACTGCGGAAGGCCGTCATCCTCGCTGACAGCGCACGCCAAGACATCTCGCGGGCGCGACCGCAGGCCGAAGCCGTCCGTGAAGCCTCACGTGAGGCGGAATCGGGTGCTGCCTACCGCCTCAGTGTCTTGTACGCGGCGATGGATCGCTATCTGAAGTCGATGGATAAGGACGCCGCGGACCGGCGCGCCTACTATGTGAAGTCAGAGGTCTCGGTCAGGGCGGTGTTGCTCGATGACCTGGCCGAGTCTGAGATACAGCAGAACGTGGCGACAAGCTATTCGCGCCGATCGGAAGAAAGGCAGGCGAGCATCAGGCGACTCGCGGAACAGATGCACGAAGCCAGGCGCAACATCGAGAATGCCGGCCAGTAACGACCCTCGCTGCGGTCTGGTGCGGTTGACGGGATACGTCGTTGGACTGGCAGGGCTCTGCGTGCTGGCCGGCTGCCGGTCTCCAACGACGGTCTACGGCCGGCTGGCGCTCAAGCCGGGAGAGCAAGGCGACGTGCGGCTTGCTCGAGTTGAACTGCACGACAGCGTCGCATGGGATTCGGCGCCAGTCTATGCTATCGTACCCGAACCCGGTGGGCAGTTCTTCGGGGCGCCGTTCGAGTTCCCGGTCGTCGCCCCGGGTCCGTACTACCTGCTGGCGTGGCAGGACAAGGATCTAGATGGCAAAGTCAGTGACGGTGACTTGACCGGCGTTTACGGTGATTCCCTGGGATCGGGCTTTCCAGGCAAGCCGGTGATTGTGTATGAGGGATGGACGGTTGACGCCGGAGATATCGAGATGGCGACGTACGAAGCACTTGAAGTCAACGCAGCCGGTGCAAGGTCACAGTCAGCCGACACAACCTTCTTCACTTACACTTTCAATCACGACGTCTACCTGAACTCGCTGGCGGTTACCTTTCCCGGTCAGCCGGCGCTGCCTGACCCTGGTGCTCCCGGAGCGAAAGCTGCAGATTCGACGTACAGGTCCGAAGGCTGGAGCATGGGCGGTCCGATGCCGACCGGGCTGCACCAGCTTGAATTCCGCGGCGTCTTCAGGGACTCGAGTTTCGCCATCCGGGCAGCGGTTTCAGTCCAGTAGCTGCCCGGCTCGCCCGCGCTTTGACCCAGACCCGCCGCCGGGTCCCTAGAACCGACATAGAACTGCCTGTCACCCCGAGCGAACCCGTTCGGCAGGCTTCAGGGCAGGCTCCGTGAGTCGAGGGGTCTCTCAGGCGAGATTCCTCGACTCCGGCGCGGACGCCTCCGTGTGGCTTCGCCACCGTAGAAACGAACGGAATGACAAGACCCATCGGGTGAGGGTCGCCGTCCTGCCCGGCCATGCGTACTTGTACGCATTTGCGGCCCGATGTCGGATTCAGGGCTGGTTCACCGGCTTGACTCTCCGCCGCCAGCTCCTATGATTTCACCCGATGGACCTGCTTGAGAGCCTCGCGGTCAAGACCGAGCAGAAGATACTGCTCGTGGTGCTTGACGGCTTGGGCGGACTGCCGCGCAAGGGAAAGACCGAACTGGAGTCGGCCTCGATTCCTCATCTCGACCAGCTTTCGGGCAAGGCCGGGCTCGGGCTTCTGACACCGGTGGACGTCGGCATCACGCCCGGCTCAGGACCGGCCCACCTTGCACTGTTCGGCTACGACCCGATCAAGTATGACGTGGGTCGCGGAGTGCTTGAAGCGCTCGGCATCGGACTCCACCCTCAGCCTTCCGACCTCTGTGCCCGTGCCAACTTCGCGACGCTTGCCCCGGACGGCACCATCGGGGATCGCCGGGCGGGCCGGATTCCTGACGACTTGTGTGTCTCGCTCTGCGCGCGGCTGCAGGCGGCGATTCCGACGATAGAAGATGCGAAAGTGATTGTCCGGCCGGGCATCGGCCACCGGTTCGTGGTTGTGTTTCAGGGCCAAGGGCTTGTCGGCGGGCTGGCCGACTCCGACCCGCAGCAGGACGGGCTGAAGCCGTTGCCGGTCGCCTCACCCGACCCGGCCGCGGCCAAATCGGTCCGCGTGACCAACCGGTTCATCGATCTTGCCACTGCGGCTCTCAAAGACCAGGACAAGGCGAACTTCGTCTTGCTGCGTGGGTTCGCCCTGCCGCCCTCGATTCCTTCGATGCGTGACCGGCTCAAGCTGACTCCGGCCTGCATTGCGGCCTACCCGATGTACCGGGGATTGGCGAAGCTCGTAGGTATGGACGTGCTCGAAACCGGGAGTACATGGGAATCTGAAGTGACCACTCTGCGCAAGCACTGGGACGGCGGACACGACTTCTTCTTCCTGCACCTCAAGGAGACGGACAAGGCGGGCGAGGACGGCAACTTCGAAGCCAAGCAGAAGTTCATCGAGCAGTTTGATGAAGAAGTGCTGCCTCAACTGCAGTCGCTGAAGCCCGACGTCCTCTGCATCACCGGTGACCACTCCACGCCTGCGCTCAAAGCCGGGCATTCGTGGCACGAAGTACCGGTGCTCCTGGCCTCGCCGTACGTGTGTCCTTCAGACACCCGCGAGGAGTTCGGCGAACGGGCCTGCGGACGGGGCACGATCGGCCGAATCGATTCGGTCAAGCTGATGAATCTACTGCTTGCTAACTCGTTAAAGCTAAGGAAGTTTGGAGCATAAGTGGCACAACGTCGCGCAATAATCTCGGTCTGGGACAAGACCGGCATCGTCGAACTGGCCCGGGCGCTTGCCGAGGCCGAATATGAGATTCTCTCGACTTCAAAGACCGCGGCCGCGATTCGCGACGCCGGCATTCCGGTTACGGAAATCGCCGACTACACCGGCTCTCCCGAGATACTAGGCGGCCGGGTCAAGACCCTGCACCCCAAGATTGCCGGCGGTATCCTCACCACGCGAAAGGACGACACGGTCGAGCCGATCGATATCGTGGTCTGTAACCTCTATGCCTTTGAGGACGGCCTCGCGCGCGGAGCCACCCAAGACGAACTCGTGGAGCTGATCGACATCGGCGGCGTAACGCTGCTACGCGCTGCAGCCAAGAACCACGCGTTCGTGACGGTGGTGCCGGACCCCAAACACTACCCCGCCATCATCGCCGAACTGGGCAAAACCGACAGCATCAACGCGGAAACGCGGAAGAAGCTCGCGGCCGAGGCTTTTGCCATCACCAGCCGCTACGACACCGCCATCGCCGGGTACCTCAAGTCCGTGACCAAGTAGGTCACCGCTTCCGGTCTGAGCGGGACCGCGGCGTGCGCCGGAACCTTCCTCGTTACTTCCCAAGAAGCTCGGCAAGTTGGCTACGAAGTTCTCTGCAGAGTGATTCCGGAAGGAACTCGGACGGGAATGTGGACTGCGACTCGGCCAGGACCTTGGGACGGAACCTGACTCGTTGCTCGGCAAGGAGCCGGACAAGGAGCTCTGGTCGTTGCTCGCGAGGTAGCGCACGAAGTAGCGGTGGAAACAGCCGAACAAGTAGCCCGCGTCGTTCTCCGGGATATTCCTCGGGACGTGACTTCGGAGACCACGGGGAAAGCTACGGGGGAGGCATAGGAGGGGTCGGAGAGGGAATGGGGGATAAGGACTTGGGAATATGGGAGTTAGGATGCGGACTGACGGTTGCGGGAGAATGTGTATATTACATATTCGGAGGT
>Ga0163202_1000036_pt1 | contig 19833 bp, 20 predicted proteins | sample PL_2010_300m_FD_113540 | JGI IMG/M metagenome (GOLD analysis project Ga0163202, IMG submission 113540) | Freshwater microbial communities from Powell Lake, British Columbia, Canada to study Microbial Dark Matter (Phase II) - PL_2010_300m | ecosystem: Environmental > Aquatic > Freshwater > Lake ... | reverse complement strand
CTTTATCGGACAAATCAACTCCCCAGGCTTTAGAAAATTTCTCTTTAACCTGAGGGTCTGTAACTTTTTGGTAACCGGAATAAACATTAGGTAAAGCCCCCAAATCACAAGCTCCCTGTACATTGCTCTGTCCGCGCAGAGGATTGACTCCGGTACTTTCTTTGCCTATATTACCGGTAAGCATAGCAATGTTGGCAGTAGATAATACATTATCTGTCCCGGTAATATGCTGGGTAATTCCCATCGAATAAATTAAAGAAACAGCTGGGGCAGTCGCATAAATCCTGGCTGCTTTTCGTATATCTTCAGCCAGTACACCGGTAATTTTTTCTACTATTTCGGGAGTATATTTGAGGACAGTCTTTTTTAATTCTTCATACCCTTCCGTTCTTTGAGCAATAAATTCTTTATCCTCTAATCCTTCGCTGATAATTACATTCATTAATCCATTAAATAAAGCTACATCGGTACCAGGTCGCTGTCTTAACCAGATATCAGCATATTTAACCAATTCTATTTCCCGAGGGTCAGCCACAATTAATTTTGCCCCATTTTTAATAACTGCCTTTTTAATCTCCAGGGCAATTATAGGGTGATTCTCGGTGGTGTTTGAACCGGTTAAATAAATTACTGAAGCATCAGCGATTTCTTTTATCGAATTAGTCATTGCTCCATTACCAAAGGCCTGGGCCAAACCAGCCACGGTTGCCGAATGACACAAACGGGCACAATGATCTACATTATTGGTTCCTAAAACCGCTCGGCTAAATTTCATTAGAAGATAATTTTCCTCATTGGTACACTTAGCAGAAGATAAAACGGCTAAACTATCATTACCGCTTTCTTTTTTGATCTGAGTAAATTTATCACTTACTAACTGGTAAGCTTCTTCCCAGGAAGCTTTTTCTAATTTACCGTTCTTCCTGATTAAGGGAGAAGTCAAACGATCATCTCGATGAATATAATCATAACCGAAACGTCCCTTAACACAGAGATTAATTCCATTTACTATACTTTCTTGGTTAGAAGTAACCTTTACTATTTTTCCTTCTTTGATATTAAAATCAAAACCACATCCACATCCACAATAGTTGCAAACAGTCTTGATTTTTGTAAACTCCCAGGCTCTTCCTTTTCCTTGCGCATTTTTATCTATCAATGCACCTACCGGGCAGACTGCAACACACTGACCACAAGAAACACATTGAGAATATCTCAATCCAATATCCCCGTCAGCAATAATTTTTGTTTTTGAACCTCGATATCCAAAATCGAGAATATTTGATTGCTGAATCTCATTACATATTTCCACGCATCTTCCGCAAAGCACACATTTATCCAATTCCCTTACAATAAAAGGGTTATTATTATCAATGGTAATCTCTTTTTTGTTTTGTTCAAATCTGGATTTCTTTATACCAAAATCGTAAGCCAGGTCTTCTAACACACAAGACCCATTTTTCTCACAGGTCATACAATCCAGAGGATGATTGGCCAACAAGAATTCCAAAGTCATTTTTCGAGCCTTGATCACTCTTTTATTGTTAGTATAGATATTTAAACCTTCTTTTACCGGATAAGCGCAAGAAGCAACTAACGCAGGTACATCAACAACCTCTACCACACATATCCGGCAAGAACCAGGAGCAAATTCAAGCTCAGGCATAGCACATAAAGTGGGAATTTTGATGCCTGCTCCTTTAGCAGCATCTAAAATAGTTGTCCCTTCTTCTGCTCTTACCTTGATATTATCTATCATTATATTTATCAAAGACACTGCTCTTTTACTCCTCTTTTTTAAAAACTTTTCTTTCTAAATAATTAAAAATTATCTTTTCTTATTTTTCCTTTTAGTCTTCTATCTCAGCATCACATCTCAGACAACGTTCTGCTTCATAAATAGCTTTTTCTCTAGTAAAACCTAATTCCACTTCCTTAGAATTGTTAATCCGCTTACAAATTATCAATTGAGGCATCCTGGCTTGAGGTAATTCTTTTATATCTTCGTCAATTATTAAAGGTATTCCAATTTTTTCTTCAAGGGGAGGTTTGTAAGGAGATTCACTATTTTTCGTTCTAATAACCTTATCGATTTCTTCTGCAGCTTGATGCCCTGCTGCAATTGCTTTAACCACTGTCGATGGTCCGTTCATTATATCTCCCCCGGCAAATAATTTTGAATTTGTAGTCTGAAGTTTAATTTCTTTAATAATTTTCTCAAATAAGTCCTCCGGCCTTTGTCCAATTGCTGCTATTAAGGTATCTACATTAAGAGTAAATTCAGACCCTTTAATAGGGACGGGTTTTTTTCTTCCGCTTCGGTCAAATTCCCCTAATTCCATCTTTGTACAAATCAAACCTTTTACTCTTCTTTCAACTCCAATAATCTTAAGGGGAGATACCAAACACTCTATCTTAACCCCTTCTTCTTCCGCCTCTTTAATTTCCTCTAAAAAAGCAGGCATATCTTCTTTTCGCCGACGGTAAAGAATGTTTACTTTGGCTCCAAGCCTGAGAGCACATCGGGCTGCATCTACTGCAGAATTGCCGCCCCCAATCACCGCAACTCTTTCGCCCAACCTTTTTTCCTCTCTTAACCAATTTTTTTCGTGTAAATTAAAATCTCTTAAAAACTCGATGCCTCCTAAAATCCCTTGCATATCTTCTCCTTCGATTCCCATCTTTTGACTCTTGGAAACTCCGGGAGCCAGAAAAACATAATCAAATCTCTTTTTAATCTCTTCAAAAGAAATATCCCTTCCAACTCGGATTTTACATTTAATTTCCACACCTAATTTTTTTATTTCTTCAATTTCTTTTGCCAAAATATTCCTGGGTAATCTGTAAGCTGGGATACCGTAACGAAGCATCCCTCCCGGTTCTGGCAGCTCTTCCCAAACTACTACTTTATAACCTCTTTGTGCTAAACCTCGTGCTGCTGTTAAGCCAGCTGGGCCGGCTCCGATTACCCCTATTTTCTCTTTTCTGGTTATCGGAATAGGGTTAATTTTAGGCCGGGTTGCATTATCAGTGATAAACCTCTTTAAATTTTTTATTGCCACTGGTTCATCTACTGTCCCTCTCCTACACTTAAACTGGCACTGATAGTCACACACTCTTCCACAAACCACTGGAAAAGGATTGGATTTTATAAGCACTTTATAAGCATCCTCCAGGCGTCCCGCTTGAATTAAGGCGATATAAGAAGGGACATCCATCTCTATGGGACAGGTATTCTGGCAGGGTGATTTAAATAAAGATGAACAGACTGAGGCCAAGCATTTCTTGTCTTTAATGTGGGATTCATACTCTTCTCTAAAATAACGGATTGTACTTAATACCGGATTGGCAGCTGTTTGGCCCAGTCCGCAAAGTGAAGCATCTTTGATTACTTCCCCCATTTCTTCCAGAAGTTCAATATCTCCTTCTTTCCCCTTTCCCTCGCAAATATTAGTAAGAACTTCCAGCATCCTCTTTGTTCCTTCACGACAGGGGGTACATTTACCGCAAGACTCTTCCTGGCAAAAATCCATAAAGAAGCGGGCTATATCCACCGCACACTTATCCTCATTCATCACGATTAAACCACCAGACCCCATAATTGCTCCTAATTTTTTTATAGTATCATAATCTATAGGAACATTAAGGTATTCAGCAGGAATACAACCTCCCGAAGGTCCCCCTATTTGAGCTGCTTTAAACCTTTTGCCTTCAGATATTCCCCCTCCAATATCATGGATAATAGTCCCCAAAGTCGTCCCAATAGGAACTTCCACTAATCCCACATTATTTACATCACCGGTAAGGGCAAATACTTTGGTGCCTTTACTAATCTCTGTTCCTATATTAGTAAACCAAGAACTTCCTTTTAAAATTATTTGACTAATATTAGCCAATGTTTCTACATTATTCAAAACAGTCGGCTTTTCCCATAAACCTGCATTAGCGGGAAAAGGTGGTCTGGACCGGGGCATGCCTCTTTTTCCTTCAATTGATCTCATCAAAGCAGTTTCTTCTCCGCAAACGAAAGCCCCAGCTCCCCGGTAAATTTTTAAATCGAAATCAAATCCTGTTTCTAAAATGTTCTTGCCTAAAAGACCAAATTCTTCAGCTTGATGAATAGCCTTGTTTAACATTTTTATGGCTAAAGGATATTCTGCGCGACAATAGATATATCCTTGATGAGCATCTATAGCTTTAGCTGCAATAACCATTCCTTCAATAATAGCATGGGGGTCACCTTCTAAAATACTTCTGTCCATATAAGCACCAGGATCACCCTCATCAGCATTGCAAACAACATATTTTACTTTATTTACTGTCTGAGCAGCATATTTCCATTTAATACCAGTAGGAAAACCTGCTCCACCTCTTCCTTTTAATCCCGAATCTAAAATTTCCTGAATAATCTCTTCCGGGGACATTTTAATAAGAGCTTTAGCCATTCCCATATATCCATCCCTGGCAATATAATCTTCAATTTTTTCCGGATCAATTATCCCGCGGTTCCTTAACACTCTTAATTCTTGATTCGCAAAAAAGGGGATCTCTTCTATACCGGGTATACTTTTATCTAACACAATTTCATCAGGCAAGGCACCATCATATTTAATTCTTTCCTTAATTTGTTCTTCTTTTCCCCTGACTAAAGCATAAGCAGCAAGAACTTTTCCTCCTAAAATATGCTTTTTAAAAACTTCCAATGCCTTTTCTTCATCCATATACTGATAAATTATTGGTTCCTGCCCAAATATCTCCATAGTAATTAAAGGTTCTCTACTGCATAACCCCATACAGCCAGAAGTAATAATTGCAATATTTTTTTGTTTTCCTTTCTCAATTTCATTTGTTAGAGTATCTATAATTCTTTGGGCACCCGAAGCAATGCCACAGGTGCCCATATGGACGGTTATTCTTATTTTTTTTCCTGTTTTTGATAATTCTCTTTTAGCCAAGGTATGCTTCTTAATTTTTATTAAATCTTCTGTCTTAATTTTTCCCACAGTCTTCCCCCTTTTCCGTCTTAACCTTAACCGCTATTTATATTGTTCTAATATCTCTTTTACCTTTGAAGGCTTAACTCTCCCATAAACTTCTCCATCAACCACTATTACCGGGGCTAATCCACAAGCTCCAAGACATCTTACCGCCTCATAAGTAAATCTTCTATCAGTAGTAGTCTCTCCGGGTCTCACTTCAAATTCTTTCTCAATTATTTCTGTAATTTTCTTGCCCCCTCTGACATAACAAGCGGTACCTAAACAAACCCGGATAGTATGTTTTCCTCGAGGGGTCATGGTAAAGAATGAATAAAAGGTTACAATTCCAAAAATACTACTTAGAGGAATATTAGTTTTATCAGATATTTGTTTCTGGATATTAATGGGTAGATATCCAAGAAGATCCTGAGCTTCCTCCAGTAAGGGTATTATTCCTCCCGGCTCCACTCTATATTTTTCAATAATTTCATTTAATCCATCTACTTGCTCAAGAGTAAATTCTTCTAACAAATTATCAATCTGCTGTTCCATTTCTCTTTCTCCATTTCCTAATAGAACGCTATAAATCTCTATTTTGTTATTATTATAAATTAGTCGTTAGTCTCAAATACAATTTTTCAATTTTTAGTATATAGCTAAAAATTTAAAACTAAAAGCGAAAAACCATAATTCAAAACTTAAAACCTTTTCTCTCAATACTAAATTTTAAGTTTTATTTTTCTGTCTCTTTATCTTTTAATTTTGCTATATAGTATGCGATATAAAAATATGATACTCAATAGATAAAACAATATATTTAAATTTTTAATTTTAAGCTATGGTTTTACGTTTTGCGCTTTTCATTTTTCGTTTTATTATTATATATGAATTAATTATATCTCATAAGGAGATATAAACCAATAAAATCTTAATAAAAATAATCTTAGTAAAATTTACAAACTTTTTGTACTTCATGGAAAATTTGATGAATGTTATTATTTTTTACAACAAATGGTAGAATTAAAAATAATAATAACACCAAGATTTTATTCTTCTTTTGGAAATTGCTCAGATCGTGGATATATATAACATTACGATAAAGGCAGTCATAATTTAGGCTATAATTTAAATTTCTTTTTATGGTAAATCATGAATTATTCTAATTATTTGGTAATTTTTCGATAAATTTTGTTTATTATTTTCTACTCTTTCGTAGTCAAGGTAGTCTCTCTTCTACAGCGGGCACAGAGAATCTTTACCCGGTCAGAACGTCCATTGTCTTTAAACGCAGATATAATATTTCCATCTATAATCCCAAGGCTTTTTAGGCGGGACAGATAAAGGGTAGGATTTGAATAGGTTAATTCACCTATTTTTTCAGATATCCACTTTAAATGGTCCTTACAGGCAATAGGTTTACCGCAGATTTCACAGAGCTGCAGCTCTTTTTCTATCCTCTCATCGGATTCGCTGCGGTCAAAAAATGAAAGTTCCCAATCGTTAGTTAATTTAACCCCTTCGTGATCAGCAATACATGCCGCCTCACACTGTCCGCAGAATATACAGGTATCCGTATAATGTATGATAATTCGTTTGGCATTACCATTCTCATCTACTATATCTTTATGGTCAATTGCTCCTACGGGACATACTTCACTACACGCAAGACAACCAACACATTTTTCTTGATTAAATTTAGGCTGACCCCTGAAATTAGGATGAGCCGTATGGGGTTCTTTTGGAAATTTAGAAGTATACGGTCCCTTGATAAATGCTTTTATCGCCTCTATTAACTCTCTTATTTTTGGAAATTTCATATTACAACTCTTTTCTCATTTAATTCTTAATCCTGATTTAAGCTTCTCCCTCTTTATCTTCCGCATATTTATCAACAATGCTATCTTTCCAGAGTTTTACTCCTGCTCTGTGTGCACCTCTGGCTATAGCATGTGCGGCTACTGGAGCGGTTAAAATAACAAATATTATACATAAGAGCGACTTTATTCCAGCGGCAGTAAATCCTACTACAAGAAATGTACCAAATAGAATACTGCAGGTACCCAGAGTAACGCACTTTGTAGCTGCCTGCAGACGGCAATATACATCCGGGAGACGTACAAGCCCCAAACACCCTAAGACATCAAAAGTTAGACCTATACCAATAAATATCAAACCTATAATGTTAATCATCAAACCCTTTCCCCTCTAAATATTTAGAAAGAGCAAGTGCGCATATAAAACTCTGAAGTGCCCATGCTATTCCTATATCTATGTACCAGGACCTCCCTGTTGAAATAGTCAAAACCGCACATAGCCCAACAATCATAATACCCAGAATATCGATAGCAACTATCCTGTCAGCTCCGGTTGGACCTCTCCATACTCGGTAAAGGCATAAAATACAGGCTAGAATAATTATGTAGAGAGCTCTGCCTAAAAAACTAATATAGGGAAGGTCGGGATAGAAAAGAAATGGCAACGGGCGTATTATAATTAAAATAACAATCCCAACTAAAAAAAACATACCTATAAACCATCTAAATATCTTCATGCCCTATCCTCTAATCATAAATCTTTTTTAACACTTTCTCGAAACGGTCTACGATAATTCTTGTGGCAGATTCAACATCTTTTGTCTTTACATCAATCCAGTGTATATATAGAATACCATTATCTTTATCTATATCAACACTCATAGTGCCTGGTGTTAAGGTTATAGAGTTGGCTAAAAATGTTAAGGCTGTATCTGTGGTTAATTTAGTCTTTACTTTAACTATCCCCGGACATATAGGTAACTGAGGATGTAAAACGCGATAGGCAACGTCCAGATTAGCCTTAAAGCATTCCCACAAGAACATAGGCAAATAATAAACAAAGAAATACCAGTACCGCGATGGATGCATCAACACATGTGGCCGGGTTACAAATAAATCTCCTACCATAAAAGCAACAAAAACAGAGACAGGTAAACCAATAACAAGGTGCTGCCAATCCGGCACCCAGCTTAAAAGACACCATACTATAAATGTTACGAAAAACATACTTATTCTACTCTTCATCTATTGTATCCCCTTAAAGACTATATCAGCATATTTTGTACCTTCTAAAAGTACGTCAGAAGCGGGCTTAAGAAAAACCTCGTTTATATTAGGAATGAGCAAAACTCCTCCAACTACACAAATAAGTGCCAGAATTATCATTGCAAATTTCATGAAAACAGGAACTTCCTCTACTTTATTCCATTTGTCTCTCAGCTTACCAAAGAAGGCATACTTCATAACCTTCATAAAAGATGCTAAAGTTAATATACTTGCCAGTACAGCCCAGAAAGCATATCCTAAGCGATTTGCCTGCACACATGCAATTATAATAATCAATTTACTCCAGAAACCATTAAAGGGAGGAATACCTGCAATTGACATAGAGGCAATAAGGGTTGTAGTGCCTGTGATAGGCATTTTTGTCATTAGCCCTCCCATTTTTTGTAAATCGCGTGTGCCGGTTGCATACTCTACTGCTCCTGAATTTAAAAATAGTAATGCCTTAAATACAGAATGGTTAAAAAGATGGAACAAACCTCCTATTATGCCAAGCGGGGTGCCCAAACCAATTCCCAGGATAACATATCCTATCTGGCTTATGGAGTGGTATGCCAGAAGTCGCTTAAAATCCCATTGCCCAATAGCTAAAAATACTCCAATAACCATTGACAAAGTTCCTAGAATCATCAATATTGAAGAGAATGAAGAATTTATTCCAATTATGTTATAGAAAAACCTGCATAATGTATATATTCCCAGTGATTTTATCAATACCCCTGAAAGCATTGCTGATATGGGTGCTGGTGCAGATGGATGGGCATCTGGCAGCCAGGCATGAAAAGGAACAAGCGCTGCCTTAAGCCCAAATCCCATAATAAATAAGATGCTCACCATAATAACTATATTACTCATGCCTTTTTGTGCCAAGACATTTGCCATATCCGCCATATTTAATGTAGAGGTATAGCTATATAAGAATACGATTCCAAGAAGGATAAAAAGTGAACCTACGGTACTCATTACAGTATATTTAAAAGCTGCTTCAAGTTCATGACGTTCCGTTCCAAAAGCAACTAAGGCATAACTTGCCACAGAGGCAATTTCTAAAAATACAAATAGATTAAATATATCACCGGTTACCACTACTCCATTCATCCCAGCCACCATCAGCAGGAATAAGGTATAAAATTTCCATTTAGAGGTAAATCTATTCATATAACTTATTGAATAAATGGAAATGAAAAACGCTATCAGATTTACAGTAATTAGCATAAAGACCGTTAAACCGTCCAATACAAGAACTATTCCAATAGGTAACTTCCAGCTGCCAACGCTGTATACAAGGATCCCCTGTGTAGCTACTATTCGCATAGTAATAAAAGAAAGGCCCAACAAAACGAGTGTTGTTAAGCTTCCCATTAAATCTGGCAGCCATTTTAACCTCTTGCCAATTATTGAAATTATAAATGCCCCTAATAGAGATATAGCCACAAAAAGTGGTATTATATTAGATATGGCCATCATCCTTTGAGCTCCTTAATTTTCGTAATATCAAATGTCCCGTACTTTTCATAAATTCTCATCGCTAAAGCTACTAGCAATGCTGTGGTTGCCAGCCCAATTACAATTGAAGTAAGGACAAGCGCCTGAGGAAGAGGATCAACCATATTCACAATTTCAACCCCGGATGAAAGAATCGGAGACCTTCCTCCCATACGATAAGCTACTAATATAAAGAAAAGATTCACAGCGTATTCTGCGATGATAATTCCCAAAATAATCTTGATAATATTTCTTTTTCTTAAAATGCAATAAAGTCCGCAACAGAAAAGCATAAGACAAAGCAGATATATTATCATTCTTTTTTCTCCCATTCAAATTTTAATAATACCAATACAACAAATATAGCAAAGAGTCCTGCTCCAACCTTAAGACTTATGGCTATATTACAAAGAGGTATAATACCTGCGCTGAATAATCTGAAAGGCTCTCCCTTTGATATAAAATTCAAAAAGAAGTAGCCACCTGTAAATCCTAATAATGCTATACTCAAAAATAGGAGGGCACCGGTACTTTCAAAAAACGACATTGCTGATTTAGATATTTTCTTTAAAGCCACATCTTTACCATAAGCAAGCATAAGATTTACAAAAGAAAGCGCTATAATAACTCCGCCAGCAAATCCTCCGCCAGGCGATACATGGCCATGTAAAACTATGTATATTCCAAAAAGTAGTATAAGTCCCACGGTAAGACGGGTAATTACTTTTACAATTAGAGACATACCTTTATCATGTTCTTTACTCATCGTCTTCCTCCACAACCTCATCCTTTTTCTTTCTACCTATGCGTCGTACAATAGCCAGAACACCTATTACCGCGGTAAATAATATCGTAGCCTCGCCTAGAGTATCATAAGCCCTAAAATCGAGTATTACTGAAGAAACGAGGTTAGACGCACCTGTCTTAATTAACCCTTCCTTCAGATATATGTTGGCAACTCTCATAATAGGATAACCAAATTCGGGTAAATCCTTAAAAGCTCTTATAGCCACAAATAAGAATGCCACAATAAAACCTGCAGTAATAAGTGTATTAAGAAGCCACCTGCCTGTTGTCGAAAATGGAAGATCTTTCTTTAAGGTTGCTCTTAACAATATAATAAGGCACAACATTTCAACAACAAGCTGGGTAATAGCTACATCGGGTGCTTTAAGCACTAAAAAAACTATCGAAAGTCCCAGACCGACAGCTCCAACAGCTATTACAGCAGAAAGTAGGTCCTTCATCTCAATTGCGATTATCGCTCCTATAATCATAAATACCAATAAAACATATAATTCTATCATTTTGTTACCTTAATAAAATATAAAATAATATTATCATTCCTAAAAGACACCAGGAAAGATATGTAGGGAGTATACCATTGTGTAAGTAGCTCAAAATCTTATTAAATCCAAAGGTTATTTTAGTGCCAATGTCGTAAATATCAAATACTTTTCTCTCGGCTAATCTATAAACAGTATCTAAGGGAGTTATTTCTTTTATTGTATTATAAAATTCGGTTCCTGAAATCCTCATATTTGGCTGTTCTTCCAATATTTCCCCGCCAATAAATGCTTCTGTCTCTCTTGCTTTTGTTATTGTGCCCAAAAGATAGATTATAATACCGACTGCAATCCCCACAATTATCAAAATAGTAGCAAGGCTTGCGTTCCATATACCTAAAAATTCTATTTTTTCTCCTAAACTTGGAAAGATAAACATTTTAAGAGGAATTCTGTAAGCAAATACACCGAATATAACGCAGAGACCTGCAAGAAAAACTTGCGGAATCCACATAGTTGGACTAGTTTCTCGTCGTTTGTTAATCATTGCTTCCGCCTTTGTCAATACTTCGTTAATCCGAGGTTGCTTTTTAGCCAGCTGTCCTAAAAATACAGCATGGATTAATTTCATAAAACTCGCCAGGGTAAGTGCACTACCAAACATAGCTGCAATAAGCCATATTATCCAGAGATGACTACCGTTACCAGCTGTCTTTATTATACCCTGGTAAATCATCCATTTTGATGCGAATCCGTTAAAAGGAGGTATACCCGATATGGCTAATGATGCTATTAAGAAGGAAGTGAAGGTAATAGGCATAATCTTACCAAAACCGCCCAGTTTATCAAGATCAGTTGTTCCAGCTTCTTTTTCAACTGCCCCTCCTGAAAGAAAGAGACAGGATTTATATATAGTATTGTTTAACATATGAAACAATCCACCTGCTATACCAATGGGATTACCAGTGCCGATTCCCAAGACCATATATCCGACCTGGCTTACAGCATGATATCCTAAAAGTCTCTTTAAATCATGTTGTACAAGAGCCATCATAACTGCAGCTATAATAGTAACACTACCCACTATCATTAAGACGGTATTCATAGCTGGGCTCATTTTAAACATATACAGGGAAATTCTGGCAAGAAAATATATCCCTAAAAGTTTATCCAGAGATGCGGGCAAAAAAGCAACAACAGGTATGGGGGCGTCTTGGGCGGTATCTGGAACCCAAGTATGAAACGGCATAACACCTGCCTTGGCGAAGGCACCCGCTGCAAGGCACATATATGCCAAAACCGCTACTTTTGTATTTAAACTTATGCTTATCTCATCCATCTGAAGCGAACCTGTAAGGCGCCATATAAGAGCCAATCCAAGAAGCATAAGGGCATCTGTGCCACCAATTATTATAAATGCTTTCTTAGCCGTATAAGATGCATTTTCCGTCTGACCAAATTGTATTAATAAATATAAAAGAAGTCCTAAAAATCCCCAAAATACCATAAAGAGAATAAGGTTATTGGAAAAGACAGCACCAACTGAACTCAGAAGAGTAAGGATTAAACAAGAATAATAGTAAATCAGTCTTTTTTTCTGCCGCATAAACCCAAAAGAATAAATAGTAATTAGCAGGAAAAATACTCCCACGAATATTCCCACAAATATAGATAGATTATCGAATTTAAAAAACTGCGTAGCTAAATTCATTTAACTCCTATCTTATTTCTTAATATCTCGGTTTTTTCCCGAGAAAGTTTAATTAAATCTTTCCCACTATATATCTTCTTCCTCTTTGTATTACATACGGTCATTCTTTCTGTACAGCAATAGCAAGGATCTATAGCAGCTAAAATTATCGTCGCATCTGAAATGTCCTCACCTATAACAGTAGCTTTATATGTAGGGAGGTTCATAAATGTAGGCGCCCTGACCTTATGGCGAACAGGCCTGTTTGTACCATCGCTTTTTACATAATGGAAACATTCGCCTCTTGGCGCTTCAATAAATCCTATACCTTCCCCAGGAGGAATATCCTTAATATTAGCATCTATTTCACCACCTGGTAGGTTCAAAAGGCAGTTCTTTATTATTTTTATTGACTCAAAGGTCTCTAATATTCTTACCACCGCTTTATCGAAAACATCACCGTTATGGGTAACTATCATATCCCACTCTACTTTATCATAAGCTCCGTAAGGAGAGTCTTTTCTCAAATCTCTGGCTACACCTGAAGCCCTTGCAGTAGGCCCAAGAGCACAATAATTTATAGCGTCTTCTTTTGAAAGAATACCTATTCCTTTCGTCCGAGCATGCAAACCGGATCGTCTATAACTGCTTTTTTCAGCATCTCCAATGTAGGCACGATAGAATCAATCTTTTTAATAACCACTGGTATATCTTCAGATTTTATATCTCTTCTTACCCCTCCGGGCTTAAACATAGCATAATTATTTCTGTTCCCGGTTAATATCTCCATCACATCAAGAATCTCTTCTCTTAGTTTCCATGCCCACATATATACAGTATTATATCCTAAAAAATGGCCGGCAAGACCTAACCATAGGAGATGTGAGTGTATCCTTTCACCTTCAGCTATTATAGTTCTTATGTATTTGGCCCTCTCTGGTACCTCTATGGGAATAATATCCTCTACTGCTCTGGTATAGGCAAAGGGATGACTTGTTGAACATATACCACAAATTCTCTCAATCAAAAAAGTGGACTGGTCAAATGTCTTTGTCTCAGATAGTTTCTCTATTCCTCTATGATTATAGCCAATATGCACATCAATATCTACAACCTTTTCTCCTTCAACGGTAAGAAGGAAAAGTTCCGGCTCTTCCTGTAATGGGTGGTAAGGTCCTATTGGTATTATTGTTTTTTCCATTATACTCCCCTATCTCTTATAACATTCTTATCCCACTCTTTATAATCTCTTCTTAACGGATAAACACCCTCTGGCCAGTCGTCTGGCAAAAGAAGTTTCCGCAAATCTTTATGGCCCTTAAAATTTATACCTAAGATTTCATGTATCTCTCTTTCTATCCAGCTTGAACCTTCAAATATAGGTGAAATAGAATCTATCTCTAGTTTTTGCTTTTGTAATTTTACTCTCAAAGAAATCAACAGGTTAATATCCTCAATCAAAAAATGATAAAGAATCTCCATATGATACCGCAGGTCTACGCCGGATGCAGTATTGAACCGTGCTTTTAAATCTTTAAAAATATAACTTGCCACTTGAACTATTGAATCAGGTTTAATCTCGACATATACCCTCTTAGGAGATTTATCAAAAACTTCGATTATATCATCTTTAAATTTTCTTCTTAAATCGTCTAAAACTTCTTCTCGCGTCATTCTCCGTCTCCTTTGTCGTTAAGCATGATAATCAATGTAGTCGAACTGATTACTTTTTCTCAGTACTTTTTCTAACTTTCTCAATTAATTTTACTACACCGGCAATAATTGCCTCTGGCTTGGGGGGACAACCCGGTATATAAACATCAACAGGAATAACCTTATCTATCGGAACAGGACAATTATAACTATGAACAAACATGCCTCTTGATAAAGCACATTCTCCTACCGCTACCACAAGGCATGGCTTTGGTATCTGCTCATACAGTCTTTTTGCCCTTTCCATCGACTTCCGATTACCTGAACCAGTAATTAAAAGAACATCAGCATGTTTTATACTCCCTACAAGAAGCATGCCAAACCTCTCGATATCGAATCTCGGAGTAAGACAGTCCAGTATTTCAATATCGCAATTGTTACAACTACCGGTAGACAAATGAAACACCCACGGCGATTTTAGTAGTGCTTTTAATTTTATACTCATATTATCTTCCTAATAATGCTAATATTACAGCTATTATAGCAATTATAGTCACGGGTCCCCAGAAAAACTTGACGGCCTGGTCAATTCTTACCCGAGGATTTGTATTTCTTATAACCGTCATTAAGGCAACTAACCCAATATATTTTAACACGCCATACAAGAGATGTATGCCATCAAGCCTTAAACCACCAATGAATACAATTATTAAAAAGAATGGAACTGTAAACATAAGCATATTCTTCATAAGTCTATAAATAGCAAGTCCGGAACCCGAATATTCTATTAATACGCCACCGCTGATTTCCGTTTCTGCTTCAGGGATGTCGAAAGGAACCAGCGCTAATTTCGCTTGCATACATATTATTGCCACAATTAGCGCTAAAGCACCGGACCAACTTCTAACAAACGCTCCATTCTGTGCTTGAAAAGTTAATATCTCACCAAGTCTAAAAGTAAATCCAGATTTTATTACTGTAACTAGTACTGCAAGTATAAAAGGAAGTTCATAACTTAATATAAGCTTCATCTCTCTTGACGCACCTAAACTTGCAAGTGGATTTCTTGATGCAAAACCACCCATAATAATACTTATAGAAGGGATAACCAAAAGATATAATACTACTATTAAATCACCTAAAAAACTCTTTGCAGGATAAATATTATTTATCCATAATAAAGTAGATACTAGTATCACGCTTACCAATCCAATAACTGGGGACATCAAGAAGGTTATTTTTGATGAACCTGCCGGAATAAGTGTTTCCTTACCTAAAAGCTTTACAATATCTATCAATGGCTGCAAAAGAGGTGGGCCCACACGATATTGAACCTTCGCCGTAACCTTTCTATCTATCCAGCTGGCCAAAAGCCCGATAATGGCTGTTAATAGAAATCCAAAAAATAAAAAATAAAAAATATAAATCATGCTTTCTCTCTATTCCAATGGATTGAGTGAACTATAATGTTATCACCGACTAAAAAAGTATTTTCATCCAGTTTAATATCATCTTTTTTTAAACTTAATGCACCATAAGGGCAGCTCTTTATGCATAACAATTCATCTTTCTGGTCTCTTCTATCAAGACAAAAATCACAATTATGAATTAAAAACGGAACATTTTCTGGATATATTGTGCCATAAGGACAAGCATGGGAACATGATTTACAGCTTATACATCTCATATTGTGTCTTATTAATAACTTATCTTCCTGTTGTTCAATCGCCTCTACCGGGCAAGCATTAACACAGTGCGACTCTTCACATTTACGGCATACCAATGCATAGGTTGCCAGCTCTATTACAGAAATAATGCCATTATTATCCGGATGATAAAAATAACTACAATTGATAACACACTCTTCACACTCCCCAGAGGCACAAATATTAAGATCTATAAAGAGCCTTAAATCCTTGCCTTTTTCTGGCTTAATATTTAATTTTTCCTGATGAATTTGTTCTGCGCTTGTGTACATCTCTAATCCCATATATTTGAAAAATTTTTTATCTTATTATAAGTAAAAACAGGACCATCTTTGCAAGCATAATATGTCCCTATTCTACAATGACCACATTTTCCTATACCACATGACATATTCTTCTCCATAGAAAGGTATATATTCTCTTCTTTAAAACCCATTTCAATTAATTTTTTAGTTGAAAACTTCATCATTATTGGCGGTCCACAAACAATGGCAATACCACTTTCATAATCCATTTCTACTCCGTCCAAAATAGTAGTTACAACACCTACATTCCCTTTCCACCCGCTATCACCTTTGTCGACAGTAAGTTTTAAATCTAAATCTTTTCGTTTGGCCCAATCAGCTATTTCACCTTGATATAGCAACTCCTGAGGTGTCTTGCAACCACCTCTAAAAAATAATTTTTTAAATTCTCCGCTCCTATCAAAAAGTTCATACATCAAACTTCTAATAGGTGCAAATCCGCATCCACCGCCTACAACTAATATTTCCTTGCCTTTAAAACTATCTATAGGATAGCCTTTTCCAAAAGGTCCTCTTACACCTACAATATCACCCTTTTTAAGTTCATGAACCTTTTCGGTAACCTTGCCTACATTCATAATAGTTAGTTCCATTAAATTTTTTATTGCCGGTCTTGATGATGGGGTAAAAGGAGCTTCACCAACACCAGGAACAGTCAGCTCAACGAACTGACCTGTTTTAAAAGTTATCGGTTCTTTCGGTTCAATTCTAATTGTTTTAATACTAGGTGTCTCGGTGATAACTTCTATAACTTCAGCCTTAATAGGCCTATATGGATTTTCTATTTTATACATCATATACCAATCTCTTAAGGACTTTTCTTATATCTATTTTTGCCGGACAAGCAGATATACAACGACCACAACCTGTACAGGCATAAATATCCGCAACTTTTGGGAAAAAATCAAATTTCTTCTCAAATCTGTTCCTCAATCGCATCCACAATTCCGGACGGGGATTTGCGCCTCCCGCAACCTGAGCAAAATCTTTTATCATACAGGAATCCCAAATGCGCAAACGTGCCATCTGATTTTCACTTTTCTGGTCATAAAGTAAAAAACAATGGCAAGTAGGACAGATTGTATTACACGCTCCACACTCAACACACTTACTCGCTTCATCAGCCCAGATATTAGATTCGTATCCTCTTTCTATAATATTTTTAAATGAATCCTGATGTGGGATATTGTTTTCTTTTATATTTTCTTCCACCGCTTTAATTACTTTTTCTCTCTGCTTATCTCTTTGGGATATAAATTCTTCTTTTACTTCTTCAAAAAGAAAAGAGTATTTCTCAACAAGGTCTTGTCCCTTTTGCGAACCAACCTCGAAAATAAAACCTTCTCCTACTACTACCGAAAGATTTATATCAAAATTTTCAAGTGGGTAAGGTTTCACATTTAGTGCAAGGCAAAAACATGTATCTATAGTAGAAGTACAATCTGCAGAAATAATAAGGTTATTTTTACGCACATTAATGTAGAAAGGATCTTGATAATCATGATTTTCGAATACATAATCCTGTACTTGCAATCCTTTGAGGTCACAAGCTTTCACACCAACTACACAATAAGGTTTCTGGATTGTATGAGGAATATCAGATTTGAAGTTTTCGGCAACGATTTCACGTGCACGGAAGAAAAAAGATTTTAGTGGTTCAAATACTCGCACCTCACCGATAACAATATCATCAGTGAAGTCAATATACTTTTTATAAAAATACTGCCCGCCTTTTTTAACAGGTACGTAAACCTCGTAATCGCTCTTTAAATTTTCGAGAAATTTAGCGAAATTACTGGAAGAAATATACTGCATATTAGTGCTTCCCCTTGTAAAATAACTGCAACATTTTAGTTTTCTTAAAACTTATATTATTTATTTACGCTCTTTTTAAATAATCTCTTTATCTAAATTCTTTGGCTCTTACCTAAAATATATATTAACTACTGATTTTCATTTTTATTAGATCATCTGCTATTATTTGTGAAAATTATCACAAATCAAAATATAGAGTTATTATATCAACAAGACAGTTAGTATGTCAACCCTTAAATTTAATTTTTTTTAAAAAAAATATAAATACTTTATCAAGAGAGCAGATAATAAGTTAACCCTTCAAATTCAATAGATAAGTCTACATTATGTACTTTGATTTCCGGGGGTAATACGATATGGACGGGGGCAAAATTTAAAATGGCTTTAATCCCACCTGCAACCATTTTATCTGCCACTTCCTGGGCTGAATCAGCTGGCACCACTAATATTCCAATATTTATATTTTCCGCCCGGATAATTTTTTCTATCTCTTTTATATCATAAATAAAAATATGGTCAAGTTTCTTGCCAATTTTTAAGGGATTATTATCAAAAATTCCCTTGATTACAAAACCCCTTTTCTGAAAGCCCTTATATTTTACTAAGGCTTTTCCTAAATTTCCTGCTCCGGCAATAATAACTGACCACTTTTTATCCAATCCTAATATCTTTTTTAATTCTCTATTAAGATTAACTAAGGGATATCCAAGTCCTCTTTTACCGAATTCTCCGAAATAAGCTAAATCTTTACGAATTTGTGCTGAGTTTATTCCGGTTATTTCTGCTATTCCAAATGAGGAAATGATTTTAAACTCTTCTGCTTTTTCTGTTTCTAAAATTTTTTCCAAGCACCTATGGTAAATAGATAACCGATTTATAGTGACGGATGGAATATTTTTTCTCTTCAAAATTATATTTCCTTTTGCTATCTAGTTGTTATCCATATTTCATAACCTAATTTCTTCAATTTCTCGGAAATTTCTTTGGCCTCATCTAAAGTGTTAAATTCCCCTACTTGAACCTTGTAAAGGGTTTTCCCAATAATTACATAAGTCTGGTATCCTTTATCCCTTATCTCTTTGGCCAACTTCTGGGCACCTTCTTCTTTTGAAAAAGCTCCTACCTGAATAGTATGCACCTTCTTGTCTGATACTATTTCAGATTCTTTTACTACCTCTACTTCTGATTCTGTTTTTGAAGTTTTAATCACACTCGGCTCAGTAAGTGGGGGCTTCTCTTCTGGAGTAACCTCTTTTTTTATTTCTTCCGCAGGAAATATCTCCTTTTCTTCAGCCTTTCCCACTGTTTCCGTTTTGATTAGCTCAGCAGGAACTTTGGTGACAGGAGTTTCTGTTTTTTCTTCTTGCACAATTGTCGGCTCTTCGGGGGGAATATAACTCCTATCTCTGGCTAAATTAAAAGCCACACCCAATATTATTATCGCACCTATCAAAATAATAAAGGTTTCCAGATTACTTCTACTTTTCCTCTTATAAATCCTACTCGCTTTTCTCATATTAAATCATACTCCTATATTAACTTTTGGATAGACCCTGTTTAGTAGATACTCATCCCCGATCAGGTCGGGGACAGGCTTAACAGGGTAGATAAAAGTTAATATCATATTTTCTATATTATATACTAATATACTTTAATTATTCTACAAAAATTTTTAAAATCCTTCTTTTTTTCTCTTTTAATTTATATATATTATGATTGTAACCCAAAAAGTAAACAAACCTGTCCTCGACCTGATCGGGGAATGGTAATGTAGGGGCACGATGCATCGTGCCCACAGGAGAAATTAGGTAATAAT
>Ga0163202_1000035_pt1 | contig 19925 bp, 28 predicted proteins | sample PL_2010_300m_FD_113540 | JGI IMG/M metagenome (GOLD analysis project Ga0163202, IMG submission 113540) | Freshwater microbial communities from Powell Lake, British Columbia, Canada to study Microbial Dark Matter (Phase II) - PL_2010_300m | ecosystem: Environmental > Aquatic > Freshwater > Lake ... | reverse complement strand
TCGGTGCCGGCACCGACGTGGCGATAGAGACCGCCGACATAATCCTCGTGCGCAGCAATCCGCTCGACGTCGTCGCTATCGTCGGCCTGGCGCGCGCCACCTACCGAAAGATGGTGCAGAATCTTGTCTGGGCCACCGGCTACAATGTCATCGCCATTCCGCTGGCCGCGGGCGTCCTGTATTCTTGGGGCGTGGTGCTGACGCCGGCGGCGGGCGCCGTGCTCATGTCAGTCAGCACGGTCATTGTCGCAATCAACGCCCGGCTGCTCCGACTCCGGCGCGAACCATAACCATAAAGGACGAGGAAGATGAAGACAGTCACACTCGGCGTCACCAAAACCTGCCCACACCGTCAGGTCCTGACCAAGTACTTCGAGGAACATGGCGTGCCCTGCGAGGTCAAGTACATTGAGGAGGACCCGGAGTTCAGTCAGAAGCATGACCTGACACGGTCACCCAACGTGCTGGTGGACAATGGAGTCGTTTGCCGCGGCATGCCGAGCCCGGAGGAACTGGAGAAGATCGGACGGATGTGCGAGCTGCCCGCAGAAGCGTGACTCGCACGAACGCGTTCATCCGGGGCAGCGGGGACACAAGTCAGGCCACTGCCTGCCGGATCGGCGTCACCACTGCCATCAGCGCAAGACGCAGTCGGTAGGCCGTCAGCCGCAAGTTGCTGGCTGTCGGACGTCCAAACCCAGCCGCCCCAAGGCTCCCGGGCGGGCTGGCAGACGAACCGTGGCCCCACAGCCCATCGTCTAATAAGGTGTAGGAGCAAATATGGCTAAGCAAATTGGTACAGTCATATCGGTGTTACGCAATAGCGTGCGGGTAGAGTTTGCCCCGGGCAAATCTGCACCGAGCACGAATGCGCCGTCCAGCCCTTGCTGTACGCCGGAGGCCGCGCCCGGCCCCGACGAACAGGTTGAGGCCGTAAGCAGGATAGCCGTGCACTGCGGCGACCGCGTGGAGGTCCTGGTTCCGGCGCGGCGCGGCTTGGCGGCGCGGCTTGCGCCCCTCTGGCCTGCGGTTGTTCTGCCGGTAGTGGGTGCAGTGGCCGGCGGTCTGGCGCAAGGTGACGCGGGCGCGGGCATTGGCATTGCCGCCGGGCTCGTGCTGGGTATTGCAGCAGCCATGCTGGTCGGGCGGCGGATGAGAGGCGGCTCGCGTGACAAAGCACGGGTGCTGCGCGTGGTTAGCTCGGTCTTGCCGGACGGAGAAACCCCGGATACACCGTAGGAGACTCCTGCCGTACGCGGACGTCTCCCCTGCCATCCGCGGCCGTCGGCCGCCCAATCCCGTCGCCTTGACATCCCGTCCGGCCCTGTCTACAATCCCGCGATGAAAGTTGATGGATTGGATTGGATAGACTGGCTGCACAAGGCCAGAGAGGAATCAGAACGGGAACGAATACGCCGCGGAATCAGCGGCGCGGAATGGCTCAAGGAGATTCGGGCTCGGGCTGAAGCATTCAAGAGGGAACGGGCAAGCCATGAGGCACCAGTGGTTCGTGACCGCAAGAATAGTGCCGGGGATGATTCTGGGACATAGTTCCTGACGCACGGGCGGCGTCTCCCCTGCCGTCGCGCCAACGGCGCGAGTTCATAGTCCCCAGTTCCTAGTTCATAGTCTAGGAGTCTGCACTTCTGACATCCATCCTGCTGCCCAAGTCACCCGGTTGAGCCATCGGATGGCACCTGCCTGCGGCAGAGCATCATGAACCGCGAGCCGTAGGCCGTCAGCCGTCGGTGCCCTTCCCCGCCCGTCTGACCGACTGAAACGCCCGCGCAGTCTTGACTGTCAGGCTGGACGAGGCTATTATAGCCCCCGTGGTTGAGATACACAGGATGACATCCTTACAGGCTGGGAAGCGGTCAGACGGCCGTCCCGGCACGACGCTGCGAAGAGGTCAACTTGCCTAAGGAAGCGCCGATCCGCGACTTCTACGCAGTGCTGGGAGTGCCTCGCAACGCCAGCGACGCCGAAATCCGCTCGGCATACATCGAGCTCGTGAAGTTGTCCCACCCGGACCGGCTGGGAACTTCTCCCAGTCAGCCGGACTGGAAGGCGGCAAACGAGCAGCTTGCCCAGTTCAACGAGGCATTCTTCATTCTGGGCGACCCGGTCAGGCGCAAGCAGTACGACAGCGGAAATGTACCGGAAGCCGGCGCCCCCTCCGCGGGGGAGTACGTTCCCCGGGAGAGAATGTTCATCATCGTTATCGGGAACTCGATGCCGGACCGGAACCGCGTGATTAAGGTGCTGCTCGACGACCACACCATCACCGGCTACCACTCGTATATCACTACCTGCATATTCTGCACCTCTAAGCTAACGGCAACCGACATCTCCAACAGCATTGTGAAGCACTTCGGCCCGTCGAACAACCCCGTATTCCTCGTGACCGAAGCCTCCGGCGAAATCAAGGGCCGGTTGTCGATGGGCGCATGGGAGTTTATCAGGAAGAACACCGATGCGTCCGTCCGCGGATGGAAGTGAAGCAGTAGCATCGTGAAAAACACTGAATGCACCATCTACATTGGTACCAGACGCGGGCGGACCTGGACCTACCGCCGGAACATGGATGGGTGGACGCAGACCGGGCCGACCGGCAAGGTCCGCCGCCTGAACGCCGAGCAGCTTCTGTCGCACATTTTGCCGCCGCTCGCAGACCGGAGCCCCGCCGTCGTGCGCGTAGTACCGGATATCGCCAGGATGAAACGGAGCCTGGTCGCCGGGACAACTGCCAGGCAGCAGGGACAAACGACGAGCAATGCGGAAAGTGGCAAGACCCACGTCCGAGAACCGCGACAATCCGAGCTTCCCCTCTCGCTGACTCGTAGCTGCCGCTCCTGACTGCCGGCGACTGAGTACTGGCTCTCGCCCCATCCGCCGATTTGACTTCGCGCCCGGGCCGGAATAGACTCGACCGTTAACGTCATCCAGCTGCACGCCGTATTCAAAAAGGAGGTTCGATGTATGCCATCATTCTCGCCGCGCTGGTCGCGGTGAACGTCAGTTCTCACATCGACTCGGTCGTGGTCTATCCCGACCAGGCGATGGTAATCCGCAAGGCAACCGCCGATGTGAGCGGCTCAACCCAGCTCGTGTTCGCCGAGCTGCCCGGCATCCTCGATGACAACTCGATCCGCATCCGCGTGCCCGGTCTGAAGCTGGGCGAGGTACAGGTGAAGCCGAACTACCTCGCCGAGCCGACGCCGCGCGTGAAGCTGCTTGAGGATTCGTTGAAGAGGCTCGACCGCCGGGCCAAGGTGCTTGCGAATGAGAAGGCGATGCTGACGGCAAAGATGGAGTTCCTTGCCTCGGTCAAGGCAGCCGGACCGGACCAGATGTCGAAGGAGCTGTCCGGCGGCAAGGTGGACCCAAACAACTGGAACGCGGCCATCGGCTTCCTCGGCACCCAGATGATGACGGTGAGTGGACGCCAGCTCGACGTGGACGAGCAGGCGTCCGAGCTCTCCCGCGTGCGCCGTGCCGTGGCGCGGGAGCTGGCCGACGTGCGGGCACGGGTGGAGAATCGGAAGACCGTGGTGGTTGACGTAGCCGCGGCCGAACCGGGCAGCTACGACGTAACCCTGAGCTACCGGCTGCCGGGCGCGGTATCGTGGGAGCCCTACTATGAGCTGCGGGCGATGCCCGCCGACGAAACCGTGACGCTCGCCTACTATGTACGGATGGAACAGAGCTCGAACGAGGACTGGAACGGAGTGGCGATGATGCTCTCGACCGCGCGGCCTTCGGCCGGCGGGGTCGCGCCCGAGCCGCGGCCGTGGTACGTGGACCTGGCCGAGGCACAGAGCTACAAGCTCATCACGAGGCAGGAACGCGCGTTGAGTGAGTTGGCCGGGTTACAGGCCGGCACCGAAGACTATCATCGGAGGTTGACCGCGCAGACCGCCGTCCCGCCGGCCGTGCCGGTCGAGGCCGGCATCTCGCTCCAATACGCGATGCCCGGCCGCATCACCCTGAAGAGCGGCGAGGACTCGAAGAAGTTCTTCCTGACCGACACGAAGATGGCCGCCGGGTTCAGCTACTACGCCTACCCGCGGATTCGCACCGCGCCCTACCTGCGCGCCAGCCTCCGGAACGGCTCGGACTTCGTCTTCCTGGCGGGCAAGGCAAACACCTACGTCGGCGACGAGTTCACCGGCAGCACGACGCTTCCCAATGTCGCACCCGGCGAGTCGGCCGGCCCGAGCTTCGGCGTCGACGACCGGATGAAGGTCCACCACCAGCGCACCCGGCTGCTCACGTCGCGCACCGGCCTTTTCTCCAAGCGCACCCGCACCGAGTTTGAGTTCAAAACCACCATCGAGAACTATCACACGAAGCCGGTGACGATGACGCTGGTCGAGCAGATGCCGACTTCGGCCAACAGCGACATCAAAGTCGGCCTCGTGAAACTCGAGCCGCGAGGTTGGGTCGAGAACCGGGACAATGGCACCTATACCTTCACCTTCGAGATGAAACCGCAGGAGAAGCTGGTGGTGAACATCGGCTACGCCGTCGAGTACCCGACCGCGACGAAGGTTGCCGGGCTGTTCGACGCCATCAACCCGGCGCGTTCGCTCGAACTGAACCGAATGTACGACGAGCAGCAGATGAAGAAGAGGTAGCCGAATTGCCTCCCGGCGTTTCTCTGGTAGAATACCGGCCATGAACCCGCTGATATTCAGAGAGTACGACATCCGCGGCATCGCGGAAACTGAGCTGCATGACGACGAGGTCTACCGGCTGGGCCAGGCCTTTGGCACCTACGCGCTCGAGCATGGCGCGACTTCTTGCCCGGTTGGGCGCGACATCCGGCTTTCCGGCCCGCGCATCCAGAAGTCGCTGACCGACGGCCTCCTCTCGACCGGGCTCGATGTCATAGACATCGGCGTGCTGCCGACGCCGGTTTTCTATTTCTCGCAGTTCTTCCTCGATTCCCGGTCCGGGATGATGGTGACCGCCAGCCACAACCCGCCGGAGTACAACGGATTCAAAGTCGGGATGGAAAAGACGACCATCTACGGCGGGGAAATCCAGCTTCTGCGCCACCTGATGGAGTCAGGCAAGTTCAAGCAAGGCAAGGGCAGACTGAATTCGAGGGATGTCATCCCGGCCTACATCGAAACGGTCCGGTCCAAGGTGTGCATCTCCAACCCGCTCCGCGTGGCGTTCGACCCGGGCAACGGCGCCGCCGGCGTACTGCTCGAGCGGCTCTTTGCCGGCACCAAGGTCAGCCCCGAGTACATCAACCTGCAGCCGGACGGCAACTTCCCGGCCCACGTACCTGACCCGACCGTTCCCAAGTACATGAAGCAGTTGACCGACCTGGTGCTGGCCAGGGGCTTTGACTGCGGCATCGGGTATGACGGCGATTCCGACCGCATCGGCGCCATCGACGAGAAAGGGGAATCGGTCTACGGAGACCGGCTGCTCGGCATCTACGCGACCGAGGTCATCCAGAAGCACCCGGGCGCAAAGATCGTATTCGAGGTGAAGTGCTCGCAGGCGCTGGTGGAGTACCTTGAGCGTATCGGCGGCACGCCGCTGATGTGGAAGACCGGCCACTCCCTCATCAAGGCGAAGATGAAGGAGGAAGGCGCTTTGCTGGCCGGCGAGATGTCCGGCCACATGTTCTTTGCCGACAACTACTACGGGTATGACGACGCCCTGTTCGCCTCCCTGCGCCTGCTCAGCATTCTCTCCTCCACCGGCCGCAGACTCTCTGACCTCGCTGCCGAAATGCCATCGTACCCGACCACGCCGGAACTGCGTGCGGAGTGCCCGGACGAACTCAAGTTCAGAATCGTAAACGAGGTACGCGACTACTTCCGTGGCAAGTACAAGGTCATCGACATCGACGGCGCTCGGGTCGTCTTCCCGGACGGCTGGGGACTCATCCGCGCCTCGAACACGCAGGCCGTGCTGGTCCTCCGCTTCGAGGCGAATACCCAGCAGCGGTTGGCCGAAATCCGCCAACTCTTCTACGACCGGCTGGCCAAGTACCCGCAAGTGAAGCTGCCGGAGTAGGAAAGTCCCAAGGACAGAGTCCCAGGTCGAACTGGAGATCGAAAGCCGGTCCTTCCTGCTTTCTCGTCTCCCTATTGCCTTGTCATTTGGACCTACTACTTGGCCGCTGCGCAACAACAAGCAAGGCGGCCCCGGAAGGCCGCCTTATAGCCCCATGCGGATTTGAACCGCAGTCTCCTGGCTGAGAACCAGATGTCCTAGGCCGGACTAGACGATGGGGCCATGCCGCTGAATACTAGTCCGTATCAACCCCCAGTCAAGCAACGCCAACGGAAACCGACTGCAGTCGTAGGGAGAGAGGAAAACTAGGCCTGCGCGGTGCCGGCCGCGCGCTTGCCCTGCTTCTTGCGCACGTGCTGCCCCTTGTACCGGAGGCCCTTGCCCCGATACACATCCGGCGGTTTGGTGCCATGGATGACGGCGGCAAGCTGGCCGACCGCGTGGCGGTCGAACCCGCGCACGAGTATCTCGAACATCTGCAGTTTGGTGTCGTCCGGGTCAGGCACCTGGCTGACGTCCATTGTGACGCCGGCGGGAGCCCGGAAATCGACCGGGTGCGAGAAACCACAAGTGACCTGGACGCCTTCCTTGGTCTTCTGCGCCTTGTACCCCATCCCGCGCAGTTCCAGTATCCTCTGGTATCCCTGAGTCACGCCCACAAAAGCGTTGCCGAGGTGCGCCCGCAGCGAACCGACGTGAGCGCGCGCGATGCCGGCTTCGGATTCCACCACCACCTGCCCGTCTGCCACCTTCACAGTCAGGCCGGACATCACCGACACCGACAGCGTACCGAGCGTGCCTTTGACGGTTACCTGGCCGGGCTGGACGTTGATGTCCACGCCGGCCGGGACTGCCATCGGGCGATACGATTTGGCCATCGCTACCAGACCTTGCAGAGGAGCTCACCGCCGACGCGCTTATGCCGCGCGTCGCGGTCGGTCATCACTCCCCGTGACGTCGTCAGAATCGCGACGCCCAGGCCACCGATAATCTTCGGTATCTTGGTGGTCCCGACATGCACCCGGCGGCTCTGGCGCGAGAGCAACTCGATCCCGCGGATCACCGATGCGCCGTCCTCGTCGTACTTCAAACTGATGATGATGCGCTTGCCGAGGCCTTCGCCTTCAACCTGGAAGTTGCTGATGAAGCCCTCTTCCAGCAGTACCCGCGCCAGTTCGTACCTCATGCGCGCGTAAGGCGCGGAAACTTCCTTCTGCCGGACGCGGAAGCCGTTCCGGATGCGGGTCAGGAAATCAGCAAAGGGATCCAAGACTCCTCCTCACCAGGTCGCTTTGCGCACGCCCGGAATCTCGCCGCGCAATGCCAGTTCGCGGAAGCAGAGCCGGCAGAGCATGAACTCCCGGTATACGGCGCGCGAGCGGAAGCAGCGCAGGCAGCGGTTGTGCTTGCGCACCTTGAACTTGGGCTCCTGCTGCGACTTGACGATCCAGCACCTTCGCGCCATCGCTATTTACCCTTGGCGAACGGCAGCCCCAACTCGGCGAGCAGGGCCCGTGCCTCGTCGTCGTGCTTGGCGGACGTATGAAAAGTAATGTTCATGCCAAATATCTTCTTCACCTTGGACACTTCCAATTCCGGGAATATCGCCTGTTCCTGCAGTCCCATGCTGTACCCACCCCGCCCGTCGAAAGAGTCCGGTTTGAACCCCTGGAAATCACGAATCCGGGGCGAGGCGAAATTGAACAGCCGGTCGATGAACTCGAACATCCGGTCTCCACGAAGCGTCACCTTTACGCCGAGCGGTAGTCCTTTACGGATCTTGTACGTTGAGAGGTCGCGCTTCGCCACGGTGCGGCAGGGCCGCTGTCCGGTAATCGTGCCGATGTCCTCACTGATAATATCCAATACCTTGACATCGGCCACCGCATCCTTGGTCGTCGTGTTGAGCACGACCTTCAGCAACCGCGGCACCTGGTGCCGGTTCTTGTAGCCGAAACGCGTGATCAGGGCGGGCACGACGCGCTTCAAATAGTCCTGCTTCAGTCTGGGTGTCATGCGTCAATGATCTCGTCGCACTTCCGGCAGATGCGCACCCGCCGCCCATCGTGGGCCTCGCGCCGGATCCGGGTTCGTTTGCCGCACTTCGAGCAGAGAAGGGCCACGTTCGACGCATCCAGCGAGTTAGGCAGGTCGACAATCCCGCCCGGCTTGGCCGCACCCCGTGCCCGCTGGTGTTTCTTGGCCAGATTCAACCCCTCGACGAAGACGCGGTAGCGACCGCTGTCCTTGTTAAGCTTGACCCGCAGTATCTTGCCGCGCCGGCCGCGCTCTTCACCGGTGACCACTTCCACCAGGTCGCCCTTTCGCAGATTCACGTCAAACCACCTCAGAAGCAAGTGACACTATCTTCGTGTACTTCCGCTCACGCAACTCACGCGCCACCGGCCCGAAGACGCGGGTTCCCTTGGGTTCGCCCTTGTCATCCACCAGCACGCAGGCGTTGTCGTCAAACCGGACATAGGTGCCGTCGGGCCGACGATGTTCCTTGCGGCAGCGCACCAGGATTGCCTTGGACTTGTCGCCCTTCTTGACCGCGCTGTTCGGCAGAGCGTCCTTGACCGTCACCATGACCGTGTCGCCGAGCCAGCCGAACCTGCGCCCCGACCCTCCGTAGACCCTGATGACCATCGCCCGCCGCGCGCCGGAATTGTCGGTCACGACCAGCCGGCTGAAGTCCTGTATCACAGCTTCTTCACCACCCGCCAGCGCTTCAACCTCGACATCGGCCGGGTCTCGATGAGTTGCACGCGATCGCCCTCGCGGCACTCCGCCCGCTCGTCATGCGCGTACAGCTTGGTCCGCTTACGGATGTACTTCTTGTACTTCGGGTGCAGTTCCAGCCGCTGAACCGTGACCACAATGGTCTTCTGCATCTTTGCAGACGAAACCTTGCCGACGACGGTCCGGTGATTCTCACTCATCGTTTTTCTCCACGGGTTTGGCCTCGGCCGCGATCTCCTTTGAACGCAGCACGGTCAGGCACCGGGCAACGTCATGACGCAGGAGCCGCAGTCGGAGCGGGTTCGGCAGTTCTTCCGCAGACCGGCGCAGCCTCAGCTTGAACTGCTCGTCCCGCAGCTCGCCCAGCTTGCGCAGGATCTCGTCCCGCGTCATCTCGCGCAACTCAGAAGCCTTCATAGCTCATCTCTCCACGCACCACCACCTGTGTGCGGCACGGCATCTTGCTGCCCGCCTGACGCAGGGCGCCGCCCATTTCCTCCGGAGTCAGCCCGCCGATTTCGAACATCACCGTGCCCGGTTTCACAACCGCGACCCAGAATTCCGGCGTCCCCTTACCCTTGCCCATGCGAGACTCGGCCGCCTTCTTGGAGACCGGCTTGTCCGGGAAAACCCTTATCCACATCTTGCCTGTCCGCTTGAGCGACTTGGACAGACAGATCCGGGCCGCCTCGATCTGCCGCGCCGTAATCCATGATGGCTCGAGCGCCATCAGGCCCTGGTCGCCGAAATCGACCCGGTTCGTGCGCGTGGCCTTGCCGCTCATCCGACCCCGCATCGCCCGGCGGTACTTCACCCGCTTCGGCATCAACATCGCTTAAGCCCTCTCGCCCATGGTCGCGTCGCCCTTGTAGATCCAGACCTTCACGCCGACGGTACCGGTCATTGTCTTGGCGACATCGGTGGCGTAGTCGATATCCGCCTTCAGTGTGTGCAGCGGCACGCGGCCCTCCCGGTACCACTCGGTCCGGGCGATCTCATGGCCGCCAAGCCGGCCGGCCACCATCACCTTGATACCAGGTGCGCCGAGGCGCATCGCCTGGGTCACGGCCCGCTTCATTGCCCGGCGATGGGCAACTCGCTGCTCGAGTTGCCGGGCGACGTTCTGGGCGACGAGTTTCGATTCGAGTTCCGGAACCCGCACGACCTCGACCATGATCTGCACGTCCCTTCCGATCAGCGTCTTCAGTTCCTCGCGCAGGGCGTCGAGCGCCTGTCGCCTCGTACCGAACACCATCCCCGGCCGGGCGGTGAAGACCGTGACAGTGGTCCGGTTTGCCACTCGCTTGATCAGGACGTCCGAGACCATCGCATCGGTCAGCTTCGTCTCGATGTAACGGCGGACTTTCAGGTCCTCATGCAGATAGGCGGCGTAGCCCTTCTTCGAGAACCAGGACGACTTCCAGTCCTTAGAGATCCCGAGCCGGAAACCGATCGGGTGGGTCTTCTGTCCCATCTAGACTTTCACTCCCTTTTTGGTAGCGACCCGGACCCGCACGTGAACCGTCGGTTTCCGAATCGGCGTAGCCATGCCGCGCGGCCCGGGCTGCCAGCGTTTGGGCTTCAGGATCGGACCCTGGTCCACGCGCACTTCGGTGACGACCAGATCCTCTTCCTTCAGCTTCGCTTTGCCCGCCTTGGTAATCGCATTGGCGACTGCCGAACGGAGCGTCTTCATGACCGGAGCTTTTGACGGCTTGACCAGGAATGCAAGAGTGCGGAGCGCGGTCGGCACGTCCCGGCCGCGGATCAGGTCCGCGATCAGCATCAGCTTCTTGGCCGATCCGGGCTGAAAGCGTCCGACGGCAAAGGCCTCAATCATCGCTGGTCCCTAGCTCTTCTTCGCCTCGACCTTTTCCTTGCGCACGCCCGAGTGCTGACGGAACGTCCGCGTCGGTGAGAATTCGCCCAGCCGGTGCCCGACCATCCGCTCGGTCACGTATACCGGCAGGAACTGGCGGCCGTTGTGAACCGCGATCGTATGGCCGACGAACTCCGGCGGTATCACACTGCGCCGCGCATAGGTCTTGACCGTACGCTTCTCGCCCGCCTCGACCTGCTGGTGAATGCGGCGGAAGAGCTTCTGGTCGATGTAAGGGCCCTTCTTGATTGAACGCCCCATTACTTCTTTCTCCTCTGGACGATCAAACGGCTCGACTTCTTCTTCCGGTTCCGGGTCTTGTAGCCCTTGGCCGGGATGCCGCGCTCGGAACAGGGATGCCGGCCACCCGAGCTCTTGGCCTCGCCTCCGCCCATCGGGTGGTCAATCGGGTTCATGGCCACGGCGCGCGAAACCGGCCTGATGCCACGGTGCCGGGAACGTCCGGCCTTACCGACGGAAATGTCCTTGTGCTCGGGAACGGACAGGCGTCCGATGGTCGCCATGCAGGCGAGGTGGAACCGCCGAATCTCGCTGGACGGCAGTTTGATAACTGCCATGTCCTCTTCCTTGTTCATCAGTTGGGCTGCGGTTCCGGCCGCACGCACAAGAAATGACCGGCTCCGCGGATAGAGCTGAAGGTTGTGAATCTCGACGCCGACCGGCACGTCCGAAAGCGGCATCGCGTTGCCGTCACGGATCGGCAGGCCGCTGCCCGAACTCACGGTGTCGCCGACCTTCAGGCCCAGCGGGCAGAGAATGTAGCGGTACTCGCCGTCAACATAGCAGACCAGCGCGATCCGGGGCGTTCGATTCGGGTCATACTCGACCGACACGACCTTGCCCGGGATTCCGGTCTTGTCGCGCAGGAAGTCAATCACGCGGTACTGCTGCTTCTCGCCGCCGCCGGTCCACTTGTTCGTCTTCCGGCCCGTGTTGTTCCGGCCGCCGCTCTTGGGCATGGGCCGCAGCAGCGACTCGTGCGGCTTGTCGCGGGTAATCTCCTCGAACGTGGCAACCGAGTAGTAGCGCCGCGCCGGCGTGGTCGGACGGAAAGTCTTTATGCCCACCTAGCGCTCCAGGCTCTCTATCCGTTCGCCCTGCTTCAGGGTCACGACCGCCTTCTTCCAGTCCGGACGGCGGCCCGAGAACCGGCCCATGCGCCGCATCTTACCCATGTAATTCATGACTCGCACGTCGCGCACGTGCACCTTGAACAACCGCTCGACCGCATCGCGCACTTCAATCTTGTTGGCCGTCCGTGCCACCTTGAACGTGTACCGAGACTGCTCGGCCCTAAGCCGCTCAGCCTTCTCGGTGACCACCTGGCTGAGTATCACTCTGGTAGGCTCGGTCACACCGCCCCCGCCACGGCCGCAAGCCGCTTCAAACCCGACTCCGTGAACACAATCCGCTTGTGGGCAACAACCTGGTACGTGTTCACCTGCTGCGCGGGCATCACGGTCAGGCCCGGCAGGTTCCGGCTGGCGCGTTTCAGGCTCTCGGAAGCGCCGCCCGTCAGCAGGAGGATCTTGCCGTCGAGGTTCAGACCCTTGAGCATCTTGACCATTTCCCTGGTCTTGGGCTCAGGAAGTTCGAAATCCTCGACTACCGTAACCGCTTCCTCGCTCTTTCTGGCGGTCAGGGCCAGTGCCAGCGCTTGGCGCCGTAGCTTCTTCGGCAGCTCGTAGGAGTAATCGCGCGGCCGCGGTCCCCACGCGATGCCGCCGCCCACGAAAATCGGAGAGCGCCGTGACCCGTGGCGCGCGTGGCCGGTATGCTTCTGGCGGTGCGGTTTCTTGCCCGTGCCCGAGACTTCGGCACGAGTTTTGGTGGAGGCGTTGCCCTGGCGCTGGTTTGCCAGGTAGCACTTCACCGACTCCCAGACCAGACCCTTCTTGCCTTTCTGGTCGAAGAGCGCGGCCGGCAACTCAACCTGCCCTTTGACCGCGCCGCTGATGGTCAACAAGTCCACGGCTTACGCCTTCTTCCGAATCAAGACCAGACTGCCTCGATAACCGGGTATGGCGCCGTTCACGTAGAGCACGCCCTTCTCCGGCTCGAGCTTGACGATTGACAGGTTCCGGATGGTGACCTGCTCGACGCCGTAGTGGCCCGCTTGCGTCCGCCCCTTCAGCACGTGCCCCGGACTCGTGCCCGAACCGGTCGAGCCAACTCTCCTGTGAGTCATTGAGCCATGCGAGCTTGGGCCGCCGTGCCAGCCCCAGCGCTTCATTCCGCCGGTGAACCCCCGGCCCTTGGTGATGCCGGTCACGTGCACCTTGTCGCCAAGCGCGAACACACCCACGCCCAACTTCTGGCCGACCTGATAGTCGGCAATCTTGTCAACCTTGATCTCCTGCAGAGACCGGGCCGGCGGCACTCCCGCCTTCTTGTAGGAACCCAGCAGGGGCTTTGAGGACTTCCGCTTTGATGCCGCGCCAAAGCCGATCTGCAGCGCCTCGTATCCGTTTCGCTCCTGCGTACGCTTGCCGACAACGACGCACTCGCCAACCTTGACCTCGGTCGCCGGGACAACTACGCCCTGCTCGGTATAGAGCTGGGCCATGTTGCCCTTCTGGCCGATGAGCGCGATCACGCCGACTTGATCTCCACTTCGACCCCGGCCGGCACTTCCAGTTTCATCAGGGCGTCGACCATTTCCGCCGTCGCGTTGGATATCTCTATCAGGCGCTTGTGCACCCGCAACTCGAACTGCTCGCGCGACTTCTTGTCAACGTGAGGCGAACGGAGCACCGTGAAGAGCGTGCGCTTGGTCGGCAGCGGCACCGGCCCGGATACCTGGGCTCCGGTCCGCTTCGCGACGTCCACGATATCCTTGGCGCTCTGGTCAAGAATCCGGTGGTCGTACGCCTTCAGCTTGATGCGTATCTTCTTTGCACTTCTTATCAAACTCATATCATTCTCACGTTACAAAACAAAACCGTCGAGTCTAGCTCGTCTGCCTTTCCGCTTCAGCCGGTTGTAAGAGGGACCGCTAACTTGGCCCGGTCGCCATCCTGGCGAAAGCTGCACAATATAGCCGAATAGCGTTACTTGTCAACACTTGAATTGCGGCCCCTGAACGGCCTATCGACTCCGGCCGCCGGGACTTACCCCCACCCCTGGCGATACGCGGCGTGGTTGCCAAGAGGGAGCTGCCCGGCACAGCTCACGGCTGCCGGCCATGAGTCTGCTCGTAGGAAGCCCTGATCTGGGGGTTGTTTGGTTCAATCCGAAACGCCCGCTCAAACATCAGCGCCGCCGAGTCCGCCATTCCGGCGTTTTGATAAACCCGACCCAGATTGTATATCGCGCCCGCATCGTCCGGCTTCAGCTCGATTGCCCGGCGGAAGGCGTGCAGCGCGCCCGTACCATCTCCCCGCTTGTAGCGAACGATGGCCAGGTTGTTCCACGCGAGCGCGTAGTCGGGCCGGAGTGCGATCGTCCTCATGTACAGTAACTCTGCCTCTGACAGATCGCCCTTCGACTGCAACAACGCGCCCAGGTTCGAGTATGCGAGCGCCATGCCCGGGTCAAGCGCGATCGCCTTGCGGTACTCGGCGACTGCGCCATCCATGTCCCCGCGGCTTCGCAGCTGGAAGGCGTAATTGAAATGGGCAGCCGGGTACTTCGGGGCCTCGGTTGTCATCTGCCGGAATAACGTGTAGCCATCCTTCCACACTCGCATCCGCTGGGGCAGGAGGACGAGCGCGAACAGAGCGCAGTATCCGAGCGCCAAGATGACCGCTCCGACCCGACCTCCCCGCCTGCCCCGAGTCAACTCGCGGCCGGCATACAGCACGAGCAACACGAACCCGATACCCGGCACGTACAGCAGCCTGCCGACCGGACCGAACCCGGCAAGACCGGCAAACGGCAGGAGCATCGCCACTCCCCACAGCCAGGCAAGACCGGCTTCGCGTGACCCGCGGATCCGTCGGAACGCAAACGGCAGTACCAGATACAGCACGCTCGCTACGACAAACCATGTGTTCCGGCCTGGGCCGGCCACGGTCCATACGAACACGCCCTGCACCCAGGGCAGGGCAGATACCAGGAGCAGTCGTCCGAAGTTGCTCAGCGACAGCATCAACCACGCCCCGACGTTGCCCCCGACCGACATCCCGACGACACTACCCAGTACCGCGTAGCGGGCGGCAAGATACGCGGCAAGCAGGACGAACACGCCGACCAACGCAATCCAGTCCCGGCGACGCACCCGCTGAAGCCCGGGCGCAGCCACCCAAACCCCGGCCACCAGAGCGAACATCACGCCGGTCTCCTTGGAAAGCACCGCGACAGCGAACCCGGCCCATATCATCGCGATGGCCGGCCAGTCGTGCCGCTTCTGCAATCGCAGCAGACCGAGGAGCGCGAACAGCAACCCGGCGCCTGCCAGCAGGTCGGTGCGACCGCTGACATATGCGACGCTGTCCGCGGCGAATGGATGCACCGCGCACACCATGCCGGCCACCAATACCGGCCAGAACGAGCTGAACAGCTGCCAGACCACCACACACGCCAGCGCCACCACGGCGGCGTGCAGCAGCACGTTCACCAGGTGGAAGTACCACGCTCGGTGCCCGGCTATCAGTTCGTCAACGCCAACGCTGAAGTTCGACAGCGGCCGATAGTACGGGTCTTCTCCCAGTACTCCGGCTCCGCCGCCATACCAGAAAGAACGTGATAACGCCTGAACTGGAGACGACCGATTCCGTACGATGATGTTCTGGTCATCCCAGACTAGTTGGTATCGGAGTGTGGGGAGATAGACGAGCGCTGCAACCAAGGCGCACAGAACGACGGCGAGGACGGGGCGACTCAGGTCAAACCGATGTGCCGGGCCGGCCACGAGCGTGAGGACGGGCCGGCTTACTTGCCGGAGTCTCGCGGTACCTTGAACGCCACCAGTTCGGCCAACTTCAGCACCTCGCACCTCCGACCGCTCTTGTCAGTCCAGGCCGCGCGGTTCTCCCACTTGACCGCTCCGACGTTCGGGGCGAGCCACTGCGTCATGCTCCAGCCCGCACGCGTGCTCTTCACGGCCACGACATAACAGTCAGGGTAGGTGCCGGCCCGCACCTTCACCGTTTCCTGGGCAGTGACTTCCATGACCTCGCCCTGCGCCTTGGTATCATACCACTTCAGTCCCTTGACCAGCGGCAGCGCCAGGTAGAGGATTTCGACTGAAGGCTTGTCCGCGCTGGTCTGCACGAGCTGGATGATGCCGTCATCGTTCTTGAGGAAGAAAGAATAGGACGATTGGCCTGTGTCGCGCGGCGACTCCACGACCCAGCACTTGCCCATTCCGGGTACGTCCTTCAGCCCATGGACAATCTCGACCACCTTCACTTCGGTCGTCTCAGTCGTGTCCGTACCTTGGATCATTCGAGTGTAAACCTTCATCGTCCGCTGCTGTCCGGCCTTCAGCGGAAAATAGTCAGCGGGCGTCTGCCGGTCGCACGCCAGCAGCAGAACAAGCCCGAATCCGGTGGCCATCAGGTTCCTCATCATTGTGCCTCAAGCCTAAGCCGAACTCTGCTTCTGTCAAGCATATCGATATTCCCAACTTGACAGGTCAGTCCAAGTGACCGGAATCATGACAAGAATGAAGGCAATGGCGGCCAGCTTGGCGATCTGCCTCACCGTCAGGTTCAAGCCCGCTCTCACCCAGCACCCCTCCACCGACGTGCTGTTCGACGGGGCCCCTGGGGGCCAACCCAGGACTTGGTACGTCAAGACGTTCTAACCACGGCACTCCATAGGCGGCTTCATTTCCTCGTATGAGGCCGATTGCCGGGGAGTCTGAGCACGGACTTACGCACGGATTCCGGGTACCGCCTGCTATTGACAGTGAGAAGTCACAAGTTTATCATAACGGTAGATGGCGTCGCGGACTGCGGAAGAACAAACCCAGCACGACCTCGCAATTGCGGCGACGGTCGAGCAGCTTGCGAATAGCGCGAAGTACACTATTCACGCCAATCCGGGCACCGAGATGAACGTGGCGGTCGGACACCAATACCCGGACATTGTCGTAACTGAGAAAGGCTCAACCAAGGTCAGGCTCGTCATCGAAGTGGAGACGACCGACACTGTTGGGTCGCAGGAGATCGAACACTGGCGCACGCTCGCCGGGTTGGGCTCGCCGCTGTACCTGTTGACGCCATACGCAATGACACCGGACGCTGAGCGACTCTGTGCGGAGGGCGGGATCAAGTGCCACCACGGGTACTACGCCGAGGACGAACTGGGCCGTTTCAAGATAGTCCTGCAGAAGAATTCCGCCCCGCACGCGAACACGTCCCACCATCCGCCGCGGTAGTCGACCCAATCCCTCACTCGCCCGCCAGACCCCGGCTCGTTCCTTTGCTTGACAATCCGGCACAACGGATAGAATGTCAATACGTTGCCCAAGTTTTACCTGCAGACCTACGGCTGCCAGATGAACGTCTATGAATCCGGCGTGGTTCGCCGGGTGCTGTACGACGCCGGTTTTGCGGAAACCGCAAATGAGCGGGACGCTGACGTACTGCTGATGATGACCTGCTCGGTACGCAGCCATGCGGAGCAGCGGGCGCTGGGCCGCCTAGGCACTTTCCGGGCTCTCCGTTCGGAACGCGAAGGCCGGGTCGTCGGTGTGCTCGGGTGCATGGCCCAGCGGTTCGCAGAGGCCCTCGTCACCGACCATCGTGCGGACATCGTGGTCGGGCCGGACGAGTACCTGCGCCTGCCCGAACTGATAGCGAGCGCGCGGACGGGCACGACCGGCCTCCTCGCCACGCGCCAGACGAGCGAGTGCTACGACGCGGTGATGCCGGCAACGGGGCTGTCCCCGGACGGGGACTGTCCCCAGAGTCCTGTGTCAACCTTCGTGACCGTGATGCGAGGCTGTGACAACTACTGCACCTACTGCATTGTGCCGCACGTCAAGGGCCGTGAGCGCTCGCGGCCGCTGGCGAGCATCCTGTCCGAAGCCGAGCGCCACGCCGCCGGCGGCGCGAAGGATATCACGCTGCTGGGTCAGAACGTGCTCGCCTATAGCGACGGCAGCCGCCGGTTTCCGGACCTGCTCGCCGCCGTCGCCTCTGCCCTGCCGCAAGTGCGCGTACGTTTCCTGACCTCGCACCCGCGCGACCTCGACTCGAGCCTGCTTGAAACCATGCGCCGCCTGCCCAACGTCTGCCCGAGCCTGCACCTGCCGCTGCAGTCCGGCTCCAGCCCGATTCTCGAACGGATGCACCGCGGCTACACTTGCGAGGAGTACCTGGCGAAGGTCGCGCTCTGCCGCAAGTTCCTGCCCGAGGTGTCACTCACGACCGACCTGCTGGTCGGATTCCCGTCCGAGACCGAAGTCGACTTCAACGCCACGCTTGACCTCGTGGAAGAGGTGCGGTTCGACTTCGCGTACATGTTCCGCTTCTCCATGCGGCCCGGCACCCGCGCCGAGGAATTCAAGCCGAAGGTCTCCGAGGCGGACGCGGGCCGCCGGCTGTCTCGTTTGATTGAAGTGCAGAACCGCATCACCGCCGAGCGCAACCGCGGGATGCTGGGCAACGAGTTTGAACTTCTGATTGAGGGTCCGAGCCCGCGGGATTCCGGTTGGCTCGGCCGTACTGTTGCCAATAAGGTTGTCATCGCCAAAGGCCCATGCGCGCCCGGCGACCTGGTTCGCTGCCGGGTCACGCGCATCAATGGCTGGACCCCGGTGGCCGAGGTTCCCGCCCGGGCCGGCGCAGCGTGCTAAGATGAAGTAGAAAGGAGAAAGGGGAAATGTCAAAGTCCGGCCGTTCGTCATTCCTTGCGTCCCTTTCGCCTTGTTCATTTCCCCTTGAAACTTGTCAACTTTGCCTAAGGAGGCTCCTGTGATCATCTTTCGTGTCATCCTGATTCTGCTGGCGTTCGTGGTAGTCCTGGTGCTCGCGCTCCAGAACGCGCAAACCCCGACCAGCGCGGTAGTCTTCACTCGGACCTACGATATACCGGTCGCGTTCGTAATGCTCTACTCATTCGCGTTCGGTGCACTCTGCGTGGGCATCTTCTCGCTCGTATCGGAAATCCAGCTCCGCTCACGGCTCTATCGCCGGAAGAAGGCACAGGATGCCCTCATGGAGGAACTGCGCGCCCTGCGCAACGCGCCGCTGGAAGGCGAGTACCCGCCAAAACCCGCGTCGGGACAGCCGGGGCCCGCGGACGGAGGTGCCTGATGACCTGGTTGATACTGGTAATCCTCGCGCTGCTCGTGGTTGCGCTCTACCCGGTCGTCCGCGACTTCCTCCGCAAGCGGCGTACTGCGGTCCCGGCCTATGTCGAAGGCCTGCAGGCGGCGCTGGACGGCCGCACGGCTGACGCGATTGCACGGCTGAAGGAAGCCGTGGAAACAGACTCCGACAACGTCGACGCTTACATCCGGCTCGGCGACCTCTTCATGCAACAGGGCGAGGTCGAACGCGCCATCAAGGTGCACGAGAACCTGGCCCTGCGCCGCAACCTGGACAAGCGCGATGAGAAGAAGGTGCTGCAGTCGCTGGTCCGCGACTATGTGAAGGCGGACCGGAAGGTCAAGGCGATATCCCTGCTCGAAGAGCTCGTGCATCTGGACAAGACCGACGCCGAAAGCGCGGAGAAGCTGGCCGAGCTCTACATCGAGACCGGGGCGTGGGACAAGTGCGATGACCAACTCAAGGAGCTGGCCCGGCACCAGGCTCAGCGCCAGCGCGCGGCCCGGCTGTACACCGAGTACGGCCGTGCCTACCCCAGGGACAACCCGGGCGCGGCTCTCGCCGCATTCGAGACCGCCTTGAAGCTCGACTCGAATTCGATTCCGGCCAGGCTGTACCTTGGCGACCACCAGTTGAGCCAGGGCGACACCAATGCCGCAATCAGCACCTGGAACGACATCATGGAACTGGCACCGGAAAAGAACGCACTTGTCCGGGACCGACTCGAACGCGCCTACTTCGACGCGGGCAAGTTCGAGGACGTAACGGCACTCTACGAGAAACTGCTGCGCAAGGTGCCCGACGACTCCGGCCTGGTGGTCGCGCTCGCGGAGATATACCAGAAGAAGGAAGACCTGTCCTCGGCCATCCGGCTGCTTGAGCGGTTCTCGCACCGGGTGAAGTCGGACATGTTCCCGCGCGTAGCCCTGGCGACGATGTACCTGGAGCGGGAAGAGACCGAACGAGCCCGCGCGGTCCTGACGGAAGTGCTGACCGCGCTCCAGTCCGAATCGGCCGGGCCG
>Ga0163202_1000033_pt1 | contig 20318 bp, 16 predicted proteins | sample PL_2010_300m_FD_113540 | JGI IMG/M metagenome (GOLD analysis project Ga0163202, IMG submission 113540) | Freshwater microbial communities from Powell Lake, British Columbia, Canada to study Microbial Dark Matter (Phase II) - PL_2010_300m | ecosystem: Environmental > Aquatic > Freshwater > Lake ... | reverse complement strand
CCATGACGCACACGTCTGCGAGTCCGTTCCGGGCAGGCTGCGCTAAAGGGTAGAAAGGGGAGGAATCAGGGACAGACCCCATTCCGGGAAGCTTCGGGACATCTTGGAAGATTCCGCCCGCCGATTTGACACGCGAGGCCGATTGTCCATAATGGCCCGTGCCGACCGACGGGCGCTCGCGATGGTGACGAATGAGATCAGAATAAGTTGCCGCAAAGTCGACGGTCCCGTAGCTGAACACTAGGAGCAGAAATGAATGAGAGTGACGCGTCTGCAGGGAAGCAAACGGATCGCGGTCCGGACAACATCCGGACCGAGTATGAGTCAGTTGTCGAGTACCACGGTTCGACGGTGAGCAGCCGGTTCACCATAGCCGGGCTATACGTCGCCGCGATCGGCTTTATCGCGAGTGCAGTGTTTGCCGAGAACGCGACCTGGCTTGCCCGCGTCGTCGGGCCCGCCCTGGCATGGTGGCTTACTGTCTGCATCTGGATCCTTGAGCTTCGTAGTCGAGCTCTCTACACGAACCTCGCCCACCGCGGGATCGACATTGAGCACCGCCACTGGGGCCTCGTTGCAGAGAAGTGGTACGATGGGTTCTTCAGCCGGCAGTACAAGGAGAAGCCGACAGAGGAGGCGGACAAGGCCAACGTACCCCCAAGACCTGGCAGAGATCGGCCGAAGCTCTTTGGGATAAAGCTATCGGAACAGACCTCGCGCATCATTACACACTCCTGGGGCTTTGACCTTCTCTATGCGGGCAGCTTGTTCTTCTGGACCACGCTACTGCTCGTGTGGGTCTAGGGACAGCTACCCTATTCCGGGAAGCTTCGGGACATCCAACCCAGAGGCATTGTAGATTGTCGATTGCAGATTGCGGGCGGCGTCTCCCTTGCCATCCGCGGCCGAAGGCCGCGCTCTGAGAGACCCTCTCGTCTAATGACGCTTCGCGACCGTGGGAACGAGCAGGGCGGCTCAGCACCGGTTTCTAGTTCGCAGTAGCGGACCCCTGACTCCAAACAGCCATCCTGCCGCCCATGTCACGCGGTTAATTGTAATGAACCTGAGCCGTTGTCCGTGAACCGTTCACCGTAGACCGTGGACCGTCGAGCGGCGCGCCAATGAGAAGGGGCGGGTCAGCGACCCGCCCCTGTAGCCGGATGGTTCGGTCTAGTGCTCGACCACCAGCTTCTGGGTTGCACTGAAGCCCTCGGTCGTGACCCTGACCATGTACACGCCCGCTTCGAGCTTGCGCAGGTCCAGGCTGGCGGTGCCGTTCCGTCCCGCCGCTATCGCCTGCGTTAGGACAGCTCGGCCCGCCACGTCAAACACGTCGAGCGTGGCCAACCCGGCCTTGGGCAGGCTGTACCGCACCGTCGCAAGACCGCCCAGCGGATTCGGGACGATCGCGAATGACGCTCGCCGGGCGTCAGCCTTCTCATCCGCAATACCCAGGCCGACCGATAGCGACCCGACGAGCGTGTCGTTTGCGGGTCTGGCATCATATGGCAAGAGCGTAATGCTGGCCATGGTGTATTCGCCCGGGGCGAGCGTGAGCGAGTCTGCGAAGGTCACGACCTCGGTCTGGCCCGCCTGAATCGGACCGCTGTTGGCAGCACCCACGTACACTGTGTCGGCGACGTCCGACGTCCGGATGATGTAGAACTCCGCGGGGATGTTGATGCGGTCGCACAGGCCGGCGTTCTTGATGATGACTTGCGGGGTGAAGGTCGTGCCAGAGTCAATCTGTCCTTGCGGGACCGCAATCTCCTTGGATGAGCCGTCGAGCAGCGGGGCATCATAGAAGGCGTCGAGGCCGAAGTCCATCTGGTGGTCGTACGGGAATATCCCCCAGCCGCCGCTGTACTTGCCCCAGTCGTTCCCGATGTCAACCGTATCGGCGATGGTATCCATCGCCAGGTAGATGTAGGCCGGGCTGATGTCCGTCTGGTAGTAGGAGACGAAGAAGGTGTCGTAGTCGACCTCGATCGGCGGGTCAAAGGAGATTTCGTTCTTGTAGAAGAACATCCAGGTGTCAGTGTGAAGCTTGCCGGACCAGGCTCCGAGCTGTGTCCCGGGATAGCCGTGGGGCGAACCGTCATTCCCGTACACCCTGACTTCGGCGTCGTAGTCCGACCCGGAGAAGCTCGTGACCCAGAGCACCACCTTGCTCAGGGTCAGCGGCCGCTCGGGCGCCATGAACCTCTCCGTCAACTCGTTGCCCGCCGCGACCCAAGAGACGGCATTCTCAAACGTGCCGTCATTGTAGGACAGGTGTCCCTCACCCCAATCCGTTACGGTCAGGCGGCCCGGCTTCCAGTCGTTGGCCGGGAACTCGTCGCCGGGAAGTGCCGTAGTCATCGTGTCGAAATACACCCGCTCCTCAGCCGGCGGCAACCAGCACGGGAATTCGACCGTGTCGACGCTGCCGGAGTCGAGGCTCGCCACGTAGACGGTCTCCGGACCGTAGACCCGCGCGCCGGCCGCGGTATCGTACACGATACAGATGACCGGTATGTCTGTCTGGGCCTGCAGCCCGAAGTTCTTCACCTCACAGCGCGGGAAAACGGTATCGCCGAAGGGTACGTAGACATCGGACACCGGAAGGAGCGCACTGACACCAACATCGGTGTCATACGTGGCATCCGGAAACAGCAACGATGGGGAGACTGTGGGATTGCTGCCAACGGACTCCGGCAGTCGGAGAGTTGATGACGCGCCGACTGTTGCGAGCCCGGCGCCGGTTTGGCCTGCCATGAGTCCGCCTGCAACCAACAGGCAGACTACTACAGTCAGACCGTATCTAGACATGTCTTCCTCCTTCTGGATGGCTTTGCCCGCCGTGGGGCGGCGGACCCCATGCTCGCCGTTCGGGGGCAAGCTATCACAGCGTTCAGCGACAGTATCGGCTGAACTGCCTCGATTTTACCCCTCCCTCCACTCTTGTCAAGCCCAAGTCGCGTCGGATAGTCAGGGGTAGTTCGAAGGAACGCAACAAGAGATTCCGGGAGAATATGAAGGTTACGATAATCTAAGCCGGTTCGACGCGCGGTCGGCGTCTCCCCTGCCATCGCGCCAACGGCGCGAGTTATCAGTTCCTGGTTCCTAGTTCGTAGTAGCGGACTACTGATTCGAGACAGCCAACCCATTTCCGATTGACGATTGCCAAGTGACGATTGGCGTACCGGACTTCTCGGCGTCGGTTTGCAGTTGGCAGTCATCGAGCGCCGCACTTCTGACTTCGCCTTCAGCCGCGAGCCGTCTACATCGCCGCCGGCAGTGTTGACGCAGCAGCCGAGGAACGAGATACGGCTATCGGCCGGCGGTCGGTCGTCGGGTCGGTCGGCTGCGTTTCGGTCCCGGCCTCTTCCTGCGCCTCTGGTCGAGCCGGTCGAGCAGTTCGGCAGTGCTTCCGTCATTCAGCCCGGCTTCCTTGACCAGGTGCTCCATCCGCTCCCGACCCAGCTTGTCCTCACACGCCGCCAGTCCGGCCAGGACTTGCCGTGGGCCGTCGGCAACTCCGATGGCCAGCAGGATGGTGAGCGCCTCCGCGAGTTTCGGCACGGCCTGCTCGTAGTGCCTCTTGTCCCTCAGAATGAGACCGATGTTGCCCAGTTCGGTCGCCACGCCCAGCCGGTACCCGATTCTCCGGGCGAGCACCAGCGCTTCGTTACCGTACACGAGCGCCTCGTCAAACCTGCCCCTGCCGTGGTAGATGCTCCCGATGCTACTCAGGTCGGTGACGACGCCCAGCCGAGACCCGATCTTGCGAGCCATCGCCAGCGCTTCCTCCTTGTACTGGAGCGCCTTGTCCAGTCCACCCTTGTCGCGGTAGATGCTCCCGATTCCGGCCAGGTTGCTCGCCACGCCCCACTTGTCCCCGAGACCTTGTGACAGCTCCAGCGCCTGCTCAAGGTACTCGAGCGACTTGTCGAGGTCGCCCTTGTCGTGCCAGATGTTCCCGATGTTGCCGAGATAGAGCGCCTCGGCCCACTGGTCCCCGAGTCCGTGGGCTTTCGCCAGCGCTTCCTCTTTATACTGGAGCGCCTTGTCGAGCTCGCCCTTGTCATGCCATATGACCCCGATGTTGCCGAGGGCCGGTGCTTTCCCGGCCACGTCCCTGAACTGCTCTGCCAGCCGGGCCGATTCCTCGAAGTCCACGAACGCCTTGTCCAGATGGCCCTGAGTGTAGTGGCAAACGCCGGTCAGGTTGAAGAGCGCGACGATCTCGGCCCCCCTCGCCTGCATCATCGCATCACGGAAGTGCTCGATTGCCTGGTCCCATTCATACGCACCCATGGCGGCACGGCCGCGTTCGAACGGCTGCCTGACCGTGGTCTCTGACTTGGACAGCCCGTCGAGATACTCCGCCATCCGGTCCATGTCGCGTCGTATCACTTCCCGACTGATCGTGTCCATTCTCGCTCGCTGCCGTACGGGATTCAGGCTGTACAGGATATGGACAACGATGGCCAGGATGATGACACAGCACGCAATCAGCAGGGACGCCCAGAAGATGATCGCGTCAACGCTGTGCCCAATAACGTGAACCACTGAACTTAGTCTAGCCACGTCCGGCCTTCAGTCAATTGCGAGGAGTCGGTACGAGCTTGGGCAGCGTAGCAGCACGGAGACACCGCCACCGGTCAGACGCCAGGTGTGCATCAAAGCGGACCGGCCGGGCGCGAGGCCCGGCCGGTGAAGGTTCAGACTGCTGCGCTACTTCTGCGCGGCCTCTCGTGCCTTTGCGGCTTCGTCGATGACTTTCTGGGCCGCGTCGCGCGGGGTCTCTTCGTAGTGCGAGAACTCCATCGAGAAGAACCCGCGGCCCTGGGTCATTGACTTCAGGCTGTTGGAGTACTTGTACATTTCGGCCTGCGGGGCCTGGGCTTTGATAACCTGCATGTTGCCCTGCACTTCCATGCCCATGATACGACCCCGGCGGGCGTTCATATCGCCCATCACGTCGCCGGTGAACTGGTCCGGGACCGTGACTTCGACGTTCATGATCGGTTCGAGCAGGACCAGCCCGGCCTTCTCGCAGCAGCTCTTGAACGCGAGGCTGCCCGCGAGTTTGAAGGCGATGTCGGATGAGTCCACGTCGTGGTAGGAGCCGTCGAAGGCCGTGGCCTTGATGTCCATCATGTGGTACCCGGCCAGCACGCCTTTTTCCATCGCTTCGACGATTCCCTTCTCAATCGGCGGGATGAACTTGGTCGGAATCGAGCCGCCGCGGATGGCGTTCACGAACTCAAATCCGTTGCCCCGCGGCACCGGCTCGAGCCGCAGCCAGCAGTCGCCGAACTGTCCCCGGCCCCCGGTCTGCTTCTTGTGCCGGCCCTGGGCCTCACACTTCTTCGATATCGTCTCGCGGTACGGGATGCGCGGCTTGATGAGGTCGACGTGGACGTCGAACCTGCGCTTGAGCCGGGCCACGATCACGTCGAGGTGGAGTTCGCCCATGCCGTTGATGAGCTGCTGCGCTATTTCGGCGTTGAATTCGTAGGAGAAGGTCGGGTCTTCTTCGTGCAGCCGGGCGAGGCCGGTGGAGACCCGCTCTTCGTCGCCCTTGCTCTGCGGCACAATCGCGACCGAGATTGAGGGCCTGGGGAACACGACCCCCGGCAGTTTCGCCGGCTCGTGCTTGTCACAGAGCGTGTCGCCGGTGTGGGTTTCCTTCAGTTTGACCAGCGCGCCGATCATGCCGGAGGTCAGTTTGTGGACCTCGACCCGCTCGTGACCCTTGACCACGTACATCTGGTTGATCTTCTCGTCCCGCTCCTTCTTGGCGTTCAGCACGACCATACCGGCTTCGAGCTTGCCGCGGAACACGCGGACGAGGTTCATGTCGCCGACGTGGGCTTCCGACACGGTCTTGAATACCAGGGCGCAGACCGGGCCGTTCTCGTCCGGCTTGACCTCGATCGCGTCTTGGGAGTCGGGCTTGGTCGCGGCCAGCGGCGCCATGTCGAGCGGCCCGGGCAGCACGTCCACCGCCAGGTCGAGCAGCACGTCGACACCGATTTGGGCCGGCGCGTCGCCGCAGACCAGCGGGTAGACAACGCCGGCCTTGATGCCCTTTCTGACCGCGGCGCGCATCTCCTCCGGCGCAATCTTGCCGCCCTCGATGAACTTCTCCATCAGCGACTCGTCAACCTCGGCCGCCGCCTCAATCAGCTTTTCCTTCCACTGGCTGATGGCGTCGTTCATGTCCGCGGGCACCGGGATTTCCTTACGAGCGCCGTTCTCGTAGCTGTAGGCCTTGTCGTTCAGCAGGTCAACAACCCCGCTCAGTCCTTCCTCTTTGCCGATGGGCAGAAATAGGGGCGTAACCCGGGTGCCGAACGCCTTGCGCAGGTCATCGGCGGTCGAGTCGAATGAGGCGTGCTCCCGCTTCAGCTTGTTCACGAACACGGTACGCGGCAGCTTCGCGTCGTCGAGCCGACGCCAGACCATTTCGGTCCCGACCTCGACGCCGGACGAAGCATCCACGACCACGACGCCGTTGTCCACGGCCCGTACCGCGGATACGACGTTTCCGAAGAAGTCGGCGTAACCTGGAGTATCTACGAGTGTTATGAACGTATCCTTCCACTCGCCGTAGCCGAGCGACAGGTTGATGGAAATCTTGCGGATGACCTCGTCCTCGTCGTAGTCCAGCAGGGACGTCCCCTCGGCAACCGAGCCGAGCCGGGTGTTCTGCTTCATCGCGAGCAGCAACGCCTCGCAGAGCGAAGTCTTGCCCGAACTGGCATGGCCGAAGAAACCTAGGTTGCGGATGCGTTCCGCGCTGTACTCTTTCAAAAGGTCCTCCTGGAATCTGGTCTAGAAGCTGTCGCGTATCATAGCGAAGCTGTCAGGCAAGTCAAGCCTCGTGGGTCGACATTGGGAACCACGCAGACACGAGCGACACGAAACGTATGGGCAGGCGGCTCGGTGGTCCGTTTCATCCGACTTTGTGCCTTCGTGGCTCTGACTATCGGGCTGGGCCGCCCACGATTCTTGACTCTGACCCGGCTTCTGATAAGATAGCCGCCCATGCCTAAACTGACCCCGTTCCACGAACGGCACGTCGCCGCCGGAGGCAAGATGGTCGATTTCGCCGGGTACGACCTGCCGGTCCAGTTCCACGGAATCATACCGGAGCACGTCCGCGTCCGGACCACGGTCGGCGTGTTCGACGTCTCCCACATGGGTCGGATCGAAGTCCGCGGCAAGGATGCGCTCGGCTTCATCAACCGGATGACGACCAACGACACCGGTAAGCTCGCGACCTATCAGGCCCAGTACTCGGTGTTGTGCTACCCGGACGGCGGGATTGTCGACGATCTCGTGGTCTATCGGCTACCCGACCGGTATTTCCTGGTAGTGAACGGCGCCAACAATGCCAAGGATACTGCCTGGTTGCAGGAACACCTGTCCGGCGACGTGAAGATGGAGAACATCACCGTCGCGCAGGCGCAACTCGCCATTCAGGGCCCGAAGGCCGAGGCGGTAATGCAGAAGGTCTGCTCCATTCCGCTCGCACCGGTCGGTTTCTACTGGGCGGTGCAATGCGAAGTCGCGGGAGTCGACGCGCTGGTTTCCCGCACCGGCTATACCGGTGAAGACGGGTTCGAGGCATACCTTCCAGCCGCGAGTGCCCTGAAGGTCTGGGACGCCATCTTCGCCTCGGGCAAGGAGTTCGACATCGAGCCCATCGGTCTGGGCGCGCGCGATACCCTGCGCATGGAAATGAAGATGGCCCTGTACGGCAACGACATCGACAAGACGACGAATCCGATTGAGGCCGGCCTGAGCTGGGTCGTGGCGCTGAACAAGCCCGAAGGCTTCATCGGCTCGGACGTCCTGAAGAGAATGGAAGCCGAGAAACCGACGCGCCGGCTCGTCTGCCTTGAAATGCAGGACCGCTCGATTGCCCGGCCCCACTACCCCATCCTGGCCGGGGGGCAACCGATCGGCAGCGTAACCAGCGGCACGCTCTCGCCTTCCGTCAACAAGGGCATCGCCTTGGGCTACGTGAAGCGCCAGTTCGCCAAGGCCGGCACCGAAGTGCAAGTTGACATTCGCGGCCGCAATGCGGCCGCTCTCATCGTGAAGCCGCCGTTCTACAAACACGGCTCCCGCAAACCGAACTGAGGAAAGGACAAAGTGGAAATGCCAAATGACAGATTCCGGAAACCCGGACTTAGTCCTTTGTGCTTTATCCTTTGGACTTTCCTAGCCAAGGAGGCTTGATGGCCGATTTCCCTTCCGACCTGAAGTACGCCAAGACCCATGAATGGGTGAAGCTCGATGGCGACGTCGCCACCATCGGTATCACCGACTTCGCGCAGGGTGAGCTGTCGGATATCGTGTACGTGGAGATAACCGCTCTCGGCAAGACCATCAAGCGTGATGAGCCGCTGGGCACAATTGAGGCGGTGAAGGCGGTGTCTGATCTGTACTCGCCGGTTTCGGGCCAGGTCACGGAAGCCAATGAGGCGCTGAAGGATTCGGCGGCGACTGTGAACAAGGACCCGTACGGCGCAGGATGGATAGCCAAGATAAAGTTGTCCGACCCGGTCGAGCTCGACGGCCTGCTCGACGCCACGGCCTACGCCGAACTGGCCGCGAAATCAGCACACCACTAGCCAAGGAAAGGACAAAGTGGCAGGTACCAATGACAAAGTCGGGAATCCGGCATTTGTCATTTCTACTTTGTTCTTAGTACTTTCCTAGGATGCATTTCACTCCCCACACCGCTGAAGACCGCAAGCTGATGCTCGAACGCATCGGCGCCAAATCGGTCGAGGAGTTGTTCGCCGGCATACCGGCCGGCATCCGCCTGAACCGGCCGCTCGAGTTACCCGAGCCTCTCTCTGAGCCTGAGGCAGTCACCGAGCTGTCGCGACTCTCGACGGCGAACACCGGCACTGGACAACTGACCTGCTTCGCCGGCGGCGGCGCGTACGACCACTATATCCCGGCGATCGTCGACACCATCATCTCGCGTCCCGAGTTCTACACGGCGTATACTCCCTACCAGGCCGAGGTCAGCCAGGGAACGTTGCAGGCAATCTACGAATTCCAGTCGTTGGTCTGCCGGCTCTACGGCATGGAGGCGGCCAATGCCTCGATGTATGACTGTGCTTCGGCACTGGCCGAGGCGATGCACATGGCACGAGATATCAGTCGCCGGCCCAAGGTACTGCTGGCCGCTAGCATCAACCCCACACACGTCGAGGTAGTCAGGACCTATGCGCATGGCCTGAACATCCCGATCGAGTTCGTGCCGCTGGCCGGGAACGTGATTGACGTTGAAGCGCTGACCAGGATGTTCACCACTGATGTGGCCGCGCTCATCATCCAGCATCCGAACTTCTTCGGCAACCTCGAACCGATCCGTCGCGCGAGTGAAATTGTACACAAGGCCGGCGGTCTGCTGGTCGTTTCTGCCGACCCAACATCCCTGGGCGCGTTGGAGCCGCCCGGGGCCTATGACGCCGATGTCGCGGTCGGCGATGGTCAGCCGCTGGGGATCCCCTTGAGCTTCGGTGGCCCCTATCTCGGCCTGATGAGCGCGAAGAAGAAATACATCCGGAACCTGCCCGGCAGGATTGTTGCGCGGACTGTGGACACCGAGGGCAAGACCGGGTTCGTCCTCGCGCTCCAGACCCGGGAGCAGCACATCCGGCGCGAGCGGGCCACGTCCAACATCTGTACCAACCAGGCGCTCTGCGCGCTTGCCGCGAGCGTCTACATGGCAACAATGGGAAAGACCGGAATCGCCGAGGTCGCCCGCCAGAGCATGGCCAAGTCCCATTACCTTGCCCGCGGAATCGCCGGCGTCCGTGGATTTGCCACCGAGACCTCTACCCCATTCTTCAAAGAGTTCGTCGTCCGGACCCCGGTTCCGGCCGCCCAAGTGGTCGAAGCCGGCGTCAAGCACGGCATCCTGGCCGGGGTCGCGCTCGAACGATTCGACCCGAAATGGAAGCACCGCCTGCTGGTGGCCGCCACCGAGAAGCGCACCCGGGCCGAGATGGACGCTTACTGCTCCTTCCTGAAACAGGAGTTCGCAAGCTAGCCATGGAGTGTAACCTCAAGGCCAATAGGCAGAGTTGCCCCTGCACCTACGAACCCTGCAGCCGCAAGGGCAAGTGCTGCGAGTGCATCTCCTTTCACCGCGCGAGCGACGAGCTTCCGGCCTGCTATTTCACCCCTGAGGTCGAACGCACTTACGACCGCTCGGTCGCCCGTTTCGTAGCCTCAAGGAAACGCTGATGCCTGAAAAGACCTTGTTCGAACTCTCAAGCCCGGGCCGGCAGGCCTGGTCGCTGCCGAAGCTTGACGTCCCGGCGGTCGATGCCGGCGAGGTTGCCCGCAAGGACAACGACCTGCCGGAATTGAGCGAAGTCGATGTGGCCCGTCACTTCACGCGGCTTTCGGTCATGAACCACCACGTCGACAAAGGGTTCTACCCGCTCGGTTCGTGCACGATGAAGTACAACCCGAAGGTCAATGAGTTGGCGAGCCGCCTGCCCGGCTTCACCGGCCTCCACCCGCTCGAACCCGAGTCCCTGACCCAGGGCGCGCTGCGCCTGATGTACGAGCTGGCCCAGATGCTGGCTGAGATAACCGGGTTTGACTCGGTGACACTGGAACCGGCCGCGGGCGCTCACGGCGAACTCACGGGCATCATGATGGTGCGGAAGTACTTCGAGAAGCGCGGCGAGCAACGCGACGTCGTCCTGGTGCCGGACTCGGCGCATGGAACCAACCCGGCCTCGGTTACTCTATCTGGATTCAAGGCGGTCCAGATCAAGTCGAACGAGAAGGGCGAGATCGACCCGGATGAACTCGAGCGGGCCTGCTCGAGTTGCGTCGCCTGCCTGATGGTGACCAACCCGAACACGCTCGGCATCTTCGAACCCGAGGCGAAGCGAATCTGCGATATCATGCACAAGCAGGGCTCGCTCGTCTACCTGGACGGTGCCAACCTGAACGCCTACATGGGTGTCCACCGGCCCGCGGATGCGGGATTCGACCTGATGCACATCAATCTGCACAAGACGTTCTCGACTCCGCACGGCGGCGGAGGCCCGGGTTCGGGACCGGTCGCAGTGACCCACGCACTCGAGCCGTTCCTGCCGCGGCCGGTCGTTCAGTACGATAACGGTAAGTACCGGCTCGAATATGAACGACCCGATTCGATCGGCCGAGTGATGGGTTTCCACGGCCAGTTCGCGGTTCTCGTGCGGGCCTATACCTACATCCGGATGCTGGGAGCCGCGGGTCTCAAGGATGCGGCCGAAACCGCGGTGCTGAACGCGAACTACGTCCGCGCCGGGCTCGAAGGCATCTACGAGTTGCCCTACAAGGAGAGATGTCTGCATGAGGTCGTCTTCTCTGGTTCAGGCCTGCGAGAATACGGTATCAAGACGCTCGACGTGGCCAAACGCCTGCTCGACTACGGAATGCACGCACCGACTATCTACTTCCCGCTGATTGTGCCCGAGGCCCTGATGATTGAGCCGACCGAGACCGAGTCACGGGAGTCGCTCGACGAGTTCATCGCCGCGATGAAGCAGATTGCGGCTGAAGCCCGCACCAACCCGGACGTCTTGCGCCAGGCTCCGGTCACCACGCCGGTGCGGCGCTTGGACGAGGCTCGGGCGTCGCGCGAACTCGACGTGAACTGGCAGCCGAAATCCTGATGTTCGCCTCAGACATGTCCATCGAGCGGCGCGATGAGGTCCTCACCAAGATTGCGCAGAAGGTCGTTGACCTGAGGTTGACCCCGGTGGCCATCGTGATGCTTGAATCAGGCAAGCCGCTGTCGTTCGTGGGATCGCAAATGATGGTCTTCTTTCAACCGATAGTGACCTCGCTGTTCCCATTCCGCCAGTACGACGAGTTTGCGGCCCTGCTTGAGGAACGCTCGAATGTCGAGTCTCTGATTCAGAAGATAGAGAAACTGGAGGATGGCAGAAGTGATCGAAAAGGATAAGATAACCCGGATACTGGCCACCGACTGCGGCTCGACCACCACCAAGGCCATCCTGATTGAGAAACGAGGCACCGAGTTCCGACTCAGCACACGCGGCGAGGCACCGACCACGGTCGAGGCGCCCTTCGAGGACGTCACCCGCGGTGTTCTGAACTCCGTCATGGAGGTCGAAGAACTCTCCGGGGTCAAGCTGCTCGACGGCGAGACCATCATCAAACCGAAGAAGAATGACAAGGAAGGCGCCGACGTCTACATCTCCACTTCGTCGGCCGGTGGCGGCCTGCAGATGATGGTCGCCGGCGTGGTGCTGACGATGAGCGGCGAGAGCGCGGCCCGCGCGGCCCTTGGAGCCGGCGCCATCGTGATGGACGTCATCGCCTCGAACGACGGACGACTTCCCCACGAGAAGATTGAGCGCATCCGCACCCTGCGACCGGACATGATTCTCCTGTCCGGCGGCATCGACGGCGGAACCATCTCACACGTCGTCGAACTGGCTGAGTTGATAGCGGCAGCCGACCCCAGACCCCGGTTCGGGGTCGGGTACAACCTGCCGGTCATCTTTGCCGGCAACACAGAGGCCCGCGAACTCGTCCTCAAGACCTTGAAGGACAAGAGCGCCATCGAAGTGGTTGAGAACATCCGGCCGGTGCTGGAGCGCGAGAACCTGCGACCGGCCCGCAACAAGATTCACGACCTGTTCATGGAACACGTGATGGCCCATGCCCCGGGATACGGGAAGCTGATGGAATGGACCGACGTACCGATCATGCCCACGCCAGGCGCGGTCGGGCTCTTGATTGAGAACATCGGCAAGGCCCAGGGCATCGCCGTGCTCGGAGTCGATATCGGCGGCGCCACGACCGACGTGTTCAGTGTGTTCGAGGGCGTGTTCAACCGCACGGTGTCCGCCAACCTCGGCATGTCATACTCAATCTCCAACGTGCTGGCCGAGGCCGGCGAAAAGAACATCATGCGCTGGCTGCCGATGGAGATGTCCGCCGCTGAGGTCCGGAACCGCATCCGCAACAAGATGATCCGCCCGACCACCATTCCTTCAACCCTTGAAGACCTGAAGCTCGAACAGGCCATCGCCCGTGAGGCCCTGCGTCTCGCGCTGCTTCACCACATGTCGATGGCGGTGGGGCTCAAGGGCGTGCAGCAGGAGCGGACGATCTCCGACGCATTCGCCCAATCGCGCACGGGCGAGACCCTGGTTAGCATGATGGACCTGAGTCTGGTGGTCGGGTCAGGCGGCGCACTCTCTCACGCCCCGCGCCGGGTCCAGTCGGCAATGATGACGATGGACGCGTTCCAGCCTGAGGGCGTGACGCGGCTGACCGTTGACTCCATCTTCATGATGCCCCACCTCGGCGTGCTGACCGAGGTCCATCCGGAAGCCGCCTACGAGGTCTTCGAAAAGGACTGCCTGATTCACCTCGGCACCTGCATCGCCCCGGTCGGCGGAGGCAAGGACGGCGCCAAGTGCGTCCACGTCAAGATAGTCAAAGCCGACGGCAAGGAGTCGGAAGCTCAAGTGGAGTTCGGCAACATCGGCATCATCCCGCTCGGTGTCGGAGAATCCGCCCAGGCCACGATCAACCCTGAGCGGGGATTCGATGTCGGGACCGGCGCCGGCAAGGCCCTCGAAGCCAAAGTCGAGGGCGGACTTGTCGGTGTCATCGTCGACTGCCGCGGTCGGCCGCTGGTCCTGTCGGAAGACAACCGGACGCGCATGGAAGCACTGCGCAAGTGGGCAGTGCAGCTCGACGCCTATCCGGCATAACTCCACCAAGTACTAAGGCCAAAGTACAAAGGCCAAAGACCGGCTGTCTTGTCCTTTGTTCCTGCTACTTTGTACTTTGGAGGAAGTCCTTCAGTATCTGTGCGTGGTCGAAGACAAGGGAAACGGGGACTGTACCTTCAGTCACTGTCCCCTTCTCCACAACGTCGCTCAGGTCAATCAGGCGGTAGCGGTCTGCATCGTCCCCGGCCTCAGGCTTCCCGACCCCTCGGGCGGCAAACACCACAGACACAGTATGCCCTCGCGGGTCGCGGCCCGGGTTTGAGTAGACGCGAAACTGCCTGAGGTCTTCCAGTTTGAGCCCCGTCTCCTCTTTCATCTCGCGCCGCACCGCATCTTCAACGGTCTCCCCGTATTCCACAAACCCGCCCGGCAGCGCCCAGCCGTGCGGCGGATTGCGGCGATGGATGAGCAGGACTCTGTCGCCAACCAGAATGATGCAGTCAACCGCCAGCTTCGGTCCGCGGTGCGTAGTCTGAGTCGTCACATTGCTCCTGCCGATGTCATTCCGAGGAGTCGGACGACGAGGAATCTCGACTGTCATCCTGTCCGGCGAGATTCCTCGCTACGCTCGGAATGACGTCGCTCTGCGGTTCGCCATTCGTCATTCGTCCTTTGTCATTGGTCGTTCCGCCCGTGACATAGCTCCTGAGTGCCTCCTGCCACGGCCTCAGTTCCTTCCCGAACCTTCGCATGAAGTTGCGGTTCTCGAGTACTGAGTAGGCGGGGCGCGGCGCCCGCCTCGCAGCGGTTGCCGTGTCAGTCGGTACAACCTCGCACTTCGAGCCGGTGAGCTTCACTATTTCGGATGCCAGATCGAACCAAGAACACTGACCCGAGTTGGTGACGTGGTAGAGACCGAAGTACTTGGACTGGGCAAGCTCCCAGAGCGGTCGACACAGGTCGCGCGTATAGGTCGGCGAGCCGACCTGATCGCTAACAACCTCAATCCTCTGCACTTGTGCCGACTTCTGGCGTATGGTGTCAACGAAGTTCCGGCCGTGCTTGCCATACAGCCAACTGGTCCGGACGATGAAATGCCGGGGGCAGCTTCGCTTGATGGCATTCTCCCCCAGCAGTTTGGTCCGCCCGTATACCGATAGAGGGTTGGCCGTGTCGGCCTCACCGTACGGCTTTCCCGCCCGACCGTCGAAGACATAGTCGGTTGAGAGATACACGAGCTTGCGGCCCAGTTCCTCGACGCCCAGCGCAACCGCCCAGGTACCCTGGAAGTTGACGCTGGTCGCCCCGGCGACATCATCTTCGCAGCCGTCCACGTCAGTTCTGGCGGCAAGATGGAATACGACGTCCGGACCGACCTGGTGGATGCCATTGATCGTCTTTTCGACGTCGGTCACGTCGTGTTTGGGCAGATCCCAGCCGATGACTTCTTCGTTCTGGCGGCGCAGGAACTCGACCAGTTCGGTTCCAAGCATTCCTTCAGACCCGGTCACCAGGCAACGCACTAATGACTCCCGGAGAGGTAGAGGTAGAGGTTGAGGTTCAGAGAGGACAAGATCGTTGGGTATCCCCTCTCAGCCTTGACCTTGGCCTTGACCTGCACTGAATGCGACTTTCATCTTGTCTCAGTGTAGCCGCGCGAGCGGTGGAATCAAGCACTCGCACTTCCCGTTGATGTTCGCGGCGAAGTACCCAGAGAAGTCCGTCAGGAAGTACCTGCAGAAGTAATCTGAGTCGTGTGCTCGCTTGCGTCAGCACGTGTGTCTGCACCTGAGTAGCGACCTGTATCTGTACGTGAGTAGCAGGCTGTTCGTCGAGCTGTGTCGCGAGAAGTTCGAGAAGTCGTTCCAGCAGTTGTTCCTGAAATCCTACACTTCGTCGCTCGGCTCGTTGCTCGTCTTGAGATTCACTTGGTCGAGGGCTTCGTCGTGTCCCGCAACGTATCGGCAGACGCTGCCCAGGGGGCGGTCCCTGGGCCGCCCACTCCCCGGCAGAATTGTGGTCCTGGAACAGCGCACCACCACATATAGCTGACCGCGAGGTCTTTGGACTGCGGCAGCGAAGCTGCCGCTTTTCCGAGAGAATGCGGTTCTCCAATCGGCATCGTGCGGTAATGCCAGAGCTTGCGCACGAGACCGGCTTCTGGTTAAGGCACCCGAACCGGAACTGCGCGGTTCGCTGCCGTCCTGAACTCGGCAATCGCCTGCGCATTGAACGCACGATTGACCGACGCAATCAGCTTGCAGTTGAGCGCGTAAGTCAACGCGACACTCACAGCCGGACTCAATCAAGCACTGACGACGGTGTTGAAGTGCGAGCTCGCCGCGCAGCTAACTGCGGCGCTGATGGCGCGACTGGATGCCGCGTTGAGCCCCGCGTTCGACGCGGAACTGAGATGCAAGCTAACTCCTTGATTCATGGGCACATTCATCGCCGCGTTCGCTTCGGAACTCAACCCCGGAGTCACTCCCGGAGTGACTCCCCTGTTGCCGGTCCGGGTGCCGGGTAGAACTCAGGGTATCAGCCCATGGACGGCGATGATCCCTATCACGGAGCGCAAGATTCTTGTGACACTTCTGCCCTTGGCGAGCGTATATACATATGAGAGGGACAGTGGAGCCGGCCGGCTGACGTCTACCGGCTACCCCGTCCTTGAGGCCCGAATAGCCAGAACCCCGGCCCGATGGCCGGAAAGGAGTCCGAACATGTCAGATGTAACTCGCCGAGTATCGCGCTGGAAGGCCAAGTTCTCGCCCGACATCGCGGCACAGACGACCTCCCGCATCTTTGCCGACATGACCGAACGCTACGAAGCGGCGATGGTGGCCCTCAGCTCGATGGAAACGCAGGCGAAGCAAGTGCTGGATGCCAGCGGCATCAACACGATGTACATCGTCTTCTACCTCGACTTTGCCCGGCAGCTCTTCCGCCTCTCGCACGGCCGGTCAATCTCCGGTCCGACGCTGGCGAAGGAGGCCCAGGTACTGCTGGAGAAGTGGCAGGCTCGCGGTGGGGACACATCCGCGACGCGTTCCTCGCGTCGCTCCGTGGACGTGTCCCCTTCTGCAAGTCCTTGCCGCCATCCGTTACGAGGTCTTCAGCGTCCCCGCGCCCTAGCCGCAGGCTGACGGTAGGTAGCTACCCGCCGTGAAGCCAGGGGCGGGCTTCCGCCCGCCCCTGCCTGTCTACTGTCCACTGTATTCTGTCTTCTTGCTGCCCTACCTCGTCACCACGACCTTCCGGACCGCGTGTGCTTGGGCATGAGCTTGTACTTCTCTGACAAAGTACACACCCGGCGCCAGCGCCCGCACGTCATTCGCGCCGGTCTTCAGATCCAGCACCTTGCGTCCGCTGATGTCCAGAAAGGTACCCGACTCGGCGCAGAAGAAGGGCTTCGCTGCACTGACCATTGTGGTTTGGACCAGACGTTTGGCACAGATAGCCGGCTCGGCATTCAGCCCCGCGGAACTGTCCCGGACGACGTAGACGACGGCATGGTTCTTGGCAGCGATGAAGAGGCGACCTTGGTCCTGGCTCAGGGTCATCACGCCTCCTCCGGGTGTCTCCAAGTTCTTCACTAGGCTGTCACGCGAGCAGTCGACAACCGCGGTCCCCCTGTATTGAGTGCAGTAGACTCGATTGCTGGCTGCGTTGTACAGCATCTCATCTGACAGGACCATCGACAACGTCTCGGCAACCGTGTAGGTATTGCAGTCTATGACCGACAAACGGCTCCCTGGCAGGCTCGAGCAGTAGACTTTGTTCTCGTTCTCATTGCAGCAGAGCCGCCATGGCTGTACGCCCAACGGAACTGCATGTGTCACCTGGTTGGTCACGCGATCGATGACTATTACCCTGTCGTTCGTCCAATCGGCGCAGTAGACCTCGTTGGTAGCCGGATTGTAGCAGAGACCTGCCATGTCGCCTTCAGTGTCAATCGTCGTTAGCACGCTATCTGCTACCGCATCAATCACCGTCACCGTCGCTCCAGGCCAGTTGCCGCAGTATATCTTGCTGTTGCCAGGGTTGTAGCACAGGCTGTATGGTTCCCCGCCCGCACCCAATGTTGCCACAACGCTGTCATTTTCGCAAGCGATCACCGAGATCGACCCGCCGTAGGAGTTCCCGCAGTAGACCTTGTCCTCCGCGCTCGCGTAGCAGAGGACGAAAGGGTCTTGGCCCACGCGAACCGTGGCAGTGACCTCATCCAGTGCGCAGTCTATCACGGACACTTCGCCGGACCGTATATTGGCACAGTAGAGTTTGTCACGTTTGGCATTGTAGGCGAGGGCGCACGGGCCGTCGCCAACGGCGATGTTCTTCAAGACGCGGCAAGAGATCCCGTCCACTACGCTGACACTATTGTTGTAGACGTTTGCGGCATAGACCTTGTCGCCAAGCATGCTGTAGGAAAGAGCAACGGGTTGGGCTCCCACTGCAACTGAGGCTACGACCTGATTGGAGTAGCCATCAAGCACCACTACCTCATCGCCCCACGGCTTGGAGACATAGACCTCGTTGCTCACGCCTGCGTAGAGCATAGCATTAGGGAAGCTCGTTCCCAGCGAGACAGTTGTGATGAGCTCATTTGTGGCGCCGTCGATGACCAACACGTTGCCGCTTGGCCGGTCGGCGCAGTAGACCTTGTTGTCCTGCTCATTCCAGCACAGCGCGTAGGCCGATTCAACACCGGGCACTGTCGCTATGATGCTGTCCTTAGAGCAGTCTATCACCCGCACGTAGGTAGGCACCCCTTCCCTGTTGCCCGCCATGTAGACGTAGTCGCCAAGCTGGTTGTAGCAGAGAGCCCACGAACTGCCACGTGCACGTACTATGCTCAGGAGGCTGTCCGTTGACCCATCTATGACAGCGACATTGCCTGTATGGTCGCTGGCGCAGTAAACCTTGTTGCGGGTGGGATTGTAGCAGAGCACCCAAGGGAAATTGATGCCAACATCCAAAGTCCGAAGCAAGGTATCGGCCGCACCATCGATGACAGAGACCCCGGCGCTGTTGCTGCTGTAGACCTTGTTGTCTGCAGGGTTGTAGCACAGATCAGTCGGCTTCGGACCCACTTTCAGAGTCGCCACCACCTGGTTCGAGCCTGCATCAATCACAGTCACCGAGCTGTCGTCTTTGCCTGCGCAATACACCTTGTTGTCACGGGAGTTGTAGGTGAACGCGCAGGGATAGCGTCCTACCACGATGGTGTCCAACGTCTGGTTCGTCTGGCCGTCTATGACTGTCACTGTCGAATCACGGTCAAGTAAGCCGCCAGCGTTCGCGCACCACAACTTCGAGTTGGCTGTGTCGAAGTACATAGCGACTACGTTCGGACCCGCCGGACACCGTGCCACGCGCTTCTTGGTCTCGCAGTCGACGGCCACAACCGCATCCGCATAGGGACCGCCGACGTAGACAACGTTCTTCAGCGGGTTGTAGGCAAGGCACTGAGGAAACGTCACTCCTCCGCAGGAATCCGGCAATAGTACTCTTGTTTCGAGATACTGTCCCGAGGCGGACGACGCCAGCAGAATCCCCAACACCACCGCGCACGTGGCCAACAGCCCTGCGGCCCGGTTTTGAGAAGTATGGTTCCGACCCAGCCAATTGCGGAGAATACCGATTATCAAGCACCACCCCCAAAACGAAATCAGGTCTTGTTCTAATCGGCGCCGAGGGCACCTTGTCTGGCAGACCCCCGTCTGCCGTGCCCCGCGTCGGCTCAATTCTAGAACCTCGGTCCCGACAGTCAAGTGAATCATCACAAGACGTGAGGCACATAACTGCGTGAATTGCGATTACCTGCCCCCCATACTGCACGTGACATATCTCCACATGCCCGAGGGTCTCCGAGGTCCTGCCTCGCCGGCTCCTGGAATTGGGCTTGGTCACTAGAGTCTCCCACGTGCCCTTCGGGTGCGCGGACCAAGTCAGACTCCCGTCGGTTTGACTAGTTCCCGGTCAAGGCTATACTGACCGGAATTGGCAAGAACGGCTCTTCTCATTCTCTGGCTCACCGGCGCATGTACGGCCGGGTATGACGCGCTGTCGGTATTCGGAGAGTGGATGATCGGCGGCTACAAGGCCGTCCTCTCGCCCCTGCAGGGCCCGAACCTCTGCAACTTCTCCCCCACCTGTTCTCAGTTCGCGAAGGGAGCGATTCGGTCCCGGGGATTCCTCCCGGGCCTCCTCATCGGGGCCGACCGCCTGATGCGCTGTAACACCGTCGCATGGTCATACTATGACAGCTACTATGCCGGAGAGATTGTCGACGGGAGGATGCCGGACCCGGTCGAAAACCACATCGCCTGGCGCCGGCCGCCGGACGAGCGCGGGTTGCTGGTCACGGCTCAGCCGCAAGAGGTGAACCGCCAAGAACGCCAAGGACGCCAGTCCGAGAGATTCCTCGACTCGTCGGACTCCCTCGGAATGACAGAGCGGGTCGGGCTCGGCGCGGGACAGTCCCCGTTTTCCCTCAGCTTCGCAGACTACCTGTACTCGTCCGGCGAGTTCCAGCAGGCAGCTGGTGAGTACCTGAGAGTCAGGTTTGCGTCGGGT
>Ga0163202_1000032_pt1 | contig 20434 bp, 17 predicted proteins | sample PL_2010_300m_FD_113540 | JGI IMG/M metagenome (GOLD analysis project Ga0163202, IMG submission 113540) | Freshwater microbial communities from Powell Lake, British Columbia, Canada to study Microbial Dark Matter (Phase II) - PL_2010_300m | ecosystem: Environmental > Aquatic > Freshwater > Lake ... | reverse complement strand
GTCATATGCTGTCAGTATAATCCCTTTTCAAACCAGAAAGTCCGCAAGAACCGGATGAACCCCCAAATTGTCTTGAGTGCGAAGGGCGTTGGTTTGGCCGTCGAAGGGGAATTCCTGGCGTTGATGGGGCCATCCGGTTCCGGGAAAACGACCCTCCTGAACCTCCTGGCCGGAATCGACAAGGAAGACGTTGACAGGAGCGCGCCGCTCTGTCAAAAAGGGGGCATGGAAGAAGCGCTTTTGAAGACCCTTGCCGAAGGGGCGGCGGCCATCGGCGTTCCCCTCGGAAAGGCTGAACTCGATCTGTTTGCCGCCTATCACCGGGAGCTGCTCCTCTGGAACCGGCGGATCAATCTCGTGTCCACAAGCTCTTCCCGGGAGATCGTCGTCCGTCACTTTCTCGATTCCCTGACGCCTGTGCCGTGGATCTCCCGCCCCGACGGTCTTCTGATCGATCTCGGGAGCGGCGCCGGTTTCCCCGGAATCCCGCTCAGGATCGCACTCCCCGGGCTTCGGCTGTGGCTCGTCGAGTCGTCGCGGAAAAAGACCTCCTTTCTTTCACACCTCGTCCGTACACTGCGCCTGGAGGAGGTGACGGTGGTCCGGGAGCGCATCGAAGCCCTGATCGGCCAGAAGGCCTGCGCAGGACGGTTCGATACGGTTCTTTCCCGGGCCGCCTTCAAGCTTTCGGAGCTGGTCCGGATGGCCTCCTTCTTCCTCGCCCCGGGGGGCCTTCTGATCGCGATGAAGGGGGCCGATACCCGTCAAGAACAGGAGGAGGCGGAAGGGGCGCTGGCGACTGCGGGCATGGTGGAGGCCGCCGGCGGCGACGTTTCGCCACCCGGAATAAAAATATCAAGAAAAATAATTACTTACCGGCGCGCTTCCCGATAAAATATTCTTTAAAAAAACTTTCAAAAAAGGTCGTTTTATGATACCTTATTTTAAAGCTCGGTCATCACGTTCTTGTGAAAAAAAGTTCTATTAAATGATGCGCAAAATCATATGCATGGCCAATCAAAAGGGGGGAGTGGGCAAAACCACAACGGCCATCAATCTCTCGGCCTCTCTGGCGGCGGCGGAGAAGAGAACCCTGCTGATCGACTGCGATTCCCAGGGAAACGCCACCAGCGGTATGGGCATCGGCGGAGAGGCCATCCGGGAAAAGAATCTCTACCACAGCCTCATTGATCAGGTTCCCCTGCGCGAGGTGATCGTCGGGACCCAGATCGCCCATCTGGATCTGCTCCCCGCCAATCAGGACCTGGTCGGGATCGAGGTGGAATTCATCGCCCTGAAGGACCGGGAGAAGAGGTTGAAGCAACTGCTTAGGGAGCTCGAGACGGCCTATGATTACATCATCATCGACTGTCCGCCGTCCCTCGGGTTTCTTACGGTCAACGCCCTGGTCGCCTCCGATTGTCTGATTGTGCCGCTGCAGTGCGAGTACTTCGCGATGGAGGGACTGGGACATTTGCTCAACACGATGCGGCTCATCAAGGCCAGGATGAATCCCACCCTGACGTTGGGGGGAATCCTCCTGACCATGTACGATTCGCGCAACCTGCTGTCGCGCCGGGTCAGCGAGGAGGTGCGAGGCCTTTTCGGGGATCGTGTCTTCCAGACGGTCATCCCGCGGAATGTGAGGCTGTCGGAAAGTCCGAGTCATGGACTTCCGATCATTCTCTACGACATCAAATCACGGGGCGCCATCTCTTATATGGAACTGGCCAAAGAGATCATCGGCAACGGGAGGATATGATGCCGCCCAGGCAATCGCTCGGCCGGGGGCTGGGGGCGATGTTCCCCGACCTCCTCAATCATATCGGCGACAAGCCCGCTTTTGTCCTATGCGGGATCGAGGAGCTCTCCCCGAACCGGTTTCAGGCGCGGAGGAACTTTAACGATGAAAACCAGCATGAGCTTGTCGCCTCCGTAAAGAAGAGCGGCATCATCCAGCCGATTATCGTCAGGAAGGCCGAAAACGGCTATGAAATCATCGCAGGCGAGAGGAGGTGGCGGGCGGCGCAGGCGGCCGGCTTGAAGGAGATCCCCGTCATCATCCGCAGCGCGGAAGACCGGGACGTGGCGGAACTTTCGCTGATTGAAAATATCCAGCGCGAGGCGTTGAATCCGATTGAGGAGGCCGACGCCTACCAGACCCTGATGACCCATTTTGCCCTCTCCCAGGAGGAGATATCGGCCCGCGTCGGAAAGGACCGCTCCACGATCGCCAACACGATCCGCCTGCTGAAGCTTCCCCAGGCCGTCAAAAAGGCCCTGACCGACAAGAAGATTACGGCCGGACACGCCCGGGCGCTGCTTGCCCTGGACCTGCTCGGCGAACAGCTCGCCGTTTTAAAGGCGATTGAAAAAAAAGCTCTCAACGTCCGGGATACGGAGCGCCTGATCCAGTCTCTCAAGAAGGCCCCTGCCCGTAAGAAAACGGACCGGAAAGATCCTTTCCTGGCCGATCTGGAGCGGGAGCTCTCCTCCCTCCTGCTGGCGCCCGTTCAAATCCGGGCAGGGAAACGATCCGGAACGATCGAGATCCGTTATGCGAACCAGGAGGACTTGAACCGTCTGATCCTATTTCTCAGGGACGGAAGCTGACCGTGCAGTTTGCGAACATTATCAACAGGTGTGGATAAAATTGTGCATAAGGTTGTGAAAATTGGAAACATTATGGAATAAATCCCTTAATATCATTAAGGATAAAGTAAACGCGCAGAATTTTGAAACCTGGATCCGTCCGATCCGCATCACGCATCTGGACGGGAATCAGATCCGGCTGGCCGTGCCCAATCGTTTCTTTCGCGACTGGTTGGTCGAGAATTATCTGACCGTCATCAAGGAGGCGGTCAAATCGGCGACCGGGGTTCCTTTTCAGATCGAATTCCTGGTCGAACAGGGCCAACTCCCTCATCCGGCGGGTGAACCCGCCGGTGTCGCGCAGACCGCCGAAAAAAGCGCATCCAGGAAAACCTTCCGGACGAAGGTGCATGCATCGCTGAACCAGCACTATAATTTCGACCGTTTCGTCGTGGGCTCGTGCAACCAGTTCGCCCATGCCGCCTCCGTTGCGGTCGCCGAGCAGCCGGCAAAAAATTACAATCCCCTTTTCATCTACGGCGGCGTGGGCTTGGGGAAGACCCACCTGCTCAACGCCATCGGGCTGAAGACCTTGACTCTCTTTGCGGACATGAATGTGGTGTATGTCTCGGCGGAGGTCTTCATGAACGAACTGATCAACTCCATCCGTTATGACAAGATGCCGAAATTTAGGGAGAAATTCAGAAACATCGACTGTCTGCTCATCGATGACATTCAGTTCATCGCAGGAAAGGAGAGGACCCAGGAGGAATTTTTCCATACCTTCAATACCCTGCACGATTCGGGAAAACAGATCGTCGTGACCAGCGACAAATTTCCGAAAGACATCCCCAATCTCGAGGGAAGGCTTCGATCACGTTTCGAGTGGGGACTTATCGCGGACATCCAACCTCCGGAGATCGAAACCAAGATCGCCATCATCGAAAAGAAGGCGCAGGAAAACCACATGGTCCTGCCGGGCAATGTCTCCCATTTCCTTGCCTCCCTGGATGATTCCAATATTCGAGAATTGGAAGGATATCTTGTCCGTATCGCCGCCTACTCCTCTCTGACCAACCGTCAAATTGACCTGGATCTCGTCAAGGCGGTTCTCAAGAAGCTTCTGCGCCAGGAGGACAAAAAAGAGATCACCATCGAAGAGATCCTAAGAAGTGTTTCGATTAAATTGAACACGAAGATCGTGGACATCCGTTCGCACAAAAAGAACAAAAATCTTGTTATCGCGCGACAGATCGTCATGTTTCTGGCCCGTGAGTTGACCGGCGCCTCGTTTCCGGACATCGGAGAAAAGATTGGAGGCCGCGACCATTCGACGGTGATCTACGCCTGTAACAAGATCAAGAAACTCCATGCCGTGGATAAAACCTTTCGAACCATTTTGGAGGATATTCAGGAGTCGATGCTCAACAGGGTTTAACAGTTTAAGGATGGTCTCTATCCACTGCGGGACGACCATGAGATAAGGAAGATAAAAGGAAAAATAGGGTTATAAACATATCCCACAGGACCTACTACTACTACTGTTTTTCTTATTTCAAAAAGACCTTTAAATAATGATCTGTGGAGAATGGGGAAAGGAGGATCGTGAACATGGAATTTAATATCAAAAGGGATCTCTTTTTGACGGGTATTCAGAGGACGTTGGGGATTGTGGAGAAAAAAACCACAATGCCGATTTTGAGCAATTTAATGATGAGAGCGGCGGAAAATCGGCTCACGATTATGGCGACGGACCGGGAAATTGGTCTTGTGGCGGACTACGAGGCGGAAATCGTGCGAGAGGGTGATATTACGCTCTCGGCGAGGAAACTCCATGAAATGGTTCGTGAAATTCAGGGAGAGCGGATTTATGTATCGAAGAACGAGAGGAATGTGGTGATCATTACCTGTGACAAGGCGGTGTATCGCATTCCCGGCATCCCGGCGGAGGATTATCCGGTGGTTACGAGTCAGGAGGAGATTCGCCAGTACCCTATTCGAGGAGGAATTTTGAAGGAGTTGATCCGCAAGACGGCCTTTGCTATGTCGACGGATGAGACGAGAAAAACGCTTAACGGTGTTTTTCTGGAGACGGAACAGGTGGGCGAGACGTCGGTCCTTCGGATGGTGGCGACGGACGGTCACCGTCTTGCCCTGATGAAAATGGATCCCGGAGAGAAGGAGTTTCTGGATCTGGGAAAAGGGGTCATTGTTCCAAGGAAGGGGATCGGGGAAATCAGGCGGTTGGTGGATGAGGAGTCGGGCGATATATCCATCGGGGTTGGCAAGGGGGTGTTGCTGATCAAGACCGACCATACCACCTTGAAGGTCAGCCTGATCGACGGGGAATATCCCGATTACAAGCGCGTGATACCGGTCGAGAGGGGGTTGGTGGTCACACTGGAGAAGGATAAGTTCATGCATGCCCTTCGCCGGATGAGCGTCATCTTGTCTGAGAGGTACAACGGCGTGATCATCACCGTTTCCGAGGGTAGGCTGGTGATGAACTCTACGAATCCGGATGTCGGGGAGGCCAATGACGAGCTCGATATCTCCTATGTAGGAGAGGAACGGAGCACCGGCTATAACGTGACCTACCTGGCGGATGCCGTGGAGGTGGTCGACGAGGGACCGGTGGAATTCGAGATCGGATCCGGGATGAAACCCGGGGTGATCCGATCGGCCGAAAATGAAAATTTCTTCTGCATCGTCATGCCGTTGAAATTGTAGCAGTTCGCAGTACAAATCGATCGAGAACAGGAAGAATGTGAATGGAAAACGACAATCAGGAGAGTCAACAAACCTACAGCGCCGACAGCATCAAGGTTCTGGAGGGTCTGGAAGCGGTCCGGAAGCGCCCGGCTATGTATATCGGAACTACCGGGAAAGAGGGTCTTCATCACCTGGTCTATGAAGTGGTCGACAACAGCATCGATGAGGCGTCCGCCGGGTTCTGCAACAATATCGTCATCAAGATCCGGATGGACAACAGCGTCATGGTGGATGACAACGGCCGCGGGATACCGGTGGAGATCCATAAAACGGAAGGGATCTCGGCCGCCGAGGTCGCGCTGACGAAGCTCCACGCCGGAGCGAAGTTCTCCAACGAAAGTTACAAGATCTCCGGCGGTCTCCACGGCGTGGGCGTATCGGTCGTCAACGCCCTCTCTTCCTACCTGGAGCTGGAAGTCAGGCGGGACGGCGGCGTCTATACGCAGTCCTATGTGCGCGGCGTACCCACGGCGCCCCTGGAAAAGGTGGGCAGGACCAAAAGCCGCGGGACAAAGATCACCTTCAAACCGGACGACACGGTCTTCGAGGATCTGGAGTTCAGCTACGAGACCCTCTCGAATCGTTTTCGGGAATTGGCGTTTCTGAGCTCCGGCGTCAAGATCTCCCTGTTCGACGAACGGAGCGATCGCAAGAGCGAGTATTTTTACAAAGGCGGTATCGTCTCCTTTGTGGAATACCTCAACCGGAGCAAGAAGGTCCTCCACAAGAATCCCATCTTCATCACCGGGGGCCGGGAGGATTGTATGGTGGAGGTGGCGCTTCAGTACAACGACACCTATGCGGAGAACGTTTTCTCTTTTGCAAACAGCATCAACACATCGGAAGGGGGAACGCACCTTGTCGGTTTCCGCTCGGCCCTCACAAGGGCCTTCAACAACTACGCGACGAGCAACAACATCCTCAAGAACGGGAAGGAGTCCCTCAAGGGCGAGGACCTGCGGGAGGGGCTGGCCTGCGTCATCAGCGTCAAGCTCCGGAATCCCCAGTTCGAAGGGCAGACGAAGACCAAGCTGGGGAACAGCGAGGTCAAAGGCCTCGTGGAAGGGATCGTCTACGACAAGATCAGCAGCTATCTCGAGGAGAACCCCGCCATCGCCCGTCAGCTCCTGGGAAAATGTCTGGATGCGGCCCGGGCGCGCGAGGCGGCCCGGCGCGCCCGCGAACTGACACGGCGCAAGACTGCCCTCGAGGTCGGGGCGCTGCCGGGAAAGCTGGCCGACTGCCAGGAGCGGGACCCCGCCCGGAGCGAGATCTATCTGGTGGAGGGGGATTCGGCCGGCGGGTCCGCAAAGCAGGGACGGGATCGGAAGAACCAGGCCATCCTCCCGTTGCGCGGCAAGGTGCTCAACGTCGAGAAGGCCCGCTTCGACAAGATGCTCCAGAATGAGGAGCTCAAGGTCATCATCACGGCCCTCGGTGCGGGAATTGGAAACGACGACCAGGATATCAGCAAGCTCCGGTACCACAAGGTGATCATCATGACCGACGCCGACGTGGACGGCCTGCATATCCGGACGCTTCTTCTGACCTTCTTCTTCAGGCAGATGAAGGAACTGGTCGAGCGGGGCTACCTTTACATCGCCCAGCCCCCCCTGTTCAAGGTCAGCGACCGTAAACAGGAACTCTACATCCACAACGAAGATACGATGAAGGAGTACATCCTCGAGAACGGCGTCAATCGGATCCGCCTGTTGGCCGTCAACGGGAGCGCCCAGACGATCACCGGCAGCCGCCTCCTGGCTCTCATCCGCAAGGGGATGAGGCTCGAAACGATCCTCGATAAGAGCGAAAAGGAGGCAAAGAACCGCGATGTGATCCGGATCCTGGCCGGCGATCCGGCCCTTACGGAGGAAAACTTCCGGACGGAGGAGGCCCTCGCCAAGGTCACAAAGCGGACCGCGATGGCCCTGGGCGATATCGTGGAAGGGTTCGACACGGAGATGGACCAGGAGCACGGGGACTGGAAAATGGTCTTCCGCATCCGGAAAAACGGCCAGATCCAGACCTGCTGCATAGATCGCGGCATCCTCAGACTGCCCATGTTTTCAGAGATCAGAAGCCTCCTGAACCAGGTTGCGGTCCTCGGAGAGCCCCCTTACCAGGTGGGCTCCGAGGAGGCGGACGGCGCCCCCGGCAAGGGGAACGAAACCGTCGGCAGCCTGGCGGTCCTGATCGAATACGTGATCAACGCAGGGAAGAAGGGGCTGACCGTTCAGCGCTACAAGGGGCTCGGGGAGATGAACCCGGAACAGCTCTGGCAGACCACGATGGATCCGGAGAAGCGGACGCTTCTGCAGGTTCGGATCGAGGATGCCGTGGCGGCGGACGAGATCTTCACGACCCTCATGGGGGACCAGGTGGAGCCCCGGCGCGACTTCATCTACAGAAACGCGCTCTACGCCTCGAATCTGGATGTATAAAAAGTGGGCCAGCGTTCCCGGTGAAACCCCGCTTCGCTAGCAAACGGAATGGAATTTTGTGAAATAGGAGCGCTGGCCCACTTTTTTAAGGAGAATTTGAATTTCATGGATCAACTTTTCGAAAAGAACATCGCGATCAACATCGAAGACGAGATGAAGAAGTCCTACATGGACTACGCGATGAGCGTCATCATCGGCCGCGCCATCCCCGATGTCCGGGACGGCCTGAAGCCCGTCCACCGCCGGGTCCTGTTCGCCATGAGCGAGATGGGAAACCGCTGGAACAAGCCGTATAAGAAATCGGCGAGGATCGTCGGGGATATCATCGGCAAGTACCATCCCCACGGGGACACGGCGGCCTATGACACCATGGTCCGGATGGCGCAGGAGTTCTCGATGCGCTACCTCCTCGTCGACGGTCAGGGGAATTTCGGCTCCATCGACGGCGATCCACCGGCGGCCATGCGGTACACGGAGGTCCGAATGGCCAGGATCTCCGAGGAGCTGTTGGGAGACCTGGAGAAGAACACGGTCGATTTCGTGCCCAACTACGACGAATCCCTGGAAGAGCCGACCGTCCTGCCGGCCAAGATGCCGCTTCTGCTCCTCAACGGGTCATCGGGCATCGCCGTCGGCGTCGCCACCAACATCCCTCCCCACAACCTCCGGGAGGTCGTCGACGGGACCATCGCCCTGATCGGGAATCCCGACATCACCGTGGACGGCCTCATCCAAACCATCCAGGGGCCTGACTTCCCGACGGCCGGGTTCATCAACGGCCGGGAGGGGATCCTCTCCGCCTACCGGACGGGACGGGGGATCATCCGCGTGCGTGCGCGCGCCCTGATCGAAAAGAACCCCCGAAATGATAGGGAAAGCATCGTCGTGACCGAGCTCCCCTACCAGGTCAACAAGGCGACACTCATCGAGAAGATCTCCGAGTTGGTCAAGGACAGGAAGATCGGCGGGATCGCCGATCTTCGGGATGAATCGGACCGGGAGGGGATACGGGTCGTCCTCGACCTGAAGCGGGACGAACCCTCCGCGGTCGTCCTGAACCAGCTCTACAAGCACACCCAGATGGAGTCCACCTTCGGGATCATCATGCTGGCCATCGACAACGGACAGCCCCGCGTCTTCAACCTCAAGGAGGTCCTCCAGCGTTTTATCGAGTTCCGCAAACAGGTCGTCGTCCGGCGGACGGCCTTCGATCTGATGAAGGCCAGGGAGCGGGCCCACATCCTCGAGGGGCTGATCATCGCCCTCGACCGCATCGACGAGGTGATCGCCGTGATCAAGGCCTCCGGGAATCCGCAGGAGGCGGCCGCCGCCCTTTGCAGCCGTTTCGGCCTCAGCGACGTCCAGGCGAAGGCGATCCTCGACATGCGCCTCCAGCGCCTCACCGGTTTGGAGCGGGAGAAGATCGACGCCGAGTATACCGAAATCTCCGCCCTGATCCTCAAACTCCAGGGCATCCTCGACGATCCGCGGAAGGTTCTCGATGTGATCGTCGAGGAGCTTTCCGAGATCCGGTCGCGCTACGGGGACGAGCGCCGGACGGAGATCGTCTTCAGCTCCGAGGACATCGATATCGAGGACATGATCGTCGAAGAGGACATGGTCGTCACCGTTTCGCACACGGGCTACATCAAACGCAACCCCGTGAGCCTCTACAAGAGCCAGCGCCGGGGCGGGCGCGGCAAGATCGGGATGGGGACGAAGGAGGAGGATTTCGTAGAGCGCATCTTCATCGCCAACACCCATCACTACGTCCTGATCTTCACGAGCCGTGGCCGCCTCTACTGGCTGAAGGTATACCTGATCCCGCAGGCCGGGCGCGCCGCCAAGGGGAAGGCGATCGTCAACCTGATCAATCTGACGGAAGGCGAGCGGGTCGCCGCGGTCCTGCCGGTCCGGGAGTTCACCGGGGAGAAGTCGGTGGTCATGGTGACCCGCCGGGGGACGATCAAGAAAACGGAGCTTTCGGCCTTCTCCAACCCCCGTGCGGGCGGGATCATCGCCATTTCCATCGACGAAGGGGATGAACTGATCGACGTTCAGCTCACGCTCGGAAACCAGGATGTCTTTCTGGGCACATGGAAGGGCAAGTCGATCCGTTTCAGGGAGGACGACGTCCGCGACATGGGACGGACGGCCCGCGGCGTCCGGGGGATCCTGATGGCTCCGGATGACCGCGTGGTCGGTATGGAGATCCCGGCGGAAGGAAACACCATCGTCACCGTATCCGAAAAGGGGTACGGGAAGAGGACCGATATCGCCGAATACCGACTCCAGAGCCGCGGTGGGAAGGGGACGATCAATCTCAAGACCGTGCCCAAGGTGGGAAACGTCTCGGGGATCCTCCAGGTGGTCGGAAACGAGGACATCATCCTGATGAGCTCCACGGGGCGGATCATCCGCCTCCGCGCGGAGGAGGTGCCCGTCATCCATCGGAGCACCCAGGGGGTTCGTCTGATCGACCTGGAGGAAGACGAGAAGTTGGTCGGCCTCGCCCGCGCCGAGCGGGAGGAGGAACGAGAGGAAGAGCCGGAGGAGGATGCGGCGGCGGGGGGTCTCCTTGAGGAGACGCCGGAGGAAATGTCGCCGGAAAACGATCCGGGGGCGTGAGATGAGAGGAGGCCGCTTTCTTTGCGCGCTCTGCTTCTTTTTACTGCTGGCGCCGGCGCCGGCCGGAGCGGCCGGGGGATATGAGACGGATGTCCTGCCGACTTCGGCGGGGGATCTGAAGATCACCTTCATCGGCCACGCGTCGCTGATGTTCCAGATCGAGGGGAAGGTGATCTACAACGATCCGGTCGGCCAGTACGGCGATTACAGCGGCCTGCCGAAGGCCGAAAAGTACGCCTCACTTCTCTGGATTAGCGCGCCTTGCCTGCGAAGCTTTTTACGAAGCCGTTTCGGATTCAAGACTTATGACTTTTTACGAGTTCATGAAATGATGGCCTATCGGATCTTCGATCATACCGCCGATCTGGGGATCGAGGTCTCCGGGGGAACGGTCGCCGAGGTCTATGCCGGGGCGGCGCTGGCCCTCTTCGACCTGATCGCGGATGCCGCCGCGGTCCGGGCCGAGGAGGAGCGGGCGGTCGGCGTGGAAGGGGAGGACGAGGCGGATCTCCTCGTCAATTTTCTCCGGGAGGTCCTCTATGCCTGGAACGGAACGGCCTTTCTCGTGAAGGAGTGCGACATCAGCGAGGTCGGGCCGAGGCGGGTGACGGCGATCCTCCGGGGCGAGCCGTTCGACCCGTCGCGGCACCGGATCAAGAGGGAAATCAAGGCGGTGACCTATCACCGGGCCTCGGTCAGCCGGAGTGCGGCAGGATGGTTTGGAAGGGTAGTATTCGATGTCTAAGACCCCTCTGCGCAAGATCGACGACTGGCGGTGGGAGATCCCGCAGGAGGGCGGGATGCGCGTCCCCGGGATCATCTATTCCAGCGAGAAGCTGCTCAAGGGGATGGGGGCCGACGAGGGTCCCGCTCAGGTGGCGAACGTGGCCCACCTGCCGGGGATTGTCAATGCCTCGCTCGCGATGCCGGATATGCACTGGGGATACGGCTTTCCCATCGGCGGGGTCGCGGCCTTCGCAATGGAGGAGGGGATCGTCTCTCCCGGCGGCGTCGGTTACGATATCAACTGCGGCTGCCGCCTGCTGACCACCCGTCTGCGCCGGGAGGACATCCGCGACCGCCTGGGTGCACTCGTCACGGCCCTGTATCAGCACATCCCCTCCGGCGTCGGCTCCCGGGGCCCCCTGAAGCTCTCCGCCAAGGAGCAGAGGGAAGTCCTCACGGAGGGGTCGGCCTGGGCGGTCCGGCGCGGGTACGGCGCCCAGGCGGATCTGGAGGCAACGGAGGACGGGGGGGTGATGGCCGGGGCCGATCCGGAGAAGGTGAGCGACCGGGCGCTGGAGCGGGGCCGGGACCAGCTCGGGACGCTCGGTTCGGGAAACCATTTCCTCGAGATCGAGGTCGTTGCGGAGGTATATGACGAAAACGCCGCCGCGGCCTTCGGCCTCGAGGCCGGCCAGGTCTGCGTCATGATCCACAGCGGCTCCCGGGGCCTCGGGTATCAGGTCTGCGACGATTACCTGGCGCGGATGGTCAAGCACATCCATGAGATCGGAATCCCCCTGCCCGACCGGCAGCTCGCCTGCGCCCGCCTGACGTCGGAGAGGGGCCGGGACTACCTGGCCGCGATGGCCTGCGCGGCCAACTACGCCTGGGCCAACCGCCAGGTGCTGATGCACCGCACGCGGGAAACCTTCGAAAAAGCGCTCGGGATGGGCCCACGCGAGCTGGGAATGCGTCTCCTCTACGATGTCTGCCACAACATCGCGAAGATCGAGACCCTGCCGGTCTCGGGAAAGGAGGTTCGTCTCTGCGTCCATCGGAAGGGGGCGACCCGGGCCTTTCCTCCGGGGCATCCGGCCCTGCCGCCGGCCTATCGGGGGGCGGGACAACCGGTCCTCATCCCTGGGGACATGGGGACGGGATCCTACGTCTTGGCGGGAACGGAGAAGGCCTACACGGAGACCTTCGGAAGCACCTGTCACGGCGCCGGACGGGTCATGAGCCGCACCCAGGCGGTGAAGGCGAGCCGGGGGCGGTCGATCCCCCGCGAACTGGCCGAGCGCGGCGTCATCGTCATGGCCTCCGGCCATAGAACCCTCCAGGAGGAGATCCCCGAGGCCTACAAGGACTTGGACGAGGTCGTCGAGGTCGTCCACCGGGCGGGCCTCTCCCGGAAGGTGGCACGCCTGCTCTCTCTGGGGTGCATCAAGGGATGAGACATTTGGAAATCATGATCCCTCTTCGCGCTGGACATTTTTCGACCCTGCACCTCCTCGCTTCGCTGCCAAGGCAAAACTCGCGCTGACGCGCTCAGACAGTTGCCTTGGCGGGCGCTCCGCTGCGGGGGCAGGGGTACCCCGAAAAATCTCCAATGCGCGCTTCCGGGATATGACTTCCAAAGGGAGCAGAAGGTTCGGATAGAGGTTACAGGGAATAGATCTTCGCTCCCGGCAGGACGGTCATACCGTTTTTCCGGAGTACCTCGATCGCCGCATCCGGATCGTCGAACCTGAAGATGATCACGGCGTTCCGGCCGCTCTTCTCCACGAAGGCGTAGAGGTATTCGACATTGATGCCGTTTTTGGACAGGACCCCCAGAATCCCGTGGAGGCCGCCCGGCTGATCCGGGACCTCGACGGCCACGACGGTGGTCCGGCTGAACCGGAGGCCCTGCTCCTTCAGGACGCGGCTTGCCGTCTCGACGTCGTTGACGATCAGGCGGAGGACGCCGAAATCGGTGGTGTCCGCCAGAGACAGGGTCCTGATGTTGATCCCGGCGTCCTTCAGGATGCGGGTCGCCTCTTCCAGAGAGCCAGGTTTATTCTCCAGAAATATGGATATCTGTTCCACCTTCATAGCGCAACCTCCCTTCCTTTCCGCCGACAGAGCCTTCCGGCCGTCCCGCGCGAAAGACCCTTTTCCAACCCCCAGGCGCCCTTCAGGGCTGACGCCGGTCCTGCACGCGACTTGCCTTTCCCTCGAAACGCCTGAGGGATTTGGGTTCCACAAGCTTCACCCTGGCGGAGACCCCCAGGAACTCCTTGATGTCATTGGCGATGCGCCTCTCCATGTTTTGGAGGACCTTCACCTCGTCGGCGTTGGAGAAGAGCTGCTCGCCGACCTCCACCTGGACCTCGAGGGTGTCGAGGTTGCCGGCGCGGTCCACGATGATCTGGTAGTGCGGCTCCAGCCCCTCGATCCCCGTAAGGACCGCCTCGATCTGGGAGGGAAAGACGTTGACCCCCCGGATGATCAGCATATCGTCGCTGCGGCCCGTGATGCGGTCCATCCGCACGAGCGTCCGGCCGCACCGGCAGGGATCCGGGAGCAAACGGGAGATGTCCCGGCTGCGGAAACGGATCAGCGGGAAGGCCTCCTTCGAGAGCGTCGTGAAAACCAGCTCCCCCTCCTCCCCCGGCGGCAGGACATCGCCGGTGTCCGGGTTGATCGTTTCCACCAGAAAATGGTCCTCGAAGATGTGCATGCCGTGGCGTCCCTCGTGGCATTCCATGGAGACGCCGGGGCCCATGATCTCGGAGAGGCCGTAGATGTTGAGTGCGGAGATGGCCAGGGCCTCCTCGATTTCCAGGCGCCTCTTTTCGCTCCAGGGCTCGGCGCCGAAGATTCCGATCCGAAGTTTCAGGGCCTTCATGTTTATCCCCATCGCCTTTCCCTCTTCCGCGAGGTTCAGCGCGTAGGAAGGGGTGCAACAGATTGCCGTTGGGCCGAAATCCTGAAGGATCATGATTTGCCGCTTGGTGTTGCCGCCGGACACGGGGATGACGCTCGCACCCATCCTTTCCGCCCCGTAATGGATCCCCAAGCCCCCGGTGAACAGGCCGTAGCCGTAGGCATTGTGGATGATGTCGTTCTTGGTGATCCCGGCCGCGACGAGGCAGCGGGCCATCAGCTCCGACCAGTTGTCGATGTCCCGCTGCGTGTAGCCGACGACGGTCGATCGTCCGGTCGTTCCGGATGAGGCGTGGAGGCGGACGATGCTGCTCATCGGAACGGCGAACATGCCGAAGGGGTAATTTGCCTGGAGATCCTGCTTCGTGGTGAAGGGAAACAGCCGGAGGTCATCGAGGGTTTTGATGTCGTCCGGCAGTACGCCGGCTTCGTCGAAGGCCTTTTTGTAAAAGCCCACGGTATGGTAGACCCGCTGGGCGACCTGTTTGAGCCTCTTGAGTTGCAGGGCCTCCAACGCCTCGTGCGGCAATGTTTCGAAATCTTCATTGTAGATCATCTTCCCCGTCCCCCTCTCCTTTTTTTCAGATCCCCCCTTGCACCCAAGGTCGGCGCGATAAAAAACATCCGCCCAGGATATGATTTTATAGCAGAACTATTTTCCGAGGGCAAGGAGACCTTTTTCAGCTTTATCAGAGCGGGGAGGGAAAAGGGAAGCAAATTTTCCGAAATCCCCTTTGCGGAAACGAAAGGGATATGCTACGGAAACCGTTGATGAAGGAAGTCAGACGGGTTGGAGAATCGGGATGAAGCTGACGATCTACCGCAAGCTGCTTTTAAGCTATCTGGGGATGGCGCTATTGACCGTTCTGGCCAGTGCATACGCCATTTTCAGCCTCCAGCATCTCAACGAACTGGCCTACCGGATCATCCGCGAAGATTTCGCCACGGTCGAACTCAGTAAAAAGCTGCTGGACTCCCTGATCGCCCAGGAAAACGCGGAGAAACGCTACCTCATCCTCAGGGATCCAACGCTCGAAGAGATCTTTTTGACGCGAAGCAGGGAATTCAAGAGCGGTGTCGAGGAGATCCGGAACGGTCATTTTCCGGCCCTACAATTGACGCTGGAACAACTCTTCCTCCTCCACAACATGTACGACAGCGTCTTCTCCCAGGAGGTGGAGTTGGTCCGAGGGAATCAGAGCGATGAGGCCCAGGCGCTCTCCGAGCGTTCAGGCAGAAAGGCGATCGACGAGATGGCCTTTATTGTCCGGGGGATCCAGAAAAGGGCGGAAAAGGAGATCGGCGTGCGGATGAACGAGATCTCCCTCCAGGGGGCGCGGGCGTCCCGTCTGACCGTGATCCTCAGCCTGATCAGCGTGCTGGCGGGGCTCCTGATCGTTGTGCTCGTCACCTACAATATCTCCCGCCCGCTTCGGCGGCTGGAAAAGGCGACCGCGGAAATCGCCGAGGGGAAATTCGATTATGGCCTGCGTCTGAACCGCCGTGACGAAATCGGGAGCCTGGTCCACGCCTTCGGGGAGATGGCGCGGCGACTCAAGATTCTTGAGGAACGCAACCTGGATGCGAGCCCCCTGACCGGGCTTCCGGGGAATTTGGCGATCGAACGGGAAATCGAAAATCGTCTGGCGGCGAAGAAAGGCTTTGCCCTTTGTCATGTGGACCTTGACAATTTCAAGCCGTTTGTCGATATGTACGGATACGCCTGGGGCAGCGAGGTGATCAAGGAGGTCGCCCGGCTGCTGATCGCCCAAATGAAGACGGTGGGTGGGCCGGAGGATTTCCTGGGGCATATCGGCGGGGACGATTTCGTGATCATCTCCGCGCCGCTGCGGGCGGAAAGGATCTGCCGCGAGATCGTCGCCGGTTTTGACGAGCGGATCCGGGGCTTCTACACCGCACAGGACCGGGAGAGGGGGTTCTTCGTCGGGAAGGATCGCCGGGGAATCGAGCAGAAATTTCCCCTGATTACCGTGACGATTTCGATCGTGACCGACGACGGAACCCGTTTCGGAAACCCCCTCGACATGGCCGAAGCGGCGGCGCAGCTCAAGGAGTATGCGAAGACCCTTCCCGGCAGCAATTACGTGACCGAAGAGGATGTGCACAGAGGATGAGACGGTTGCGGGCGGAGATCTTACCGATGTTCATGGCTTTTCTCCTGGCCGGGTGCGCCGCGGTGGCGCCGCCTGGCGAGAGGGAAGTCATTGTGGCACCGCCTGCGGTCCCGCCGCCGGTTGCGGAAAAGCGGCCGGAGCAGCTCCGTTTCCCGGACCGCGACCTTTTTTTCGAGGGGATTTCCTCTCTGTCCGGATCAAACGGGACGGATCCGGTGCAGGCCCGTTCCGTCTTTGCCTCCCTGATACAAGGTTATCCGAACAGCGAATGGCGGACCGCCGCGGAGATCCTGATTCGTCTGATCGACGAGGAACAGGCGCTGCAGGAGGCCCGCCGCCGAGACCGTGCCCTGGTCGATCAGACCCTGGGCGAGAAGACCCGGCTGCTGCAGGAGAGCGACCAGTTGAAAAAGAGGGTCAGGGAGCTGACGGAAAGGTTCGAGGCGGAGAAAGCAGCCCTCTCCCAGGAGAACGAACAGCTCAAAAAGGACCTCAGCCGACTGAAGGCTCTCGAGATCGAGCTCGAAAAGCGGGACCGGATGCTCCGCTGATTCGGAGCTTCGACTCCCGCTCCCTCTACGCTTCCAGGCGCTGGACGGCCAGTTGGATTCCCAGGGCGGTCTTCGCGTCGATGATCCGCCCGTCCCGGATCATCTCCCGGGCGTCTTCAAAGGAAGTCGTGACCACCCGAATATACTCGTCTTTGTCCGCCGGCAGCCTGGCCGGACTCAGATGGAGGGCAAGGAAAAAGTGCATGTATTCGTTGCAGTATCCCGGGACCAGGTACCCCTCGAACAGCTTGATCAGCCTTCCCGCCCGAAATCCGATCTCCTCGGACAATTCCCGCTGAGCGCTGGCCTCGACCGTTTCCCCCTGCCGGTCCATGTTTCCAGCCGGGATTTCCAGGAGCATCCCGCCCGTCGCATACCGGTACTGATGGATCAGGACCAGCTTCCCGTCGGGGTTCACGGGAACGATGGCCACACAGGGTCGGTGGTCGATCCAGGTCTGGTGAAAGACCCGTCCGTCGGGCAGGCGGACGTCCCCTTCGAAGACGTCGAAGATTCGACAGCGGTAGACCCGCTTGCGGCTCAGTTCGCCGGATTCCTTAGATGTCGAAACGCCACTTGCGCCTATCTGCATGCGGATTCCCCTCTCAGTTGGTCCTCATGATGTGGATGATGTGCTTTTCGATGGTCTCTTTTGGCAAGGCGCCCACCAGGCTGTTGACCAGTTTTCCATCCTTGAATAGGAGCATGGTCGGGATGTTGTGGACATCATAACGCGACGCCGTCAGAGGGTTTTCGTCCACATTGAGCTTGGCGATGCGGACGCCGCCCGAATATTTGGTGGCCAATTCGTCGAGGATCGGCGCCACCATTCGGCAGGGACCGCACCAGGGCGCCCAGCAGTCGACGAGGACCGATCCCGGGGCGGAGAGGACCTCCCGGGAAAAGGTGCCGTCGGTCACCTCGATGGGACGCCCCTGATCGCTTGTGACGACCAGGACGGTGCCGCACTTGCCGCAGAGCGGTTTTTCGCTCAGGCGGTTCTCGGGCATGCGGTTCTTGGTCCCGCAGTGGAGGCAGCGGATGATCATCTCGTCCAGGGTGACTCCGCATTTGCCGCAGAGAGGCCGGTCGTGGAGCCTTGCCTTGGGGATGCGATTTTTCGTGCCGCAGTGGAGACAGCGGATCACCATCTGATCATTTTTCATATGGCCACCTTCACGGCGACGGGTTTGAGGGTGCGGATCAATTCCGACGGCGCCATCTCGGCCAGAAGCCCCCGGCTGCCCGCGTTGATCAGGATCCGGGGCAGGGCGGCGATCCCTTCTTCCATGAAAACCCTCAGTGGTTTGCGCGTCCCGAACGGGGAGGTCCCCCCCACCCGGTAGCCGGTATGTCGTTCCGCGACCTTTGGATCGCAGGGGCTGACGGCCTTGACCCCGAGACGCCGGGCGAGGGCCTTCGTGGAAACCTGCCGGTCCCCGTGCATGAGAATGATCAGCGGGGCGCCCCGGTCGTCCTCCATGACGAGGGTCTTGATCACGAGGTGTTCATCCACCCCCAGTTCCCGGGCCGAGACCCTTGTTCCCCCGTGTTCCTCGTAACGGTACGGGCGCAGGGTGAAGACCACCCCCTCCCGCTTCATGGCCAGAATCCCGGGGGTGACCGGTATCTTTTCCCTGGTCATCGCCTGATCACCCGCTCTCAATCCCCTTTCCGGACGTCGTTAAAAATGTCGCCCTTCTTTGGGATATAGTATAACCACGAAACGTCGCCAGGTCAATGCTTACGGCTACGTAAAAAGTCCGGATGCCGCGTTGCACTTCATCCTTCGTCATTGCGGCGTACGCCACAGTACGCCTCACTCCTCAGGGTTCGCGCGCCTTGCCTGCGGCCTTTTTACGAAGCCGTCCCATTTTCGCGACTTTTAAGACTTTTTACGAGATCGTCAATGCTTACCCGGGGCTCGTTTATAAACCTATTGACAGGGACGACCGTTTCCGCATATTTTCTGCCGTCAAATTGCATAACCGGGTGTTAGGTCGGCGCCAGCGGCACTCCGCTGAGGAGGTGAACCATTTCAATCATTTATCTGATTCGTCACGGCGAAACGGAGTGGAATCTGGACAAGAGGATTCAGGGGCAGACCGACGTCCCTCTCAATGAGCGGGGAAGGCTGCAGGCGGGTGCGCTTGCCGAGAGGCTGGCCGCCGTCGATCTGGAGGCGATCTATACGAGCGATCTGGAACGGGCCCGGGAGACGGCCGGGATCATTGCCGCAAAGCAGTCGCAACGGGTTCCCGTCGAGGAGGCGTCCGGTCTCCGTGAATGCCATTACGGCCGTTGGGAAGGGCTGACCCGCGAGGAGGCGGCCTGCCGGTTTGGGGAGGACTGGGGCACCTGGGTCAACGGGGGGCAGCTCGGCCGCCCCACCGGCGGCGAGGATTTTGCCTCGCTGGCAAGACGGGCGGGCCGCGTATTCGATGAGGTCGTGCAGGGGGGGAAAACGGCCCTCATCTCCGCCCACCAGGGGCCGCTTCGGGCGATACTCTGTCACGTCCTGGGGCTGGCGCCGTCGTTTCGGAGCCGGTTCTCCCTGGCGAACTGCTCGCTCTCCGCACTGCAGTGCGAGCCGGCGCAACGCCCCCTCCTCATCCTTCTGAATGACACCTGCCATCTCCACGGCATAGCGGCGCCCTCCGTGTTCGGCTGGAACGAGGGAGCGGTAAATCACCGGAAATAAGCTCGCTGACGGATTCGTAGTCTCGCTATGCCTGCTGGGGCGGGGCTTCCTCTTCCTTTTTCTTTTTCTTCTTGGGTTTGGCCTCGGGGGGCGGTTCCGGAGCGGCCGTCTTCGCTTTGGGTGCCTCTTCCTTCGGCTTTGCGAGTCGCTCTGCCTTTGCCGCGGCCAGTGCTTGGGTTCGCTTCTCGTTTGCGTCGATCGCCCGCAGATGGAGAGTGGAGGCCTTCATCTTCGCCCGTAATTCCTTGACGAGGACATCCCGTGCGATCTTTTTCTCGTCCGTTTCCTTTCCGGTCAGTGCGGTTAGACGCTTCTGCAGCCTCCTTTCCCATTCCGCCTTCTGTTTCAGCCTCGTTTCCTTGCTCTCGGATGCCATTGGTTTCTCCTTTTGCTGTGGTGTCTCTTCGCCGTGTCCGTCGAAATCGGCCCGGCGACGTAGACGTTCCTCTTATCAAACTTACCGGTGAAAAGCCAGCGCATTTGGCTTCATTTCATTCGGCGGCCCTTGCGGGCGTCTCCTCCGGTATGGCCAGAAGGGCGCGAATCTCCTCGCCGTCCAGCTTCTCCTTGTCCAGAAGGAGGCGGGCGCCCTGGAGAAGGATCTCCCGCTTCTCCTGGAGGATGGCGACCGCCCGTTCGTATTCCCGGTGGACGATCTCCCGGATCTCCCGATCGATGATCTCGGCTGTCGCCTCGCTGTAATCCCCGGCCTCCCGGGGGACTGCGCCCATGAAGAGGGGCTGATTATCGCCCGCAAAATAGACCTGTCCCAGCTTTTCACTCATGCCGTACTCGCGGATCATGCTCCGCGCGATGTCGGTGGCCCGGGCGAGATCGTTGTGGGCCCCTGTGGAGATGTCGCCGAAGATGATCGCTTCGGCGGCCCGGCCGCCTAGTAGCGATGCGATCTTGTTTTCCAACTCCGTTTTTCTCATGAGAAACCGATCCCCCGTCGGGACC
>Ga0163202_1000026_pt1 | contig 22191 bp, 19 predicted proteins | sample PL_2010_300m_FD_113540 | JGI IMG/M metagenome (GOLD analysis project Ga0163202, IMG submission 113540) | Freshwater microbial communities from Powell Lake, British Columbia, Canada to study Microbial Dark Matter (Phase II) - PL_2010_300m | ecosystem: Environmental > Aquatic > Freshwater > Lake ... | reverse complement strand
GTTACGTGGTGTCGGGCGCTGGACCACGGATACTCCCACGCCCGGTGCACCATCTTCGACCGGACCGGATTGCGGTCGATGTACCTGAGCACCGGCCAAAGGTACTCGTCTTTGTCCACCGGGCACGAGAAGAACCGGTTCTGCCAGAGTCGGCCGCTGCGTCTATGCTTGCGGTTGACGTGCTGAGTATAGATGAGGTTTGTGCCGGCAAAGCAACGGGCGAGCGAATCCACCTCGTGCGGCACGGCCAGGGCGTGCATGTGGTTGTCCATCAGGCAATAACCCCAGACGTCAACGCCGCACTTCCGTCGGTACTGAGCCAGAGTCCTGAGATAGAACCGTCGGTCGTCGTCGTCAAAGAACACTTGGCCGCGGTTGTTGCCGCGCTGGGTGACATGGTGCGGCAGCCCCACCGCTACGACTCGCGCTATCCTAGACATGACCGAAGCATAGCCGCCCGCTTCAGCCTGTCGAGAAATAGGGAAGTGTCCCTCTTTCCCCCGGCTAGCCGGCACACCACCGGCCGGCCGCGTCTGGCCCGTCGCCGAGACTCTTGCTCGCTGGCGTTGCTCGCTGGCGTCGGCTTGACAGCAAGCAAGTCGAGGTCATAATGTGGCTGACATGCGCATCGCGATTGGGTTCGTCGTTGCTCTAACTGTCTCCGGGTGTTTTTATCAGCCCGCGTACATCTCGCCCGAACCGCTGCCCGCCGGCGACTACTGCGGCTCGCTGGCGCTCACTGGGTACACTGGGTATAGCTACCCATGGGCAGACGTCATGCTGCAGGGCCGGGCCGGACTGGGAGCCGGAGTCGATGCCGGAATTCGGCTGTCTTTCCCTGGCGAACTCTGCCCGTACGTTCCCGTGGGGCTCTATGGTGACGTCAAGTGGAACTTCCTGTCGTCGCCATGTCTATTCACGGCCGACATAGGGTGTTGGTACGAGAACGTGGCCGAGGGCGACATGAGCGAGCACTTCATCTCAGACTCCACATGGTGGGCAGCCTGGCCAGGCCTGCTCATCGGCTCGCGCACGCTGTACGGCGGCGCACGGCTGATGATACGACGCGGGTATGGAATGAAGCTCGGCCACGCACCACCCGGCTGGACCTTTGCACCGGCGCTTCTGGCGGGCGCATCGTTCGGTGACCGGTTCCGAGTGATGCCGCAGGCCGAGGTATTCTGGGCGCCTGGCGGCTATGCGATCGCACTGGGCGTGAATTTCGAACTCCACGCGCTCGACCGCGAGGCAGACGAAGCAGGCTGGTTGCGCTGACCGCGCTATTTCTTCAGCGCGGCCTTGGAAAAGACGTAGTCGGGAATCGGGACGTTGAGGCGGAGGGAGTCGAGAATGAACTCGGTTCCCGCTCCGGTCTTGAGTGCGTCCTTGAATGAGACCCGGTCCGCGATCCAGCGGCCCTGGCGCAATGAGACACTCTTCACTTCAGTGGTCTTGAGCAGCTTGCCGCTCTTGGCATACCGGTTCTCCCGCAGCGGTACGTACCGCTCCTTGTCCACCCATATCTTCCGCGAGTGGTAGCTGACGTCCGGGGCCTTGGCGGTCAATTCCACCACCCAGCATTGCCGGCCGAGCAGGGTGTCGTCCCCGGCGACAGCGGCCGAGTACTGGTCGATGAGCTTGTGGTCTTCCATCATGTCCTCGTACGACAGGTCGGAACCCATCACCGACTGCCTCAGCATATGGCCTGATATCTTGATGGTACGGTCGGTCGAAGGGGCATAGGTCCAGAGCTCATCCCCGAGCTTGAGCATCTTCGTACCCTTATCCCGTGGCGGGTAGAGGAACTCGGTGAACGACTCATCTGTGCCCCTGACCCACGACTTGGCCCGCACCGTACGCGTGTTGCGGGCAAGGTGGATGATCATCTCGGACACGGCCACGCGCGTTTCCGCGTAGTTGTTCTCGTCAACCTTTTTGAGTATCTCTTCGCCGCTCGGTGTCTCCGCGGCAACGAACGAGAACAAACCACAGATGAACACCGATGAACACAGATATGCCAGGAACCGGACGGTCGTTCCCCTACTCATAACTCATAACTCCTAACTTCCTAACTCTTTCGCCAGCATCGCCGTATCGCGCTTGTACACGCCGAACCCGGATATCGCTGCACCCAGGAAAGTCGCGAGCAGGCCGGGCACGAACCCGATGTAGAGGCTCACCGGCGTGATGCGCCCGCGGATGACGTCGTCAATCACCATCGAGGAGTTCTGCATCATGCCGGAAATATTAAACCCGACCTCCTGCAGATAGTAGCTGAATCCGAGGCCGATCATGGTGCCGACTGCGGAGCCGGCAAGGCCGACAAGGAAAGCCTCGGCCAGCAGCGAACGGTAGACTGCCCCCTTTGACTCACCGATTGCCAGCCTGACTCCGATTTCGCCGTACCGGCGCAGGCTGCCCATCAGGCCGGCGTTCCAGAGTACGACCGCCATTGCGGTAACGAAGATGGCGATGATGAAGGCCGACGCCGCGCCGATGAGGTCGAAATACGAGCCGAGGCCGCTGGCCGTTCGCATTGTCTCCATCTCCGGCGCGTATTCGTCGCCGGCCGAGTGGGCCACGTTGAACTTCGCCGCCAGCCGCGTCGCCAGCCGGTCATCGTACGCGCCACCCGGCAGGAATCCCAGCACCTGGTCGGCCGCGTCGGGCATGTCGAGCGCCTGCTGGACATCCCTGATGTCCGCGACCAGCGCGCCCCGGTCCATTGCGCCGACGCCGAACCGGACCGTGCCGGAGAGAACGAAGTTCCAGGTTGCCATGCTGCCGTTCATCGTCGACGCGACCAGCGTGAACGTGTCCCCGGGCCCGACCCCGAGCCGGCGCGCGAAGTCGTGGGACAGCAGGACCTCGCCGGGGGCGGCGGGCAGCCGGCCCGAGGCCAGGGCCTTGTCCAACCTGAGTATCGTGCGTTCCGGGCTGCCCTCGGACAGGTCTACGGCCAACCCGGCGGCGGGCGCCTGCGCCCGCGTGTCGCCGGCCGAGTCCGGTACGTCAACCAGGCCGCCGAACCGCGTCCGAGGCGTCCACGTCACGTTGGGGAACTCGTGTCGCAGCGCCGCTATCATGCTGTCCACGCCAAGCAGTGCGAGTTCGTTGGACGCATCCGCGCCGGCCTTGGCATGGGCCCGTGTGGCCACGCGTAGGTCGCCACTGACGAAGCTGGCCGTGGCCCGGAATATCCCGTCGGTCGCACCGCGCAGGTAGGAGTCCATCAACACAACCAGCGAGACACCGATGGCGCAGGTGAGTAGCGGGAACAGGCTGCGGGACCGGTCGCGGAGAAGACCCTTAGCGAGGAACGCTAACATAGGACAATTCCTAATGACGAATTACCAATTACTAACGAATTCCCAATGCCCGAATCGGCCATTCGTTGGGCATTAGGAATCAGCAATTGGTCATTCCTCTTCACGCGCCTCTCCCTGCCAGCGCGTCGGTTGGCTTGAGCTTGGCGATTCTGCGGGTCGGGAGCCACGAAACGAACGTGGTGACGAGGAACACGAGCACGGTCGTGCCCAGTATCAGCCCGGCGGTGAAGGTCGGGTACAGTCTGTCACCCATGGAGAATCCCCACGAGTCGCCACCGGGGAGGCTGAATCCATGGCGGGCGAGGAGGTAGAAGAACGGACCACCGTACACCACGCCGAGGACCGCCGCAAGGATGCTGTGTAACGCGCCTTCAAGGGTAAACAGGACGATGACCTGGGCCCGGGTCATGCCCAGCGCGACGAGCATCCCGATTTCGCGGCGGCGCCGGAATACTGAGAGCACCTGCGTGTCGAATATCGCGAGCATCGCCAGCAGAAAGAGGACCCCGAACATGATGGACTGCCCGACCGTCTTCGACTGCACCATCTGGCGCAGGTCCGAGAGCAGGTAGGCGGGCGTTCGGAAGCTCCACCCATCGACCGTGGGCGCGTTGCGCAGGCCCTTGGCCACAGTGACGATCGTCGCCTCGCCGGGCATCCCGGCCAGCCTCCGCAGCGTGCCGAGCGGCACCCAGACCTGGCCCAGGTCCACTGTCCCGACGCTGGTGTTCATTATCTCGACTACGCGGCCGTCGCGGGCGTCGAACGCGCCGTCGGCGTCGCGCCACTGCACGGTCACCTGGTCGCCAACCGCAAGCCCGGTCGAGGCCGCGGTGCGGCTGCCGATGAGTATGGGCAGTTCCTCGGCGGTGTCGCCGAGAGCCGCAGTCGGCAACGCGAGGATCTTCTGGCCCGGGTCGATGCCCTTGAGCATCACCGGCTTGATGCGGCCCTGCGGGTAGATACTGCCCGCCACGACGAGAATCGGTGCGGCCCTGCCCGCGGCAGCAAGCGATTCGAGCGCTGCCGGAACCGACGCGTGCGCGTCTTCAAGGGTCAGCGGGTCATAGGGGTCGTAGTTCTTCTGCCAGTACTGGCCGCCCGCGAACTCGAAAGCGGTCGAGGCGTCCTCGGCCTGCTTGTTCATCCCCTGCAGCATGCCCTGGCCGAATATGATGGCGACGAAGGCAAATGAAAGGGCAATGGCATTCAGCCACGTCCGGATGCCCGCGCCGCGCAGGTTGCGGATTGCCAGCCGGAGTGTCGTCATTGCCCGGCACCGGTCGGCGTCTGCGCCACGTCGGCCGCGACCCGGCCATCAACCAGAGTAACCTTCCGCCTCAGGTAGCGGATAACCTTCTCGTCGTGGGTCGCGAAGATGAAGGTCGTGCCGAGGTCGCGGTTCAGGCCGACCATTGTGTTCAGTATCTTGTGCGAGTTCTCGGCGTCGAGGTTGGCGGTCGGTTCGTCGGCGAGCACCAGTTCCGGCCGCTTCACGACCGCGCGGGCAATCGCGACCCGCTGGCTCTCACCGCCCGAAAGCTGGGTCGGCTTCGACTTCGCCCGGTCCCCAAGCCCGACCCACTCAAGTGCATCGGTCACCTTCTTGCGCCGCTCGGCCGGGGACAGGCCAAGCAGCAGTAGCGGGAACTCGACGTTCTCGTATGCGGTGTAGACCGGCAGCAGATTGAAAGTCTGGAATATGAAACCGATCTGCCGGCTGCGCAGGGACGCGGCCTGGCGCGGGGAGAGCTTCTCCACCCGCTTGCCCAGAACCGTGGCGCTGCCCGAAGTCGGAGTATCAAGCGTGCCGATGATGTTAAGGAGCGTCGTCTTCCCGGAACCGGACGGCCCGACCAGCCCGGCGAACTCGCCGCGGCGAAACTGCAGGCTTACCTCTTTCAGGGCCATCAACTCCGACCGGCCGACATGGAACGTCCTGACCAGCTTGTCGGTACTGATAACCATGCCGTCTTCCAAGCCGCTTCCGTTCTTCACTGGCTCACTCTCTCCCTTTCTCACCAGTTCTCTCTGTCCCTAGTGATTGAACACCACATCGAACCGCACTCCCTTGCCTGCCGCGCCCGCGCCCGGGCGTCCGGTTGCGGCCGGCTGGTCCGGGTTGGCGAATGCGGACAGGCTGAACACCCAGTTGTCGGTCGTCCGCTGCCAGCCGATGTAGCTGTACGGGTCGCCATTCCTCCAATCATAGTAGACCATTCCTCGCAGATTGTCCACCAACCCGAGCGGGAAGCTGAGCATCAGGGCCGAGAACTGCGCGTCGGTCCCGCGGCCGAACGGTTCGTGCGCGCCGCCCGCGAGCATGTGCTCTACCATCACGCCGAGGCCGGAGCCGATGCCGAAGGTGTAGTCGGCACCCGCCACTGCCCCGCGTGTCCAGACCGGTTGACCTTCGGCTTCGTCCAGCCTGTGAGTTTCCCTCGAAAGCGTCCCTTCCAGCCAGAGGCCGATCCCGACATCGACCTTGGCATCAAACCCAAGCCGGTCTTCAGCCTGTTCGTCCAGCATTTCGGGTATCTTCACCACCTGGCTGTAGTCGACCGAACGGTGATGATAGGTCGCCGCGACCTCGCCGCGGGGGAACGGCAGTTGTGCTCTGCCGCCGAACTCAGGAATCCAGCGCTCGGAACCGCTGACTTCCCAGCCCTTGGGCGAGCTGTTGCCGAGTAATCCCCAGGCCCAGACGTTGGTGTTGTTCTGGAAGTAGTAGCGCGCAAGCAGACCGTAGACGCCATCGGTCAGCTCAAGTGGGTCGCGCGGGTCCACCCGGTCGAACCACATCAATGGCCGCAAGAGCATCGCCGACCCGAAGTTGATCTTCTGGAGCCCGGCGCGGGCCTCGAACCGCGCGGACGACAGCCGCACGGACCCGCGGTAGGGCTTGATACGGGCCTCGGCTTCGGGAGGGTCGAACGGTCGGGCATTGACTGAAGCGAACCCGTTGACCGATGCCTCTGCATCAAGAACGAGCTCGCCGCTGATGGGGAATGAGACACGGGCCTCGGGAAGATACCGCAGCCCGGCCAGTCCGCGATAGGACGTGTCCCGGCTAACGCCCAGCCAACCCGACGCCCGGCCGTTGAAGTCGAACTCCAGACCGACTGCCGCGCCGGCGAGCGCGGCGACGAGCAGCACGCTGCGCACCGAATGTCCTCTGACTTTCATGAGCCTGCTCAATCATCACCGAGGAATGCCGAGCTGTCAACCCACTCTTGGCCTCGAAATCGCCTCTGCCTGCGGCCCCTCGGTCCTTCGGTGCCGTGGCGGTGAAGCCGGCTAGGGTCCTACTTCAGCGAGTCTCTGACGGTCAGGACGTGGGCGCCGGACCAGTCCGACACCAGGTCCTTCGGGTCCTTTGCCCTGGCCCGCACCGAGTACTCCCGACGCTGTCCCAAGCATGGGGCGTTTTCACGGATACGGTACTACGAACTTTATCTCCGAGCCGTCACTGAAGCGCAACTGGAATTCCCTGTTGCACACGTTACCCAGCGTGTCGTTTGGCGGCGCTGGGATAGCGACAGGGTAGAACTGCTGCATGAGGAGCTCGACCAACTGCGAGCCGTTCGGCGCAATCGTCACCGACGCGAAGTGCACCGTATCACCGTCCCCTATGCCAGAGTCAGTAGGTGCCAACGGGAAGCCGGTCCCAAGGCTCCCGTCGATGTGGAAATCTCTCATATACGCAGAGTCCGGCGTCTGGAAGAAATGAAGCCAACTGATGGTGACGTCGTCCGGCTGGTCGTTCACGACGTAGATTCGGAAGGCCGAACTGTCGGGAGTGGGCTCTGCCGAGCCGACCATCCGCAACCGGTTCCAGAGGGAGTCGTTGACAGTCAGGAGATGAGCATTGGACCAGTCCGACATGAGGTCCTTGGTGTCCTTTGCCCTGGCCCGAATGGAGAAATCACCGGCGGCAGTCCACGAATGGGCAATCCTGACCGCAGTGCTCTCCGAAACCGGGGCGCTCCAGTTCGACGTGTCGCCATCGCCCCAGTCGAACTGGAACAGGATGCTGTCGCCATTCGGGTCCCCGCCCGCAGTCGAGAACTCGTACGCGGAGTCAACGTATCCGGTGTCCGGACCGGCTGGTACGAGCGGAACTCCCGGTGGCCGGCTGACCGTGTCCTCGATGACCATCAGGATGTGGACGCCGGACCACTCCCCGACCAGGTCCTTCTCATCCTTTGCCCTTGCCCGCACCGAGTACTCACCGGCCGAGAGCCACGTGTGCGACATCGTCACCATGGTACTCTCCGGAACCAGGCCGCCCCAAGCCGACGTGTCGCCGTCGCCCCAGTCGAGCTGCAGCCGGATGCGGTCGCCATTCGGGTCGCCGGCGAGCGTCGAGAACTCGTAGGTTGAGTCGATGTACCCGGTGTCCGGGCCGGCCGGCGCACGCGGGCTTCCGGGCGGCAGACTGACGGTGTCCGCAATCGCAACCGCGTGCCAGTTCGACCAGAGCGAAACTGCGTCCTTTTCGTCCTTGGCCTGGGCCGATATCCTGAAGTCGCCCGGCACCGGCCACGCGTACTCCAGCGTCATCGTGTCGCCGGAGCGGAACATCTGGCTCCAGTCCGACGTATCGCCGTCATCCCAATCGACCCGCACCGACACGCGATGGAAATCCGCGTCACTCGCCGTGACTTTGAACCGGCAGGTAACCCCGACCTTGCTCAACACTGCGCCCGTGGGCGGCAGCGGCGTGTCCGGGTTGACGTTCTTCTGACAGCCTGACACGGCCAGACACAGCACCGCAGTCAGGACTACGACCAAGCTGCGCATCTTGCTACTCGTCATGATTCAGATGTTAAGCTCCGTACCCCGCTTGTCAAATCCGCGTGCTGCAGACTGTGAGCTCCCGGCCGCGGCCTCGCATGCTCCACGTACAACCCGGACGTCCTTCGAGCCATCGCCGCCGGGGTCTTCAGTCTCTCACGCGACCGCGACTGCCCGCCGGCAGCCAATCTGCAATCTTCAATCTAAAATGCCTCGGATGGCTCCTCCGAAAGCTCCCGTCAAAGCAGCCGTCAAGGCTCCCCAAAGAGCTTCTCCGAGAGCTTCCTACGGGACGTCGTCCAAGGCGCACTACACCGCCTAACGCTCCGCTTCCGCTAGAGCTCGGGACACCGCTTCCCATGCCGCTCCTGACGAAGCTCTCCCCCAAGCTCAGGACCAGGAACTTCGGAGAGTTGCCCTCAAGGCCAGTCGGGTGGCTTCTTCCGAGGCCCCTTCGGGGGCCAACTCGATGGCTTCTCCCCAGACCGTCCCCTAGAGGGGGTGTTGAGTTGCGGCTCCTGCGCCTAACTCACTGAATCGCTGATGGATAACCCCGAAAACCGCCCCGGCAGTTTGTGACCCATATTGGTTAATAGCGCGCCCGGTCTATCCCGGCCAAGAGCCGCGGCCAATCTGGAATGACGTTGCGTCAGAGGTCGCCTATCGTGTCACCGCGACTGCACGGAACGGTGTACGCACTGTCCGACCGGGGCCGCGGAGGCCAAGGCAGAAGTCGGACACCAGAAAGCCAGCGTGAAGAAATCCGGACGGCGAAGACTGCGGACCCGCGCTGCCGCTACGGAACGGACTTGATGGACCACACGCCCCCGTCGCCGTTGGGCAACATAGCAACCGTATCCACGACTGCCGGCGTCGGCCAGGCCCGAGTTACCCAGCGAATGACGCTGTCAGCAGACGGTGCATTGATGTCGGCCTCGCTGTGCGGTGGCAGCACCCCCGGCTCGGTCGCGACCGGTACGTTGATTTCGTCTCCGCTGCAGTATACCAACACTCCCAACCTGGTAGCGACCGGGATTGTCCCGGCCACGTTCCTCACCTCGCGAACCGAGAGCAGCTTCCACGAATTGGACTGGCCAAGCAACCTGGCGAAGTAGTCCAGCCGGCGCTGCGACACGATCGCGACCTCGGCGCTGCCGCTTTCGACAAGCTGCTTCACGGTGTCGGCGACCGGATCGTAGGCGGTGGCTCGTACCTCGTCGACTCGGGCTCTGCGTATCGACCGGGCGACCTCCTTCGGGGCAAAGGCGCTGAGTCCGACCACTGCGGACATTGCCAGCACGAACCAGCGCGGCGCACGACTGCTGAACAGGAGAAACGGCGCCGAAACCGCAAGGAGCGTCAGGAGCACAACGGAGGGGTACTGGAACCTCCCCATTTGCAGGACGCGCCCGGACAAAGAGGCCAACCAGGAGGTTCCTAGCGGCAGCACCAACGCGAGCCCGACCACCGCTACCTGGAGACCTGCCGGCCGGACTGACAATCCACGGTCCGTTGCTCCCGGGCCCGAACGGCTGCGGACGTATTTCCATAGCCAAATGCCCAGCCCGGCGAGACCGAGGACCAGCGGAACGTCGCCGGCCACGTCCGACAACTCGACCAGCATGTCGCCCCAGAAACTGCCGGCGGGGGCGGCGGAAAGGGCGGAGGCGATTCGGTAGTAAGCGGTCAAATGAATCGAGTAGAGCCAGTCGCCGGTCATTGCCCGGTCAAAGGCGGCCCAGACGAGCGGCGCGAGGAACGGCAACAGCAACAGTGGGTTGAATCGCCGCCTTGTCACAAGCGCAATCAGTAGAGGAAGGGGCGCAAGCGACCATGCTTCGGGCCTCTGCAGGCAGGAAGCGAAGACTGCGAACGCCGCAAGGCGCAGGCGCCCACCGGCAAGAGCGACAAGCGACAGCAAGACGAGCGCCACGTGAAACGGTTCGGTGCCGCCGATCAGGATGTAATAGATGCACTCGCCCCGGAGAACGAACACGGTCACCGCGGCTATGAGGCCGGGCCAGTAGCTCCCGGTGATGGCTCTGCCCAGGCGAACGGCCACCGCCACGCACACCCCGACCATGGCGCAGGTCACGGCGTAGAAAGCCGGCCCGGAGCCAAGCAACCCGGCCAGCAGCACATGCAGTGGTTTTGGCGTTTCTATGGGGAGCCGGTAGTGTGCGCCCAGCAGATTAAGCCACATCAGCTGATACGGTCCCTTCTGAGCCAGCAGCCGGTAGTCAAGTCCCAACGCCGCCGGCAGCAACAGCCAGAGAACCGCTGCGGAAACGCCCGCCACCACATAGGGTCTGCACCCCAGACCCCAAACCGTACCCTGCACCGAACCGGGCGGCCTTTCTGACAGCGACCGCAACGTTGTTCTCAGTCCCCGGTCCTCTGCGTCTCGGGGTGACGGACGGCTGAGGAAGATGGAGCGGCCGACTGCTCCTGGTCACGCGGCCGGTGAACGTAGACCTCGGCGAGCGAATCGGCGTATTCTCGGCGCCAGTCGGCCGCCTCGCTGAGAACAACGGCGAGCGGACTGCCGCGCTCCAGCAGCATCGTGGATAGACCGTAGCGGTCAACAACCCCACGCCATCCGGCCTTTGGCTTAACGAGTTCGGAATGGGCCTGGGTTGCTTCCCGGCTGAAGCCGCCTTTGGCGTCATAGAAGAGCTTCCGGTCCGGCAAAGCCCACAGGAGATAGCTGCTCCACGTCTCGCGCACGAAGAGGTTGTCGGGGTAGCCATGGTCTTCAATGTGGTGAACCGCGTCCGCCGGGTAACGTGAGAAGTCGAATTCAAGGCCCATCGGAGCGACTTGGAGACGCACCGCGCCGACGAGAAGGAGTGGAATCGCGACGACCCAGAACCAGCCGCCGGCGCCCTCGATCGCGGAACGGTCGCCGGGCGACGACTTCATGTCGAACTTCCGGATCAAGTCGACCCGTCCGAGCGTGGGCGCGAGCACCGGCAGCAGGGTCCGGCCGAGAACAAACACCGCGATTACCCCGAACAGCGGCATGTTGCGACTGCTCACCCCGGCCGCAAGGGCGGCCCCCGCAACCAGCAGTGCCACCGGAAGGGGCTGCCGCCGCAACGACAGGCCACAGGTGACCAGGGCGACAAGACCACCCCAGACCACGGCCTCCCAGCCCGAGACGCCGGTCCACTCGGTCAGTCCCCGGAGCATGGGCAGCGCCCGCGCCATCTCCAGGGGCATCAAGTACATCCTCCACCCGTACGGATTGAAGATGATGGCAGCCCCGGTGGCGGCCAGGCACGCAGCCAGAGTCAATCGGTCCCGGGCGTTCCGACCCAGGGGCAGAAACAACAGAATCAGGAGCGGCGCTACCGCGAAGCCCGGGTGCAGGTTGGCCCAGAGGGCCGCCATCGGAGGAATCAGCCAGATGAGACGGCTGCGTGACTGCCCGCTGTGCCCTGGACCACAGGACGCGGCCCAGCCGGAGAGGATGACGACCTCCAGCGTGAAGAACACTACGGTGAACATCACCGGCCGCCCGGACAGGTAAGCCGTAGTTGTCACCAGGGCAAGGCAAAGCACGGCGATGTTAACCAGCATGTTCGCGTTGTCCCGTTCCAGCAGTCTGTAGAGGAGATAGAAGATGAAACCGGCCACGACCGCATTCAAGATTGCGATGCCGGCCCCGCCGAGCCACCGGTAGGAGATGAACAAGACCGCCTGAGACAGCCAGGAGTAGTCATAGCCGAAGCCGGCGGTCGCCGAATAGTAGAAACGGTTGATGTCGGGTACGGCGTGGTGGGTGACAATCCACTTCCCGATTGCCAGGTGCCAGAGCGTGTCGGGGTTACTTGGCCGGGCCAGCGCGGCAGCGAACGCAGCAATCGCCGCGACGACCCCGGGACTCGGAAGGAGTGCGCGGACCAGGAATCTGCGCACGCGAAACCTAGCGGTCAGGGTATCGGCAGCGTAACCACCAGATAGATACGGTGGAGGTAGTTTTTCAGGACGCCGGCAATGACCCGGGACGCGGCAACTGCCGCCAGCGCGAGGGCGACGCCGGCGACCACATACTCAAGAGTAGTGACTGCCGTCTCGTCACGGAGCAGCCGGATGGCCAGTCGGCTCACTGTTTCACCCCCTTGGGTCTCCAGGCGCTTGTGGTCTGGGGTCATCGAGTGGTCTCTGAGGTCATCTGCTATTGCCATGCGCGGTTAGCGGATTCGTCGGTAGAGCATCTTCGAAGCCCAGATATACTGCGGGGCATTGATGTCGAGATAGTCGGCCCGCATCCTCAGGAGCAGTGCTGTCGCCTGGTCCCGCTTGCTCTGTTTGATCAGCACAAAGGCGTCGGCCGAGTCAGCGCTGAACTGCCGGGCCAGTTCTTCCTCGGCTGACTTGACGAGGTTCTGCACACCACCGTGGTCTCCCTCTCCGAGACGAGCCAGGGCTTTCTTCCAGTAGTCGATGGCCAGGCCGAAATTGCCGGGAAGGCGTTTCTCGTAGTAGTACTTGCCCTGCCTGAGGTCCTGCGCAGCTTCGGCGGGCATCTGGCCGAGGTCAAGCCTCTGCCACAGGATCGGTACCACCGGCAGGGCTTCCGGTTCCGCCGGCGGTGGCGGCGCCTTCATCAGACCCACTTTGACGGCCATTCGCGGCAGGAAGTCGTTCCGCAGATTCGGCGTCAGAAAGATAACCGCGACTATCAACAAGAGCGCGAGCGAGGCAATCCCGACCAGCCGGATGATTCTCGACGGACGTTTCTTCGGAGCCGACTCATCGACGTACTCCAGTTCCGTGGAAAGGGATTCAAGACCGTTGAGGTCGGAGTCTTCGGTCATAGCATACCCCCCGCGCCCGAGGCCATAAACTGGAAATACACGGGCCCAAGGACCATGATGAAAGTAGCCGGGAAGACGAAGACGAACAGGGGAAGGAGTATCTTCACCGGCAGTTCGTGCGCCGCCTTCTCGGCCCGATCGAACCGGCGGGACAGCATTTCGGCCGACGCCGTCCTCAACACCGGCCCCATGCTCGCCCCGGTGTCCGTAGCCTGGATTACCGTGTTGGCGAAGCTGGTGAAGTCCGGCAGGTCCACCTTCTGGGCCATTTCCTTCAGAGCCTCGTTGCGCGTCTTGCCCACATTCACACTTCGGAGGTACGCCTGGAACCGCCACATCAGGGGGCCGGGCTCGAGCACATCGGTCAGCCTCAGCACGGCCGAGTCAAAACCCATTCCGGCTTCCACCGACAGAGCCAGCAGGTCCAGAAAACCGGGCAGCGCCCTCAGGAAGGCGCGCTGCTGCTTCTGCACCGCTGCCTGCAGGCGGATGTCCGGGAACATGAACCCGAGGAAGATGATGGCGGCGACGATCAGCAAGTTCTGGACGAAGGCGAGGTAGACAACGAACGCGAATGTGAGCGCGATCACGAGGGCGCCTGCCTTGAGGGCCAGGAACTCATCGGCACTCATCTCAAACCGCAGCCCGGCCCGTTCGAGCTGATGCGCATACCGTTCCTTGATTCCGAACAACGGCAAGCGCTGAGCGTAGGCGCCGACCTGCCGAAGCAACGGCCGGGCAGACGTCAGGAGCTCGTGCCCGCGAGCCTCCGGCTGCTTCGGCAGATTAGCCTTCGATTTGGACCGCTGTGAGTACCACCGGACACCGAGAGCGATGGCGGCGACGATCAGTGCGAGCGCAACAAAAACCATAAGCCTCCTAGACGTCGATGGCAACAAGCCGGCGGATCACGAGCCAGCCGAATAGCTCAAGTACGCCGATGATTGTCAGCATTATCTGCCCGGTTGTGGTCGTGAACATCGGGCGCATCATGCCGGGGTCAAGCATGGCTATGACAGCCGCCAGCAACCATGGGATGAAAATCATGACAATCCCCTGGAGCCGTCCCTGGGCTGACAGCGTGAGAATCTTGGATCGGACTCGATTCCGCGACCTGATGGTCTCGCCCATCTTCACCAGCAAGTCGGACAGTACTCCGCCGGTCTCCTGCGCGATACTGATTGCGTTCACTGTGAGGCTCAGGTCTTCGGAACGGAGGCGGTTCTTCATGTCAAACAGGGCCTGGATGACCGGTTTCCCGACCCGGTTCTCCTGCAGGGCGTGGGCGAATTCCTGCCGGATGGGCGGTCCCATCTCCCGGGTGACCTGCTCCATGGCCTGCAGCAGGCTCATCCCGGCCTTCATTGCGCCGGCCAGCATGGGGATGGCATCAAGCAACTGGGCGTCGAACTTCTTGCGTCGCTGCTGCTCCATGTTGTTCAAGTAGAAACGAGGCACCAGGAATCCGGCAACCGCACCGACCCCGACCAGCAGCGGCATGAAATTCGCTACCAGGCCCAGGAGCAGCGCGCCGCCGGCCGCGGCCAGCAACGACAGCATCCACAGCCGTTGCGGTGAAACGCCGAGATAGAGCGACTCCACCCGCTCTTCGGTCTGCACGATGAAACGCCGGCGGTAGACGGTCACTGCCTGCAGCCCGACCTGACCGATCAGGGCCAGGGCCACGAAGACCGCGGCGTAGGAGGCGAACCTAAGCAGCAGGAGCAGCGAACACCTCCATGGGGAACTTGATACCGCGGGCGCGCAGCCGCTCCACCATTCTCGGGACCGTGCCGGTCGGCTGGAACCGGCCGATGACCCTGCCCGCGGCGTCGAACCCCTGCTGTTTGAAGACGAATATCTCCTGCGACAGGAAGATGTTGTTCTCCCCGAGCCCGGAAATCTCCGTGATGTCGATAATCTTGCGCGAGCCGTCGGGCATGCGCGACGTCTGGATCACGAAGTGAATCGCGGCCGCAATCTGCTCCCGGATTGCGCGGGACGGGAGTTCCACCCCGGCCATCAGCACCAGGGTCTCCAGCCGGGACAGCGCGTCCCGGGAGGAGTTGGCGTGAATCGTGGTCAGGGAGCCGTCGTGCCCGGTATTCATCGCCTGCAGCATGTCCAGCGCCTCGCCGCCACGACACTCACCGACCACGACCCGGTCCGGCCGCATCCTCAGCGTGTTCCTGACCAGTTCGCGGATCGACACGGCGCCGGTGCCTTCGGTGTTTGCGGACCGGGCCTCCAGCGCGATGACGTGCTGCTTGTTGAGCTTCAGTTCGGCGGAGTCTTCGACGGTGATGATCCGCTGGTTGTCGGGGATGAAGTTGGAAAGGACATTAAGCAGGGTCGTCTTGCCGCTGCCGGTTCCACCCGAGACCATGATGTTGGCCCGGTACCTGACCATGATCTCGAGGAACCGGGCGATCTGCCGGTTGAGCGAACCCAGCCGGAGCAGGTCGTCGGTGGTCAGTTTGTTCTTGAAGAACTTCCGGATGGTAATCTTCGAACCGTTAATAGCGAGCGGCGGGATTATGGCATGCACGCGCGAGCCGTCGTGCAGCCGGGCGTCAACGTAGGGAACGCTCTCGTCGACGTGCCGGCCCAGCGGCTGGATTATCCGCTGGATCACGGCGCGAACCTGGTTCTCGTTCAGGAACCGCGCACTGGTCAGTTCCAGCCGGCCGTCGCGTTCGATGTAGATCTGGTCGTGTCGGTTCACCATGATCTCGGAAATCGTCTCGTCGGCCAGGAACTGCTCGAGCGCGCCCAGACCGAGAAAGTCGTGGAGCAGCTCCGTCAGCAGCGCATCCGGCGTCCACCCGGGTGGAATCGCCGTCGAAGGCTCGGAGAGTATCGACACAACGATCTCGCGCACCTTGCCTCGGAACTCGTCCTCGCCGATGCCGTCGAAGCTCGCCTTGTGCTTGTTCACGCGCCGCAGGAGTTCACTCTGGACATGCTGCTTGAGGTCGTGCAGGTCGTCCCCGGTCGCGCCGGGCGGCCTGCCGGCGGACGGGGCTCGCTCTGCCTCCAGCAGCGCATCGCGGTCGGTCGTGCGGACGACCGAAGGCGTCAGCAGTTCCAGCATCGTCCCCGTAGTCCCGGCACTGAGACGGTCGCCGTCGCGGACCTCGGCCGGTTGCGCAGGGGCGCGCTCCGGTTCGCCCGACGTCGCCCGGCTGCCGCGGTTGGGGCCGGCTCCCAATAGCCGGTCGGTCGTATCGAGCAGCCCGGCAAGGTCACTTGGCGCTTCCGAGCCGGCTATCACAGCGGACTGGGGACCGGAGACCGGAGACCGAAGACCGTCGTCGGTCTCCGGTTTCCCGTCTCCGCGCTTCGGTCCTGCCTTCGGCACCGGTTCGTCAGCGTCAGGGGCCTTCATGGCGCCACCTCACTTCTGCATATCCCGGGGCGTGACCATCTTGAAGAAATCCTGCTGGATTCCGTCAAGAGATACACGCGGGGTTACCAGGACGATTATCTCGCGCCTGCGCGTGGACGCGGAGGTCGCAAACAACGGAAAGATGCAGCCGCTCCGGGTTTCACGGGAGGTAACCGCGTTGTAGAGACCGGCTATGGCCAGCGTCCTGTCCTTCTCGACCGCGATGCTCAAGTCGATGCTGCGCGAAGTCAGCGGGTTCTCGCTGCCGCCGGTCACCGTGCCGACCGGTTCGCTGGACTCCAGGCTCAGTTGCAGGAGTATGTCTTTGTCCCGCTCCTCAGGGGTCACGGCCAGCTTGATGCCGTACGGCTTGTATTCAATGCCCGCGGCTCCGGTTGCGCCGACCACCCGGTACGGTATCTCACCGCCGGACGTAATCACGGCCTGCCTCATGTTCTGCGTGACAATCCTCGGATTGGCGATGATTTTGGCCCGGCCGTCCTGGATCTGCGCTCTGAGCGCGCTGAGAACCGCACTGGACAAAGACAAACTGACCTGAAAGTCGTTCTGGCTCATCGTTCCGCCGGTTACGTCGCCCAACGGAACCGAGCCGGACATTGTGGCGAGGCCGGTTGGCGAGCCGATATCAAGGAGCCCCAGGCCTGAACCGGTGGTTGCATCCACTTCGATGAGGATCACGGCAATGTCAATCAGCGGTTCCGTGGCGGCGACCACGACCATGTTCACTACCCCGGGAAACATCTCCATGACGCGGTTGAAACGTTGCAGGTCCTGGGTGGTTTCGATTCGTCCCTCGAGAATCACCTGTCCGCCGCCCGCAGAGTAGGTCAGTGGCATGCTTCCCAGCAGGGATTTCAGCTTGGCGATCGTCTGCTCCGGGGGGACGGCGACGACCGTGACCGAGTACTGGAGGATGTCTTTCCCGCTCTTCACGGTGACCGAACCCCACCCCGGAGAGTCGCCGATGATCTTGACGTTTCCGGCATCCAGTCGCTTGATGTGCAGCGGGCCGGTGAAAGTGATGTCACTCCCGGACGGGACACCGACGAGCTTCTGCTCGCCGACGCCGACCGTGATTTCCTCGTAAGCGGAGGCCGTGCCGGCGACGGTCATCAGGATGATTACCAGCCAGGTCAGACAACGCATGCTACGCCCTTTCTTGCTGTCAGTCACGTACGATCTTCCCCACCTCGGCCTGTTTGCGTAATCTCGCCGCTCTTGCCGTTCCCAGCTCTCTTGCCCTGGGGAGAACGTCGGTAATGCTGACCGGTGTCATTTTCACATCCACGTTTGGCTCCAACTTGCTGCGTATGGACATAGTCATATTGGTGGGCTCGGCGGCAAGGAGCAGCAACTCCTCTTCCGGCGTCACGCTCAGCACCAGTACCGACCCGATCTTGTCGATAACCGTCACGGCGGGCAGCACCTCGAATGCCGTGCGGCGGCCGCCCTCGGTATACGTACCCAGAATATCAATCACGTCCCCGCGCCTGGTCCCGGAGCTGAGCACGCCGGCCAGGGAAACCGCGAATGCCCTTTCCCTGAGTTCGGGTCTCAAGTACTTATCATACCCGCCCTGGGCTGAGAGGGGTATGGCGTTCCAGTACAGGGGCTGGCCCGCGTCCATATCGACACCCACGACCCTTCCTTCCACGGCGACGATATCCTTGCCCTCCACGAACTTGCCGCCGATAGCGTCCTTGGGCAATTCCTTGGCGATCAGCCAACCGTGCCTGATGGTGTCTCCGCCGGCAATCTGCCTGGTGGCGACCGCCACGGAATTCCACTGCACCTTCTTGGTCCTGGAACGGAAATAGAAGTTCATCAAGGCTATGCCGACTATGCCCAGGAGGACGGCAATCACCAATGTTCGCAATGAGCCCTTGGGTATCAGGGGCGTTTTCTGAGTTTCCACCATATCAGGTCATTTCCTTTCGTCAGGGTCAAAACTGCCGGAGGCCGTCGCGACCAGGCCGATGCGGGTCGTCGCCGGGTCCTGTTTCCTCAACTGCACGACAACCGCCCGGTCCCCATTGCGCTTGGTGAAAGTCTCCACAACCCCCGGACGGCCGGCGGCAACCCGCTGCCAGCCAAGTTCGCTGAGGGTCCGGACGTAGAATGAGCGGACGGCTTCAACGCTGTCGGGCGTAAGGTAGAATCCGATGAAACAGGCGGTGCCGCGTCCGACCTGCATCCGGCAGCGCGACTGCGGGTAGACAGGGATATCCGCGGCGGGCGCTTCCGCATCTGCTTCCCCGGGAAGGAGCTCTTTCCGGAAGTGGCCGGTTGAGGGCACCTCAAACAAAGCGGTCCGGTCGGGCCGGCGAGCAGAGGGCACAGCCAAGGTGAGGGCATAGTCGGAGTCAGACTTCTGCTGGAGTACGACGCCGGCTGCCCGTCCCGAGTAGGTTTGCGTCTTCAACGGGTCCCCCGGAGTTGCCGTTTTGACCGAGTCGACGACTCCGGTTGCCGAGTGGCCCGAAAACGAAATGCGGCCTCCGCCCCAGTCCGGCTGCGCTGCGCGGGAGATCGGGGACTGAAGACCGGAGACCGCCCCCCGGCGTCCGTTTCCCGTCCACGCGGCCAGACTTGGGGCCAGCTTGATGCCGACCTCCAGCCCCAGGACGACCAGCAACACGGTCAGGACTACACGCAGCAGCACCTTCATGAGTCTTATCGAACTCCTATGCGAGTGTAGATAGTTTCCAGGACCGGGATCGCGGCCGGGATTGTCGGCTTTGAACCGATCCCCTCCGGAGTCACCCGGTAGCGTCCGACATAGTACGCGATGCCCAGAAAGGTCGAACGGGCATCCGTCGCGGACGACCCCCACGGGTTGGATGCTGCGGACGAGCCGGAGAAGTAACCGACGGACGCAGGCGAGAATGAGAACAGAGACGGCCCCTGACTCGGCAGCCGCCCCGCCTGGGTGCCTTTCACGCGGCCCGAGTAACGGTCGTTCGGCAGCACGAACATGGTGTTGAGCCAGTCTGCCGGCACGGTGCCGACCAGCGTATCCCAACTCCCGGTCGAGAACGTCTGCGTGGCTGTGTCCGCCGGTCTCCCGAATTTGGCGAGGGAAGAGTCGCCGGCATTGAACGCCAGCAGCCGCGCGCCCATCTGCGCGTTCTGCAAGTGGGTGCCCCATTGGCCGAGGAGTATGCAGCCGAGCAACACCCCGCCGAGAAGCGCGAAGACGAGTATCCCTTCGACTGCCGCCACGCCGCGGTCATCGCGGAAGGACGGGAGACGGAAGACGGAAGACGGGCTTCGTGCCCCGGTCTTCGGTCCTCGGTCCCCGGTCCCCGAACCCCGGTTATGGTAGCAGCACATACTTGCGCAAGTCCTCGAGGTTGTCAAAGGAGCCTCGGCTGCGGACGCCGTACCCCGTGTCGCTGGTTATTTCCACCACTCCTATCGAATCAAGCGGAGTGAGTTTGACATCCCAGGACGGGGAGAAGAAGAATTCACGCGCGGTGGCAGTGCTGATGGCCAGGAACGGTTCCGACCGTGCAACGGCGAACAGCGGGCTGTGGGCCGCGACTGAGCTGCGCGGGAAGATGGACCCGCCCATCGGCGGGCCCAGGCCGTAAGGTGCGGTTGAGGCCCCCTGCCGCCAGACATAGGACACCGTATGGAACTCGCGGTCGGGATTGACCCGGCGGGGCCGGACTCTCGCTCCCAGGTGGCCGACGGTCGACTCGGCGCCGTTGTAGAAACCGGTTGGTCTCCAATAGTAGCTGTAGATCGTGTCTCCGTGGTCCGCCAACCAAGCCGATTCGGCCGGGCTGGCGTAATAGGGGAAACTCCCGGTGTCGGTGGCCTTTGCCAGATGGATAGTGGCCCATACCGTATCCATCTTGTACCGGTTGTTGCCGGGGTGGGCCTCGACCAGTGTCCATTTCGCCGTGTTCTTGTACGGCAAAGTGGGCTCCCCGTTGGGCCATATGATGGGAGTGTGAGTCCCACCCTCGCCGCATTTCCAGAGCCAAGTCGCCCAGCTATCCCCGTGCAGGTAGGCCACGTAGGAACCGCCGCCCGGCATCGCGAAGTACTGGATCGCGGTATCGTAGACTCCGCTCACCAGATGGCGGAACGTCTGGATAATCGGCTTCTGGTAGTAGTGCGCCAGGGTGTCCACGCGGTCGAACCACAGGCTCGTGTCGGAATAGTATGCCCAGACGTCCCAGGTGTTCGGGTCGACAATGATTACCCCGGTGGCGGGGCCGATATTCGGGTTCATGGTCGGGATAGTATCCAAGGCGGGCCCGAGTTCAAGCAGGTCGGCGTACAGCACGCTGTCGCCGCTGTTGTCTTCCACCAGCAGCGGTATCGAGTCGTTGGTCCGGACTATCGCCCAGCCGCCGGCAGTCTGAGACGGCGGATACGCGCCCGCGTTCCGACTGGCTTCTTCAATCCCGAGCGTGGCCGCCACGTCGTGGAAGCTCTCGGCAATGTCGTCCTGCAGAGCGTAGAGCCACTGCGCTGACGTGTCGAGCTTCCGGATCGAGCCGGGATACTCGATGCTGTGGACCGTGACCGGGTTCGAGCTTCCGAATAGCGCGGAAGTTATCCCCACTCCGATTGCCTGTACCGACACATCGTGTGTGTCGCTGTAAAGCGCCTGCGCCAGGGCCTCGCCCACGGTGAGTACGGTAATCCACTCGTACACGCTCTTGATGCCGATGTTCAGGTTCGCGTTCAGGTTGAGCGCCCGGGCAAGCCAGACCGAACCGGTGAAGGCGCCGGCATCAGCCGCGGTCTGCGCGCGCACCTTCTGAGTCGCAACCTGGGTCCCGTTCGGTATCGCGAGCATGAACGCGAGAATCGCAACGACCATGATGGCGCCGAACAGCAGGAACTGTCCGTGAGTGTCGTGGAACAATCGCCGTCCTAGAGAGAACGGAGACCGCTGACCGAAGACCGTCTTCCGTCTCCCGTCTCCCGTTTTCATATGTCCTTTGTACTTTGTACTTTCATGTTGCTACCCTGCCCAATAATCTGTTATTGCGCGGCCGTGGATCGTGATGTTCCATCGCCAGGTGCTCTGAAGCAGAGCGATGAAAGGCGCAACGACCGTGTATGTGTAGGGGCTGTAGTACGGAAACGTCGTAAGCAGGGCGCAGTACGCGTCGATTCCTGCCTTGCCCCAGAACATCCCAAACGGAACGAAGCTGCAGCGGTAGATGTAGGTCACATCCACGGTGACGTGCTTGCGCCTGCCCGGAGGCGTACCGGTCGTGTCGCACTGCGGCAGGTACGTCCTCACGTACGCATTGGCCAGGCGCGCCAGCCACTTGGCATTATCGCCCTGGAAACCGGGGATGCTGCAAAGGGCCGCCACGGTCTGGTTCGGATTCGTCACGCCGTACGCACGCAGGATGTCCTCGGCGCCATCGTTGTTCGCCGGCGCTATCGAACTCATCGCCATCGCGGCCGCAAAGTGTGTCTTCGCGGTCGAGTCGATGCCGTAGACCGCTGCCGTGCGGGCCGCGGAGAAGGCCGCGTAGTTGGCCAACTGCTTGCCGTTGTACAGCAGGGATAGCTCCATGATTACCAGCATGAACAACAGCAGCACCGGAAAGGCAATCACGGTTTCGAGCAGGGCACTGCCTTCGGTATCGCGGGTCAGGCGCCTGACGAAAGAGATCGGAGACCGAGGACGGAAGACCGTCTTCCGCCCTCCGCCTTCCGTCTTCCGCATCATTGGAGCGCCAACCGTTGACCACCTGCCGGTGGTGCCGCTGGGTAGCTTCGATTTCGACGTGCATGTGGAAAGAACGGGCGCGCCGGTCGAGGATGCGCTGGTCTGTGCCTGGAAGGAAGGCGAGTT
>Ga0163202_1000024_pt1 | contig 22539 bp, 36 predicted proteins | sample PL_2010_300m_FD_113540 | JGI IMG/M metagenome (GOLD analysis project Ga0163202, IMG submission 113540) | Freshwater microbial communities from Powell Lake, British Columbia, Canada to study Microbial Dark Matter (Phase II) - PL_2010_300m | ecosystem: Environmental > Aquatic > Freshwater > Lake ... | reverse complement strand
TATCCGCTCTGAGGTACTGGAGAAAACACTAAAAAAGCTCGCTTTTCCTAAAGGAGAAGAAAAACCCCCACACCCCACCCCCGGTGAGAATACCGACACCCCGGAAAATGATGGATCTGTGGAGGAGGATGCTGCTCTGGAGGAAATGGGTACGACAAACAAGTTTAATATTGTGGTTCCTAATCCTCCAGAAGGGTATAAGATGCGGGACTTTCAGGATGCACGTAAGTTGGCGTTTGATATGACAGATGTAGGCCTTGATACTATGGCGTGGACGAGGATAGCCAGCCAATTGATTTATAACCAACAAAAAGGTTTGACGTATCTAACTGTGTTTAACACTAAAGAGGAGTTTTGCAAAAATGCAACAACTGTGGATATCCATTACCTAATTAATCACCATGAAGGTTGAGGAGGGTTGTAATTTAGTATTGTCTTTTTTGCAAGATACTGTCGTCAATCTTCGCCATTACTTTTGGGGATATCCTTAACCGATATCCCCATTAGTTTTTAAAAATCAATATTATGGTTGAGGACCCAATTCCAAAAATGATTATTGAGATCGAGGAGAGTGAGTGGACTGCCTTCCGGACACTGTGGACATTCATGGAAAAAAGATCTTACCTGTCGAATCTGTTCCTGAGGGATTTTTATGCCGGTCCTTACTTCCTGAACTGCTTTGCTCATGTACTTAATAAAAAGGATTGGCCGCATTTTAGGTATTATTTAGGGAACATTGTCCTTTTAACACCCGGAGAGCACGCTTTACTTGACCAGGGTACTATTGAGCAGCGAGAATCTTACGCTAAAACGGTTAAAATGGCCGATTGGACAAGGATTGCACTGTTGAGGGATAAACTGAAATCGGAATACCAAGCTTTATTCCCAACCAAAAGGGGATTGATAATAGGCATGAGGTATTCCAATGATGAAGTAAGGGTGGTGATCCGCAAGTTGAACGCTATCTTTTTAAATACCCTTTTATCGCCACTTCAACCAGTAGAGAAACATGATAAGAAAAAAAACAAGGGAGGCAGTCATCCAGACAAAAAAACCTAAACTTTGCCGACATCCACTCCTATCGCGGTGCGGTGGATTGAGGTCGTCAAAATCCTTGTACCGGTCCTTTTCTATCAGGGGTTTCTCCATTATTTTGGGATGAAGGGGGATCTCCCGCTTTTTGTCATTCCATTTGTTGTTGTCTATATCGCTCATAATTTTCGTGTATAATGGTTAAATGGTTTCTCATGGTATTCGGGAAACCAGTTGTATTTATTTTTACTGCGTTGATACATCAGGATGAGGGTCTGGCGTGTATTCTCGTCCCAGAGATCCCACTGCTGGGGGTAACGCTCTCTGAATCTCTGGTCGTACATGCTTAGCTCTCTCAAGGGCAGCGTAGAGCTCATGCCAAGCTGCTCTGATCCTATCATTGTAATAATTAAGTTGATCGAGAATAGTAGGATTGTCATTACACATCGTTTCATAGTTTAGGTATTCGTGAATACTTCTACTCTATAGGGATCTGGTTCTTGTAAAACTGACGGTGCAGGTAGTGTTGGACGTTGTAATAAACACTGCGGTTATCATTATCCATATTCACACATTCAGTGAAATACTTCATCATAGCCTCGGAGCTGGTGGCAGAGATGAGGACTATTCTGGTATTCATGGCTTCAGGATCTTTGATCTTACCGGGGAATTTCAACTTGAGGAGCTTATCATCTGCCAGTAGCAGGAACAGGATCTTCTTGGTTTTATCAAAGAAGAAATTCACATAGATGAGGTTGGAGGGTCGTGAGGGGGCCTTAATACCTTCCTCCATGCCTCTCAGGATCTTACGTGCTTCCGCACCGCTGTCGGCAAGGAATTCAACAATCTTATTTTCATCGAACAATATACTGACGTAAGGATCTGAATTCATGGTGTTAAACCTTATCATAGTCGTAAAGTTAAAGCATATTTATTAACTCCTCAGGATCACCCGGTTCTTGCACTATATCGAAGTTTGTACGGGATACCACTCTGGTTTTATGGCCTTGATTGATTCTCATAGCATGGGTGGTGAGCTCCAGTACTGGGTATTGGGAGCCCTCATAATAACCCTCACATCTATTAGTTATTTTGGCTGTTGCTTTCATAGCATACTTCCATTTAGCCATGCTACCCGCTTTGCAGCTTCTTCCTTGTACTCATGGTCACTGTCGGTCATCCACTCCCCGTCGGGGTTATAGAATCCCACAGTCCAGAGCTGCGGCTCAGAGCGTATGTAAACATAGCTATATTGCTTGCGTGGTTTCTCGGCTTGCTCAATAAATAGCTTGTGCAGCCTACGGATCTCATTATCCTTAACGGTAATCAGCTCCTCGTATTCGGCCTGCGCCTTAACCTTGTCAATTAGTAGGTCATTATATCTTTCTTCCCAGTCTATCATGGCTTGTAGTGTTTAAGATTACGAATAAATATATTATCTCGGTATTCAGTGCGGAAATACATCCGCTGCCAGCTTTTATATTCCTCAGTTCTCAAATTACCCCATATCGCTTTTAAGTAGGTTACAGCGTCCATATCTTCTTCGAGGTACACTTTGTCATCTCTGCGGTAGGAATAGCCTGAGATCTGTCCCCAGATACCCAAAAGGCGTAAATCGGCATAGCTAACTTCCAGCCATCCATGCCCGGGATCTTCCCAGAAGGTGTGCGTGGTTCTCTTTAACTCGGCCTTACGTTGGTTGAGTTCGGAGATCGAGGCCAGCATATCGAGCTGACCTGTCCCCCTCATCATTTCTGATGTAAATAGGCTGTCCTGTTGAGGTTTCATAGTCCCGGTTGGTTTTGTGCCCAGTTGTCTGCGGCAACCTCTCCCGGATCGGGCAGGTAGTCACCAGTATTGGATTCGTGAATGTTCTCGGGCGTGGGGATATCAACACCACCAATAAGGCCTTGCTGCTTACCATCAAGGCATACAAGTGTCACCTTATCCAGTTTGTGCTTGGCAAAGATCCATCCCATCATCCGCTCTCCGGTGTTGGGGTTTGTCAGGCGGGAGTTCCATGCTCCGCCTAAAGATTTCAGCCGGTCTTTAATTGGCCGGGTGTTGCCAGTCACCACAAGGGCTTTGGCTGAGTAGCTGAGAATAATTGCTTTTTCCATAATGCTGGGGTATTAAGTAAATAGTAGAAAGTATTCAATTCCGCTGTGTACCATAATCAAGTGTCGTTTGGTCTTATGATAGAAATACGGGTTTCGTAGATTTAATGACAGTCCCTCATACAGCTCTGGCAGGTGTTCTTTGATATGCTGGTCTATCAGATTCTTGTTAGCTCGTGTGTGGCCTTCCATAAGCTCGTCCCACTTGTATATGTTAATCCATACACAGGTGGCCTCCAGTTCAAGGCTGTTGATATGCTGCGGTGTTCTCATGGTTACCAGTCAAATGTTTCAAACAGTTCGGGATAGTCGGGGGCATCGCAGTTCAGCTCAATCAGGCGGTGTCCTTGCCTGTAAGCAAAGTCCATTATCTTCTGGAGAGCCTCAGATATGCCGGGGTATTGGTTAAGGCCGGGGTCATGGTCATATAGCTTGATAAAATATCCCTCATCCCTCTCCATGATCATATTTCTCAGGGGATGATCCAGAGTATAAGGGTGGCGGTGAGTAATACTGTGCAGCAGGTTATTGTCCTCTTTGGTGATGTGGCCTGTGCTGAGTGCTAAAACGGTGTAGGTTTCCATTGTCGGCTCAGGCTTTTCTTCCTGTGGCAATTCAAAATCAAAGCTGGCCTGATCTGTCCACTCGCTGTTTAATACAACAGATTCAGCCAGACCTTCAAAATAGGCCGAAATAACCTCATCATCCTTTTTGGGTATAGTTGGAAGGATATCATCTCCCCAGTCGTCCCAGCTCTCACGGCAATAGTCTGCCAGTTCCTTTTCAAGTCCTTCTTCGGTAAGGCTGGCATACCAATTAATGCCGTGCTTGTGATTGACAATAGCTGTAAAAAAATTAATGTTTTTCATGGCTGTATTATTTAATGTTAGTGAGTGTATTCGGGAATGTATTCAACGGCCTTGTCAATCTCCTCGGCCAGCTGGTCAAAATACAGGTCTGTCACTTCCGCTTTGATACGTCCTTGCGGTGTGCTTAACCAGAAGTCAAACAGGTTTGAACCATTGAGGAATATCCATACGTGACCGTGATGGTGACGGCCACGTACAAAGAACTGCAACAACCTAAATGATTTATCGAATACAAAGCGCGTAGCTCCCCATGACCACAGCATGGGGAGGTTGGCACGCAGGTAGGCCATTGTCTGCTCGGGATCTTGCTCCATGCACTGATCTATTTTGTCTTTTATGACCTCTTTGACTTGTCTATCAACTACTTCCATTATGCCATATACTTTAAGGTGAAGTATAAAGATAGTGATGGCATACCCACTGTGAGGCAAGCCCATAGGGTCAGCTGAGCGTTATCCCATTGGTAGATAGTCGGGAATCCGGCTACAAGGGATATGATAAACATTAAGGGCATCAAGGCGCACACGAAGATATTCCCGTATGCAAACATTCTGAGAAAGCTAAATTTTTTCATGGCTCTGTATATATTTATTAATAAGTACATGTACAAAGATAAAACTATTTATTTAAAACAATAGTAATAAAACAATATGTTTAATAACATTTGTTTGTTATTATATATATAATATATTTGTAGGTGTAAATCAAAACACATTTAATAAAATGGAAACAACAAAAAAAGAGTACATTGAGCAGCAATACAGCAAGCTGTTTGAGGGGCTGGGGATCTTTTTCGCCTTTAACACTGAGCAGTTCAGGGAAGGATTAGAGAAGGCCGGCGGCATTAAAAAGCGGGGGAAATATGTTAGTTGTGGGCAGGGAATGTATTGCCCAAAGAAAAATGTAGATGCATTAATCAAGGGCATGAATGAGATCAAGGCTAAATGGGAGAGAGATCGCAAGCAGGTTGATCAGGTTAGGTTAAAGTTTGTGGGCATTGATAACTGGAATAGGCCAATATGGAGAGCTCCCGACCAGAAAGCCTATTATGGTAGTGTGAACGAGTTGTTTAGTTATGGAGCAACGGAGCAGGAAGTATTGAAGAAGGTTGATACTTTTGAACTGTGTTACTTTGGTACTCATTTTGGCTGTGAACCAATGGGCACAGGTATTCCCGATAAATATTACATTTAGATAACAGAAGGGACACAACAATGAACAAACTGAAAATTAAAACCATTGCCAACCAGCTGCCCACCGATGAGCAGCTGGCTATCCTCAACGGGGACATGCGCAAAGAGCACGGACTAGACACCAGCCGTGAGGGTATTTACAACACCCTGAGATTTCGGGGCATGAGTGATTTCTACGCTCAGGTAGCAGTATATTACAAAGCTGGCAAACTCTCAATAAAACCCAACACCATTTACAGACCTGCCTGATCCAGATTGACCAGGCTAACTAAATCCCTCAGCTCACACCTGGGGGATTTTTATTTGTTGTCATCGTAGAGATCCACAACCGCTGCCAACACCACATCAAAGAACTCACGCATGTGCTCTGATCCTGCCACGCTCAGGTAATAATGCCCTCGACTACGATAGCGCGAGAGATAACCAGCCCGGAAGGCTGTTTGCAGGTGATTAAAGACTGTTCGTGCGCTCAGGCCTGTCAATTTCACCACCTCAGATCGTTTAATCATGGTTTGCTGGCCTAATGAGAGCCACCAGCAACATATCAGCACCACATAATAACTGAACGCTTGCCCACGCTCAGCCACGACTCTCCACACCACGAATAGATGCGACACCACACCGAGCGACTGGCCGAACTCTTGTTCGAGAGACATTAACACCACAGAAAGCAATCGCCTGTACTCTTTCAGTCTTGACCTAAATAACTCATAAGAGGATGGTGACAGGGTAACCGGGACGATAAGTCGGGGTATTTGCGCGGGGATTCGTTGAGGTTTACGCATGAATACAGGTATTACAGAGTATCGAGTGATAAAGATAGCACATTATAAGGAATAACGGCATGTATTCAATTTTGAGATTGGCTCACACGCACGCACCCAGATCCGGGCACAATCACACCCCTACAGCCCTGTCATACTGGCCTGAATTCACCTGTCCTATAATTAATATTATGTTCACTAAGCCATATTGGCAGGGACTTACAGAGCTTTGAACTCCTCTCCTACCCCACCGGTGTACATCCAGATGGGAACAAATTACCCCATGCTTTTCCTGATCCAGACCCAGACGCTTTTGAGATCTGGGTAAAATAGGGTGGTACACCCGCCAGACAAGGGGGTGCGGTCCCGGAAAACCGATTTCGTTTGTGATCTGGGCCCCTAGATTATATCATAGAAACCCACTGCTCCTACACAAAACATATAATTCACAGGTGTGCCATTTTACTGGCATGTACGTGGAGTGTCTGCGAAGGGGGTATAATGTACGTCACAGGAATTATACACAAGTAAACCATGCGTCACAGGAGTGAAACATATTTGGTGAATTCATTTAGTTATATTATCTTTGTTGCGTCACACAACTTAAAGTCTTATGCGCAAACTTATCACCTCCCGGTTCATTTACATTTACCGGGACAAGTTCCGGGGGAGCATTTGGGGGGCAACGAATATGCGGGTTCTCTCTCGTAAATCCGGTATTCCTTATGAGAGGATTCGTTACTGGTTTTCCCGTCAGCGGAAGAATTCTATGGAGATGGACGGGTTCCGGATAGACAAGTTACTGACGAGTTTGATATTTAATAAGAATGACAAGTAGGATGAGGCTGCCGTTACATAGCTGGGTGGAAATTAACAATTTATGATATGAAAATAGAAGTAGGTAAACATGGGGTTTTGGAGCTCCGCGATGTTTTCAATCTGCTCACGTTGCGGATCGATGATGAGACATTGAGCATAGTCATGCGTGACGGGGGTTTTGAGTTTCGTTACGGCAGGAAGGTTTACTTTGCCAGGGGCAGTGTTATCCATGAGGCGTATCCCGGGGGCAGAAAATTGGCGGCCGATAGTTCCGCTGTGTTACTCTCTATCAGTGAAGATCTGGCAGTTATGAAGCGCAATACAGAGATTGCTGCCAATATCTCATTGGAGGATTTGGAAATAAGGGGAAGGACACTTTATCCGTGGCTCCAGCACCGTAAGCTTTATCCGTGGCTCCAGCACCGTAAGGATATTGCCCAGCGGTTGCTGGCTTCGGCAGGGGAGCCGCAGGATGATGGTGTTATTAATGCTTTACATGAGTTATTTGACTATGATCAGGCTCAGCTGCGGGAATTGTTGGGGTTGATGGAAATAGGGGATACGATATGATACGCGAGAGATACGGATTAACCAGAAAACAGTGGCGTAAAGTGTGTAAGAGGTTCAGTAAACCCATGACGTACTTTGAGTTCTTTCGGGAGTTCGGTTTCGTGGCTGATGGAAAAAAATCGATAGATAAAGAAAGGGGAATTATGGATGCACTGAATTTAGGAGATTTCAAAACCAGGGGTGAGGTCCTCAGAAGGCGGCTGGATCCCATCCTGGATGTGTTGGTGATAGCCAATATAAAAATCAAGTGGTGTGTGAATTCTAATGAGGATATCCCCCAGACTATGATTGACACCCGGGATAAGATGTATGAAATGGTACTTGAAATAATAAAAACAGAAAGTAAACCGATATGATAAAGGAACTGATAGAAAAACTTTTAAACGATACACCCATGGGCCAGCCGTCATACGCTCTGTGTGCTGAGGTTATACAGATGAAGAAAGCTATCTTGATGCTAGCTGAGAGTATTGATCTCCAGCAAGGGGAATTCATTTCTACCAATAGGCTTGCCAGGGAGATCCTGGAGAGTATAGATAAACTGGATGCTAAATTTGAAAAAGCAGGATTATGATACTAAGCTGTAAACCACAATTCGAGCCTCCTATACTCTCAGGCACGAAGATCCACTCGATGAGGGAGGATAAGCATAATCGCTGGAAGGCCGGCCGGGTTATCCAGTTTGCTACCGGTATCCGGACAAAGAATTACCGGCAGTTTTTTGAGGCTGTTTGTACTGGTGTTCAGAAAGTAGTGCTCTTTCAGGGTTCCGTGGGTATCATGGTACACATTGATGGCCGGCAGCTGGACTGGAAAGAGACCTTACTGCTGGCACATAATGACGGCTTTGCCACAACAGAGGCTATGATGAGGTTTTTTATACCCAAAATACCCCAGGGAGCAGATCGTTTTGTGGCAGTATGGGGAGGTAAGATAATTCATTGGACAGATAAGATATATTGATACAAAATATTCACCAAACACAGAAGAACATGAATAACCCCAATGTCTTTCCCAGTGAGGAAACAATCAGGTACCATGATCGGCAAGATTCGTATATATTTCATGAAGGAATGTCCCTGCGGGACTATTTCGCAGCAAAAGCAATTCCGGTGGTCTTTGTCCGTAATATTGATGAAGATATTTATTTTAATGAGCGTGCCGATGATTGTTACAAGATTGCAGATGAAATGCTTAAAGCACGCTCTGTAAAAAGGACCATGGAGAAAAAGCGAAAGTAAATATTCACAATATTATTCATCAAATTATTACAAGTATTCACATTAAATCATGTAAAACAATGGCAAGAGGAACTATTCAAAAGAGAAGTTACTTAAACTGCTCGGTCGGTAAATGGCGCGAGAAGGTGGACCAGGGCACCCCCGGATCCACAACCCGCACAACAGAGCCCTTGGACGGATCACCCGGACAGGTTGTAACGGAGATCGTTGATGACTATGTTGAGGGAGAGATCCTTGACATACGCAAAACAACACATCCTGAATTCGGGGATAAATGGGAGGTTTTTATTCAGGATGGCCAGCAGGTACTTATCCTGCAGATACGCTATGACAGTGGATATGCCATCGCCATGCTCTGCAAGCTACCCAATGTGGATATCACCCGCCCTGTGATGTTCCTTCCATACTTTTTTGCTGAGGAGAAAAAGGCGCGGATGGTTCTCAAGCAGGAGGGTATAGCTATACCTACATTCTATCCCAAGGAGGATCCTAAAGGGTTTCCGACATTTACCGAGGGGGCCAGCAAGAATGAGATAGCACGCTGGAAACTCGATGTCATGGATTTTTTGGAGGATATGATAGAGCAAAAATTGCGGCCTAAGCTCCCGGGGATCTCTGAGACAGAGCAGATATCAGCGTATGAGGACCGCCCAGCTACTCCCAGCTCAACAGCGGCACCTCAAAATTTGCCGGCCGATAGAGGCACGGGGGATCCCGGACCTGGTGAACCTGATGATCTACCCTTTTAATACCTACAGCTATGAAACGTAAAAAATTCAAGCAATTAAGGCAAATCAAGCCCAAAGAAATCAAGCAGGCCAGACATATAATGCGTATGGCTTTTAAGCGGGATCCGGAATTCAAGCAAGTAGATATTGCTAATGTGGCCATGCACCTGCATGATCATTATCAAGACCTTGATTTTAAGGTACGCGATATCCGCGAATCCGCTGCAGAAGAAATTATCAACCTAATATTTAGTAAATGAAACACGCACGCGAAGATTACAACCGTATCCAGGATCCCGATGGGAAGATTCCCGTAGATGAACCTGTATTCCTACTGCGGGGCCAGGATGTGCTGGCTCCTGAAACTCTCAGAACCTGGGCCAATATGTTGAGGTTCCGGTATAAGGACGATGAGATGGCCAACATGGTAGAAAAGCATGCCCATGATATGGTAGCATGGCAAAAGGAGCATGGTGCCAGTATCCCGGATCTACCAGGGAAGGAGGAGCAGGAATGAATTGGTTCAAGAAACCCCAGGACTTGTACGACCTCCTGCTTCTGGAGGATCTGTACTACGGGAACTCGGGGAGATTTATTACCCGCGTACCAGGTGGATGGATATTCTATCACAGAGACATGACAGGTGCTGTGGTTGGGGTGTTCATACCATTTAATAAAGAATTTTTAAATTTGAGTGATGAAAACATTCAGAACATGGATGGTCAGGACATTCAGAGCATGGCTGATCAGGACATTCCTGAGGAAAAGGACCCTGAGACTTAAAAAGCTGGAGAGCACTTTTCAGCTTTTTGATGTAGTACAGGTAAATACCTCCGAGGAGTTGGGAAGGTTTACCTATGTGGGCAAAGGACTGTTCTACCGGAAAACATTCCGCAGACACCCCAAGCTCGTTATCTCGGGTCCACGAAACCTTAGCGAGTTCCTATTATGAACGAGAACTTTATGTCCGTAAAGATTGCTCCCGTACAACGCTGTACCCGTTGTGGTAGGTTTGTTAAGCATGGACTGTGGAATTGGATTACCCATGAGCTCGAGGAGTGCCCAGTTCCACCGGCTAAGGTGAAGGTTATCTATCCCCCGGTAAAGACCTGGCACTTCCCTCCCATGGGCCCCGCATTACGTGATGCCCTGGAGGAGGCTCTTGAAAGTTATTTTGAAGAACATCAAAATCGAATGAAATTATGAAAAAAGCAATTCTCTTTCTCATAGTATCTACCCTGTTCTGCAGCTGTGCTCCCGAGAAGGTGATGATGCAGGAGGATGTGATGATGATCACCCGCAAGTATGTTGGACAATTTCTCGATCATCGATATACCCCGGGACGGTTTGTGGATCCCAATACAACCTGGATAAAAATAAGCTACGATAGTGTTCTGGGGAAAATTCCTGTATGTTCGAAAGATTGTGAGTTCGAAAAGGGAGATTATCTGTATGTACGCAAAAGGTTTATCTCCCTGCCGGGAAACCCTGCCGGGTTCTGGACCTACACTCTCGAGTCCAGTGATCAGAGGACATCATACCGGCTGAGTACCCGTAAATCGGGTGCCGGAGTGAGTGTTGAGGATTATTAAGAAAAATGATTTTGATGCTCTCCTGGGTAAATAAATTTGCATTGTTGATAAGTACTGCATATATTTGTGCATGAGAAAATAAGTTCTTAAAAAATACGTCCAGAGTTGCCCTGGCCAAAGAAATGCGCTCCCCCTTGGATTTAACGTCCTCGGTACCGCATGAAAACCTGACCATGGAGGCAGCTTCCGGAAGTCGGGTTTTCTCATTTATACCCGTCCAACGTCCCGTTGAGAGAGCCGGTGTTTCGATCAGGCACCTGAGAGATTGAGAAATTTTCCTATAGGACTTTTCTTTTTCTCTTTCCTTTTTGGTCCCTTTTTCCTTTCTCTTTTTCTTTGGCAGGTGGGCACAGTATTATATTAAAAAGTCTTAACTTGCAGTGGTGTTTGTAGCTCAAGTGGTAGAGCACTGGATTGTGGTTCCAGGGGTTGCTGGGTTCAAACTGAACAGAATAAAATAATGATTTATCCCATTTATGTATACGGAATGCCGGTGCTCAGGAAGGTGGCAAAGGATATTGACAAGGACTATGAAGGTCTTGGGCAGCTCATTGAGGATATGTATGAAACCATGTATTCTGCGGATGGCGCGGGACTGGCGGCACCCCAGATAGGGCTTTCGATCCGTATCGTTGTGGTGGATGCCACGAAGATAGAGGATGAGGAGGATGAGACCCTGCAGCATTTCAAGAAGATATTTATCAATCCCTATATCATAGAAGAAGAAGGGGAGTTGTGGGAATTCAACGAGGGCTGCCTGAGCATCCCCAACATCCGGGAAGATGTGAAACGCAAACCCAGGTTACGCCTTGAGTACATGGATGAGAACTTTAAGAAGTACGACGAATACTTCGATGGATACAAAGCCAGGATCATTCAACACGAACTGGACCACCTGAACGGAGTCCTTTTTACAGACAGGATCGCACCACTTCGCAAACGCCTGCTGAACACCAAACTCAAGGCCATCTCCAAAGGCAATACTGACATCAAATACAAGATCAAGTTTCCGAGGAAGTAAAAAAAGCGGCCCTTTCGAGGCCGCCTGTATTTTGTGAGGGATTTTTAGGCGATTTCCATATTTGAGTCCGGATCGAACTCAATGGTCATTTTAACCTTGGCCTTAAGCGCTTCAAATACTCTCAGGATAGTAGAAAACCTAACATCTTTTGTATTATTTTCGATCTTGGAGATCTGTGCTTTCTGCACTCCTATCAGTTTACCAAGTTGTTCCTGGGTCAGCTGTTGTTCTTTTCGTGCTTTTCGGATCATATCCCCAAGCATATCCAACTTAAGATTGAATTCAAATTGCTCTCTCTTTTGAGTCCCCCTTTTACCAATATACTCGTCTGTGAGTTGCTCAAGTGTGTATGATTGGGTTTCCTTCCTGGCCATTATCCTTATTTATTTGTTTTCGAAATATTCTTTATAGAGCAGTTGGTAGCTCGGTGGGCTCATAACCCTCAGGTCGCCGGTTCGAGTCCGGCTCTCGCTACAGGATTAGTTGTCCCCCCGGTTGGCTGTAATAGGTCGCCGGGGGTTTCTTTGTTAAAAACTTTTTTATACCTTCCCTTCATCTATTAATTTAAAAATACAGTTATGACAAAAAAAAAGGCAGTTAAAAGTTATTCTGCATCTCCCGCAGCACAGGGTATTTATACCTCTGTGAAAAAGGCCGTGGTAGGCCATTCCCAGGGTATTAATGTTATGAAGCTCATTGACGCAGAGCTGGAGAAAGCCGGAAAGAAAGATCCCAACCCGGAGCTGGTCGGCGCTCTCGAGAAAGCCAAGGCTGAGGCTGCAGGATGGGAGTCCGAACACAAGCAGCTCCAGGAGGCGTTCCAGGAACTCTCTAAGGAGAATGACAAAACTCTTGGGAAGAATACAGGTTTGGCAGATACCATAGGTGAGCTGGAGTCGGCAAAGAAAGATCTCACAGAGGAGAATGAGGCTCTTACTAAGAAGGTAGAGGAGCTGTCAATGAAAGTTGCTGAACTTGAATCAGCTATTCCTAAAGAAGAAATTTCTGATCCCCCGCCAGCCAGTGACCCGGCATGAGGATCCGCAAACTAAGGAGGTGGCTCCGCCGGCTGTTCTGGCATGAGCCCCTCCATGTTGACGAAGTAGTTGACGACTACATAACCTTTGATTATAGAGGGACACCTATCACCTTGACCAGGAAACAAAAGATGTTCTGGGATTCCGGCATGAATCGCCGGGATAAAAATAAAGTGGCCGAAGATGTGAAGATTAAGATCCGGAAAGGCGAACTGGAGCTTATTGAAGTGGACGGCAAACGATTAACAATTAAAAAGCAAAAATGACAAGAGCAGAGATCCTTTCTATGCGATGTATGCCTAACCAGGTCATCGTACAGTTGGACCGTAAGCAGGATGAGTACCTTATGAAAAATGGGAAAAAACTGTACCTCGATACCAGCTTTGAACCCGAAAAACATGCCCCCATCACTGGTACTATAGTGAATATGTGTACGGAGCTATTCTTTACCCAGGTGCATGCACGGCCACACTCCCTTAAGTGGGATACCGAGATGGAGCTGCAGATAGGTGATTATGTGATATCATACTACCTGGTATCTGTCAATGCCTATAAGGAGAAGGACGGCCGCGTGATCACTGATGAGAACCGCAATGACTATATCTTTTTGCGCTATGATCAGATCTTTGCTGGCCGCAGACAGGGCCATGTGATAACATGTAATGGATGGAACTTATTAACACCTGTCCAGGATCCTGAAGTGCTAAAGATGGAGACAGCTCTTAAAGCAGCTGGCATGCTACCGGGTTTTGCAGATACCGGAGGATCCTCAGGGAAGGTGGCACGCATGGCTTATCCCGCTAAGCCCAATAAAAGATACCGGGATCCCCGTAGTTATGATTTTAAGGATATGATCTGGACAGGAGAACTGGTGCTGGTACGTCGCAATGGATTCATACCTCTTGAATTCTCTTACCATGCCTCATTGGTGGGTAAGGATGTGTTTTACCGTGTGCAATGTGAATTCATATACGCTCTGACCGATGAACGAATATTTAACGGATAATTTCAGTGATAAGGAATTTACTGGGATGATGTTTAATGTTCTGGATGTAACCGGAGCACGAAAGATCACCTCGGCATTTCCTAAACTGGGGAAGGTAAGGGAATTTACTCGCCCTCTCTCTAAGCTAAACAAAAATAAAGTTATCAGGTATATCATGTTCCTCTATGATAAGAACTCCCCCTTCCGTGTAAAATTCTCCGATGTGCTGCAGCGCAAAGTGGAGGCTGCCAAAGGTGCCGGGTGGATCCTGGTGGAGGGAGGGATATTTGAGGATGAGGTCGAGAGGGTGTTGCGTGGTCACAACATTTTTGTCAATGAGATGATCGTGGCCTTCATACGCTTACACCGCAATTTTAAGTATTCATACCTAATAGGCCTCGAGGAGTCGTTTTACCGGATGATGCTCGAGATAATGACCGGCGAGATGAAAAATGTGGGGAAGATGAAACAGACCCAGGAGGAGTTGGAGAATATTATGCTCGAGCTCACAGCCGAGGACAATAATCCAGAACTCCGTGATACCCTACTCAGATATGTTGAAACAGCACGCCTCAACCTGCGTCCGGAGGATATCGCCCGGATAGCCAAACAGCAGGAGGCCGAACAAGAATATTAATCATGGGATTCGCCTTCGCACAACTTATACGCAAGTATCCGGAGGTGGATCCCGAAATCTTCAAGGATTATCAAGATCAGGATTATTTCATCGAAGTGAATACCGATGATAGGGATCTCATTCCTATCAAGATCGATCTTCCCGATATGCCTGAGGAGCATACCATACAGAACTTCGGGCTCCCGGCAGCACAGCAACTATGGAGGGTCCCAAAGATACCCAAGAGATTAAAGGAGCTGGAGGGAAGGTTTGAAACCCTCAACGAGATATGGGTGTTCCTGGAGGATCATCAAGGATCCCATGCCAAGGAGATAAAATTTATCCGTGATCAGTGGGAACGCCGTATTAACGGCCACTGGATATATATTAATGGCAAGCCTACATATATGGATGGCTGGCATTATTTCTACTGTGGATGGTGGACCATAGATATAGGCCTTCCTCACTACCGCGATAGAGACCGCCGGTGGTTTATTGCTGTAAGGAGTATCCTCAACGAGAAACGTAATTTCTTACACCTGGATGATAAGGGTTGGGCTATACCCAATGAGCATGGCGACTATGAGATGGTAGATACCGGTCACCGCCTTTTTTACGGTGTTAATTATCCCAAACACAGAAGGGAAGGAGCGACCTATCGTGCCGAATGCATAAACTACGAAGTTATCTCTCGCACCTCCAATGCCTGGGGCGGTATCCAGTCAATGAATGACACCTCAGCACGAAAGGCCTTCACCAAACACCTGGTAAGCCCATGGAAGAAATTACCTTTCTTCTTCAAGCCCAACTATGAGGGATCTACCAACCCTAAAACAGAAATGTCCTTTGAACCACCGGCAACCAGGATATCCTCACGGGGGGCACTCATAGGTGTGGAGGTGGGTCTCGAGTCCAAGATAGATTATGCACCTGCAGACAAAGGAGCCTATGATGGTGATAAACTATATGTTCACCATGACGACGAGGTAGGCAAGCTCAAACCCCCAAATAATTGCTGGGAGCGTCACCAGGTAGTCAAAGAGTGTCTTGTCATTGGTGCCGATATCATAGGGTTCACAATCAAAACCTCAACGGTAGGGGAGATGGAGAAAGGGGGAGGAAAAGTATTCGAACACCAGTGTAAACTCAGCCACTATCACCACCGCACAGAGAATGGTCAGACGGTATCCGGATTGGCGAACCTATTTTTCCCGGGAGATGACGGTCTCGAGGGATTTGTGGACCGCTATGGAATGTCTATCATCGAGACTCCCACCAAGGAGCAAGCCCAGTATATCAACCGGAAGATTGGAGCACGGGAGTATCTGCAGAACAAGCGGCGGGGATATCGCCTTGCCGGAGATATTGAAGGGCTCAGTGAGGAGATACGCCTTTACCCCTTAAGCTGGAGGGAGTGCTTCCGTCCCAGGGCAAAGGATTCAGGATTCAATATAAATAAACTCGAGGATCGCATCGATGACCTACGCTTCGATAAGGAGGTGCCCATGCGTATAGGCAACTTTCGCTGGGTAGATAATGAGAGGGATGGTAAAGTGGAATTCTACGATTGTGCCGGGGGAAAGTTCAAAGTATCACATATCCTCAACAATGATCAATCTAACCTCAAACGGTGGGATAAGTACGAGCAGACCTGGCAGCCCCTCAACACTGCATACGGGGTGGCCGGTGGTGACCCCTTTAAGTTTAATAAGACCGAAGGTAACCGCAAATCCGATGCTGCAGGAGCCGTATTACGTAAAGGAAAATACGAGGTGATATCCGGACAGCTGGTTAAGAAACGCCGCTTTGTGTGTACCTACTCCAATCGCACCCGTGATAAGTGGATATATGCCGAGGATATGCTTATGATGTGTGTGTACTATGGTGTGCAAATGTTCCCCGAGGTGAACGTGGATCTACTCATAGATTATTTCGAGCAGCGGGGGTATCGTAATTTTCTTTTACACCGCTTCGATGTGGCCGCACAGAAATTTAAAGTGAACCCCGGAGCATCCACCTCAGAGAAGATTAAGCAGGATATTTTTACCGAGTATATGAGCTGGATAGAGAACGAGATAGATGAGGAGATGCATATCGATGTTCTGGAGCAATGCCGGGATATTGGAGGACCTGAGGAGATGACCGATTTTGACTTATTCACAGCCGGGGGATATGCCCTTTTGGGTACCATGACAATATACGATGAGTTCCAGAGGATACAGGATGAGGAGTCCGATGTAACAAACTATTTTAAGAAACGAACATATCCCAAAACTCGGCGGCACTGAAAAAATGTTAATAATTTTATTGTACTTTGATAAAAAAATAATACGGCCGTGATTAATACAACCGATTACCGTACCGGTGAGTATCCATTTCCTAAGCACGAAATAAACCCCAAGTTAAAAGGTCACGACTGGTGTGTTCAATTCTGCCAAGCCATGTATGGCGCATGGATCAGAGACACCACAGCCCTTCCATACAGTAAGCTCAACGAGTTCCAGAGCCTTAGATCCTATGGTGCCGGCACACAGGATCCGGAGATATACCAGGATATTCTTCTGGGGGAACCCGAGAAGGGAGCCCCTCCGCAGGCAGAGAGACAGGGATGGCTCAACATCAACTGGGATATATTTTCCCCTGCAGTGAAATTTAAGAATGTGGTTCAAGGGATAATGGAGGCCCAGGAGCATGATATCATAGCTACAGCCGTGGATCCTATCAGCGGCAAAGAGCGTGAGGAGAAAAAGTGGGAGCTCTGGTTTCAGGCTCAGTATAAAAAGGAGCTCGATTACATCGATCGCAATATGAGGGTCAAGCGTGGGCAGGATGAATTCCTTCCGGGAAACATGCAGGAGCTTCAGATATATGAGGAGCTGGGAGGACTCAAATTAAAGAAAGAATTTGCCATGGAGAGGGGTATAGATTACACCCTCTATATCTCCGATTGGAAAGAGATCAAGCGCAAGATCTTCAACGACTTTATGGATATAGCCATAGGTGCCTCCAGGGACTATGTGGATAAGTATACCGGGAAAGCACGGTGCCGTTATGTTAATCCCTCACGCCTGATCATCCAGTATTCCAAGCATGGTAACCATCGCAACTCAGATTGGGCCGGCGAGATCATCCCTATGAAGATCATCGATATCCGCGCTCTGGCACCTGAGATCACTGAAATTGAGCTCTGTGAACTGGCTACCCGCTACCAGGGAGTAAACCGTAACCCCTCACTCTCAAACTGGGGCGGTGATGACATGAGAGCCGATGACGGAGGATTCAAGTATGATGACTTCTGGATAGATGTTCTCGATGCCGAGATTAAGTCGGTAGATATCAAGTATAAGCAGAAACGCATAGGACAGAATGGTAATGAAGGATACTATCCTCAGGATGATGAGGACTGGGGGAAGAAGTGGAATACTGAGACCCGTGTTACCCATGAGATCCGTGGAAAGACCGTCTACCGTGCCAAGTGGATCATAGGTACCAAGAAATGTTTCGACTACGGATACCAGTTCGATATCCCCCGTCCGGGTAAAAAAGAGGTAGCTCTCAGTTTTCATGTGTATAAGCTCCCGGGGCGTTCACTGATCTCTCTCATGCAGCCTAACCTGGACCAGATACAATTAACCTGGCTCAAACTACAAAATGCTATCGCCGTAGCTTCACCCGCAGGTATAGCTGTGGAATTCTCCTCACTGCAGAATATGGTCCTCGGGGGTAAGAACATGGAGCCCCTGCAGATCCTCGAGATACGGCGCGGCCTGGGAGATGTAGTTTATCGAGCCACAACACATCGCGGATATGTCAATTCACCCCACGCAGGAAAACCTATCCAGGAACTGGAGGGTGGTCTGGGAAGGACACTTGATGAGTCGATCCGGCTATTTGAGCTCAACTTTAACTTTATCCGGGACCTCACCGGCATCAATGAGATCGCCGATGCCACAACACCTAATCCCAATCAGCCGGTAGGTACATCACGCATGGCTATCGCAGCAACCAACAATGCCCTCAAACCAATGTACTCAGGGTACATCAGTATCAAGGAGTATATGTGTCGTAACATTGCACTGCGCCTGCAGATTATCATAAAACACTCCAAGCAATCTTATGATGTTTACTATCCCGTTGTGGGTAAGGCTACCCTCCAGATTTTATCGATAGGTGCCGATGTGCTGGATGCCGATATGCACATTAAGATCGAGGCACGTCCCAACCAGGAGCAACGCATGGCACTACTCGAGACAGCCAAGGCCTCAACGCAGGCCGATGCCAATGGGGTCATAGCTCTCGAGTATGGTGACTACCTTATGATCTCCCGCCTTGTGGAGGGAGGCAATGTGCGCCTCGCCGAGGCCGTCATGGGATACCGTAGTAAACAAAATAAGATGGAGCAACGTAAGATAGCTCAGCAAAATGAGGAGATGGCTACCAAGAGGGCAAGCACAGTGCAGGCCGAGAAAGCTCAGCAAGCCGAGGCGGCGGCTCAGGCAGAGCATGAGCGCAAAAAGGAATTTGAGACCCACCAAACAGATGAAAAAATACGCCTTGAGGAGGAAAAGCACATTAATAAGCTGGAGGAGATTACAGCTACTAAGACGGGCGATATTCTCAAAGAACAATTAAAACCAGAAAAGACACAGACGGCAGTACCAAGTAATAATTAAAATCAATAGTAATGGCAAAGACACAGTACACAGCAGAAGAAATTGCAGCAAACCCAGATCTTAAAGAAATGCAGGATCTGGGCTTCGATATCGGGGATACAGTGGCAGCGGTTGTAGGACCACAGGGGGGAGATCCCCCAGCGGATCCTCCTCCAGCCGATCCACCCCCAACGGATCTTCCGGCCAACCCGCCGGCGGATTCACCACAGGACCCGCCACCAGCGGATCCACCACCAGCCGGCATACCACCAACGCCACCCAGAGAGGAAATTGAAAAGGAGATCCTGAGCGAGATGTTCGGGGGATCATTCAAGAGTGTAAAAGAGGCGAAGGAGGCAAAGGTAGGTGATCAGCTAAAGGAGCTGGGGACGCTGAGAGAGAAGAACCAGACCCTTGAGCAAGCAGCCAGTGGCCGCCCTCTGGGTTACGCCAACGAAAACATCGCCCTGTTTAATGAGTTCGTCAAGAAAACCGGAGTATCAAACTACGGAGCTTTCAACAAACTAATGAACACCGAGATCGACAAACTTGAAGATCTGGATATCATGGTTATGAAGGAAGTTATTGACAAGCCTAATTTGATAGGGCAGGAGGTTAACCTCCGCAAGATGTTTGAGAAGAAGTTCCAGCTGGATCCAGACCAGGTGGACGAGAGTGAGCTTGAACTCAATAAGCTCAATCTACAGAGAGAGGCCGAGGGAGCACGTAAGTCACTGACTGAGACAAAAACTGGAATAGTACTGCCAGCGGAGGCACCACCTCCGGCAGCGGCAGGAGCTCCCCCTATGACTCCTGAGCAAAAGGAGTCTCACTCAAAAGGGTGGAAAGAGGTGACTGATAAATTAGCAGATGAATGGAAAGCCTTTCCAATCATTGCTAAGGGGGGTACGGATCCTATCCTTACCTATGCTATACCACCAGAGGTTAAGCAAAATCTTATCAAAGACGCTTACAATTTCTGTATAGAGAACCAGACGGAACTCAACAAGGAGAATGTGAGCGACATTTTTGGGATGATGAAACAGAACCTGGTGATGAGCAGCTTGCCCGATATCATTCACAGTGTAGCCGAGAAGGTACGTGGGATGACCGAGGAGGAGTATGATAAAATATATCATAATCCCTCATCGGCCGTCAATACGGACCATCCCGACCACAAAATCAACCTATCCGACCATGATCAGATTGCAGAGGATATCTACAATGCTGAGATTGAATCAATGGGTGGCGGGGGCGTTTAGGCATAAAGACACGAAGATTGGCAGACAGATGAGCATACAGTATTAATTTCAAAAACTCAACGAAATGCCAAAAGCAGTTCCTTTAACTCCTGATGCGATATCACAGATATACGCCTCGGAGATAGTATCAGGCTTTGATATTCACAAGCCTGAGAAAATGAATGACCTCTTTATGAGGTATGATGACCAAGGATTATCCTATTTTCAACTTCTCCGGAGCATGGGCTTCGAGAAGCAAGTTTCACTGGATACCTACGGTCACTTTGAAGAAAACCGTACTCATGACCGCATTAAGGTAAGGGCTCAGGTCGCTGCCGGTGCAGCCGGTGCAGATATGGTTATCGTCTTGGATACAGACAGCATGGATACAGCTCTTAATTTCTATCCACGCTTGTATGATACCGTACTTTTCCCCGGAGGGATCACTGCGTATGTTCAGGGTATTGATGTGACGACTCCTGCAGACCCAACGATCACCTTTAGGCTGAATGATGAGACCGACATCATACCACAGGTGGAGGCCGGTCAGTTCTTACCCATTATCTCTAATGCCTTTGCGGAGGGCTCAGGCCAGCCGGAGGGTGCCATCAGAGGTACGTGGGAGTATGACAATGATGCTCAGATAATCAAGGAGACCATCGGTGCCACCGGTACTGAGATGGTCAACCAGACATGGTTTAAGGTTACAAGCGATGGCAAGTCCATCCCTTCGTATTACTACCTCGGGCAGGTAGACCTGGACTATAGGACCTCCTTGAGAGTGGACGGCGCACTGTTATTTCAAAAGAGGACGACCTATGTGAGCAGAACCGGTACGGAACCGATTGACCCGCTGGCTGATAACCGGCAGATCAAAACGACCGAGGGAATGTTCCCCTACATCAACCGTGTAGGAAATGTTCAGCCTTATACCATTGGTACCTTCGATATCCAGGATTTCGATGATGCCAATCTGGTTTTGGACCGTGAGTTTGCAGGTAACCATATCCTATTCTTACTCGGGATCCAACTTCAGGCAGAGGTAGAGGATGTTCTTAAACTCTATTTTGCGGATACCAACATTACTTATGCCCGTCAGGCAGCCAACAACGCCCTTTTCAATAAGAATGAGTCGCTGGCAGCTTCGGTCAACTTCAAGTATCTGACTAAGAATGAACGCACCTATATGTTCAAAAGGTTTGCCAACCTTTCGAACTCAAACACCGTTGGTGGATGGGCTGATGTAGCAGGTGATTTCGTCGGATACAGCCAGACATGGCCCAGTGTGGGTGTTATGCTCCCACTGAACCGGAAGAAAGATCCCAAAACAAAGAATCTGGTAGAGTCCATCGGGACGAGGTACAGAGGACTGGGACCCTACAACCGGAGGATGGAAGTATGGTCTGTCGGCGGTGCCGGAGAAGGTCTGAAAGTGACTGAATTTGATAAGCGGGAAACCTATATGAGGTGTCACCTCGGTGCTCACTTCCGTGGCGGGAACCAATTCATCTTATTCGACCCAGCATAATCTCTTATTAAAGTGGATCCCTTCCTGACAGTGGGGGGATCCCCTTTTTTTAACTTACTAAAAAACAAAAAAGACATGTTATACAAAAATGGATCACTTTACCAAATGAAAGATACGGAGAAGAAAGAGCTCCGTGATAAATTTACTTTCCCCATACGTCTTGTGTACCCCCCGGAGCTTGTCAAACCCAGCCGGCTGAATCGCCTTCCCGATCATCCGGCATCGATTAATTTGCAACTCCGCTCGGTAATACAAAATAAAGATGGGGAGACCGAGGAATGGCGTTGGGCACGTAACATCACCCAGGACCAGGTAGGGAGGCATAAGTTTTTCCCTCGCCGCTTTAATTTCCAGGGGAACACTGCCGTGCCGGAAACACAGCTCGAGTTCCTGTATTACCTGTATTACAAATGTCCTCACTGTGGCAATGGTGCCATTCCCCAGGAGCAGCGCAGAAGGATATATTTTATTATTGAGGACCTGGTGAAGATTGCCAAGGAGAGAGTAGATGGCAAAGCTGCCACAGCACGCTAC
>Ga0163202_1000023_pt1 | contig 22674 bp, 55 predicted proteins | sample PL_2010_300m_FD_113540 | JGI IMG/M metagenome (GOLD analysis project Ga0163202, IMG submission 113540) | Freshwater microbial communities from Powell Lake, British Columbia, Canada to study Microbial Dark Matter (Phase II) - PL_2010_300m | ecosystem: Environmental > Aquatic > Freshwater > Lake ... | reverse complement strand
GTATGATCCGGGGTGGAGGCCGTACGGCCATGATCGTCTACATGCTCCTCAATACCGTGACAGAAAAGTGCTACGTCGGAGCAACCGACGGGACACTGCAGGCTCGTTGGCGTCGACACCTCAAGGAAACGATCGCAGGAGGTTCGAGCCTCGGCCGGGCATTGAGGGATTGGCCTGAAGAATTCTGGCTCCTCACAGTCCTCGCGAATTGCTGCGACACCGAGGAGCTCAGCAAGGCGGAGACAGCGTGGATGTCGATCTGCTGCTCACTCGAGCCGGGCGTCGGCTACAATGAGTCGACAGTTCCTTACGTCATCGACGGCAAGAGGAACGGTGCAGACGTCCTCACTGCCACAGTCAAACCCTCGTCTCCTCTCGCCGGTCTGTCGACCGAGCAGCGCCGCGAATACTTCCGAGAAGCTGGAAGGCGCGGCGCTGCGAAGAGTCGTGTCACTCCTCGTACGTGACCTCGATTGTGACCCAGCGCCCCTCGCCCGGACGACCCGGGTAGGCAGCGACGATCCGCGCGCCGGTGATGGTGACCAGCGGGTGGGCGTTGGCGAACTCGACCCGAGCCGCGCCGAGCGTCTGCTCGATGCCGTCGTTCTGAAAGAACTCGATCTGCTTGGTGTCCATGAGTCTAGTCTACCTCAGAACGGTGGCGACTTACACCTTAAACGAGTCAAAGGCACCAGGTGCCTCGACCCTCGCCTTCAGTCGTTGAAGAGCGTCACGTAGAACTTGCCACACTTGCTGCGGAAGTCGATGCACTCGAGCTCGCCTTCCGGCGAATAGAAGGAGCTCGCTTGCGAGAACTCGACCGAGCGAGTGCGACCGGCGACCGTGAAGCGATCGCCCAGGAGGAGCGGGATGTCGCTGAGGTAGGCGACGCCGTTGCCGGCGTTCCAGGTGAAGAAGCCGCCGTCGATCTGGGGGAGGGAGGTGTTGGTGTCCATGAGTCTAGTCTACCTCAGAACGTCAGTGATTTGCACTATAGTGGGACATCAGTGGGTGTCGAACCCAACTAGGAGGACGAGTCATGACTTCGTCCGCCGCATGCCCTTCGGGCCGAGTCGCAGCCGGCCGACTGCTCCACGAAGTCGCGCCGACTCATGCGATCGAGCTCGCGCTGATGAACGACGTCGTCCCCTTGCGGGCGACCATGACGTTGGCATTGAGGTTCCATCGAGCCTCGAGCCACTTGACGCGGAGCTGCTCGCCGGAGGGCGAGACTGACAGCACCTTCGCCTTCGTCGTTCCGCCGTCCGAGTCCTTGATGTTGACCGTGTCGCCCTTCTTGACTTCTTTCATGATCTCATCCTACCTCAGTGAGGGTCAGACTTTCACTTCTTCGCGAACGGAATCCAATTAGCGGGATACCCGCCGGCGATGCCGCGATAGCACTGGTCGTCACCGCAGCATCCGTGGTGCTTGGTGAATCCCACCTGGGTCTCCACGGTGCCCTTCGCATCGCGCTGGCACTTGAACTCGCCGAACGCCCCGCGGTGGAATCCACGGCGCTTGCCTTCACACTTCTGTTTGGTGGCCATGAATCTAGTCTACCCCAGATCAGGCCTGACTTACACCTTTGGGTGAGATTTCAACCACGCTTCGAGGGCCTGCAAGAGCTCGTGTTCGGCGAGCTCGCGGTCACCCTTGGGTGAGAGTGACGACGTGGCGACCTTGATCGTCAAGATCACAGGAGTGCCATCGACGTTCATATCGAATGTCCGGGTCGTGGGAGTGGACTTGTCTTCGAGAGTGTCGAAGTACTTGATAGTGCTTGCCATGATCCAATTCTACCTCAGATCAACCACGACTTACACAAACGCCGGACTGACCGCCGAGTTTCCCGTGCCACGGACTGACCGGCAAGGAGCCGCGCCCGAATGGGTACCCGCTGGGCGGACAGCCCGGCCCATCATCGATCGGAAGAACTCGTTCATGAGTCTACCTTACCACGACGAGACGAGACTTACACCGTCCCTCAGACGGGAGTTGCCGTCAACATGATGTCGTCGGTTGAGTCCGGGTCATCGTTGGTGACCCTTTCGTTGACCCAAGATTCCACGTCGCCCATGTCCCCCGTTGCCGTGTAGTCGCCGTTGGGAAGCTTGAGGAGGACGATGCCGCCGGCGAATCCAGTGGCGTCTTCCTGACTGTCCGCGAACGGTTCCAGGCAGAAGGAATAGCGAGACGGGACCGTGATGGTGACGTTTGCCATGATCTAGATCTACCCCAGATCATGGCAAACTTACACCGTTGTCGTCACCCGCCGAGGAGTCCGACGACGACCGAGTTGGGAAGCAGGTGCTTCGACTCCGCCTTCGACTTGACGTACTCGAGGAGCTCGACGTCCGCCTTCCGCGCGGCCTCGAGCTTCCGGGCGAGCTCACGATCAAAGGGACCTGCCGCGGCGATCATCGCCGGGTACGCGGTGTCGATGTGTTCGCACATCGCCTGGATGCGGGTGACGAGAGCTGTGAAGTCCTGCTTGGTCGGGGTGTCCATAAGGTCTAGTGTACCTCAATTCACCATCGACTTACACTAAATCTTGAAGCCGTAGATCATCAGCACGAAGATGGCGATGCAGACTCCCATCCACGCAGCGAAGACGAGCTGCAGCTTCTGATGTCGAGTGATCCGCGGCTGACGAACTCTCGCTTGACCGGGCGAAAGATCCGAAGCCGGTGCGACGAACTGCCTCCCGCCGACGGAGATGTTCGAGACGTGCGATCCGTCGTCTGCTTTGATGAGGACTCGTCCCCCATCAGCTTCGATGTGGACGCTCATCTCAGGCCTTCTTCGCCGCTTGCTGCACCTTGCCGCCGCTCTTCACGCGTTTCCTCGTCTTGCCGATCTTCTTGAGAGGCGCCTTCGGGTTCGCCTTCTTGTTGTCGAACCACGCGTACGATTCGGGGCTGGCGAGCGATAGTGCGAACTCCTTCAGTGAGAGACCGCGACCGCTCTGCCTCCAGGCGTTCTTGATGAAGTGCGACGTTCCCTTGATGTGCTGTGCCTTTGCCATGACCCGAATCTACTCCTTTAGTCGTCTCACGTTCACTTGTAAGGAGAGACAGAAAGAGCAGCGGAATCGCGATGATGCACGCTGCTGTCTTCCCGTCAAAGCCCGTCACGATCGTCCTCTACGCAGCCGGCGCGGTCATCTTCACCGCCTCGGTCCAGACATCGTGATCGTGCGAGCCCTTGATCGTCCACGACTTCGCCGCCTTCGCGAAGCGCCATGTCGCGTCTCGATCGTACCCCTTCTCCGTCAGCTCCTTGATGAGCGTCTCGGCGAAGAGCTTTACCGGCATGCCCGCCTTCAGCACGCGGTTGTCGGACTCCATGAGAGCGAGTGCCGAGGGTTTGCTGACAACGTGATCTTCCGACTTCTTCTTCGTCATGGCGACTCCTGTGTGAAGATGTAGTAGACGCAGCTGATGAGAGTGACTACGAACATGATTGCGAACTTCTCGACGTAAGTCAAGTGTCTGAACTGCACCTGAACGCTCTTCGTCACGAAAGCAAGAAACAAAGCTAGCTTTTCCAAGTACTAGAAGTATCTTAACGAGCAACAGGATTGCACAATGAAGGCAACCCTGTTCTCAACGTTGTGATTCACTCAGCGGCGAATCGCGTCCTTCTTGCGGTCGCCTCGGTCACCCTTCCACTTGCCGGTGTCGTCGAAGAGGCGTGCATTCACGTTGAATGCCGCTCGACCTGCATGGAACGCGAGCCATGCGGCTTCCGGAGTGAGCTCGCAAGCGACGCTGTTGTATGCCTCAACGAACGCCTTCGGGTCCTCATAGACTTCAAGAATGCGACACGCCCGGTCGATCTGGGCGCAGGTGGGAAGGGACTCGGTTCCGCGGTAGGACCTGACGTTGGACATGTCTAGATCCTACCACGATCCGAGGAAGACTTACACCTTCAGGGGATGAAGAAGTCCATGAGGACTTTGGTCACCGCCGGGTAGACTCCAGATCGGTCAGTTCGTCTGAGGCCGAGTCCACCATCTGTGACCACTCCGACTCCGTGGGGACCTTCCCATCCTTCTGGATGACGGCGTCTACCAGTCCACATGAGTCTATCCTACCATCATTCGGTAGTGAATTACACAGTCCTGCGAGGAATGCGTTTGTTTTCGATGAGATGGCTATCGTGGACACGGAGGACGATCTCACCGGTGTTTGCGTCCTTGATGTCGTAGAAGGCACCGCGACCCGGACCCTCATAGACGCAGTGGATGTCCACGCCCACCCGAACATCGGCGTCTTGCGGGCGCTTGAAGTACGTCTTTCCTTGACGATTCTCTGACGAGGTGAGGTGCGGGTAGACTTTCTTGGCCATGATCTCAGTCTACCTCAAATCCCCGGGACCTTTCACAGATCCCGGGGATTCTTTCACCTTCTCACGCCGTCTGCTGCACCTGCGGTGCAGGTGCCTTCTGAAGCACTTCGAGGGACAGGAGCTTCCCGAGCGCCGGGTTGAACGTCCGGAATGCGCCCTTGACGCTCCCGTTCGCGCTGTCACGCTCCTCCACCCACACGGAGAGGACCGGTTCGCCGCGCTTGGTCACCCAGACCTTCTTGAAGTGACCGGTGAAGTGACGTGGGGAGATACCTTCCTCACCTGCGCGGGAACACTCGCGGAGCGCCTGTGTGCTCGGCCGGCGACCTGCGAGGTAGGAGACGAAGACGATCGAGTCCTCTGCGACGTCCTTGAGGCGCTTGACCATTTCGGTACCGGAGATGGATGCCTTGTTCATGATCCTAGTCTACCTCAGATCACCGTCGACTTTCACCGTTCCCAGAGATTTCGTGTGGCCAGCGCGCCGGCCACAAACGCCCGGAACTCCCCCGCATCGTGGACATGACAATCTTCGATGCGAATGCCCAGGACGCCGTGGACGAACCCACACGAAAACTGCCGGCTCGGGTACGCCTTCTGGAGCATGCGAACGATCCGGTGTGCGTCCTCCTCGTCGATGCCATGCTTGTCAGGGTTCTCGAAGGAGTGCAGGTAGGTGTTCATGTCTCCAGTCTACCTCAAGCGCCGTCGGAGTTGCACTCGTCCTTGAAGGCGATGCGCTCTTCCTTGCGCTTGGCGGTGCGGTCGCGGGTCTTCTGAGAAGTGCGGCGGCTCGCGCCGAGGCCGTGCTTGCTGTACGAACGAGTGGTGTAGTGGTACTCGTGGTTCGAGTTGGCGATCTTCTTGGCGATGCTCATTCGTTCTTTCGAAGGCTAGAGCAGCGGGGGCATCACACCCCCGCCGCATGTCTAGTCTACCCCTTTCGGGGGTGAACTTTCACTTCCACTCGCAGGTTTTCACCTGCCCGAACCCCTGCTCGAGGTCCCTGAACCCGGTGCAGACGAGCACCTTCGCGTGCCCACGCTTGACCGCGTGGAGTGCCGGGCGCTTGCCGATGATGGTGACCTCCTCGAGGAGGATGGGATTGTTGGTGACCTCGACGTGGGCCGCGGGAACTTCGACCGGCGTGCTCACCGGAGCGTCCGATGCCTGGGCAATCCCGATGGACGTGCCGAGGAAGATGCCGAGGACCGCAGAGACCAGGATGGTTGCCTTGTTCATGATCCTAGTCTACCTCAATTCATAGGCGACTTACACAGATCTAACAACCCGGGTCACATGCCTGCAGGCGACACACGTCCCTTCGATCCTGACAGGTGATGGGTTGTCCCGGCCCGATGAACTTCCACATGACTGAGTCTTTGACCTTCGCGTCGCCGAGGCCGAGGACGTGGCCCATCTCGTGTAGCGGCAATTGTAGTTTGATGCCGTCGGGTAGTTGCTTTGTAGTGATGTGGACCTTGCCTGCTTCTGTCACGGCAAATGCATTTGTCGGGAGATCGTCGTTGTAGAGCCAGCTCGTCACGCAGGTTTCGTTTGCTTCCGACGCAGCATCCGAAATATCGATTGATTGAGGATGCGAGCTTCCGATAATTGCACTCCACTCGTCGACCGCGTTGATGATGCCCTGAATGAGGACTGGATCGAGCTTGGGTGAGACGCGATGTACGTGCATTTGCGCCTCAGGACAGAGATGGGACACCTCAGGTCGTTGAGGCGTGCCGTTGGATGACGTACAACCGACGCAAACGAGCAAAAGGGCCACCACGATTGTGGCGACCCCTGAAAAGATATCTTTCATGTTCAGAGTGTACCTCAGGTCGGTGGCGAATTACACTCCACTCTGAACTTCGTCAGGTGTGACTCGACTGACTCGTGGTTCGCCCAGGATCCCCACGTACGTTGCTCAGGCGTCAGGACGAACCCGACATCGACGAGCGGACCCGATCCGTCCTGAGCATCACCCGATTCGAGTGAGAAGTCATTCTCCCACCTGCAAAACGCGCAGATGTCGAACATCTCGACACCCTTCATTCCGCAGGCCTGACAGCACGCGTTCGTGTCGTGTTTCATGGTCTCAATCTACCTCAGATCAAGGAGGACTTACACTACGTTCGGATCGTCCGGCGTCATGTCGATGAATTCCTGCAAACGTTTGCACGCCGCTTCGACATCTTCGACGCAACGCTTGACCTCGTGGTCGAATCCCCCCTCCGGGAGCATGACCTTCGGGTCGCTCATGAACTTGAAGGCGTGTTGCCACGTCTTGAGCAAACGCCGAGCGGACTGCAAGAGTTCTTTGTTTCGCATGGTGAGCGCGATCTTGTGAGGCGTGTAAAGATGACCCATGTTTTCCTCTCAGTTGTCAAGTCCGCGTTTACGAAGTTCATCGCAGACGGCATCAAGGATCTCCGAACTCGTCATCTCGAGCTCTCGACCTTCTTGAATCGTCAGAATGATGCCTCGGAGCACGTTGCGAGCGACCGCACCTTCAGTGCGATCGAGTTTTTGCAAAATCTCTTCAAGAGTCATGATTCTCCTTCAGTCGTTGAAGACGCGGATGACTCGCCCGTTGGGACCGCGGTACTTGACCTCGATGATGTCATTGTCCATGTCCCGAGTGATCGAGTACTTGACGTACGTCCGACCCGACTCAATGAACGTCGACGGCCAATGACCCGCCGGCCATCCGATGTCGCTCGCCTCGGTGGTGCCTTCAGCCTCGTCCTTGTCCCAGGTGATGTCCATGAATTCAATCTACCCCAAGCCGTGGTTGACTTACACTCGTGCACAAGGTGACCGCGTGGCTCGGCCGAACGCCTAGCGGTGAAAACTATGCTTCGCGGTTTCTTATACCCTCTTCAATCGTCTACCCCAAACGACATTCGCGCAGACCACACAGTGATCCGCGCCTTCGAGATGGGCTCTGCCATCGCATGGTTCAGTGAGGAGCTCGAGCTCCTCAGGAGTCGAAGAAGCGAAGTACTTCCGCAATCGTGAAGGCGACATCCACTGTGCCTCAACGATCGTCGGAACCCTTCGCGGGGGTGTCGCGATCACGCGTTCCTATTCAGCCTCACCACTCGCAGGGTCCGTGCGTGTCGTTGGCGAACATCCACTTGACCCACTTGACGATTGACTTCATGTTCAAACTCCTCGGTGACGAAACTTCACGACTCGAACCACGCCGTCGATCGTTGCCGTGCCCTCGTAGAGGAACTTCGGTTTGTGTCCCCAGTGCGTCCACTCGACATTGCGGGTCAGGGTGACGGTGACCTCGAGCTCCGTGACGTCCTGGGGGAATCCGTTGTACGGACCGTACAGGATGGGCTCACCGCCGTCGTCGTGCCAGCGACCCGCCGCCGCATCGCGATACCGGAGTGCCTGAAGCTCCTCCGGAGTGCGGGGGATCCAGACGTCGAACTCGCCACGAACGACCTTGACAACGTCACCGCGTTTGATGGGGAGCATGTTTAAACTCTACCACGATCGACGATGATGTTCACTGCGAGTGCGGAACGGGTGTTTTTACTGCGTGGTGTGATTGCGAAACGTCACAGACCAACGAGGCCCGACGGGAGTTGCAACTGCAGGAACCGAGTGCCTGTAGTGAGACTGCGACTGCCCGTGCATGACGTACAAATCACCCTGATTTACGGGAATGACGACGGGAGTTGAAGACTTTTTGAGCCCGCAGATGACGAAATCCCGAGTGGACCCGAACGAGAGACCCGCGATGACGGGTTGCTTTCCCAATTGGGGGATAGCTGTAGAATCTGAGTGAGGAGGCACAGACTGGCCCCCGTCACGGTAGCGATTGACGACCGCCGCATTGAACGGGACGTTGAGCACCCACTGGAGCCCGACTTGAAGACGCTGGAGGAAGGGCGTGAACGGGAACGCCGGGAGCGGGCGACCCTTGTACGTGTAAGGGACGCCGTACCGAGCCATGCTGCGTGCCTTGCTGCCCGTTTCCTTGAGGTGGGACATGGTTTCTGTGTAGAGCAGCGAGCCCCCGATGTTGAAGAAGTTGCGATATATGAAAAGTACATCCGGGATGATGATTTGCGAAGTTGCCGGAATGTGTAGCATTCCTATAGTGTACCTCAATTCATCGAAGACTTACACCTTAAACGAGTCCAGGGGACAAAGTCCCCTGACGCTCACAGTTTACGTTTCGTTGTGAATCGGAAGACCCACGGTGTTCCGTCGGGAAGCTTCTTGCCCGTGTCTAGGATGACATAGGGTCCCTCAACTCGGACCTCCGTGATCCCACACATCGTCCCTGAAAGGCCACGAGACGGGTGCCAGATGCTGGCCTCGCCACCTGTGTGGATGAAGAGGCTTCGCTGTCCAGGTACTACCCAGTCGCCTCTCATCTCCCACACGGAAAAGAATTGAGTGTATGGTTGACCTCCCGGGTCTCTCTTCAGACATTCCAACTCATTCTCACCCGGCATCAATACTCCTCGTTCTTCCAGCTCTTCCGAGCGTCCTTGGGACGACGTTCGCGGCGATCCCGCATCACTTGGGATTTCCCAGTGCAGGTCGCCGCGAGCGGATTGCGGTTCTTGGGGGCCTTGGGCATCTTGATGATGAATGCGGTGCTCATAGTCCTAGTCTACCCCAAGTCGTAGGGGACTTACACTACATTCAACCAACCCTTGTCGACGAGTTTACTCAGTGCGTCCTTCTTCACGTTGGGGTTCTTCCCTTCCTGTGACAGGTACACGAGCGTCTCACGAGAGACGTTGGGATGATCGACGACGTCCCGTTGGATGGTGACCTTCTTGGTCTTCCGTGCGCACAGGTCGACGATCTTCGCCGACGCACTCTTGTTGTGGAGGACGAAACAGGTGATCTCTCCACCCTTCGTCCCCTTCGTCGGGTCAGTCTTCGACCCGGTGTTCTCGATCATCTCCTTGACGAACTTCTCGGGGAACCCACCGTTGTTCACGAGGGTGATGGCGAACTTCGAGAGGTGATTCTTGTAGACGTACTCGAAGACCTTCGGGTCGAGGTGTGGGTCCGACAGGACGTGGGACAACGTCCAGTGAAGTGTCACGAAGATCCCTCCGTTCTTCTCTTCCTGTGTGAAGACGTTCCAGTCCTTGTCGACACCCTTATACCAGGTACAGTACTCGTCGATCCAGGGAATGAGGTTCTCAAACGTCGGGACCTCGTTCAAGAGACCGATCTTCTCGAAGTTGTCGAGGTGTTTCTGAGGTTTGGGTGCGTTGACGTAGTTCTGGTTCGGGTCGTTCCCGTACCATGAATCGTACTCGCCCATACGAGGTGAGTGGAGGACGTACCAGGCGTAGGTTCGGTTGTTGTCCATGTTTAGACTCTACCTCGTTTCGTTGACGATTTACACCGTACGACGATCCCTTCTCCGTCGCCGTTGCGCAAGTCGAGTGTCTCCTTCCCGTCCCACCCATCGATCACGAAACGTATGCTCTCTGCGTCTTCATCGGATGAATTGTTCTCTGCCCACTCGTTGAGTCGCTCGAGTGCTTCGTCTTTCGTCTCGACGACGTCGGCATCGGGAGTCCCGAGTCCGTTGTGCCCATCGAGGACGGTCGTGATGATGACGTACTTCATTCAGCCGCCGTGAGGAGTTGCGGCGACACTCGCCACTTCATCATGTTCCCGTCTTCCGTGACGTCGCAGTTGACGCGGTTGACCTTCGTGATGTGTCCCGTCACCTGACGCCCGACGCGGTTGCTGAACCACGACACCTTCATGCCGCGGCGGAGGCCCGCCTTCGCGTCTGCCCGTCGATCGCGCTGCTGGCGATTCAGCGTGTCGACGATCGCCTGCCTGTCGTCCAGGTCGAGCTCGGGATTGCGGATGAACGAGAGGACGTCCTGCAGCGTGGTAGCCATGTCTACATCCTATCAGGTTCGTTGGCGATTTTCACAACCTCACCCGTCGGGTAGAAACGAACGTAACCCGTCCACCCGTACTCGATGTCGTTTGCTTCGAGCGCGAGTCCGTAGTCGTCCCAAAGCCTGTCGCTGCCGTCGGCATTCGTCTTCCAACCGACGATCTCTCCTCTGAACTCGCCGTCCTTGAACATGACGATGCCGTACTTCACCGTCCCAACCTCTCGTTGTAGTCCTTGCGCGCCGCCTCGAGAGCGTCTTTTTGTTTCACGCCGTTAATGCCGTAGTCGAAGTAGTGACCGTTGTCAAACCCCTCGTGAGTGCAGACAACGTACGCATACGCCTTCTCTGCGTCATACGCAGCGTCCAAAGCCGGCCGCTCCTCGACGTGGATGTTCATGAATTCCACGTGGGTGACGAACTGTCCGGGTAGCGAGCGGAGCACGACACGCGTGGGCCGCAGGCCTTCCGACAGCTTGACGGGTCCAGCGGCGATGATGCTCGAGTCGTCTCTGATCTCGATGATGTTCGGCTTCATGTGTCTAGTCTACCTCGACTTGTCAGCGACTTGCACTGCGAACTGGTCCAACGCCAGCCTGAACTGGCACGGTGCAGGTTGCTCGAACAGGCGATTCGAGCCCTCGAGTGCCTCACGGAAAAGTCGGACGTACCACGAGGCAGGGTCCACTGTGGAAGAAGAGAACTTGACGAAGACCGTCCCGTCTCGCTTGACGCCGGAGATGTCGAACACCGACGTGTTGTGGGAGACGTGTTCCCTGATGAACCCCGCGAGCGTCCGAACGCGTGCCTTGCTGTCGTGGACCATGACATCCATCCTATCACGGTCCCCCGCAGGTTGCACACTACTCGTCGTCGTCTTCGTCCTCATCCTCTTCGTCTTCGTCCTCATCCTCTTCGTCATCTTCCTCTTCCTCCTCGTCTTCCTCTTCTTCATCGCGCCATGCCGAGTCGTCCCAGACGTAGTCCTCCAACACGCCACAGTGACCGATGTTGTCAGACGATCGAACTTCGGCGTCGATGCAGAGCATCACGATCTGAAGCTCTCGATCCTCGACGCGCTGTTGCTCGTCCTCGGCCGCCGCGGTGTCGACGCACAGGTTCAGGAATGCCTCGAGGCGATCTTCAGGGACGACATCGAAGTTGACGAGCTGATCCTGTAACGTCTTGATGAGGGCCGCGATCTCGTCCTTGATTGCCATGTTCTTAAACTACCACAGGGAACAGTGACATTGCACTGTTCCCTGTGGACCTCACCGGCCTCTCACTTCTTGAAGGGACCCTCGTGGAGGAACGCCGCCCGGACGTTGCGTGCCGTGAGTGGGAGCTTCGCCTTCTTCACGAGGGCGACGTCTTTCTTCGCCTGCTTGACCCAGGACTTGTACTCCTGCATCGTCCCTCGCTCCATCTCGTCGCTCTCGGACTGCTGGAGGAAGTTGTTGAAGCACGAGTAGAGCAGGTCCTCGGGCTTCGGCACGTACCACGAGAGTTGGTCCTCGAGAGTCATCCCCATGTTGACGACGGCGTGCTCGCCGGCGACCTGCTTGATGAGGTGCTCGACGTCCGTGTGGACGTAGTCGTAGGCTGCTTCGATCGCTGCGAGCTTCTCGGACTTGGTGGGTTGGGGCATGATCAGACTCTACCCCAAGTCACCGATGACTTTCACACCGGCAGGATCTTTGCTGCCTCACGAAGCTTTGCTGCCACGCGTTGAGAGCGGGTCCTGAAGTCTTCTGTGGTGCAAGCGTGGCTGTCACCACACGAATCGTTCTGGCCCGGGATGTCGTCGAGCGTCGACTTGAAGTCCTCTGCGTCTTCTGCGAGGTAGTCGCCGTCCATTTCGTCGAGTGCTTCGAGCATCGTCTCCTTGACGCCCTTCGGTAGCTTGAGCTTCTTGACACCCTCGGCAGCGATCTGCCGAAGCTCATCGGCTGACTGCAACGGCGAGCGGGCGACTGCCATGGCGACAACTCCGTCCTCGTCGATGCCCGTCTCCTCGGGTTGCAGGCCCGTCATGGCGAAGTAGAGCTCGCCCAGGCCACAGTGCATGGACCGCTTCTTGTCCGTGGGATCCGGACCGTTCTGAAGCGTGCCCTTGCAGAGTCGAAGGAAGCGCCTCGTCGTCGGGTTGTAGATGCTCCTCGCCAGGTCGTTGAGAAACTTGCGAGTGACAGGCGTCTGCTTTTCCTTGAGCTTCTTCGGCATCTTGCGTCTCCTGATTGTTAAACGAATCTACCCCACGAAGGGGTAGATTTACATCATGGCGTGACGCAGTGCTACATGATGACGCCGCGGATGCCGATGTTCCAGGTCGTGCAGAGGACCTTCCACAGCGCGACGTTCGTCGCTCGGAGGCTCTCGCTGTTGCTTCCACCAGAGCTACAGTGGTAGCTGATGTCCCACACTCGACCGATCTTGGACCATTGCATGCTGACACGCCCGAAGGCCACGTTGAGCTCGAGCCCGTCCGGGTGGACCACGAGCATGTCCATCCGCCCACCGCTGACAGCGTCGTCCACTGCCTTACCGGAGAGGTGGGCCATTACCTTTACCCCGACGGGGAATTTCTTGATGACCGCGAGGGCGTCCGAACGCGTGACCTGACCCGGCACCAGGTCCACGACGACGTCCTTGGCGTTGAAGGGCTCGGGCTTGGGGGCGGGCTTCGCCTTCTTCGGGTCGAGCGTCGACATCACGGTGTCGAACGTCTCCGAGCGCACCCAGTTCATACCGCGGTGCTTGATGCGGTGCTCGCCCACCGCCGAGTGTCCGAGCTCCTTCGCCTCGTAGAGGTACCGAGCGGCGCATGTCCGCGACTTGAACGTGAGCTCCGCCTGCCAGATCGTCTTGCGAGGACGGACGTCGAACTCGACGCCTGCGAGGTAAGGGACCGCTCGAATGAAGCGGGCCTTGAGCTTCTCGCAGGCGAGCCGGTATGCCTTGAGGTAGTCCTTGGTGCTCTTTGCCATGATCTCAATCTACCTCAGTTCAACCACGACTTGCACTCAGTCGTGATCAAACGTCTCGTCGTAGAGGGCGACGACGCCGAAGAATTCAGCCGTCTCGAAGGGCATCTTCGTGGCGAATCGCGACGGCTTGGTGCTCAGCCGGTGCCCGGTGCCCATGCCTGCCGGCGTGAACGAGTGTGACCTGCCCATCGCGAGCTTCTTCTTGAGCGCCTCGAGCTCGTCCTGGTGAACGCTGTACCCGAAGCCCGGGATCTTCACCATCTTCTTGGACGTCTCCTTGGACACCGCGATCTTCGCCAGCTGCTCCTGAATCACCCGAGAGACGTCGGCGGGCGGGTCGCTGTAGTTGCCGAGGTAGAACGAATCCTCGATGCCGCGGCGGTCGAACGTGGACCACCCGCCACGCTCCGTCTTGAACACGGTGTGCCCGCTGCAGTCGAGATCGTCGAACGTGTTTCTGCAGGGAATCTTCTTGCCTGCCTTGTAGCGCTGGCTGGGGATGTCCGAGACGTTGATCGCGATCTTGATGCCGGCGTCCACGTTCTCGAGAAGGATCCACGTGCTGTTGCTCGGCCACGGCCTGCTCTTGTCTTCGGGGTAGAGCTCCATGCCGGTGTGAGTGCCGCGGCCCGTCGTCTTGACGAAGCCAGCAGGCGCCTGAACGGACTCGACGAATGCAGCGACCGTCGCAGCGAGCGCTGCAATCTTTGCAGAATTCTCCCTGCAGCTGTCGCACTTGCCTTTGGCCTTTTCGCACTTGTAGCAGTTGGTCATGAATCTAGTCTACCCCAAGTCAGTGGCGACTTTCACAACTTCGATGCGCGCTCGTAGAAACACTTCTCGGCATCGATCTTCGCCATTTCTCGCATGATGCCGTTCGTCGAGTTGAAGACGAAGTAGTTGCCCTGGTCGAAACAGGAGTGGGTGAAGACGAGCTCGGTTCGAGGCCCGACGCCTGCATCGACCGTGCGCACCTCGATGTCAGCGTCGAGGTACTCCATGTGAACGATGAACTGTCCAGGTTCCTCACGGAGCACGATCCGCTTGGGGCGCAGGCCCTCGCAGACGACGATCTTGCTGCCGAAGAGGACGGTGGGCTCGTTGACGACGCGGCTGATGTTGGTCTTTGAGATGTTCATGAGTCCAGTGTACCCTAGATCGCGTTGGACTTACACTGGAATCGCTGGTGACAGAGCGAGCAGTGCGATGGGCTCCCGTTCTCGGCGGGATTCGACGGCGTCTCATGCCACAAGGCGAGGAGCTCTTCTAGCTTTCCCATCACCAGCGTGTAGCGGACACCTGGCGGCGTAACCTCGAGCATACCCCGTCTCGCCAGGATTCGCAAAGAGCCCGTACCTCGGGTCTGAGACGGGCACTCGCTCGAAGGTATTCAACGCCGGCTCGCTTCGAGAATTCGTCCCTTGAGGATCGCAACCGCGATCCAGCCCGGGACAGGGACAGGCTTCGGCTTCTTCTTTTTGCTCACGGCGAGACCTTTCTGAAGATCATCGGGACGGCAACGACCGGGTTCCAGAACGCCCGGTCAGCGATCCACTTGTCGTACTCGAAGTAGTGTCCGTTCTGGCAGCATCGTGTCTGCAGGCCACCCATCTCGGTGCGGAGCATCTTGCTCTTCGCACCACATGTGGGGCAGCAGATGAACGTCGGTTTGATTCCCTTCGCGGCGTTCTTGGCTCGCGTCTTCGCGGCCTTCTCGGCACCCTTCTTGCGGCGAGCGTTGGTTACCAACGTCCGCTCCTCCTGCAGGACCTTGAGCTGCTTGGGATTGACGACGCGGTAGTCGGGAACGTTGAGGCCGCACTTCTCGCATCGGTCGAGGAGCTCCTTCTTGCGAGCATCTGCGTCCGAACGCGTGTCGTAGCGCCCTTTGGAGGTCAGTTTGAGCTTCCCGTTCCAGGAGCGGGTGACGAGGACGAGGAGAAACTTGATGGTGGGGTCCATGATGTTCAGTGTACCTCAAATCACGGTTGACTTACACTCAACGTTGTGAGTATCTGACCGGCGCGATCAGGTCCAAGAATTCCATGTCGCCCTCTGTCTGCTCACCGGAGTACTTCCACATGTACTTGCGGAGGTGCGAGAACGTCGCGGTGAACGAGAAGACAGGCCAACTCCCGGAATTCGGCTTCGGGAGCCGAACGCACTTGACGACGACGTTCTTGCCCGCATCTTTCTTGACCCTCTTGTGCAGGTTCAAGGAGCTGATCGAACCGTCGAGCCAATCGTCGTCGGCAATGTCGAGTTCAATGGTGAAGCGAGCGTCTTTGTCGAGTGTCTTTGCCATGATGTTCAGTGTACCTCAAATCGCTGTCGAATTACACTGCTTTTCCCGGCTCTTGGCCGAGAGCATTGATCAGGCGCTTTGCTTCAGCCTTACCCAGCTCACCCAAGCCGTACACCAGCGTGTTTCCCTTCTTGTGGTCGACCTTGAGCAGACCTCGGGAGACGACGCCCTTCTTCTCCGGGAGTCCGAAGTTGCGCCCTCGAGCGTCATCCATGAAGTATGAATGGTTGCTACCCGGCACGTAGGGACGCCCTTGCAAGCGCTGGACTTGTCGAAGGATCTCTTCCTTGGGCATGGGTCCGTTGACCGCGACGACGTACGGGATGAGCTCCCACTTGGTGAATCGCTCGGCCGGCGCGATCTCAGAAGGAGCACCCGGCGTGACCTTGAACCTCTCCATGTCGATGTCTTGCGTTCCCTTGACGTACTTCTTGAATGCGTCCTTGTCGCCCGACAAGTAAAGCGCCAGGTACAAGTCCTTGACATCTTTCTTCTTGGGTACGCCGACGAAGCTAGCGTCGACAACTTTGACGGACGCCGAACGCCATTGCACCTCACCGAGGTACGTACCGGTCATGCCGTTGGTGTCATACCTGAAGCGATCGCCCGATTTGGAGTTCGCGAACGTGTCGAAGATGTTGTCTCCCGGCACGAGGTCGGGTTTGCTGCGGCCGTCGAACTTGAGCCAGGCGTAGTTGCGAATCCAGCCGAGCTCGGCTTTGATGATGCGGTACGAGTTTCGTCCATCGTCGAGCACGTCACCCTCAAAGAGGTTGGTGATGACGTCGGGGGTGTTCCTGTCGATGGTCGGTTGCATGATAGAATCCTATCATGATTGTCTACGATGTTACACAAACGCGCGAAGGCGCCCAGGTTTCCCAGGACGCCGTCGAGCGTGTTGTCGCGGAACGCGTGCTTCAGGCCGAAGCGGCAGCCGAAGACTCGGTCGCGGCGAGGGCCACATCGCTGGTGAAGAGGTAGACGGGCTTGTTGAGCCCTTCCACCGTGACGTAGCAGCGGATGCGCTGCACCTTGGCGAGGGTTCCCGACTTCCCGATGAAGCTGGGGTCGCCGCCGGTGATTCGGACGCTCTGACCGACCTCGAGATTCTGGTTCAAGGCGCGATTCGTTGCCTGAACTCGATTGTGGTGCTGGATGTGCGTGGCGAGTGCCGCCAGCTCAGCGCCGGGGAGGTTCGCAGTCGCCTCGTTGAAGATGAGCTCCGCGGCCGTGCTGAGGGCCGTCAGCTTCTCGGCCGCCTTCAGGACCTTCTTCATGTGTGCCGGAGAGCGGCTCGCATTGCGCTCGGCGAGCTTCGCTGCCCGAGCCGTGTCACGCTCCGCCTTCTTCGCAGCCCGCTCGGTCTCCCGAGCAGCCAGCTTGGCAGCCTTGTCTTCGTCGGACATCTTCGGCTTCGCAGCCTTGGGCTCCTTGGGGGTCGCCGCCGGAGCGGTGCCGTCTGCGGTGGCCGTGGTGCCCGCCGCAACCTTCGTCGCCTTGCGGTTCTTCGCAGCCGCGATTGCCTTGTCGATGTTCGAGACCGTCTGGTCCGTCAGCTTCGTGTCCTTGTTTTCGCTCATGGTGTCCGAATTCCTTTGGTTTGCAGGTTCCAAGCGAAGTTGCTCGGTGGCTGCCATCAAGGTCTATACTACCAAGCAGCCAGGAATTCTTACATTACGACTACAACAATACGATTCGTTGTGAAACTATGAGGTTTCTCGTGTACGAGCGTCCGAACGCGTGCCAGACGCCCTCGCGAGCGTGCTCTACCTTAAAGAACGTTCGTGGCAACCGTGCAGAAAAGTCGCAGAATGGTGAAAGAACACCGCTCACCGTGTTAGACTAGGATCATCAACCAGGCCGGACCAACCGGCCCCAAACAGGAAGACAAACACCATGGCCATGCGCTCCAGCACCTCTCCCCGCCGCGTCTACTCCCACAAGGGCACGCTCCTCGTCATGCATGCCGGCCTCTACTTCAGCCCGGGCAAAGAGGCCACCGAGATCAACGTCGAGAAGGAGGTCAAGCTCGAGGTGCTCGAGTCCTCGGGCGGCCGCAAGCGCATCGAGGTCACCCAGCGCGTCGGCAAGAACACCATCAAGGAGACCTGGCGCCAGGCGAACGTGAAGTTCGAGAACCGCGCCGAGGCCTGAGCAACCCTCAGGGGCGCAGCTGGCAGGCTTCGCCTGCCGGTTGAAGGTTGGAACCCTCACGGGTCTCCGGCCTTTTCGCCGTTAATGCGCAACACACGACGCTTCCGAGCACACAACGACACGAGGCCCGGAGGAAACTAGTCCTCCGAGCCTTAGGTAATCCTGTCATGTCCGTGCTGGACCCTCGTGGGTCAAACGGTGGGCCGCTTTTTCACTCCTCGAAGAACGCAGCCCAGACCTTATTCACCTGCTTGTCTTCGCCGCACGGTCCGGCGTCCCATGCCTTGTCTTCGTCCACGCCCATGGCGATCGCCATCTCCTCACACGAGTGTTCCCACGATTGACCCCAAGCCGCGCGGCCTTTGGTACCGACGACGATCTGAGCGTACTCTTCGTCTTCGTCTCGCAGACGCTCGTCATAGATCTCACGAGCGTTCGCAAATTCCTTGAGGATGTAATCGACCACCTTCTCGTCGAGCTTGAGCTTCTTCGCCTTCTCTCGGATCTCCTCATCCGTCATGAAGCGCCGCACGTTTCGAGTCACGCTGAATGTGGTTTTCGCCATGTTCTTAAATTACCACAAGCCCTGACGATCTTTCACAGATCACCAGGGCTTGTAGGCGGTTCGTTTCAGCGGCCGAGCATGCCGTTGATGCGATCGACGATCGGGTTCGCGCCGAGGTCCTCGAGCTCCTTGGCGATGCGCTTCTCGATCTGATCCTGCGAGAGGCCGAGCCGAAGCCCATGGCGCTCACACAGGGACGACAGGAGCCCACTGAACTCCTTGGACGCGGTCTCGAGCGGCGTGAAGACGCGGTACACGGGGACGACCGTGGGCACCTGAACGCCCGGGTTCTCCTCGATGTAGGCCGCGAGTCGGCGGTAGGCGTTCGCCTGCGAGATGGGCTCGGGCTCCGCGCCGTAGCGGGAGACGTTGCGACCGAACTCGTAGCAAACGAAGTTGCCGCTGGGGGTCTGAACTCGGTATCCGATGATTTCCTGGCTGGTCTGCATGAATCTAGTCTACCTCTTTTCCTTCTTGGTTTGCACTGTTTCGATGTCGATGATGAGATCGTCGCGGGTTGACAACGCCTTGACGCGCTGCTCCTGGAGCTTGGGATGGGGCGCCGTGTTCATGACGTCGTAGTCGTTGTTTGCGACGGCAAAGCCGGCCACGCGGAGAGCGTTAGCGATGAGCAGCGAGATCGTCGTCTTGCCTTCGGCACAGTGACCTTCGATGGTGATCTTCATGTCTTTACTCTAACTCGGTTTCCTTGCGACTTGCACGGCTTGCACCCGAATTCGTGCCGCTGCGAGGGCGAGGCCTGCCTTGTCGAGCTGCCTCACCGCCTCGGGTGTATGCTTGTCAACGAGCCTCTCGCGAAGGGTCTCGACCCAGTCCTGTATCGCCGCGAGCTGGGCCTCGATGTCGGTGAGGTCGTCCATGTCTAGATCGTACCACCCGACGAATTCATCTTGCACTTGTGTATTGTCACTGCGCATCGTGATACACTGGTCTCTACCACTCGCGATCGCTTCTTGTGGGGCTCTGGGCCGCGTTAGGTTCTGACGGAGAGCCACCAAGCTCGGGCTTTTTTCGAGCCTAACTGAAAGCAGAAAGATCGCGCAATCTGTGTAGGTCGCGTGCAGCTGTGGTAGACTAGGATCATGAACCCGAACAACCCTGTTTTGAGGATTCACCAGAACGTGTGGTACGCAGTGACGCCTGAGTTGCGCGCCGCGGCGCTAGCACACTACTTCGTGATCCTCAGTCTCTGGTAACGCATTTGACGTATGCCGCGGCACGATCGAGCCAACCCTCTCGTGCTTCAAGCGGACCTAAGATGCGGTTGCAAAACAAGCACAAAAGCCCACGCACTCGTCCGGTCACGTGATCGTGGTCAACAGCAAGACGCTCACTTCCAACAGTTTCATCGAGCGCTTCATGACACAGCGCGCATGCGCCCTTCTGTTGCTTCCAAAGTTCGTCGAATTGCAGACGGATCATACCGTACTCACGAAAGCGATGCGTGTCCATGGGACCGGGACAACACGTCGTACAGACTTTTCGTCGACGACGTCCCACGCCCGTAATGTGATTGCTACAACCTTGGCACGTATGACCGCCGATGCTTTTCACGTATCTCGTGACGGCACAAGATCTAAGGCCCAACGCGTGCGAAATGACAGTGTTTGATGTGACGCCAGAGTCTAGCAACATTCTCACCTGATGTTGTTGCTCGAGTGTAAGGTCTATTCGCCGCATGATACCATCTAATGGTACACCACACGTAATCAGGAGGCAGAACACGTGACAGGAATGAAATTAAATGTGGCTCGTGGGTTCCGACTTGGCACGATGCGTAACACCATCGAGATCCCTCCGGCACTGCGCATCAAGCGCACGTCCGGCATCGACTGGCTCGACGACGCCATCGGAGGCGAGGGCGGGTTCACCCCCACTACGACGATGATGCTCACGGGTGGGCCGGGCGCCGGCAAGAGCACGCTGATGCGCATCATGGCCGACACCCTCACGAAGGCGGGTCACATCGCCGTGTACAACTCGGGTGAGGAGTCGCTCTACCAGTGCCAGATGGCCTGCGAGCGTCTGGACCTCAAGCTCGACTTCATGATGGGCGAGGAGACGATGCTCCCCAAGCTCCTGACGTTCTGCGACAACGTCCGCAACGAGCCCAAGCACGCGAAGAAGCAGGTCTTCCTCCTGGACGACTCGCTCCAGACGCTGGACGACGGCAAGTACGTGGACAAGGACGGCAAGTCGCGTGGGACCACGGGCAAGACGCCCACCTACTGCGCCGAGATGATCGTGGACTGGTCGCAGTCCAAGGACAAGCACGGGAACTTCGGCATCGCGGCGTTCGTCAGCCAGTGCACCAAGTCTGGCGAGTTCGCGGGCCAGAACACCATCCGGCACGCAATCGACACGCATGCCCACCTGTACGTGGACGAGAAGGAGAAGTCGGACACCTTCGGCTGCCTCATCTTCGAGGTCTCCAAGAACCGGTGGGGTTGCAACAACAAGAGCTACATCCTGCAGCGCTCGAAGAAGGGCTACCTCGAGGAGGCAGGAAGCTTCAAGAAGGCAGGAGCAACCTGAACTAGCACGCGTTCCGGTCACCCACAGGCCCGCAGCGAAAGCCCGGGCCTTGGGCCCGTGGAGGGACAGAATGTACATCGCGACAAAGCACTACACCGACGGACCCGTCAAACAGACCCTGGTCGTGGAGATGACGATGCAGGAGGCCGGCTACCTGACGGCCAGCATCCGCCACATCACCAGCGGCAACCCGAGCCACAACGAGGCCACGCCCGTGCTCGAGTTCCTGATGGACATGCTCAAAGCACAGGAGAACGCATGAAGAAGATCGCAAAGATCACCTTGGAAGTCGAGGTCACCGACGACTGGAAGAACCTCGTCGCCGTGCAGGACGGCCTCGAGGAGAGGACCGAGCTCACCGACGGCGTGGCCTGTGCCCTGGCACGCAGGATGCTGGCCGACGAGATCGGTGGCCTGTTGCTCGCGAAGCTCGGCGCCGTCAAGGTCAAGACGTTCAGGATCGACTATGAAGGTAAGGAAAAGAAGCGATGAGCTGGGACACCGACGACAACTGGGACGAGGAGAGCGCCAGCTGGTGCGTGTTCCTCGGCGACAAGGCACTCGCTTCCTTCTCTGACAAGGCCGAAGCACAGGAACGCCTCGATCGGCTTCTGAGCTGATCTTCACCCCAACACCCACGCGCAGAGACGACCGATGAAGCAACACGTTCAGAACCCATGGACCAGGTCACCCTCCCTCATGGTCCACTTGACGGTGGAGGAGGTCCAACAGCTAGAGGGAGCCCTGGCCCAGATCAAGGAGCTCTACATCCAGTACTGCGATTCCACGAGGCACACGCTCACTTCGAACCAGGAACACGTGCTCAACGAACTGAGGCTGCTGCTCGAGCAGGCCGGCAAGACGGAGCGGCCGCACGGAATCAAGGGCTGTACGCCTTAAAGCCCGCGCACGATACGGTAGCAAGCACGCGGCGCTTGCGGCCGGGCCAGCACGGGTGCCCGCTCGCGGGTGCTCCCCTGCGGGTCGCGTTTTACGGGCGGGCATGCGACACGGGTGACAGATCATAGCCGAACGTGTGGGCTCATGTGAAGACACGTGTGCTCGTTCTGAGTACTTGAAACGCTGAACCGCCGCTCAAAGCAGTCCCAAGCTGACCCAACTCATCATCTGCACAGATCGTGAGGAGGATGCACGCGTGTTCTGCACGAGATCTGCGGACTCGGGCTGAGCACTGAGTAATTTAGCACGTGCAGGCCGCCACTTCGCGGTCTCGTGCAGATCATGGGCCGCTCACGTGGTCAACAAGTTGCGTGAAAACGGTGCAGATCGTCTATGAACGGCAGGACGGACGCTACGTTAAGCCCCTCCGTCCAGTGGCACGTGTGCCCTTGAGTGCCGTTTCGGTGGTACGCAGGACCATTTTGTGGCAGACTGTGGTATGATCAATATGGAACGCTGTCGGGCGATCGTGAGGCAAACAGCCCTGTAGCGTCGGACAGCGGCCCTACGAGCAGGCGAGTGCACGCAGACTCGCGAGCGAGCAGCGAGCATGCATCTGCATTACGCCTGGGGATGCGGTAGAAGAACACGTGTGGGTCGTGGCTAGCGTAGTTCTAGTCGCTTTCTCTCTATGTTCGAGTGTTTTCGCCACCCGTCCGCGTCGGCCCATTCTTGATATCATCTATGAGTTCAACGATTGGGCGTCGAAAGTGATTGGGAAGGCGGCAGAACTTGCCCCCGAGGTTGAGGCGGCGCATGGTCCCGAGGCGCGTCCACCACGCCATCTGCGTCTCCCTGTTCACCTCGTCTGTCAGTCCTTGGACGATCACCAGGTCGTCTGGGCGCTTTGGATCGTCGATGATGCCCCATGAGACAACGATGCTGAAG
>Ga0163202_1000022_pt1 | contig 23340 bp, 16 predicted proteins | sample PL_2010_300m_FD_113540 | JGI IMG/M metagenome (GOLD analysis project Ga0163202, IMG submission 113540) | Freshwater microbial communities from Powell Lake, British Columbia, Canada to study Microbial Dark Matter (Phase II) - PL_2010_300m | ecosystem: Environmental > Aquatic > Freshwater > Lake ... | reverse complement strand
TCGTGTCCCAAGCTCGGCCGGCGATTGGCGTTGGGCGTTCGACGTTCGTCGTTTGATGTCTGGCACGGGAAACTAAGCCTAGCCGACCGACTCCGCACGGTCAACAGCAGGGATGCCTCGGAGAAGAAAGCGGGCTAGGCGGTGCGAACTAGTTCTTCGGTCTTCTGCACGAAGGTGCGTGCACCCTCGAATTCCTCGCGGACTTCGGTCGCGTCGGGACTTGAGAAATCCTTGTAGTCCGCATCGGTTCGTATCTCGAATGCCCGGCCGAGATGCTCCGCGAGTTCCGGCGGGAAGACGCCGGTCTTGACGAAGTGAGAGTGAAACAGCGCGATGACGCCTGAATGACGGGAGGCGCTCAGATTGCGCGTCGCGAGAAGAGCGATGGTTGCCTAGAACATGGCGTAATAGAGACGGTTCGATGCGGCATTGAGCCGACCGGCGTCCAGGTTGAAGCGGGCGTCGTCCAGGGCCTCACGTGCCCTCTGAAGGCGGTAGTCGATCAACTCCTGTCTGGGTGAGCTCACACCAGGACGCCTTCTCTCGTGACGTTCTGGTAGAACGGCGTGACCTTCGTCAAGTCAGATTCATACTCGGCCCTGGAATAGAGCACAGGAACGAGCAGAACGTCGTACTCGATGTTGATGCCAAAGCACAAGTGGGAGACCGCCCTTTTTGTCTCCCGGTCGCAGTCCTCCAGCACAATCAGCACGTCGATGTCGGATTCCCCGCTCCAATCCCCGCGTGCCTTGGAGCCGAACAGCCGCAATTCGACCAGACGGAAGTCGCGGACAAGAGCGTCCTTTAGCTTCCGGAGTGCCGCGGTCTCGTTCGAAGCGAGGTTTCTCACAAAGACAAGCTACTCATTGGCAACCGAAAGGTCAAGCACTGCTGGCATGCGTCTGAGGCTTGCCAGCTTGCACAAGTCGACTCCGCGCGGATCGGGTCATGAAGACCCGATCCCAATCCGCAGGGTCAAGCGGCAGGAGCCGCCGCAGGTACGGCGGCTCCGCTAGGTTCCCGGGTCGCTAGTGAGAGACCACCAGCCGCGTCGATAATCTTGCCGTTCCTGCCTCCAGCCGCAGGAAGTAGATGCCGTTTGCCAGTCGGCGTGTGTCCACGGACAGAGTGTGCGCGCCGGCGGTAGCAATGCCCGAATGCAGGACCGCACGTCTGCGCCCGGTTGCATCGAACGCGGTTACCTGCACCGGTCCGGCCCGGTCCAGTGCGAAGGACAGCGACGCGGTCCTGGAAGCGGGATTCGGCCGGACGCGGAAAGCGGCCGGCAACCCCGCCTTGCGCTGCGAGCCGATGCCGACGACGGCCGGGAAAGCCGCCGCCCGGATGCGACCGGTTATGTAGGGAGCGCGCTCGTATCCCGTGAACACGGCGCCAACTCGGTTGCCCGCGTTGACTGCCATTGCGGCGTACCGGTTCCCGGCCGCGGCGCTGTCCGCGGTGACTAGCGTGAATGGAGTCGAATCAAGCACCCTACCGCTTGGTGTGATGCGCATCGCGCCAAGGCTGTTTGTCGCCTGGCCGCTGCTGTCTCTGAGCTGACAGAGGAGCATGAAGTCGGTGCCATCAAAGACGACATGAGCGAAGTCTGAGTAGGAGTGCGGCACCGAGTCGACCGGTGAGCCGTTCGGCGAGACCAGCCAGCATCTGGAACTGCGGGAATCGACTGCAAGGTAGACCCCGCTACCGAACGCCAGCTCCGGCTTCGCCCTGTAGGAGAACGACCCCGCGGGACCCAGAGTGATGTCGGCCGTATCCAGCACGGCTCCATTATGGCCGACCCGGACGCAGCGGTGCATGCCGTCATCGTCACGCCGCGCCACGAGGAAGTTGGTGCCATCAAAGGCGACCTGCGGGAAGCTTGGTTCGTGAATGTCGTCGACCGTGAGCCGTAGCGGCGTCGTGTCCAACAGGACTCCGGCCGGGGTGACCCGGCATCCTTGAAGCCCAGCATCGCCGCCCCACGCTACCAGGAAGAACGAGTCACCGAACGCCACGTCAGGGAAGTAGCGGGCCCGGTCGGGACCGGGCATCCGGAGCGGGACGCTGTCCAGTGCGACGCCGGCGGGCGTGATCCTCTTCGCCCACATCGCGCGGTCGTCGTACCATGCCGCAAGATAGCATCCGCCACCAAAGGCGACGGCTGGCTGGAATCGGTTCGAGCTGCCCAGCCGGACTGGGCTGGAGTCCTGCAGCGTGCCGTCAGCGGTGAATCTGGCGGCGCGTATCGAGTAAGCGCGAGCGATGGAATCGCGGCCAGTCTCGGTCCAGACTGCGAGGAAGTTCTCGCCGTCTGATGCCACATCAGCACCCGTTTGGCTGGCTGTTCCATAGGACAGAACGACCGGAGCCGAATCGAGGAGCTCGCCGTTCCGGTTCATCCGCCGGCAGAGCGCCTGGGCGTTGTCGTCCGCGTCCTCATCAACCACTAGCGGCTGCATCCAGGCGATGAAGTAGTCGCCGCCGCACAAGACAACGGCCGGGTTCTCGGCGGCGAGGTTGTATCCGTCATCAGCGCGGGCAGAGATCTGGACCGGCACGTCATCAAGGCGGTTCAGGTTCGCATCCACGCGGACTGCCACCAGCGCGAGGCTGTCCCGGTGCCATGCCGTGTCCTGTCGGAAGAGGACCAGGGTCGTATCGCCATTCGACGCGACCGCCGTCCCGGACATCGAGAAGCTGCCAACCAGGACTCCACCGGTGTCCAGGATTGTCCCGCCGTCAGTGACCCGGGCCATCCTGACCTGGTACCCGCTATCGTTCCACGAGACGATGAAGTTGCTCCGGTCGTGGGTGACAGCAGGGCAATCGGTGCCAACACCCTGCCTTATTGGGAACCCGGTCGAGTCAGCTATTGACCCGTCCGGCAGGATGAAGTTCCCTTTGATGCCGATGGTGTCCCAGTCGCCCCATGCCGCCAGGTACCTGTCTCCATGGAAGCACAGCGCTATGTCGATCTGCCTGCCCGCTGCCAGCGGCGCCACCATGCGGGGCGGGCTGTCGAGGACGACGCCCTGCGGCGAGACACGAGCGAAGTAGGCTGTCAACCCGAGCGTATCAGGCGCAGCAATCCAGGACGTAAGGAAGTTGGTTCCGTCGAAGGCAACAGACGCTTGACGCTGGCTGGTTTTGACTGAGCTCTGGAGAACTGCGCGAGTCGTGACCTGCCCATCCGGTCGGACGAGGGCACATCTTGTCACCGTCCAGTTCGCCCATACAACCAGGAAGCCCTGCCCGCCCCAAGCTACGCCAGGCCTGAGGAAGACCGGGTCGTTGAGGTCAGGGCCGTCGATGTCGAGCGGTAGTGAATCCAGGAGCGTGCCGTCGCGGCTAACCCGCGCGCCCCGCACGCGGGTATCTGTTCTCCACACTACCAGGCCAACGTCGGGGCCGAACGCGACGTTGGTGCCGCGTATATAGTCCAGTCCCGGTACTATGGTGACAGCGCTGTCGAGCATGAATGACGGGAATGGCTGGCTCAGGGCGACTGAGCCGGGGATGAGCAGGCAGAGGATGCAGACCAACGTCGCAGGCAGTATTGCCTGCGCAGACCTGACCGAACTGCGGTTCTTCATTTCTACCTCCTGCGCCGGACTTGGCCGGTGCCTAACGACAGTCCAGTATAGGCCTTTTCAGGAGTCTGTCAAACGCCTGGACACCGACGCAGCACCGTATGCCCGGCGGCGGCCGTCCGTGGGGTGTTGTTCCTGCGGAAGCCGCAAGCCGCAAGCCGGCCGCAAGGTCGTGGTGACGAAGTAGGGCACCAAGAAGACAGAATACAGTAGACAGCAGACAGGCAGGGGCGGGCGAAGGCCCGCCCCTGGTTCTGAGGCGAAGTGCGACTATCCGGCAGCATGCGGCTAGGGCGCTGGCGCGGGGACGCTGAAGACCTCGTAGCGGATTGCCGCAAGGACTTGCAGAAGGGGACACGTCCACGGAGCGACGCGAGGAACGCGTCGCGGATGTGTCCCCGCCGCGAGCCTGCCACTTCTCCAGTAGCACCTGGGCTTCCCGCGCAAGGGTTGCGCCGGAGATTGACCGGCCGTGTGAGAGACGGAAGAGCTGCCGGGCAAAGTCGAGGTAGAAGACGATGTACATCGTGTCGATGCCTGAGGCACTCAGCACCTGCTTGGTATCGAGCTCCATCGAGTTGAGCGCCAGCATCGATGCCTCGTAGCGTGCGGTCATGTCATCAAAGATGCGGGCAGTGGTCTGCGCCGCGATGTCGGGCGAGAACTTCGCCTTCCAGCGCGAGATTCGGCGTGTTACGTCGGACATGATGTGACTCCTTTCCGGCCGTCTGGCCGGGGTTGCGGGCCATTCGATCTACTAGATTAGAGAACTGAAGGCCTTCAAACGTAACCTCTCACGTGTTTATCTGCCGCCGGACGCGAGAAACGCGGAGGAATCTTGCTGACCCTGACCGGGCGCGACTTGATGGCCCGGAGTTCTGCCTGAGACTCGAGCCGGCAATAGGGGAGTCACTCCCGGGTTGACTCCGGGGTTCAAGGCCGAGTATGACGGCGCCGTGAATGTGGCCCTGAATCAAGGAGTTAGCTTGGGTCTGAGCTGCGTGGTGACTGTAGCAGTCAATACAACAGTCAATGGCACAGTGACCTAGACCTTCAGCGCCGCAGCGAGTCCAGGGTCGAGTTCGGCAACCAGTCGCGCCGTGACTCGCACGCTGATTGGCGCTTCGGATACCGAGTTGAGTCCGGCAGCCAGTTGCGGGCCGAATTGGCGGCTGAGTGTCCAAGTCAGGGCTCAAATGAACGCCGCAATCCCGGGTCGAGTTCCGCGACCCGCGCTGCGGGCCAAAGCCATCAAGGCTCGTGTCTTCTGCGGGTGCTCTAGTCCTCCTGCTTGCCTTCTACAGGTGGTGGTCTGCTGGCCTCCGAACACAATTCTGCCGGGGAGTGGGCGGCCCACAGACTGCCTGGGGGGTAGCATCTGCCGACACGGCGCGAGATACGGCAGAACTCACAACTGCGGGTACTTCGAGACGAACAACGAGTCGAATGACGGCGCGAAGAACGACAGGAACGACGGCAGGAACAGCAAGAGGTTCAGGTTGAGGTAAGGGTCGAGATACAGGCAGAGGTTAGGGTCAAGACTAAGGTTGAGATTCAGGAGAAGACACACGTGCCGACGCGTCTCGCAATACAGGTCGGGATACGCCCGGAGGAACGAGGAGACACACTTCGAGGGACACGAGAACCGCTTCGACGCAGCTTCGCGCTACGAGTTCGCGATGGCTAGTGAGCCGCATTCGCGCCGCAGGTCATGGCGGTCATGTATCCGCCAGCGTGCCTTCCGAGATCTGCTGCCGAGTTCGGCCAAGGCGTGCTTGACTGGCCGGGTGCTCCTGATAGACTGCCGTGAGACCCAGCAGATGAAGATAAGCCTCAGGAACAACGGCGCCGTGCTGGTAGTCATGGAGTTGCTGTTCCTGTTGTTCGTCATCACCGTGCTCAGGAACACGTTCGTGCCGGATTCGGTGGCGCTGACCACGGTCGTGGCTGTCTGGATTATCCTCGTGGCCGCGAGCTACGTGGCCGGCGAGTTCGAATCGACCGCCCGCGCCAACTTCGGCCTGACCCTCAGGACCCAGGCCGCGTTCGGCCTGGCCTATGCGGGCTACAGCATCCTGCACGGGCTGTGGCCGTGGGCCGAGACGGTGACGGTCAAGTTCTGGTTGGCGCTATGGCTGTACCTTACGGCGCTCGCCCCGGTTATCGGCCTGTGCCTGCGCTATCTGACCCGCCAGCCGGTGCTGTTCGTGACCGACTTGCACTTCACCAAGACCAACTTGCTTCGCTGGTGGGGCTTCGAGTGCATGGAAGTCATCACGCTCGAGGACCTGCCGGGCTGGCTGAAGGCGAACTCCGACGACCGGGGACAAGTTGCCAAGTACGATACCATCATCGTTGACAGCTCGAACCCAAAGACCGACTACGTGGTGGCCGGGCTGTCGGGCGACTATTTCGTAGACTTCGTCGGCGTTCCCTCTTTCAAGATGTCCACATACCTGTTCGGGCCCCACCCGCGGCCGATTGCCTCGTACTCGCTGAGCGGCGTAGGCCGGAGGCTGAAGCGCGTCGTCGATTTGGTCTTGTCCGGTCTGGCCATCATCATCTTGAGCCCGGTCTTCATCGTCACGAGCATCGTCGTCAAGCTCGACAGTCCGGGCCCGGTTTTCTACCGGCACCGCCGGCTGGGACGGAACATGCGGGAGCTCCGAATCCTCAAGTTCCGCACCATGCACCGCGACGCGGACAAGCGGCTGAAGGAGTTGCTCGATTCCAGCCCGGCGCTGAAGCAGGAGTTCGAGGAGAAGTTCAAGCTGACCAACGACCCGCGCGTTACCCGGATCGGAGGGTTCCTGCGCAGGTTCAGCATCGACGAGCTGCCGCAGTTCTTCAACATCGTGGCGGGCCAGATGAGCTTTGTCGGGCCGCGGCCGATTGTCGACGATGAGGTGAAATACTACAAGGAGCATTCGCTCGTGATGTTCCGGGTCCCGCCCGGCGCGACCGGCCGCTGGCAGATCTCAGGGAGAAGCGACACAAGCTACGATTCGCGGGTAGAGATGGATACAAGCTACGTGCAGGGGTGGACGTTCTGGGAGGACCTGAAGATAATCCTGAAGACCCCACAGGCGGTTCTGTCGCGGAAGGGATCCTACTAGAGGAAATGTCAAAGTGCTAATGACGAATGACAAATGGGCGGACTCGGACTGGAGGCGCGATGATTCTTGAGAAGGGCGATGTTGCGGCGCTGAGGCTCGCCGAGCAGCGCGGGTGGTTTCCGACCGACGCAGAGGTGACCGCGGCCGGATTGAAGCCGGCCGACTACGCGGAGCGGCTGCGGCGGCTCTGCTCGCTCGGCATCATCCGTGGGTTCAAGACGACGTTCGTGGTGCCTCCACTCCTGGGCGGCGACTGGGTCTGGGCTGCGGTGCTGGCCAACGCGAAGAGCGACCTGGGTCTGGCCAACGCGCTGGCAGCCAAGCTGCCGTTCGTGAGCGAAATCGTGCTGAACGCAAGCCTGCCGGAGAAGGTCGGGCCGAACCTGGCCGTGCTCTTCTATTCCCGCGACTTCGACAAGGAGGCCGAGTTCATTCGCAACGCACCGGGCATCGAGTACCACGAGGTGTACCGGGTTGCCGAGTACTCGTTCCCGGTCGCCGTGCCCCTCTCAAAGGACGAGAAAGAGTTGGTGCGTTACCTCGTCGAGCACCCTGATTCGGTGATAGCCGAGGTCGGCTCAGCGATGGAGCGGAGCCCGACGTGGGTACGCGCCAAGCTCGACCGGCTGCTATGGAGCGACACGAATCGTACCGGCGTGCTGCGGGTTCTGCCGGAGTTGAACTGGGCCCCGGTCGAGAATGTCGGCCATTTCCATTTCCTGCTCGAGACCGGCCACCGTCCGGACCGGCTTGGACGACTGATGAGCGAGGCAGGGATGAGCGTCGTGTTCGGAGGCAAGACCTACCGGGACCGGTTCGTGCAAGTCGAAACCGACGTCTGGGGAATCGGGAAGCTGCTTGATACCGTGGCCTACCTCGACCAGATTGCGGGCGTGCGGGTGGCCGCGGTACTCTGGAACCGCGAGGTGCTAATCCACGCTAAGTGGGTACCGGGTTTGGTGTAGCGGGCAGGACTCCAGGATTCAAGGATTCAAGGGGTCCAGCGCCAGACACTCGAATCCTCGATTCCTTGACCCCTAGATTCCTGGTCCTGTGCGCTAGCGCGCGATGACGAGCTTGCCGGTTACCGGCTGCAGGCCGCCGGACGTGAGCCGGTAGAGGTAGACGCCGGGTGGCAGAACGGGCACCGGGGACAGTCCCCCTGCGGGGACAATCCCCGCGAACACCTGTCGGCCATCAATCGCGAAAACCACCAAGTGCCAACCAGGCTTCAATGCCAGCCCGAAAAGGGTCTTGGGGACAGTCCCCGTTCGGGGAGAGTTTTCCTTCGACTCGGCGACACCTGGCACCATGCCCGTGATGCCACCCCTTACCGCGACGGCAAACGGCTGGAGCGCAGTATAGACGTTGCGGCCGATGACGCGCACGGTCCAGCGACCGGCCAAGGGATGCGGAACAAGGCATACTTCTTCGACGTTGCGCTCATCCCAGTTTGGGGAGTTCACCCAGGACCAGCCGTTGTAGAACTGGTTGCCGTGATAGCGGTTTCCGTCCGGGCTGGCCAGTTCCAGGTCGAGGTCGTTGACGATGGCAATCGCAGCCCCGGGCGCGGCCGCGGTGTCGGTCCAGGCCAACACGACGTGGAGCGGAGCGCGGCCGGAGAGCTCGAACTCGAACGTCAGGTCCTCGCCGGTCGCGACGCCGACCGGCTCGTCGAGAAAGGCAAGCCCGTTGCTGTCGTTGCTGAAGTGCATGATGGTCGAGACGTCGAGTCGGCCCCAGCCGGCTTCTTTGTTGGGCGGGTACTCAGTACCGACGTTGGAGTCGGTGGCCGCGATGGCAAGCGCGCGCATCAGCGCCGAACTGAGTTGGGTGATGCGATGGGTAGAGTCCGGCATCCCAGTCGGATACCATCCTTCGGCGAAGTACTGGCGCAGCAGCATCAAGGCTCCACTGGCGGCGGGAGCGGAGAGGCTGGTACCGCTGGCCGCGAGGTAGGAGTGGGGTTCGCGTCCGTCGACCGTGGCGATGTCCACCCCGGGCGCGAGCAGGTTCGGCTTGATGCGCCCGTCCCGGCACGGGCCGCGCGATGATGCAAACCAGACCGTGTTGCTCTGCGTGCCGTTGCCGCAGGCGCCTACCGTCAGGGCGTTCTTGGCCACGGCCGGGTGGCCGATGTTGTAAGCGGGTCCCCGGCGGTTGGCCGCGGCCCAGATGACTAGGAATTGCTTGTCTTTCCAGCAGACCTCGTCAAGGGAGGATTCCTGGAGCCGGTAGTAGCTGAGACTCTCTACGGTGCCGAACGAGCCGGACACCTGCCGGACCGGCGGAGTCACGCCGTTGCTAAGCCGGACGGAGTCGAGGAGGGCCGTGAAGTCGACGTCGAATACGTCGAGTCCGTACGCGTCCCCTTCGTCCACGAAGTAGATACGGCAGTCCGGTGCGACCCCATCAAGCTTGGAGGCGTTGCCGGTGATGGAATCGTTCCCACACAGGGTACCGGCGACCGCGGAGCCGTGGAAGTTGCCGGCGTCGCCGAAAACTGCCCCCTCATAGAGCTTGTAGGCCACGAGCTTGCGGTGCTGAGGATAGAGCCCGGGTCCGGTGACGGGGACGGCCGGGTCGATGAACATGTCGTGCTCGGTCCTGATTCCGCTGTCAAACAGGCCGACAACCATGTTCTGCCCGCGGATGCCGTGGGCCCAGATTCGATGGCCGTAGAGTTCGTCGGGTCGCTCCGGACGCCACCCAATCTGCATCACCCACTGCACGTCGCTGTTGAACCTCCGGGCCGGAGCGCATTCCTGGATCCAGGCAACCGCTTCCAGTTTGGCCAGCTCGGAAACGCGCGAGGCGTCCAGCCGGAACCGGACGGAGCGGTTGATGACACGAGCTACTTCCCCGCCGCCGGCGGTAACCGCGAGTGCAACTCGGTTAGGGTCTTCGTCGGGCCAGACGGAGAGGACAAGGTCGAGAGTCGAGAGTTGAGAATCGAGAGTCGAGAGTTCGGGCGCGAGCTTGGCCAAGGCCGGGTACGGGCCGAGCCAGTCAACGAACTCGAGATTCCTCAAGTCGGTCGCCCAGGCGTCGCGCCACGGACGACAGACAAGCGTCTGGTATGCGATGTAGCCGACCGAGTTCGCGCCGAGCCGTCGGAGTTCAGCCAGCCACTCCGACCGCACCGGGCCGGTCAGGTGAACGAGCCAGCAGGTTCCGGTTTCCAGCCGGGAGCCCGGCGCAGGCAATGGAGTGATGCGGGTGTCGATGCTCATGCCGTTGGCGAAGCTGATTACTGGTGCTTCAGCGTACGGCTCCGGCGTGCACGCCCCAGTGGTTCCGACCCGTGCCAGCGCACCGGTCAGCAGCAAGAGCAACGCGAACCCGCTCATCGGCATCGCCCGCAGTCGTCACCCCGACGGAGCGCAGCGACTGAAGGGTCACTCAGACGAGATTCCTCACTGCGTGTGGCTTCGCCACCGTGGGAACGAGCGGAATGACAGGCCATCTTGTTCTTTGTCATTCCGAGCGAGCGGAGCGACGAGGAATCTCGGCCGCCTCCGGCTGACGCGAGATTCCTCCAATCGGCGCCGGGCGCCTCCCTCGGAATGACCTGCTGCAACATGACCTGACGCCCCGCAGCCCAGGGACGGCCGCGAGGCGTCAGACTCGTGAGGTCAGACGTGTCGTTACAGCTTGAGCACGTCCACGATGGCGGCAGTCACTTCCTTCATATCCGCCATTGTGAGGTCGCCCATGTGCGCGATGCGGAAGGTCTTTTCCTTCAGGTCACCGTAGCCGTTGGAAATCTGCATCCCGCGTTTGCCAAGCTCGCCGTTCAGGTCCTTGACCACGATGTTGCGCGTGTTGGCAACCGTGGTCAGCGTGACCGATTCGTAGCCAGGTTCCGGGAAGACCCTGAAGTACTTCGCGGCCCAGTCGCGGATGAACTTCGCCATTTCGAGGTGGCGCTGGTAGCGGTTCTGCATCCCTTCTTTCAGGACGTGGTCGAGTTCCACATCGAGGGCCCAGAACAGCGATATCGCGGGCGTGGTCGGAGTCTGGAAGTCCTTTTCGTAGCGCTTGAGCATCGCGTCGTAGTCGAAGTAGTAGCCGCGGTCGGTCACGGTGCGGCACTTGTCGAGCGCGCGCTGGGACACAATCGACACGGCCAGGCCGGGCGGCAGGGCCACCGCTTTCTGGCTGGATGCGACCACGACGTCGAGGCCGAGTGAGTCGATTTCGAACCAGTCGCCCATCAGACCGGAGACCGCGTCGACCAGAATCAGCACGTCCGGGTACTTCGTCCTGACCAGCTTGGCGATGTCCTCAATCGGGTTGCGCACGCCGGTCGAGGTTTCGTTCTGAGTGATGGCCAGCGCCTGATAGCCGCCCTTGGCGAGCTCGGCGTCGACCAGCTCCGGCTTGATCGCCTTGCCCCACTCAACGGCGATGGAGCTGGCCTGCTTGCCGCAAGCCTTGGATATCTTGAACCAGCGGTCCGAGAAAGCCCCGTTGACCGTGTGGAGAATCTTCCCGGTCACGACGTTGCGTAGCGCGCCTTCCATGCAGCCGGTGCCGGACGACGTGAACCAGAACAGGTAGTTCTTGGTGCCCAGTATCTGCTTCGTCTTCTCGACGCAGCGCTTGTTGAGCTCGCCGAAGTCCTTCGAGCGATGCCCTATCATCCACTGCCCCTGCGCCTTGAGGACTTCCTCCCGGACCTCGGTCGGGCCGGGGATGAATAGCTTCTTATGCATTTAGTCTCCTTGTTTGCTGATGACTTGAACCTGGCACCGCCTCGTACGCGGGCCGTCGAATTCACACAGAAAGATTCCCTGCCACTGGCCGAGAACCGGCTGGCCTTCCTCGACCGGGATTGCCTGACAGGAGCCGACCATTGCCGCCTTGATGTGCGCGTCGGCATTGCCTTCGGAGTGGGCGTAGCCGGCGCGATGGGGGACGAGTTTCGAGAGCGCGGCCGTGATGTCGCGGGCCACGTCCGCGTCGTAGCTCTCGTTCACGGTCACCGCCGCGGTCGTGTGCGGCACGTAGACGAAGCACATCCCGGAACTGACCCTCGACTGAGCGACCGCGTCCTTCACCTTGTCGGTGATATCGAGAAGCTCAGTTCGAACATGCGTTGTCACGTCGAAACTCGTCATTCGGCCTGCGCAATCTTACCCTCAGGCTCAACCCGTGTCAACCGCGCGGGCATCGCCTTCGCCGTGGGTACGGACGCGCCGGCTGGCATAGGCGGGTTCGGGGCCGGTGACGGGTGAGGCTGCGGCCACAGCAACGGACTGAGCAACCGGGAGGGCAACTCGGGAAGCAATTCACCGAGCAATCGGGAGAGCAACGGTCAGCACTACGGGGAGAGCTACGAGGGAAGTGACTCAGACCACTACGGCCCGAGCAACGGGGATCGCTGCGGCCCGAGCAATGGAGCGAGTAACGGGGACAGCGACTCCTACCGTGACCGGGACAGCAACCGGGACCGCAATAGGGAGAGCAGTTCCGGCCGCAACGGTCTGAACGACGGGGAGAGCAACGGCGGGAGCGACGGTGGGAACGACGTGGAGGACAACCTGGACCACAACTGGGAGAACCACGGAAGGGATGACGGAGGGGAGTTTCGGAAAAGCTGAATAAGTGATTGTGGAGGGAGGACTTAGAGTGAGCTAGGCCCTGATGAAGCTGTATCCTATGACTAAACTCGCCACGCGGGCCAAGGAGCGAAGGGTGAACTGGATTGAGCGCGGTCGGTGCCGGTCTGCTCTGACCGGAACGGTCCGCGGCAAGTTCTACCGGGCAGTGATGACGAGCTTGCGACGAATGGACTGGCCGGAAGCTTCGAGCATTGCGATGTAGACGCCGGGACCGAGGCCGCGCAGGTCGAGACGCGTGCGGCCGGATGGGTCCAGCGTGAACGACTTCACCATTCCCCCAAGAACGTCGCGCAGGGTCAGCTTGCCGCGAGCCCCGGCCGCAATGTCGTAGCGAACCGTGACGAACCTGCCGGTCGTCGGGTTCGGAACGAGGGTCAGTTCCCGCTTCCTTGCGAGAGAGGCCTGGGGTTCGTATGTCCCCGGAACATAGATGCGGCTTAGCCAGATGTCGTCGAGGCAAAGCCCCTCGAAAGTCTGGCCCCCACCGGACGTGTTCCGGAACCCGATGTAGATGGCGTCTCCATCGAATCCGTCCAACGACACGGTTCGCCAGCGGTATGCTGTGTCTGTAACATCTACCTGGGCAAGACGAATGATCGTATCATCTATCGTCTGGCCATCCAGGACCCACAGCTGTAGGTTTAGCAGCGTGGGATACTCGTGGCTCCTGTAGCAAACTCCTACTGAATCCTTGTGGTCCGCGCGAGGGTAGACAGGCCCGGTAACCAGCCAGTCGTCGTTGAATCCCCAGCCGTTCTCCCGCTGGGAGAAAGCATACGCGTCCCCCGAATGCTGCAGGCCATCGCCGGCACGTCTCTCCCAGCACTGGCGTCCGGTGTCATTGTCAACAATAGCCCACCCTGGTGGAGGAAAGCTCGATTGCTCGAAGCTCTCGACCATGTAAGTTCCACGGGGGAATACCCAGCACGTGAAGGCAGTAGTGTCATTGGCAGGCCATGGATCGCTCAGACAGGCCGACCACAAGGCATAATCGACGAAGGCTTTTCCTCCGTACGGCAGGGGTATCGGCAGCCTTACCGAGACCGTCTCACCAACCGCGATATTCCCCACAAGTGTTGATTCAAGAGCGAGTCCTTGTGAGGTCGCATAGGCCCAGAAGCTGTCGGAGGTGTGGAGGCCCTTGTTTGTTAGAACCAACAGGGATGTATCGGACGTGCCAGCGATGACGGGCCAAGTTAGCAACTCGGCACGAACGGCCTGAATGTCGGCTTCGTCCGGAGCAATGTAGACGATGTGCAGGTAGGTCTGCAGGCTGTCGCTCCTCATGCCGTATGCCTCGCCGCCGCCACCATCCAAGTCATTGCCCGGTTTTATGCCGAGTGTAATCCAATCCTCCTGAAGCCGGTTTTGCACGATGTGCACCCCTTGCACGGACAATTCCTGAGTCACCCATCCGGTGTACGAGTATCTACCCTCCGCAAGCAGTACACCGGAGAAGCGAATGGCAGATAGCAGGTCGATGTTGCTTGCCGAGTCTGGGTCCAAATTGGTATACATGACCATTGCCGTTTCCGGGTACGTGTACGCGTACTGGAAGAAGCACCACTGCACGCTCATGACTGTGCTGCTGTCCGGAATCGGTGCGAGGTCGAACTTCGCGTACGCGGCGCCGTACCAGTTGCCGTCGCGGAAGCGCATTTCTGGGCCGTACCGGTAGTAGTGATCGCCACTGTGCTGGTCATAGAAATAGTAGATCCAACCGGAAGAGGTCGGCTGGCACGAGTCCTGAGAATCGGCTCCGTCTGTTCGTGAAGGCGCGACGTCAGCTGTGAAAGTCCCGTCGCCGTTGGAGTAGGTGTGAGAGGTGGAGGTGCGGAGTTGAGGGATTTCGGTGCCGGCTGGGAGGCGAGTCCAGTTCGGGTCGAAGCGGGGCGATGCCATCGCAGCTGCCATCAGCCACCCCAGCAGGAGCAACGCCCTGCAGGGTACGCGGGTCAACTTGACGACTACGCTAATACTTCAACCTCCGGTCGGTGACCGAGTATAGAACTCGCCTGACGACCTGTCAATAGGCAATGGGCCATCGGCCCAAGTTTGACTTGGAGCGGCCGGGCTCTATGATTCGCCAGCCAAGATGAGTGACAAGCCAACGATGATGCTTCTTGCCAATTGCGAAGGTGAGGTCGGCACGAAGGCCGCGCGGGCGATGCTCGAGCGTGGCAGGTCAGCGATGGACGCGGTCGAGGCAGGAATACGCAAGGTCGAGGCCGACGTGACGGTCAGCACCGTGGGGAGGGGCGGGGCGCCGGACCTGCTGGGCGAAGTAAGCTGTGATGCCGCGGTGATGGACGGCGTGACCGGTCGGGCCGGCGCGGTCGGGAACCTCCGTGGGTTCCTGTACGCGGTCTCGGTCGCGCGGCAAGTGATGGAGCGGCTGCCGCACGTGATGTTGGTGAGCGAAGGCGCGGAGCGGTTTGCGCACGAAATTGGCGCCCAACGAGCCGAGATGCTGACCGAGGAGGCGCGAGCCCGTTACGAGCGCTGGATGATTGAGCATGCCCCTGCCTCGCTGCGGACCAAGCTGTCTGATGCAGACTTGGTGCAGCTTGCCTGGGAGTCGAGCCGGGAGATGACCGCGGGCGGAACCGTCGTGTTCCTGAGCCGGGACGGCAACGGTGATATGGCAGCTGGCGCGAGCACATCGGGCTGGGCGCAGCGGTATCCGGGTAGGCTCGGCGATTCGCCGATAATCGGCGCCGGGCTGTACGCGGACAATCGCTATGGCGCCTGCGGCTGCACGCACGTCGGCGAGATGACCATTCGGGCCTGTACCGCGCGCTCCGTGGTGCAGTACATGAAGGCCGGAGCATCGGTGCGCGAGGCGTGCCTTGAGGCGGTCCGCGATCTGCGTGCTCTCAAAGGCGGGTACCTCGGTCCTGTCATCATCCACGCGATTGACCGCCACGGCACACCATGTGTTGTCAGCACTGGTCAGGTTGTCAGAGGGCTGGACTACTTCTACTGGGGAAGCGACGTAGGCGATGTGGAGATGCGTCGCGCAGAAATCGCCTAGGGATTTTAGATTCTAGATTGATGATTCTAGATTGAGGAGAGGCAATGGGACTGGCGACTCTAGATCTCAGCTTGACGATTCTAGATTGAGGAGGGGAAGTGGATGAGCGGGAGTTCAAGCGGAGGACGAAGGAGCTCGGGCTCGCAGTGATACGGCTTGTCGAAGCACTGCCGAGAAGACGAACCGCCGACATCATCGGCCGGCAGTTACTGCGTTCTGCAACGTCCGTGGGCGCAAACTACCGCGCGGCGTGCCGCGGCCGGTCGGTCGCTGACGTTGTCGCCAAGCTCGGTATCGTACTGGAGGAGTCTGACGAGACCCTCTATTGGCTGGAACTCTTGGTTGAGAGTGGCATAGTGCCCGCGAACAAGGTGGCGGATCTAGTCGCTGAGGCCGATGAGCTGGTGGCAATGACGGTCGCGTCAATCAAGACGCTGAAGTCCCGTGCCCGACCAATCTAAAATCTAGAATCACAAATCTAGAATCTGTTGGCCTTGACTTGGGGCAGGTCGGCAATATCCTAGACCAGTGATTTGCATCTACGAAGGCGATGGCCTTGACCGGCTGTCGCCGCTCTGCGATTTGCGGCCCGCATTCGACCTGCGTTGCGGGCGTTTCACCTTACTGGAGAAGTTCCGTCGCCTGTACCCCGATGAGCCCGTGTTTCTCTGGGTGCGCGACGAGGTCGCAGGCGTCACGGCCGAAGCACATTCGGACTGCCGTGTGAACGCGCGGCCGAGGCAGGGGCGGCTGTTCTTCTCTGCAACCGTCATCCTTGATGAGCCGGTGTCGGCCAAGGGACCGGAGTCAGTGCTGATGGCAGGGGACGAGGTGGTTGGCTTCCGCGTGTGCGCGGAGTGTGTGGAGGAGCTGAACTCAGTGCGCGGCCTGCACGTCAACCTTGTCGAGGAGCAGGTGAAGGCCCGGGTGGTGAAATGGCCGTGGGACCTTGTGGAGTTCAATGCAGGGGAGCTTCTGAGAGAGACCGATGTCAGATGTAAGATGTCAGATGTCAGAAGTAAGAAGTCTGGAACCGGAAAGGCGCTGGGCAGGATTGAGCGCGGGGCAGTAGTCGTTGGAGACAGGAAGAAGCTATACCTGGAGCCGGGTAGCCGAATCTGGCCCGGAACGGTAGTCAGCACCGAGACCGGGCCGGTGTTCCTTGACCGCGATGCGGTCGTGAGGCCGGGCAGCTTCGTGGAAGGCCCCTGCTACGTTGGGCCGGGGACCGTGATTGACGATGCCAAGGTGCGGCCGGGCTGCAGCTTCGGGCCGCAGTGCCGGGTTGGCGGCGAGGTCGAGGCGAGCCTGTTTCAGGGCTACACGAACAAGCACCACGAGGGCTTCATCGGCCATGCCTTTGTCGGCGAGTGGGTGAACCTCGGCGCGCTGACGACCAACTCGGATCTGAAGAACGCCTACCAGCCGGTGCAGGTATCGTGGCAAGGTAAGACGATTGACACGGACCTGCTCAAGGTCGGCTGCTTCATCGGCGACCACGCCAAGACGGCGATCGGCTCTCTGGTCAACACCGGCACGCGCATCGGGACGTTCGCCAACTGGTTCGAGCCCGGGCTGTCGCCGAAAGTGATACCAGCATTCGCCTGGGGCAGCAAGGCGCACTGGCCACTCGGCCACGTGCTCTCGAATGCCCGCAAGGTGATGGCTCGGCGTGGCGTCAGGATGAGCCCGGCCTACGAGAGCGCGCTGAAAGCGCTGTATGGCGCGAGCGCCCGGCCTCGGGCGTGATGCGTCAAGAGTAGGGCGTCCCGCATGCCGTTTGACATCGGCATCGACCTCGGCGGCACCAATATCAAAATCGGGCTGGTTGACGGCACGGGCCGGGTCAAAGCCCGGCGGGTTCTTCTGACCCGCGCCGCGGCCGGCCCAACCCAGGCGCTTGAACGCATCGGCGCGGTGGTTGCCGACCTGCGGAAGCGACGGCGGGTCGCATCGGTCGGAATCGGGATTGCGGGTCTGGTCGACCACGCTGCCGGCATCGTGCGCGTCCCGCCAAACCTGCCGGGCTGGAACGGCACGCCGGTAAAACGGACGCTTGAATGCCTCACCGGCCTGCCCGTCTACTGCACCAACGACGCGAACGCGGTAGCCCTTGGCGAGTGGCTGCACGGCGCGGGGCGCGGCTGTCGGCACCTGCTTTGCGTGACGCTCGGCACGGGCGTCGGCGGCGGGATAGTAGCGAACGGCCGGCTCCTCACCGGCGCCAACGACGCGGCCGGCGAAATCGGCCACACTGCTATCTTTGCTGATGGGCTGCCGTGTCCTTGCGGCCACAGCGGCTGCGTCGAGCGCTATGTCGGGGCCAGGTACGTTGAGGACCGGGCTCGGAAGCGAATGCGTGCGCAGATGAAGCGGCTCAAGGACCACAAGAACCAGACCTCACTTTTCCCGGGGGTGAAGGCCGCAGGTCCGAGCTTGATGCTGGAGTTTGCCGGAGGCGACCCGGCGCGGATTACGATGCGGGAGATCGGCCGGGCCGCGCGGGCCCGAGACCCGTTGGCTCTGACGTTGGTTGAAGAGGTCGGCGACTACCTGGGCACAGCTCTCGCCAATGCCGTGGAACTGTTGGACCCGGAGCGGATTGTCATCGGTGGCGGTGTGAGCGGCATCGGCCGGCCTCTGCTCAAAGCGGTGCGCAAGTCAGTGTTCCGCCGGACGCAGACATGGGGAGCAGACCCCGGGGACAGTCCTCGGCAAAGGAGAAAGTGGAAATGGCGAAGTGCGGACTTGGGATTTTCCACTTTCCACTTGCCTGGGACAGTCCCCGTCGGCAGGAAGCTGGACATAGTCCTTTCCGAACTCGGGCTCGACGCCGGGATTGTCGGCGCGAGCCGGCTCAGGACCATTTTAGATTCCAGATTGTAGATTCCAGATTGCGGGTTCGGACTCTGGGATTTGGTGCTTGGGGTTTGGGATTTCCCCGCCGGGGCGCTAGACTCTTTCCATCAGGTAGTCCCAGAGACTCGGCTTGGCAGTGGCCTTCTCCATGATGAAGCTGCCGTCCTGGATGAACGGCCGGAACTCCTGCGCGTAGTAGAGGCGCCGCTGGGCGGTGTTGTTGCCGTACCAATGCTTGCCCTGTTTGAGGATACGATGGAGCGTAGCATCGTAGTTCCCCTCCATCGTGCGATAGCCGAAGTTCAAGAGCGTGACAAGCATCGCGACGTGGCGCGGGTAGGCGACGACCGACTTGGCGTGGTTCTTGCGGGCGAGCGCCATCACCATCTCGGCCATGAACAGTGAGTAGTTCTGCCCTCGGTACTTGGGGTGCATGTAGGCACGGGTCAGTTCCCAGCGTTTCAGGTCCCGGCCCTCGGCGTCGTGCCAACGGGGGTCAATCCGGTCGTAGCCCATGTACTCGTCGCCGGACTCGTTGTTGCCGATGAAAATCTCGAGGATGTCCTCCCCGCTCACGGCATCATTGTGGCGCCGGATGCTGAACCAGTGGTCGTCGATCTTGATCTCGGGCTTGGCCGCGACGAGCTTGCCTTCGGGCTTGGACTTGATGAAGTGCATCACTTCTTCATGGGTACGGCAGGGGATTACAGCGGCAATCTGGGTGACCCAGTTCAGGACGGTCCTGCGTTCAATCATGACGGTTGCGCCTTCCCGCCCGAGAGCAGTTTCTGGAGGTCGGCTTCATTGTTAACCAGCACCTTGCGTGACTTCGACCCGACATACGGGCCGACCACGCCGATCTGCTCAAGTTGGTCGATTATCCGGCCGGCACGGGCCCAGCCGATGTCAAGCCGTCGCTGCAACATAGAAACCGATGCCTCTCTATGCCGGACCACGATTTGCGCGGCCTCGGCGAACTTTTCGTCACGCTCGCGGTCCCCTTCCTGTGCCCGGTTGCGTTCGGCCTGCACCTGTGGGCTTTCCTCGGGCAGTGTTTCATAGTATTTCCGGGCCATCAGGTTGTCAACAACTTCTTCGGGCAGAATCGTGCGCAGGTCTTCGAGCTTGCGACGGACCCCGGACTTCTCTTTGTCATAGAGCACGTCGACGACGTCGCTCTCGACCATCTTCCGTGCGCACTCGGCCGGGTTCTCGACGAGGCCGGTGAGCAGACCGGTCAGGTAAGTCCGCGCCCAGAGGTCGACGATGCGCTTGGCTGCCCGGTCCGAGACGAACGAACCGTGGAGCCGGGTCGGTTCGCCCTTGCCCGGCGGCAGGAAGAGCATGTCCCCGCGGCCGAGGAGCGACTCGGCGCCGTTCATGTCGAGAATTGTACGCGAGTCGGTCTTGGACGCGACCTGGAATGCGGTGCGGCAGGGGAAATTCGCCTTGATGAGCCCGGTGATGACGTCAACCGAGGGCCGCTGCGTCGCCAGCACGAGGTGGATGCCGACCGCGCGTGACATCTGGGCAAGGCGGGTGATCCGCATCTCAATTTCGTTCGGCGCGCGGAGCATCAGGTCGGCCAACTCGTCAATGATGACGACGATGTAGGGCTTGCGCTCGAACCCTTCCTGTTCGGCCCGCTCGTTGTACCCGCCGATATCGCGCACCCCGAGGTTGGCGAACTCGCCGTACCGCGCCTCCATGATTTCCACGACCCGTCCCAGCTCCCGTACCGCCTTGTCCGGGTCAATCGTCGTCATGCCGAGCAGGTGCGGAATCGAGTTGTAGACCGGCAGTTCGAGTTGCTTGGGGTCGATGGTCAGGAAGCGGACGTAGTCAGGCCCGGAACGGTAGATGATCGACGCGATGAGCGAGTTGATGCACACCGACTTGCCCGAGCCGGTGGTGCCCGCGATGAGGATGTGCGCCATCGTGCGCAGGTCCGCGCTGTACGGCTCGCCGGTGATGGTCGTGCCGAGCGCGAACCCGAGCGGCGACTTCACGTCGCGGAACGGTTCACTGGTCAGCACCTCGCGGAGGTAGACGGTGCGGCGCTCCTTGTTCGGCACCTCGATGCCGACCGCGTTCTTGCCCGGGATGGGCGCGAGAATCCGGATACGCTCGGCGGCAAGGGCGAGCGAGATGTCGTCCTGCCGGCTCGAGATGGACTGAATCTTGACCCCGGGCGCGGGCTCCAGTTCGAACCGGGTGATCATCGGTCCGGACTGGATGTCCGATATTCGACCCTCGATGCCGAACTGCTTCAGCTTGTCAATCAGCACCAAAGCCTCGGCCTCGGACTCCTTCCGATCCTTGAACACGTGGTCGTTCTCACCCGGCTGGTCGAGCTGGTCGAGGAACTGCTTCTGGAAGTCGCTCAGATTGAACTTCAGCGGCTGGTGCCGCCGGGTCGGTACCGGCTCACGCGGGCTTTCCGATTGACGAACGACGACTGGCGATTCGTGGCCATCAGGCTCCGGCTGGGGAGGCGCGGCCGCCTCCGGTTCGGGACTTTGGACTTCGGACTTTGGACCTTGGACTTCTGGGGCGAGGCTTGAGGCCTCGCCGGCGGCTGCGGCCTGCCGGTCGAGACTCGGGGCCGCAATCAGTGGCTTCGGCTCAGGTTGGCGCTTGGCGCCTGCGAAGAGCGCGGCGAAAAGAGCGCGCAGCCAGCTCAGTTCCGGTACCCGCAGCTTCGTGAACAGCGCCAGGACTATCAGGAAAGTGCCGATCAGCAGAATGAGCGTGCCGACCGGGCCGATGAGCTGCTCGAGCCCGTGGACGATTCCGAGCCCCGCCTTGCCACCGAGCGGGTACATGGCGGACTGTGGCGGCGGGCCGAACAGAGACCAGCGCCCGCCGAAATAAGCTAGGAACAGGTCAAGGTAGAGGCCGAGTAGCAGGATGAAGCCCGACTGCGTGACGTCCTTTGCCACCGACCGCTTCCGGAGCAGGTTCAGTCCCCAGGGAACTGCGAGCGCGACGACCGCGTACGTTCCAAACCCGACTCCCACCAACAGTCCGCCCGCGAGCCATTTGCCGACCGTCCCGGCCGGGTTGCCGTTTGAGTGCAACTGGTAGGCGAGCAGAGCCACGAGCAGGCAGAAGCCAAGCAGCCACGCGAGCGCGGCGCTGAGCGGGCGCCAGCCCTTGCCCCGCCGCAGCACGAGTAGGCCACAGAGGGCCAGCACGATCGGCAGGAACAAGCTGGTCACGCCGAACGCCACGTCCAGCCCGCGGGCCACCCAGTATCCGAGCGGGCCGCAGTAGTTGGCGCTGGCGGGCCGGTTGACGAAGTAATGGAACACGAGACTTGCGAACGTGAAGAGAACCACGATGGCTGCAGCGATGATGAGCGCCGCGCGCACGCCGCGGCTGGGCTGCCGCTTGCCTGAGGTGCGCTTCGATGCCATGTCAGATTATCGGGCGGCCTACGAAGAGCAGGCTGAATACCCGGAGCAGCGGGTCCATGTACAGCCACAGAAGATTGACCCGGGTGAGCTGACCGAGAAAGATGATGCCGATGAGGATGACGAAGCCATACCGCTCCAGCCGGGCGTAGCTGGCAGCCAGGTTCGGCGGCAGCAGGTGATACAGCAGACGCGAGCCGTCGAGCGGCGGAATCGGTATCAGGTTGAAGAAGCAGAGAATCAGGTTGAACAGGACGAAGTAGCTGACAAGCGTCACGATGAAGCCGCCGACATGGAACAGGAGGAGCACGCGCAGGACGAGGCCGGAGACTCCCGCGGTGAGCAGGTTTGCGGCCGGGCCGGCCAGCGAGGAAATGGCCATGTCGCGGGTCGGGTGGCGGAAATTGCGCGGGTCAATCGGCACCGGCTTGGCCCAGCCGAACCGGAACAGAAAGAGCGCGATGGTGCCGATCGGGTCCAGGTGCTTGAGCGGGTTCAGGGTCAGCCGACCCATCATCTTCGCGGTCGGATCGCCCAGTTGCCAGGCGACCCAGCCGTGGCTGAACTCGTGGATGGTCAGGCCGAACAGAATCGCCGGCGCGGAAAGAATGATGCCCTGGATGTCGAACATCAACCGCCCCTCTGCCGAGCGAGTTGTTGCCGCAGCGCGCGCTCTTCCGTCACGGTGCGGATTCTACCGTCGAGCCGCGCGAAAAGCAACTCATCCAGAATCTCACGGAACGCCGGGCCCGGTTTCAGTCCAGCGCCGCGCAGGTCGGCGCCGATCGTGGCGATGCGGACCTTGCTGTAGCTGTCCAGGAAGGCGCGGATGCTCGCGCTCACGGCCTTGGTCTCAAGCGCGGCCAGAACAGCCAGTGCCGGCTCCGGCACACAGCGCAGGACCCGGTAGACCGCGCTCGGCTTGAGCTTGGGCTTGAGCTTCGGCCGCAGCGTCCCGAATGCGGCTATTGCCTCAGCGGCGTCCCGTTCTTCCTTGCGAATCGGGAACCTGTCCGTCACCGGTAACACGCTCAGCCAGTAGATGAAGAGCAGGTCGGATGAGGGACATGACCGAAATCCGCCGGGGATTTCGGATCGTGTCCCGGTCCGGACAAGACGCGCCAGCTTCGCCATCCCGCTGAGAAACCCACGCGGCGGGGTCCAGCGCCACGCTGCTTCGAGCACCCGCTCGCGGACGAGTGTCTTGACCATCGGCAACACTTGCGGTTCAGCGCAGATGAGCCGGAGTTCGTAGAGAACCCGTTCCGGGGTGAGGAACGCGGGCATGCGCTGCTTGATCGCCGAACGCATCAAATCAAGTGTCTGATGCTCGATTGCGAACCCGAGCCGGGTGGCGAACCGGATGCAGCGGAAGATACGGGTCGGGTCATCGATGAAGCTGCGGGCGTGGAGTACCCGCACCCGGCGTTGCGCCACGTCGGCCCGCCCGTCGAATGAGTCAATGAACTCGCCGAACGAACCGGGCGTGATTTCCAGGGCCATCGCGTTGATGGTGAAGTCGCGGCGGCCGAGGTCGCCCACGATGCTCGCGGGCCGCACTGCCGGCAGCACCGCCGGCCGTTCGTAGGTTTCGGCCCGGGTCTGGGTGATGTCGATGTGAGCGAGAGGCGAGAGGCGAGAAGCGAGAAGCGATATCCCGGCTTCTGGAGCTTCAGGCTTGTGGCTTGCGGCTTGTGG
>Ga0163202_1000021_pt1 | contig 23678 bp, 16 predicted proteins | sample PL_2010_300m_FD_113540 | JGI IMG/M metagenome (GOLD analysis project Ga0163202, IMG submission 113540) | Freshwater microbial communities from Powell Lake, British Columbia, Canada to study Microbial Dark Matter (Phase II) - PL_2010_300m | ecosystem: Environmental > Aquatic > Freshwater > Lake ... | reverse complement strand
CGGCGGTAGCAGGAAGTCCTGATTAGGATTGTATTCTCGGAAACGTTGTGCGCCCATATCAATTAGACTCAGAAACCACCATTCCGTTCTGGCGTATTCGGGTTCTCCGACAGGCTCCTAGCTCACAGTCAGCAGTAGTGCAGTCTCGTTTGTGAGGCCTTGGCCGGTATGACGTGGCCAAACCCGAATTCCGAAGCACGAATGACGATTGAATGACGAAGTCCGCATCCTCAATTGGTCATTTTCCCCAGATCGAGTTTGATTCGTCATTCGGTATTCGAGCTTCGGACTTCTCCTGAACGTTTCCCTTGCTTTTGCCCGGCTCCGGCTTCATAATGGCAGGAATGCAGGAATGGACGCTGCGTTTGGCTGTCTTCCCCAAAAGGAGTACTAATGAATAGGCATTTTGTCACGCTGGCGCTGGCAGCCCTGGTCGCGGTCGTCGCCTGCCGTAAGGAGGAAACCGGCACCGCGCTCGGCACCACTTATGCGCAGATTGCGCGGCCGGCAATCTGGCGCGTGCTGCCCCGGACCCAGGCAGAGACGCTCGGGCTGGAGCCCGGCGACGTAGTCATATCCTACAACGGTGAACCGGTGAGGACGACTGAGGAACTGGTGCAGCTTCAGTTCCGGTCAGTCGCGTCTCAGGAGAAGCTCACGATGACGGTGCTCCGCGGTGACGCTGAGATGAAGCTCGAGGCCAATCCCGGTGTGCTGGGCGTACTACCCGTCGCCGAGCGTTACACCGGCGGGCTTGCCGTGGCGCTGAAGGACATCCTGGGCCACTACGGCGTGACCGTGGACTACGACTGGCTGGCCGCCCTCACCGGCGAGTCATTCGCCTTCACCGCCCGGCGCGAGGGCTGCCGCGGTGCGTGGCCGAACGGGCTCGCCGGGAACTATCTCGAAGGTCTCACGCGATACTACGGTCTGACTTTCCGCACGGTGTTTGGTGTTGCTGCGAATTCGGCCCGGCCGGCGAGTGAGGTTCAGCGGAAAGCCCTGGCCGCGATCCGCGACCGACTGAGCCGGGGCAAGCTGGTGATTGTGCTTGGGGCATGGTCCGGGTCAAACGGCCGGAACTGGGGCATGGCAACGCGTTGCGGCGCGGACGACTCAGTGGTGCACGGTTACACGCTGGGCTCGGCCGGCGAGGTGGCATTGAGCGGGCCGATTGCCGAGGCGTACGAGGTTGGGTATCGGGCTACCGACGAACCGGAACCGGCCGAGATGCTGACTACGGTGCTGACCCAGGCGCTGGAACTCGGCCAGGCGTATGCCGACACCGGCTGGCAGTCGGGTATCGTCGCCTACGATCTCTGGATCCGCAACCTGGACACCGTGCCGTTCTGCCCGGTCTGCCCCGACAGCGGCAAGGCTTGCTTCGACCGGCTCACCTGGGCGCTGCTTGCCAACAAGGAAAGCGTGAACCGGTTCCTGCAGGATATGCGTGAGGCACTGCCGGACCAGACCGACCTCATCGACGAGGCCATCGCCAAGAACTCCGCGATTATCGGCAAGCTCAACGGCATCATCCAGAGTGGCGTCAGGATCGGAACCAGGGAGAGTCAGCAGAAGCTGGCCCGGGTGGTGAACGAAGTCCAACTGACCGAGACCGACCTCCTGGGTCTCTACGAGGACCTTATCGGCGAGTTGTAGGCGGACAAGCAGCGTTAGAAGCCGGACCGGCTGCACCGGTCCGGCTTTGCTTTAGCCGGCTACGGTGCGTAGTAGATGTCTTCGAAGGCCGGGTCCCAGTCGTGGAGCCAGTTGTTGTTGCGGACCGAGTCCGGGTCGAGTTCGGTGTTCCGTATGAAGACACAGTAGTTGCTGGAAAAGGCGATTTCGTTGCCGACCAGCACCGGCATGCAACTGTCGATGAGGAGTATTCCGTAGCTGGCCCCGCCGCCGTAGAGCAGCCGGCAGCGTTCGACCCGGCTCGTGCTGTTGGTGTAGCGATGGAGTTCGAGCCCGTCCCACGCGCCGGGCTGGGCCGTGGCCGCGGTGAGCGTGACGGAGTCGGCCTGCAGGCTCGCGCGGGCGGTGCGGCCGATTGCCAAAGCGGCGCCGGGGTCGAACTGGAGCTCGACTCCGGTCTGAAGGACGAGCGTGGGCTCCAGGGCTGAGCCGACTTCAATGGTTTCACGGATGAGATAGGGGACGTCCTGCCGGCGATACTGGGCATTGTTGGTTATGGTGCCGCCGGTGACTTCTATCGCGTCCCGGGCGTTGCCCGCGAAGCTGTTGCCGTTGCCGATGGTGCTGACGTGCTGGGCAGCGATGTGCAGCGGGAACGCTCCGCAGCCGGTGATGGTATCGTTCTCGAACCGGGTAAAGCCCGTGCTCTGGCAGTAGATGCCGCTTCCGGCGCTGCCGGCAATCCGCGTGTTGGTGATCAGGACCTCCGCCGAGTAGCAGGTTATTGCCGCCGAGTTGCCGGTGCCCGCTCCCTCGACGCTGCAGTAGTTGAGAATCGTGCGGATCGGGTCGGTCTTCTCCCAGAACTCGATGCCGCGCCATTGGCCCGGTCCGGGCGAGTCGGCAAGCGGCCTGAAAACGATGCGGCCATAGGTGCCGTCGGCGCGCAGACCGCCGGGCTTGCCAAGCCCGACCCGCAGCTTGGCGCTGTCGCGGAAGAGGAGCGAGCAGCCGGGGGCGATCGAGAGCAGCGGGTTCGTGCCGTCGGCAACCGTGATCGTAGCCGTGATGGCGTAGGGGACGCCGAGATTGGGCCACGTGTCGGTAGCCGTGACCGTGCCACCGGTGAGCTCGATGGCGTTGCGGGAATTGTCACTGAAGGTGTTGCCGGTTCCGAGCGCCGACACCAGGCCGGGCCCGATGCTCACCGGGTACCGGGCGCAACCGGCAAAGGCGCTATGCGAGAGCGAGCCGAGCCCGGTCCCCAAGGCCGACACGCCCGAGCCCGAGCTCGAGCGGAGCTCGCTGGAGTCGATGTTAACTGCGCCGGCTTCGCACCGCACCAGAGATCCCCCGCCGCCGGCATACTCCACGACGCAGTGGCGGAGAATGCTGCTGTCCGGAACCGTGCTGGCCTGAAACCGGATGCCGTTCCACGCGCCCGGCCCGGGCGTGAGATTGAGCGCGGTGAAGGTTATCACCGAGTCGGCCCGGCCGCGCGCGACAAGGCCGGCCGGCGAGCGCGCGCCGATGGCGATGGTCGCGCCGTCGGCGACGAGCACGACTGCCCCGGGCTGAACCGTGAGAAACGCCTCGACGTCGAGGTCCGAGTCAATGACGTGGGGACTCTCGGCAGCCGTCCAGGTTTCGCCGGCCGTGATGGTCCCGGAGTGATGCGTGCCGGCCGAACTGCTGATGTATACGGTGACGCCCGGCGAGGAGTTGCGGTTGCCGGCTTCGTCGGTCGCGGAGCAACTCAGGGTGTGAGCTGAGCCGGGCCGCATCACGCCCAGGTTCCACACGCTCTCGAATACCTGCCCGGCTGGGGACGTATCGATGCCGACGCGAACCGCGTCCACGAAGAACTCGACGCGGGCAACCTTCCCATTGTCGGTGGCGCGGGCGCGGATGGTCGTGGCCCCGGCAATGCTGTCGCCCTCAGCCGGCGCGATGATGGCTACCTCGGGCGGGGTGATATCCTCACCCGGACAGCCGGAAAGTAACACAACCGCCAAGGATGCCAAGAAAGCAAGGGCCGTGAACCGCATACCGTGAACCGCAAGCCGCGCACCGTCATGCTGCACCCGGCGTTCTGCATTCTGCATTCTGACTTCTGAGTTCTGACTTCGGCCGTCCATCCGACGGACTACCACTTCTTGCCTACGTCGGAGAAGCGCCATTCATTGCCGGCATGCTGGAGATAGACTTCGATTCCCCGCGCGCGGCGTTTCCGGCCGAGAAAGTCGCGAGCCGTCGGCGTCACATCCACCGCTACCAACGCCATGTCGCCAATCAGCCGGACCAGCGCGAGGTTGAGCACGAACTGGCTCCGCGGGAGGCGGACACCGGCTCGAAGTTGCTCCGGCGTGATCCAGTAGACGGGCAGGTTGTCGAATCGGAACTCGCCTTCGCCCGGTCGGCCAAGACGTACCATTACGAGCGTGTCGGGCCGTTTGAACCCGGCCTTGAACAACTCGAGGCCCGGCTTCGAGAGCACGTAGCGCAATCCGGCCTCGGCCGCCTTCGTCAGTTCGAGCGAGTCGGTCTGGCCGAACGTGAAGCTCGTGTCGAGGATCCGCGACAGCCAGACGAGCTGCCAGCCGTGTTTGGTGTTCAGCCAGTTCTGGTAGACGTAGTTGTAGTCGTGCTCGCCCTCGAATACGAACCAGCTCGAAACGTACCCGGACGGACCCTTGATGTCCACGACCTTGTGGCTGGCGCGGACGATGCGGCGGCACCGGAACCAGCGCGCCAGAGCGGAATCGAAGCTCGCGTACGAGTGCTCGGCGGCAAACGCCGGCGCCAACATCCGGTAGACGTCGCGCGGCCGGTTGGCAACCACGGCCTCAGTCAGCCGTGCGGTCTGGAGTGCCAGTTCGTAGTTGGACTTGAGCCTGGTGGCTGGTGAAACAGCCGAGGCCGCGCCGCTTGACAGCGCCAGCATTAGAAGAAGAGTCCGGAACTGACCCGCGATTTATTTCAGGCCCGCGGCAAAGGGGAAAGTGGCAATGGCAAAGTCCGGTCATTCGTCATTTCTACTTTCCACTTCCCGATGGCCCAACGGGGTCTACCGGATTTGAACCGGCGATCTCTGCCGTGACAGGGCAGCGTGTTAAACCAGGCTACACTAAGACCCCGGCGGTCCGCGCCGACTACCGGCGCTTCTGCTAATCATATTCGAGCGGACGACCAAGTCAAACTCCGCCCGGCACCCGGGCACCGACATAGTAGCCACGAAAGCACGAAGGACACGAAACTGATGGGTGCGAAAGGACAACACTCCGTTTCATCCGGCTTGGCCTCTGCGGCCCCCGTCAGACAGTGCGTGTCTTCGTGGCTTTCAACATCGGGATCAGGGCGGCGCAGCGCGGGAACGCGCTCAGGCGTCGGCCGGCTTGTCCGGAGCCTGCCCGAGTTCGGCTATTGCCGCCAGTACCCCGGCCTCCACTGCGGCCGCGATGCCCTCGAGTTCGGCTGTCCCGGGGAAGAACCGGGCCAGTGCCGAAGGCCGGACCAGCCGGACCACGACTTCGGCGTCGTCCTGCCAGAGCGCGATGCTGCACGGCAGGAGCGGAGCGATGCGGTTCCGGGTGGCGTCGAGCACCCGCTTGGCATAGCCGGGGTTGCAGATGTCCATGATGACCAGCGGAGTTTCGAAGCTCACACCCTTGGCTTCAAGCATTGCACGGACGTCGTGTACGTGCAGGGTCCCGAACTTGCGCGCCTTCAGCAGGGCGTCCAGCGCGGACTGCACTTCGGCCAGCCTTCCTTTGACTCGTGTCTCAAAGAAGTTGTCCATCATTCCTCCACTTGACCACTAGACCACTTGAGCACTGGGGCACACTCTTTACGTCTCGTCCAGCATGCCGGTAGTGACCTTACCTTTCTGGAACCGTGGGTTACGGAGCAGGCGGCGAAGGAACCCGGTCGTGGTCTTGACGCCTTCGATTCGCGTCTCGGCGAGGGCGCGGTCCATGCGGGCAATGGCCGCCGTTCGGTCCGGCGCCCAGGCAATCACCTTGGCAATCAGCGGGTCGTAGAACGGCGGTACGTCCGAGCGGGGAACGAGAGCCGAGTCTACCCTGATGCCCGGCCCGCCCGGCAGGATGACCTCGGTCAGAAAGCCCGGGCAGGGCTGGAAGTCGGCGTCCGGGTCCTCCGCGTAGATGCGGCACTCGATTGCGTGCCCCTTGGGTGCACGACCCAGGCCCGGGTTGAGCTCCTCGCCCGCGGCAATCAGTATCTGCTCGCGCACGATGTCGGCGCCGGTCACCATCTCAGTGACCGGGTGCTCGACCTGGAGCCGTGCGTTCATCTCCATGAAGTAGAACGCGCCGGTGTTGTCGCCGATGAACTCGACCGTCCCGGCTCCGGTGTAGCCGGCAGCCTTGGCCGCAGCTATCGCCCACGCCCCGAGCTGCTCGCGCTGCTCCGGTGTGAAGCCGGGTGCGGGCGACTCTTCGATTACTTTCTGGTGGCGGCGCTGGCACGAGCAGTCGCGCTCGTTCAGATGGATGACCGTACCATACCGGTCCCCCATTACCTGGATTTCCACGTGCCGGGCGCCGGCCAGGTACTTCTCGACGTAGACCCGCTGGTCGTCGAACGAGCGCTTGGCCTCGGCCATGCACATCTGGATGCCGGTTTCAAGGTCGCCCTCGCGCTTGATGACGCGCATTCCCTTGCCGCCGCCGCCGGCCGCGGCCTTGACCAACACCGGGTACCCGATGTCGGCGCAGAACTTCGCGGTCTCGCGGCTGAACGCGAGCGGGCCTTCCGAGCCCGGCACGACCGGTACGCCCGCGGCTTTCATCCGGCGCCGGGCCTCGACTTTATCCCCAAGCAGACGCATTGTCTCAGGCGCAGGTCCGACGAACGTGATCTTGCAGGAGGCGGCCGCCTCGGCGAAGTCCGGGTTCTCGGACAGGAACCCGTAGCCGGGATGGAGCGCGTCGCAGCCGGTCACGGTCGCGGCCGAAAGCACGCGGGACGCGATGAGGTAGCTCTCCGCCGCCGGGCCCGGGCCGACGCAGACCGCGTCATCGGCGAGCATCACCGGCAGCGAGTTCCGGTCGGCTTCGGAATAGACAACGACGACCGGCAGCGACAGCTCGCGGCAGGCGCGGATGACCCGGACCGCAATCTCGCCCCGGTTTGCGACCAGCAGCTTCTTGAAGGGTGGCCGCTTAACGTTCGGTGCTTCGCGTGCGATGCTCTGCTCCTTTCGGTCGCCAAGAGCGTAAGCGGTAACGCTCGCCGCGTCAAGCGCGGAGCGGGAGCCGCAGAAGCGAAGGGGAGAACCGCCAAGGACGCCAAGAACGCCAAGGGGTTGGAGCCGGAGTCTTACCACAAAGACACAAAGAAAATGACCACGGATGGACACAGATGAACGCGGAATGCAGCATGTTGGGACAAACCAGAATTCAGAATGCAGAGACCAGAATGCAGAACTGCGGAGAGGATATCCGCAGATTTCGCAGACGACGGAACCGTCGCCCCGACGCTGATGGAGGGGTCTCGCCTGTGATTCGAGAGCGGAGAGATGAACTGTCGGACAGGGGCCGCTGCGGCCAATCCTTACCCCTGCCGCTTGCGGCACTTATTGACAGCGACGTGGGTGGAGTATAATGGTGTATGGGTAAGACCGGCCAGAGTCCGGGTTTGACCAAAGGAGGTACTGTGAACGTCAGGCTCGCCCGCGGTCCGTATAACCGTAGTGCCCAAAACCACAAGCGAACCTTGCCGCTACTCCTGTGCGCCATGGCGCTGGTCCTCGGCGCGAGTGTTGGATGGAGCCAACCAGCTCCTGACACCATCCTGTTGCCGGATTCGCTCGGGCCGCTGCGGCCGGGCTATCATCTGGCTTTCGGTAGTTCGACCAACAACATCTACGTCGCGAGCGAGTCCTCAGACATCATCGTCGTGGACGGAGAAACGTTCCAGCGCATCAAGCGCATCAACACCGGCGCGGGGGTCGGAGGAGCCCTGCTTGTCTCGCGGCACAACAGGCTGTATTGTACGCATCCGTCGCAAGGCCGCATCGGTGTTATCGATTGCTCGACCAACAACGTGGTCGGTTCGATTCTGGTCGGGACGCGGCCGAAGTTGCTCTGCTATAGCTCGGGCAGCGACAAGTTGTACTGCGGCGATACCATAGACAAGACCGTTTCGGTGATAGACTGCGCCACCAATGCGCTTCTGAAAGTCATCCCGGTCGGGAAAGGGCTCGCCGCCATGGCCTATGACCCGACTACCGACAAGATGTACGCGGCGACCCGAGATGCTCTGCTCGCGATATCCTGCTCATTGGACTCCGTTGTTTCCACGATCTCTTCTGTCAAGGCGGCAAGAGGTCTTTGCATCAACAAGCGCCGCCAGAAGTTGTATGCGGTCGTTGCTCCATTCCGAGACACCGTACTTGTGGTTAGTACCCCAACAGACTCCGTAGCGGCCAGAATCCCGACCTTCGGTCAGCTTGCACCTGTGCTAGCATGCAACGAAATCACCGATCGGCTATACGGCGTAGCAGGCGATGGCGGCAGCATAGTGGAGATATGCGAGTTCGACTGCGTCAGGGACACCGTGGTGCGGTATCGATACGCGTGGCCCTTCTACACGACAGTGGGTCTAGTCTGCGACAGTGTGCGTAACAGGTTATACTATCTGTATGACTACAGCTCCGGGGGCGTTCTCACTGTGTTGGACTGCGCGACGCTCGATATCATCTCCAAGACTGGGGCGACAATCTACCCCGCTCTCTTTGAGTCGGACCCGGTCCGATACAGGCTGATGTGTGTCGGCGGGCGTTCGGAGGCGGCGGCGTTGTCCGTGTTTGACTACAAGGGCGACAGCTCGTACGCGAGGGGGGCCGTCCCGCTCTCCGGGTGGACGCAGGTCATGTGCCACAACCCCGCGACCGGCAGACTGTATTACTGGTGGGGCATAGGCGTCGGCGGCGTGGGTGTGATAGACGAGCAGACCAACCGGTTGGTCGCCCAGGTGTTCCTGTCTCAAGCAAGCTTGGGCGATCTGACGTACAGCCCGACGAGCAACAAGCTCTACTTCGGTGCCCCCCCGACCGGCCTTGGAGTGATGGACGGGTCGGGAGACAGCCTGCTTGGGGTCATCGAGGTGGGCTCCTACAACTGGGGCCTTCACCCTTGCTGGTGCCCAGACGAGAACAAGGTGTACTGCAGTGCCAGGATGGGCGCTCGCTGGTACATCGCCGTGGTCGACTGCTATACCGACTCGGTAGTGCGAAAGATTGACGTTTACGACCGCGTTCTGGGGTTCGAGTACCTGGGCGAGGGTCGCATGCTCTGTGTCCAGTATAAGAGTCTTATCCTCATTGACTCCCGGACGGATAGTGTCTTGGTCGATACGGCAATTGAGGCAAGCGTGGGGTACGCGGCTGCGCACACCGGAGATGGCGAGAAAGTCTACATACTCCGCAATGGCCGGCTGAGTGTTCTGAGGTCGAGTTCGCTCTCCTTGCTCGCGACGATTGACTGGCCCTACGGCGAGCACAACGGGGGGGGTTCTCGTACTCTCCGACACGACGCACAAGCTCTACTGGTTCGCAGGAAATGGGGATAGCGCGCTGGCGATTGACGCCACCAGCGACACGGTCGTGGCTCGGATGCCGATCAGCGGATCGCGCGGCCTCTCGTGTCTTGACCACAGCGGCCGATACCTGTTCTGTTTCTCCACCTACATGAGAGTCTATGACATGCAGACGGACAGCCTGGTTGCCGCGTGTCCGTTGCCATTTCCTGCTATTTCCGTCACTCCGAATCCGGAGCAGGGCTGCATCTACGTCGGGTGCCGCGACGTGATACTGGTCTATCCTGACGCGCCGCCCGGGGTCCAGGAAGCGATGAACGATGAGCGAGGAGCGATGAATATTGGAGCGAGCGTCATCCGCGGCGTGTTGTTCCTGCCGCCAGCGCTGCTCTCTCCTCCCTCCTCACTCTTCTCTGTAGACGGCCGGAAGGTGCTAGAACTTCGTCCGGGATCGAATGACGTGAGGATGCTCGCACCAGGTGTGTACTTCCTCAGAGGACCGAAGACCGAAGACGGGAGACCGGACGCTGCCATCCGCAAAGTCGTGGTGACGCGCTAGCCGGAGACCGTCGGAGAAGACAGGACACAGCAGACAGTATGCAGGTCGGGGCGCGGGAAACCGTGACCCCGACCGGCGCTTGTGGAGGGCAGAAAAGAACCGGGAGAATAGCGCAGGTGGCGTTCGTGACCTAAGTTCCGTGCTATCCGCCAGTTGAATCCTGGCGGAGGGCCGAAAATCCGCATATAGGGGTCGTATGGGGGGTAGTGTCGCCCGAAGCGACGCGGGAGACTCCTGAAGAAACAATGCCCGGTACGTGAACCCCTACGACGAGTGGAATGACCACGGGTTCAGCGTCGGGGATGACTTCTGGAACGAGTTCCGGAACGACGCTCGGTCCAGCTCCGGAAACGGCCGAAGGTTCAGGTTGAGACCAAGGTGGAGACACGGGCGAAGACACCAGCGAAGGTACAGCGCGGTATACAGGTCAGGATATGAGCTGAAACACGACGAGAGATACGGCAGGAGATACGAGGAACATTCCAGCGAGCGTTCCGATGAACCTTCCGACGAGCTTTCGAAGGAGCCTTCAGAGGGATTTTCGATTGCCGATTGGCGAGTGTCGATTGGCGGAAGGACGTAGGGCGGTTGTCCCATTGTCGACTGGCGAATGGCGATAGCCCAGCGGCGATTTGGGACGAGACCCCTCCTCAGCGTCGGGGTGACACTTGGCCTCTGCGGCCCCTGTCGGACAGTGCGTGTCATCTGTGTAATCTGCGGAATCTGTGGATGAACCTCTCCGCGTCCGTAGTGCTGCCTTCCGACCTCGCTCGGCCGAGAGACCCGGCGCGTCGGGCAGGGCGTCTACTTCTGGCGCCTGGAGAGCGAGACTACGACCCTCACCCGCAAGGCCATCAAGATAAACCAGGCCCGACACAATCTCCGGGCGGGTCGCAACGTCCCGCCCCGTCCTTTTCGTTCATGTCTGCACCGACCGCCATTCCGGTCGTGCACTAGACCACTCTCCTGCGCTTGACTCATGCCGGTCTGGGCATTACTCTGTGGGCGCGAGGAACCGATAGTGAACATCAGGCAGATGCGGCCCGGTACCGGCATCAAGCCGATGAAGTGGTCGCTTGGGGAAATCCCACACCTCGTCATTGAGCCCACCCTGCGATGCAACCTCGGCTGTTGCTCCTGCTATAACCGTTTCCGCGCCTCAGACAAGACGCTCGACGAGATCCGCGCCGAGGTCGACCTCGGCCTGTCGAAACGTCGGCTGGAAACTATCAGCATCCTTGGCGGCGAGCCCACGCTCCACCCAGACCTGCCGGCGATTATCCGCCACGTGAAGAGTCGCAACCTCTACTGCGAGGTCCTCACCAACGGGCTCCGCCTGCTCGCGTCCGATGGCGATGCGTATCTCGACGAGCTCGTTGCCGCGGGCCTGGACCGCATAGCTTTCCACGTGGACTGCGGCCAGTCGCACGTCCGCACTGACGCCGATGCCGACTGCGAACGGCTGCTCGGCATGGCCGAGTCCCGCCGGCTCTGGGCCGCGCTCGCGGTCACCGTCTATCCCGAGGCGAGCGGCACCATCTCACAGGTGATACGCCGCTGGTCGCGCTTCCGTTTCTTCGACGGTGTCCTGGTCACCCTGCCACGGGACGCCGGCCGGAGTCCGACCGAGGGTCCCGGCTCCGGCCCGGATATGCTGAACGAGTACCGCGCGATTGCGGCCGACCTCAAGGTCGAACCGGTCACCTACGTGCCGACGAGCCTCAGCGATGACGACGTGAGCTGGCTCATCTACTTCTATGACATCAACGTCCGGACCGGCGAGACCTTCGGTCTTTCGCCGCAGCTCAACGGCCTGCTCCGGCGCGTGTTCCGCGTCATTTATGGCCGCTACGCCTTCGGGATGACGACGCGGCCGGAAAGGGTGTCGTTCTCCTTCTACGGCTCGGCCCTGCTCGAACTGCTGATGCACCCGGCGCGGGCCGGCCGTTTCGCCGCCCTGATGCGCGGTAGCCGCGGCGCGCGCGACATCCGGCTCCACTACATCGTCTTGCAGGAGCCGCCGACATTCAATGCAGAGAAGAACGCGGTGCAGATGTGCTACCACTGCCCGGACGCGACTATCCGCAACGGCCGCCTGACGCCGGTCTGCGTGGCCGACCGGATCAGCCCGCTGCCGGGTCCGGACCAGCCGCCTGTCGATGAGGCGCTACGGGCAACGGTCTACGCCCACCTCGGGGAGTTGTAGCATCCGCCGCGTGCTGTTGGTCGCAGCCTACATCGTTCTCTTCTGGCTCGTGCTGCCGGCAGTGCTAATGGGAAGCGCGCTAGTGCTTGACCGGCGACTGGGCTGGTACATGCCTGCCGGATGGTACTGGACCGTATTCGGCGCGCTCATCGCTACCGGTTCGGGCGTTATGCTTGGCGCAGCAATCCTCCAGTTCCATCATTTCGGCCGGGTGATGCCGGTCTCAGCCCTACCGCCAGACCGTCTCATCCAGGCCGGGCTCTTCGCGGTCTGGCGTCACCCCATCTACCTTTTCTTCACGCTCTTCTTCGTCGGCGTCGGCCTGCTGGTCCGCTCGCCGTCCCTGCTCGTCATCGTTCTGCCGGTCTTCATCGCGGCCGAGGCCGGGTACATCGCCATCGAAGAGCGCGTGCTCGCCCGTCGTTTCGGCCCGGCCTGGCGTAACTACTGCCGACGCACGCCGCTCGTCGTTCCGCGCCTCGGGTTCATCCTCCTTCCGCTGTTCCGGCTGGTCTGCTGGGTGCTCTTCGACCTCCGCATCCGCGGACGCGAGAACCTGCCGCTCCAGCCGCCGTTCTTCATAATCGCCGCGCACCGCAACTATCTTGACCCGTTCTTCATCGGCGCGGCCGCCGGGTTCCCGGTCCACTTCATCACCACGTACGAGATGTTCCGCCGGCCCCTGCTCGGCGCCCTGTTCCGCCGGTTCCTCTGCATCCCGAAGAAGCGCTACCTGAACGACGTCTCAACCGCGCGGGCGATAGCCGCCCGCCTGAAAGAGGGCGCGGTCGTCGGAGTCTTCCCCGAAGGCGAACGGTCGTGGACCGGCCTCGCCCAGTCCTGGAAGCCCGAGGTGCTCAACCTGCTTCGCCACTACCCGGGCGTGCCGGTGTTGCCGGTGCGGATATCGGGCAACTACCTCGCTTGGCCAAGGTGGGGCTCCAGCCTCCGCCGCGCCCGCATCGAGCTGGCCATCGGCGCGCCTGTGCTCGTCAAACTCGAAGCCGACGCCGGGGGGCTCGAGCGGCATCTCCGCTCGCTCATCGAGCCCGACGACTCGGGCCGGCGCTGCCTGAGCCGCAGCGTGAACCGCGACATAGCCAAGGTCATCTACCGCTGCCCGGCCTGCCGCAGTTTCCGCCCGTTCGTTCTCGTCGGGTCGGCCGGGTTCACCTGCCCTGACTGCAGTCGCTCCTTCACCATCAGCCCGGAATACTCCATCAAGTGGTCCGAGGAGGGCACGGCGTTGGAGATGCCGCTGGCCGCGGTCTACGACCGCATCCGCATCAAAGCCGACGACCTCGCCGGCACGGACGGGATCGTCGCCGCCAGCGAAGCCGCGCAACTCTGGGAGGAAAGCGACATCGACCTCAAGTCCGTGCTGGCCGGCAGGCTGACCCTCGGGCGCCGCGCCCTCCGTATCGAGGGCCAGGCGGACGCGCGCATCGTCGACCTCGCCCCGGTCCGCTCGGTCACGACCGAAAGCAACCGCAAGCTCCAGCTCTACGACGCTGCGGCGGGCCGGCTATACCAGCTCACCTTTCCCGCGGAGAGCGTGCTGAAATGGCAAGACCTCATCGTCGCGGTCCTGCGGACGGAGCTGGGCATCCAGCCCAACACGCGCTGATGCTCGACTACGGCCGTCCCATCACCAGCAGCGCGCCGCTCGACCGCTGGTGCCGGCAGAAGAACCGCGTCATCACTCGGGTTCAGTTCCGCCTCCTGGACTTCTTCGGCGGCCTGCCGTCGCCTGCGGCGCAACTCTATGCCCGCTCTGCCCGGCGCCTAGTCGGTGCATACCTCTACTCTCTCAAGGTCGAATTGAACGACTACTGTAACCTCTCCTGCCGGATGTGCTATGTGCCGGCCGGCAGGAAGGAGTTGCCTCGTGACCAGGTGATGAAGCTGTTTGACGACATCAGTGGCTGTGGCGTGCGGGTCGAACTGCTCGGTGGCGAGCCGCTGCTGCTTCCGGGCATCGCGGATATCGTCCGGGTAGCCAAACACAATGCTCGCTCGCCGTTCGTGACGCTATACACCACCGGCACGCCGGCCGAACCCGCGCTCTGCCGCGACCTCGCCGCGGCCGGGCTCGACGGCGCAATCGTCTCGCTCATCTCCCACGACCCGACGACCCACGACACCTTCACCGGCAGCCCCGGATCCCACGCGCGCACCGTTACGGGCATCCACAACCTCCGCGCCGCCGGCATCAAGGTCTACACCTTCACGGCGGTCCATGCCCTGAACGCCGGGCATTGTCGGCAGATAAGCCGGTTCGCCCGGCGCGACCTCGACGCCCACGCCATCTTCTACCAGTACATCCCGCAGGTCAAAGACGACCCGCTGCTCGTCCCGGCCGACACCTGGGCCGAAGTCAAGCACTGGGCATTGGTCGAAGAGAACCCGGACCACGCACGGTTCGTGCGCCGATTCTATGAGTTGACCGGGAGCGCCTGCTCGGGTGGCAACTTTGTCCTGACCGTCAGGGTCGACGGCTCGGTCCAGCCCTGCCCGTTCATCGCCGACATCCCGCTCGGCAACATCGCCGAGTCCGACATCTGGACCATCTACCGCGGCCGCTTCTCGCACCCGGCGCTGGTCGAATTCAAGAGCACGCCGGAGGAGTGCGAGCCCTGCGCGTACAAATCCGCCTGCGCCGGCGGCTGCCGCGCGGGCAACAGGGCACTCTATGGCACTTACTCCCGCCGCGACAGCCGGTGTCTTGGTCCGCACCTTGGCCCGTACCGCACCGCCGAACTGACCGACCGGGCGCCGTCGTTCTTCTGATGCTCTACCAGCTCGAGAAGTGGTACTTCGACTTCCTGACGCCGGCTGGCGACTACTTCTTTGGGTACTTCGCCCAGGTCGCATTCCTCGGCACGCGCACGAGCGAGCTGGCGCTCCACCTGCGCCGTGCCGGGTCCGATAGACCGGTGTCGTGGGCTGGCCGCCTGCCGGCAACCGTCGGCGATGGCGCCGCGCGCACGGTCGCCTTCCGCTCCGGTCGCATCACAATCAGTCCGGGGGCTTCAAGCATCGCCGTGGACCTGCCCGAAGCCGCGCTCCGGCTCGAGTACGCGGCCCAGCCGATGACCGATCCGGGCCTGTCAATCGCCGCCGGCCGCCAGGGTGCCATCCTCTGGCAGCCGGTGATGCTCGGCGCCCGGGTCGAAGGCGAAGTCCGTCTTCGGGGCGAGACAATCGCCGCACCCGGCGTGCGGGGCTACATCGACTTCCTCCGCTCGACCGTGCTCCCGCCGTCCGTGCCCATCCGCACGCTCTCGTGGGGCCGCGCCCTTGACCCGCGCTGCGACCTGACATATACCATCGCGACCGGCGTCGGCGGCGCCTGGTCGCGGCTGATCGCCCGCATCGAGGATAGTTTCCTCGTCGCGACCGACGTCACGGTCGAGGCGGCAGAGTGGCAGCCTTCGCCAAGACTCGGCATCAGGTGTCCGGCGCGCTACCGCCTGCTCGCGACCGGCCCGGGACTGCGCGCGGAAATCGACGTCATCCACGACCGCGCGGCGGTCGAGTCCGAGTTCATCTCCGGGCCGCCGCTCCTTCGCCGCATCACCCGCAACCCACGTGGAGTCAAGTTCACCGGCCGCGCCGTCGCGCGAATCGAGCACGGCGGGGCGTCTTTCGAGGCCGAACTGCCACTCGTCGACGAATATGCCATCTTTGACTGAAGCACCGACGGCAGGGCCGCTTCTTTCCGTCCGGCACGTCGCCAAGGCGTTCGGCCGCAACCGCGTCCTCGTCGACGCCAACCTCTCCATCGCGCCCGGCGAGATCGCCGGCATCACCGGCGAGAACGGCTCGGGCAAGAGCACGCTCCTCAGTATCATCGTCGGCCGCCTGCGACCGGACTCCGGCTCGGTCGCCGCGGCCGGCCGCATCGGCTACTGCCCGCAGGAGATGCTCGTCTTCGACACCTTGACCGTGCGCGAGAACTTCCGCTATTTCGCCGCCGCCTACGGCCGCACCGACTGGCCGTCGCGGATGCAGGTCCTGCTCGCCCAGCTCAACTTCGCGCGCTACGCCGACACGCCGGTCAGCCACCTAAGCGGCGGCACACGCCAGAAGCTGAACCTCGCAATCGCCTACCTCCACGAGCCCGACATCCTCGTCCTCGATGAACCCTATTCCGGTTTCGACTGGGAAACCTACCTCCACTTCTGGGAACTGACCGCCGAGTTGCGTGCGCGGAACCGGGCAGTGCTGGTGGTGTCGCACTTCGTCCACGACCGCGCCCGGTTCGACTCGCTCTACCGGGTCGCCGCCGGCCGGCTGGAACCGGAAGACGGCGGATGAGACCCGCGCCTCCCGGACGCCGGTTCGGCACCGCGCTCGCGTTGACCGCCCAGGAACTCGCGCGCAACCGCGTCGCCCTGCTGATGCTCTTTATCATCCCGACGCTTTTCTACGCGCTCGTCGCGCTCACGACGCGGACCACGAAGATCGCGTTCAAGCTCGCGTCGGTCGCGGGCAGCCCGTTCGTGCAGGTGAGCGAACGGAGTTCGAGCCTCATCTTCATCGGCACGGCCGCAGTCGGCCTGCTCACCGCCTTCCTCGCGCTCGGGTTAGTCCAGAAGAACGTCGAGGCCAACCGCCGGCTCGTCCTTTGCGGCTACCGCCCGGTCGAGTTGATAGCGGCCAAGCTGGCGGTACTGCTGGTCGTGACCGCGGTAGTCGGGACATTCGTGGCCGAACTGCTGCCGCTCTTCTTTACGCCCGAACGACTCCTTCTCGTCATTTCCGGCTTTGCTCTAGCCGGGTTTGTCTACGGGTGCTACGGTCTCCTGGTGGGCGCGATCTTCCGCCGCGAGCTGGAGGGCGTGCTCTTCGTCAGCCTGCTGGCCAATATCGACGCCGGCTGGCTGCAGAACCCGGTCTACTATGCGGGCGCACAGAACCAGGTGATCATCCGCCTTCTGCCGGCGTACTACCCGTCGCAGTTGAGCATGACCGCGGCGTTCACCGACTACGGCGTGGGCCACGCGGTGGTCGGCAGCCTGCTCTACGGCGGCGCGGTCCTTGCCGCCGCGCTGGTCGTCTACTTCCTGAGGATGCGGGTCCGCCGCCCCGGCCTACGCCGAACTGACGACGCCACGCTCACGCGCAGGGCCATCAAGATAGACTGAAGCCCACGCGTGACTGCGGGCCGGGGCTTCTGCGGGCCTTGATGTCCGCGTGCGGTCGGGTAGAATCAAGTGGTGACGATGTCCATGGGCACGGACCGCCATTGGCTTCTTGCCGTTTCTGCCATCTTTGAATCCGGAACTTCCCGTTTCGACACCGGCTGCCTTCGCTTCCTGTGTCAGGAGGTACTCGTATGAAACTCAAAGTCTGTCCCCGCTACTTTGTCCTGCTTGCCGCTCTGCTGCTGGTTCAGGCCGTGGCTCAGGCCGAACCGCTCCACCCGTGCGGGTGGATTCGCGACGACCCGCGCACGGCACCGTGGATGATTGAGGACAAACTCGTGCCGGTCGCCCCCGGCTCTCAGCCTGCTGACGCCACCCTCTCGGTCGACCTGTCCAGCCAGATGCCGCCGGTCGGGAACCAGGGCTCCCAGGGCTCGTGCACCGCGTGGGCCATCGGGTACTACCAGAAGACCCACTACGAGTGGCTGGAGCACAAGTGGGACATATCCCAGACCAGCCACCAGTTCAGCCCGGCGTTCATCTACAACCAGATAAACGGCGGCGCGGACCAGGGCTCGGGCTCCAACTCTGCCTACGCACTGATTGCCGACCAGGGCTGCGCGACCATGGCCGATTGCCCCTACAACCAGGGCAACTATACGTCGTGGCCATCCGAATCGGCCTATTCCCGCGCCATACCGTACCGCGGCAGCACGAGCCGCTGGTTCTCGATGACCGACTCCGTGGGCATCAACAAGGCCCGGCAGCGCCTCGACAGCGGGTACACGACGGTCATCGGCATCAGTGTCTACTCTAACTTCGACAACTTCCAGAACTTCAACTACACGTACTGCGTGGCCGACAAGTACGGGACCAACCGCGGCGGCCACGTCGTGACCATCGTCGGCTACAATGACACCATGACCACGAACGACGGCACCGGCGCCTTCAAGCTGGTCAACTCGTGGGGCACGGGCTGGGGCCTGTCCGGATACTGGTGGATGTCCTACGTCGCGGCCACCAACGCGGAGCTCTCCGCCCAGGTCGGCCTCTACCAGGACGACCGCATCGCCTACGCGCCGACCATGCTCGGGCGCGTTCGCCTCACGCACACGGCCCGGGACAAAATCGGCATCCGCCTCGGCGTGGGCACTCCCTCCTCCCAGCTCTGGTTGAAGGACTTCCGTACGTGGCGTTACCCGAGAACCGACCGCGCGTTTCCGAGCAACAACATCGTCTTCGACATGACCGAAGGCGAACCGCTCATCACCAACGGCCAGGCCGAATCGGTCTTCGTTCGGGCGATTGACGACGTCTCGGACTCCAAGACCGGCACCATCGACTACTTCGCGGTCCAGCACCTGACGTGGAACGCGACCGGCATCTCCTCGGATACGCCGGTCAGCATCCCGGACTACAACACCGCGGTCTTTGCCCGGGCCAAGATCCCCAAGCTGCATGACGCCGGCGCTTACCTGCTCATCGCCCCCACCGGCACCGTGGATTCCGGTTCGTCGGCTGCGCCGCAAGCCTGGGTGAGGAACCACGGCACTATCGCGGCAACGTTCCCGGTGGTCTTCGGCATCGGTACGTACGCGAACACCCAGAACGTAACCAACCTGGCTGCCGGTGATTCGGCCCTGGTGAGCTTCGCTTCCTGGACCGCGACCGCGCGTAGCGCGAACGCTACCCGCTGCTCCACCGGCCTCAGTGGCGACTGGTGTACAGCCAACGACAAGAAGACCGGCTCGGTGATTGTGCGGGTGCGGGATGTCGCCTGCACGCAACTCCTCGCGCCCCCGGACACGGTCGACTCGGGCGCGACGGTCACGCCGCGGGCAGTGGTTCGCAACGCCGGCACGACCAACGAGACCTTTGACACGCGCTTCGCCATCGGCCTCGACTACGCGGACACAGTGTCGGTCACCGTTGCGGCCGGAAAGAGCGACACGATTGACTTCGCTGGTTGGACCGCGCTCGCGCTCGGTACCCTCCCGACTGCCTGCGTCACGATGCTCTCGACCGACATGAACCCGGCGAACAACGCTATACAGGACTCGGTTGTGGTCAGGGTATCCACCGGCATCGCCGAGCAGACCAGGCTGCCCGCGGTCATCTCGCTCGAACGGCCCCTGCCTGACCCGATGCGCGGTGTGGCCACAATCCGGTTCAGCATCCCGCGCCGGACTCGTGCAAGCGTCAGCATCCGCTCCGCAACCGGCGCTCTGGTGCGAATTCTCTCTAGCCCTCAGTCCCTAGCCCCTAACACCTACTCCCTCACCTGGGACGGCCGCGACGACCACGGTCGCCGCGTGGCGCCTGGCATCTACTTCTGGCGCCTCGAAAGCGACGACGCCACCCTCACGCGCAAGGCCATCAAGATAGACTGAGGCACAACCAACTATCGGGGGCGGGACGCTCATCGTCCCGCCCCTTCAGCCGTCCGGCCGCAGGACCTGTCTGTTCACTGCCGCCTGACTGATGGAAACTGACAACTCACGGTCCACGGCCGCGCGGGCCTTGACGTCCGCGCACAGTCGTGTATCCTATATGAGTGACGATGCCCAGGGGCACGGGCCGCCATCGGCTTCCTGCCGTTTCCGCTGTCCTTGAATCCGGGCGCTCGCTTTTCAACACTGGCCGCCATCATTTCCCCTGCCGGGAGGTACTCAATTAGACTCAAAGTCTATCCCCGCTACTTTGTCCTGCTCGCCGCTGTGCTGCTGGGTCAGCTCGTGGCTCAAGCTGAACCGCTCCACCCGTGCGGATTGATTCACGAGGACCCGCGCACGATTCCCTGGATGGTCCAGGACAAACCCGTGCCGGGCGCTCCCCGCCGCTTGGGTGTCTCGGTCGACCTGTCCAGCCAGATGCCGCCGGTCGGGAACCAGGGTCAGCAGGGCTCGTGTGCCGCGTGGGCAATCGGCTACTACCAGAAGACTCACTACGAGTGGCTGGAGCATGAGTGGGACCTGAATCAGACCAGCCACCAGTTCAGTCCGAAATTCATATACAACCAGATTAATGGCGGCGCAGACTTGGGCTCGGGCTACTCGGACGCCTTCGCGCTGATTACCGACCAGGGATGCGCGACTATGGCTGACTGCCCCTACAACCAGAACGACTACACGAACTGGCCGTCCGAATCGGCCTACGCGCGCGCCATCCCGTACCGCGGCGGCACGTCGCACTGGTTCTGGATGACCGACACCAACGGCATCAACCAGGCCAAGCAGCGCCTCGACTCCGGGTACACGACGGTCATCGGGATCAATGTCTACTCCAATTTCGACAACATCGATAGTTTCGACTACACCTACTGCGTGGCCGACACCTACGGCGGGAACCGCGGCGGCCACGCCGTGACCATCATCGGCTACAACGACACCATGACCACGAACGACGGGACCGGCGCCTTCAAGATGATTAACTCGTGGGGCACGGGCTGGGGCCAGTCCGGATTCTGGTGGATGTCATACGTCGCGGCGACGAACGCGGCGCTCAGTGCGCAGGCCGGCTTCTACCTCGACGACCTCACCGGTTACTCGCCGACCATGCTCGGCCGCGTCAAAATCACGCACGCAGCAAGGGACAAGATCGGGATCCGGCTCGGGGTAGGCCGTCCCTCCTCCCCCAACTGGACGAAGAACTTCCGCACGTGGCGGGACCCAAAAACCGACCGGGCCTTCCCCGACCACAATCTCGTTTTCGATATGACCGAGGGCGAGCCATACATCACGAACGAGACGACCGACACGGCCTTTGTGCGGGTGATTGACGACAGCTCGGACTCGAAGACCGGCACCATCAACTACTTCGCGGCCACGCACCTGGCGTGGAACTCGACCGGCGTATCGAGCGACACGCCGGTCAGCATTCCGGACTACAACACCGCCGTCTATGCTCGGGCCAAAATCCCGCAGCCACAGGACGTCGGCGTTACTCAAATCACCGCGCCGACCGGCACCGTCGACTCCGGTACGACCATCACCACGAAAGCTCGGGTCAAGAACTACGGCTCATCGAATGCCTCTTTCCCTGTCACGTTCCGCATCGGGTCCTTCTACTCCAACTCTCAGAACGTCTCCAACCTCGCGCCCGGCGATTCGGTGCTGGTCTCCTTCACCAACTGGACCGCGCTCCAGCGCGGCACCCACGTCACACGCTGCACCACCGCCCTCACCGGCGACCAGAACCACGATAACGACGCGCTCTCCGGCTCGGTCACGGTGCGGGTGACCAATGTCGGCGTGACCGCGATTGTCGCACCGACCGACACGGTCGATTCGGGCACCACCGTCACCCCACGGGCCCGCGTCAAGAACCACGGCACCGGCAACGTGTCGTTCCCGGTCACCTTCCGCATCGGCACGAGCTACACCAGTACCCAGACCGTCATCAACCTTGCGTCCGGCGACTCGGTTGAGGTCAGCTTCACCAACTGGACCGCGGCTCCGCGCGGCGTGCAGGCCGTGCGCTGCTCGACCGGCCTCGCGGGCGACCAGAATCACGGCAACGATACGCTGTCCGGCTCGGTCACGGTGCGGGTGAAAGACATCGGAGTCGTCAGCATCAACAAGCCGGCGGGCAGCTACGGGCAGGGGGAGATAGTGATCCCGGCCGCGACCATCCGTAACTACGGCAACGTCCCGGCCGGCTTCGAAGTCTGGATGCTGCTCACCGACCCGACCGACTCCCTGTACTACTCCGATAGCGTCAACGTCGCGAACCTCGACGCCGCCAACAACCTGGTCGTGGACGCCTTCCGTCCCTGTACGCTCCAGTTGCTCGGCGACTGGATTGTTAAATGCAGCACCGCCCTTTCCGGTGACGTGCGCCTCGACAACAACGTCATGACCGGCGGATTCAAGATCCGTTTGCCGTGGGTCGAGAGGGAGCCCATGCCTGAGCCGCCTTCGAACCAGCCGGTCAAGGACGGTGCCTGGCTCGCCTACGACGCCGGCAGCGGACTCGTCTACGCCGGCAAGGGCAACAAGTCGAACGATTTCTACTCATACAACACCGCCGCAAACGAATGGACTTCGCTCTGCAGCATACCGCTCGGGCTTGAAGCCAAGCTGCCGCGCCAGGGCGCGTGCGGCGTCGGCGACGGCTCGGGGTACATCTACATGGCCAAGGGCAACAACACCCTCGGTTTCTGGCGCTACGACGTCGCAACCGACTCCTGGCTGCAACTCGCCGACGTGCCGGTCGGCTCGTCCCGGAGGGTCAAAGCCGGAAGCGGCCTTGTGTATGCCCAAATCGGTGATAGCGGTTTCGTCTACATGCTCAAGGGGCCGACCTGCGAGTTCTACCGGTTCAACGTGACGACCGGGACCTGGAAAACGATGCCGTCCGCCCCGGCCGGCTCGCGCTCGAAGTGGTACGACGGGTCGTTCCTGACCTTCGACGGCGACCACACCATCTACGCCCACAAGGCGAAATACCACGAGCTTTGGGCCTATGACGTCCTGACCGCCACATGGAGCAGCACGCAACGCAACGGCATACCGTTCGTCGGCCGGGACGCCCGCAGCCGGCAGGTGAGAGGCGGCGGAACCGGCGCCTGGTTTGAGGGCGGTATCTACGCACTCAAAGGCGGCAGCACCGGCGAGTTCTGGCGCTACGACGCGCCCGCCGACACCTGGACCGAATTCAACCAACTGCCGCCGGTGGGCAGTTCCGGCAACCGCAAGGTCTCCACCGGCGGCTGCATGGTCAGCGTCGACGGTACGCTCTTCGCGCTCAAAGGCAACGAGACCAACGAGCTATGGCGCTACACTCTTGCGTCCTTGTGTGCACAGCAGACCTCACGCGAAGGCGTCGTGGCGGCGCAGTCGACGCTGGGCGACTGGCAGCTCGCGATCAGCCCGAATCCGCTGGCCTCCGGCTTTGCGGTGCTGCGCTACAGTCTGCCGAAAACCGGATCCGCGACTATCAAGGTCTTCAACGCTTCCGGCCGCCTCGTGCATTCGACATTCGGAGTTGGCCGCAGCGGCCCCTGTCCGACAGCGCGGAATTCGGAATTCCGGCTCGACCTTCGGTCGATGCCGGCAGGCGTGTACCTGGTGAAGTTCACGACCGAGAGCTTCAGCACAACGCGGAAGCTGGTGGTCGAGCACTAGACCGAACCATCCGGCTAACAGGGGCGGGACGCACATCGTCCCGCCCCGTCCGTTTCTGCTAGGGCTGCGACGACCGTCACTCCTCAGAGGAGCGGGTCGATGGGATTGTTTGGGTCTATCGCGGGCAGGTTGGCGTCTTCGGACTTCGCCCGGGACGGGTCGATGATGTCCGCCGACTCCGCAATGACAGTGCGTGACGAAGCTATCATGATCAGTTCGTTCTGCCGCAGCGGCCCCTCGCGCGGGCTATTTCAGCTTGGGGATGTTGTGCTTCTCAGTGCGGACCGGGACCGGGCAGCGGCGGGATAGGCCATTGGCGCGAGGGGGGCTCTTCTCGTTCTTCGTTCTTCGTTCTTCGTTCTTCGTTCTTCGTTCCTCGCTCTTCATCCTTCATCCCTCATCCTTCATCCCTTCCCCAAGGCGCTGGGCAGGCAGGG
>Ga0163202_1000020_pt1 | contig 24189 bp, 30 predicted proteins | sample PL_2010_300m_FD_113540 | JGI IMG/M metagenome (GOLD analysis project Ga0163202, IMG submission 113540) | Freshwater microbial communities from Powell Lake, British Columbia, Canada to study Microbial Dark Matter (Phase II) - PL_2010_300m | ecosystem: Environmental > Aquatic > Freshwater > Lake ... | reverse complement strand
TGTTTTGCGCTTGGTTGTCAATCGTGTGGCATGGTAGAGGGTTTGAACAAGGGGATTGCAAACCTTAGCTGTTTCACAAGGAAGGGGATTGACGGTGACGGAGGTTAAACCATCACGCGCATGACAAGGCGTTTATAGCCTATCGTGTTCAGTCAGATAACTGAACTATGTCAGACAAGGGGGGAGGCGGAGAAAATCCGCCCTAACCCGCCAAGACTTCGCCAAAGGATTGCCTGCCAACGCAGTCAAATGTCCACAGGGGACGCAATCCACAACGCCAGACGCATCAACAACACATGGGCGCGAAGTTGCCTTGTGTTTGTTTGGTGAATAAATGCTGGACATTGCACACTGAGCAGGACTAGGTGTGAAACACAACCCAGATTGTGTTCACTAGGCAAATCTTGCCTAGAGGGGTAATCGAGGGTTGGCCTGGGTGGGTCGCAATTGGCGATATATCACCCCCATCTCTACTTTCCAGTGTTTTGGGATCAAGGTGTATCGTTAATTTGTAACGATAAAGATTGAATTATGTGAGTGATATTGAATTTGATTTGAAGATTAGTGATCAGATACGGGCAGAAGTCTCCCATCACTGGAAGTTCAGAGCATTTCAGGTGGCGGTTTGCCGATACACCCATAGTCTCTGATCTTGGCTGATAGCCCAAACGGTCGTGGCTAGTCTCTGACTGTCGCGCCACCTCTGTTCTACCCAGAACAGCTAGGGTTCTGTTTCCAGTTACGGATCTACGTCTGCTGGATCAGGCTTACCTAGTCGCTTTGTTTTATGGTTCACGTCCGTTTGAGTCCGCTTCCTTTGAAACGCTCGAGTTTTGCTTTACGTCAACGTGGGTGCTTGGCTCGGTGGTTAGCCGATGATGTAAAAGAAAAGCGCCCGTTGTGAAGTCTTGCTTGGCGGCAAACAACAAATCCCTTTCGGGCAACGGGCGCTACTAAATTTGAGGTGTTCATCTTGTTGTTCGCTCAATGCTGCCAAGCACACCTTTCTTTTACACCACCCTTGCCATCTGTCAAACGAAAGTTTATCTCTTCCCCTGTGAAGACCACTCCAGAACAACTCATGGCAATGCTGGCAAAGCCAAAAGAGAGGAAGGCAATCGTCAATTTGAGAGAGCGGATCCAGCGCAGAGTGGAATCCGACCCGACAACTATCATGGATAGGAACACAATGAGAGAAAGGTGGGGTATATGACACATGGCGATAAGGTAGTTCTGGTAGATGACAACTGGCCTCCGAACATGGAGGCTTCGTATGACCACTGGCCGAAGAAAGGGCCAGCTTATGTCGTACGTGACGTCTTCGTGGGAACGAACATGGATGCTCTCACAATGGACATGAGGCGGGAAGACTGTCTTGCAATCACCCTGATTGGCGTGGTCAATCCAAAGCCTCCCTATGTCGGAGCGCACGAGAGGGGGTTTGCCGCGCGTAGGTTCAGGAAGATCGAGGAGAAGAGCGTGGTCAAATCGGAGGCTGTATCCGCGTCGATCTGAGCTTCCTGCCTACCGACTCATATCCCATACGATCGGCATTGGGGATGACTTCACGGAAGTCGTCCTCACGGCAGATCGACTGAAGCATCCGTAGTAGCTTCTTCGCCCCAGCCTGCCAACCAGGTGGCTTTTTCGATTTCAGCTTTTCGATCTCGTTCAAGATCTCTTGCTTCCTGTGCTTTCTGTTTTCCACGAGCAGTCCTTTCTTTGTGCCAGAGCTTCGTCTTTTTCTTGTGGCAGAGCACACAGAGAGTCTGCACGTTTTCGATCACAGTCATCCCACCCTCCGAGAACGGAACAATGTGATCCATCTGCCACCACTTCATGCAGGCGTACGTCGGCCAACCTGCGGCAAACATTTTCTTGCGACGTTTCTCAATCGCCTTCCTGAGTTGATCCTGCCTTCTGAGGAAGATCTTGCAGGCAAGATTATATCTTGCTCGATCGAACACACCATCTCTCCAGAAGCGACCTAAGTAATAGTTGACGCCGACTGGCATCCTTCCAAGCCTGGCCTTGAGCCTCTCGGTGTCCACACCACACACGCAGCATACACCCTTGTCTTTGGTGAAGAGGGCCTGCTTCACGAAGCTGGGGTGATACTTCCGACAACACTCCCGAGAGCACCATGTCTTTCTGTTCGGTGGCACTTCCTTGTGGCATCCACGGCATAGACCCTCCTTGATGAGCGTTGGGAATCTGCCCTTGTTGTAGATCGGCTGGCTCAAGGAATCCTCCTCAGATGGATGCACCGCTTTCCGTGGCCGGTGTAGGTGAACTTAATCCCATTGATGATGATCTCCTCTCCCGGCTTGAGCAGGCTCTTCCATGATGGCAATGTGGCGGCATGTTGATCTGTGGATTCAAGCCCGCCCGATTCAGGCAGTGGCTGCACCTTGTCTCTGTGGAGTGCAAGAGTATCAGCTTGATCAAAGTATCGCGCCTCATTCTCAGCCTGCTGTTCCATAGCAGACTGAGTCCAGTGGAGTGGAGGAGGCGTATGCGGAAGTGTTCTCAGTGCCCTCTGTTCAATCGAAGTCTTCATTCGTGTCGTCCTTATCTGGGAAGCAAGTTGGGTTGTGGATGTTTCACTCCGTTCCTGGCCTTGGCCCACAAGCCGCATCCGAAGGGATGTTGGTATCGTCAGTTTGTTGGTGATGAGTTTGGGTGGCCTCCATCTCCTTGAGGCGCTGCCAGTCCTTGATCAACCACTCCACATCAACTCCGTCTTTTCCAGTGCCATCACACTGCTGGCACGCGATCAATCCAATGGCGCTGCCGAACCACCTCTTACCATCGCATCTCCAACAGGTCTTTTGTTTTGGGTGGTGCTTCATGGATTTGGAGGCATCTCGTTGTATTCGCGCTGGTTTATTTCTTCGACGGTGATGCCGTTTCGCTCCAACTGCTGATGAAACACTCCAAGGCAGACATTACAGACGTGAGCTTTGACTGTGTGTACACCTCCAGGGTGACGACCATCGATCTGACTAACAGTGATGAAGCGTGAACCTTGATTGATGTTGCAGACTTCACAGGCGCTCATTTTGAATCCTTACTTTGAGTGATTCCCTTCAGTGGTGATCCGCCGAGTCCTTTTCGATGCAGGTAATCTAGCGCTAGTTTCCTTATGAGGTTGTTGGCGTCATGCCTTGCCACCACCCGACAGAGGCGACGTATCAGCATTGCCATGTCCTCTGCTCTCGCTGGGTCATTCGATGAATTTTTACCACTCATTCAATCTCCTTGTTTCTTCCAACCTCAAAGCCACCCATCCTCTCCTCTTTGTGATCTGATGGGCGATGCCGCTTACGGAAGAATCCATCATGCTCGGGATGAATGCGCTCGAACATCCGAGCGTATAAGCAGGTGTAGTGGTCATTGATCTTGAACCCGTCACCGATCTTCACTTCGATCGCCATGTGCCAACGTATGCGGTGGCAGACGGCGTCAGCAGAATAGTGAGCCCACCCACCTTCGATGACTTGGAACGTGTATCGCTCAAACAACTCCCACACCCTCGGGTTGGCGGCGTGGTATGCCTCGAAGCGCTCTTGGATTTGTTCAGCCCTGGTCATGACCACACCCCATCTTTGTGTTCCTGCTTGAGAGCAGAAAGATTTCTTCGGATGTAGTCACCCACAGGTGACAGTTTGTCGCCTTGGATTCCGTTCGTCCAAAGGTAGTGGAGATAGTCGGCTGGCACGTCGGACATGGGGCGACCTTTGAATTTTCCGTACGGCATAAGATCGTGATCTTCGAGTTGTTTCATACGTCAATAAGTTGACACGTCACCACCTTGTAGCCGCCCAATTCAATCAGGACAGCCCGGCAGTCGGTGAGAATCTTTATGTTGATCGTGGACTTGGGTGGGAATGTGGTGAGGCATTCCACAAAGCTGATCGCATTCAAGAAGAATTCACACGGAGAGAATTTTCCAGTGATGGATCTGGAGTAATCAGACCCACCAACAGCTTCAATGAGGCACTCAACATCTTTGAATTCGACTCGGCATCTGGAGATGAGCGCCTCGCCGTCACCACGGAGCGACTTGATGCACCGAAATGCGTCAACCCACTCATCACGATCAATGCTTCCTATGTTGAACAGCGTTCCACCCATGACAACTTCGACATTTGGGTACTGACCTTCCATCTTTCGGCATGTGTATCTGCCGTTTTTGTGATTTACGGTGATTAGACCGTTTGAAATCAGCAACTCAGCCGATTCTTTTTCCAAAGTGTCAGCCACCGACGTGGCAAACTGCGACGGAATCAAGAAATTACTGTCACCGCAGATGACATCGGACACATGCTGCGAGATCTGGTGGCCTCGAGACGACTCACACTTCATCCTTGTGGCAGATGTGGCCACATGAACCGACTTCAACACGTCTCGGTGAGAGCTTTCGGCTGCGAAGAACGAAGATTTTCGGATCCCTTCGGCAAGAGCATCAGCTGGGAGCACAATGAGTGTTCCGCCACCAACAAGATTCTGAAATTCCTCTGAAGGCATCGTCTTAATCTTGAGCGACCAGCTTCCAGACTTGCACAAGATCGATCCAGCGGCTGATTTTACCATCGAGATGACATCCGATCCGAAACTTGCTGCCGAAGCCATGACGGAAGCTGACACACACGACGGCTCAAGGTCGCCTTCGACGTCAACTTTCGACAAACACGACTGATCTCCGTCGTTGGCCTCGATCGACATGACGCCGTTTGCCGCCGAGATGAGTAGCCTGTTGGAAGACCGACCCATTTTGCTCTGCGATATCCTGATCGGCTGCTCTAGCGCGCGGAGAAGATTCAACTTCTGGACATTCATGCGAATTGGGAAAAGAATTTTACGATTTGCTTGGCATCCTCTCGACGGAGCGTGGCAATCTTCTGGTCGAGCGGTTGACCCTTCTCACGGTCGGGGACAATGTCGCCTGTGCTATTTATTCTGCTTCCCGGATGCACAAGAATCACATCGATACCACCCCCAGGAAGACACTGAAACGATACTTGTTCACGGCTGGTGGTTTGTACTTTTAATACTGGATTCATTTGGTGTTTGGTGTTTTTGGTTTTGGTTATTTACAACTTATTCACAACCCGCACAGACATCTTCGGATCGGTGCGTCCGGGTAGATGCTCTATCAAGCATTCGTATTTAACCTCAAGGCTGTATCCGATCAGCAGCTTCACGCGCTCGGTGAATGTCAGTCGCGCGATGAATTCGTTTTGGATGAGGTGTTTGAACTTTGGAGGCAATATGCGCTCCTTTATTTTCGGTTCTGGTTTTTTGCTGGTGAGGCTCATGGTATTGGCGTGATGGTTATTTCTGCTCCTTCAAATCCTGGTTCAACTTCTTCCGTGGTTATGTGGATTGTTGGAATCCATTGCCTTGAGTCGTCCCACGGCATCGCACATGCAATCAAGGATAGTTTCGAGCGCTCCTGAATTGTCGCGACGTCGATTGTCTGAGTAGCGCATAACAACTGAGACAGAAAACTTTGGATGCAAGACTCCATCCACTTTTTTGTTTTTCCTTCCGTCAGCGTTCTTTGAAGTCCGGTGTTCCTGTCTAAGATCGAACGCTTTTTGTTTTTGAACGACGGGACGTGACCGAGATTCTTCACAGAGAGAGTCAGCGTTGCGCTTAATGAAGTCTTCGCTGGCGTTTGGGTATCTGCGTTTAAGCTCATTGATGGTCATGCTGCGGCCAGCTTTTTGATGCCTGCGTGATAGGCGTCGATGACTCTAAGGCTGTGCATCGGTCGCTGCATGATCTGGTGAACAAAGTCGATGTCCCAAGTGTTCTGTATGCGGTAGTAGTCAGAGCAAAGCTTTGTAATCAGCTGAGTAACCTTGGTTACATTCTCTCGAATCTTGGCGACGTCAGGCTTTGAGTTTTTAAGTAGATAGCAAAGGTTGATGATGTTTTCTTTGGCGCGTAAGAAATCATTTCTGAATTTGTAGCATCTGTCACATGTCAAAGCCTTCTTCCAAACGTCGAGTTGCTTGATGGGGCAGGCGTCGTCGTAGTAGGCCACTCGCCCAGCTTTGCAGATTTTACAATGGTAGTCGGTTGGTTGCATCATAGTTTTGTGGCTTTCTTGAGGAAGTCCATGTTGGGGACGAATTCCGGCTCGGGTTGTTTTTCAAAGCTGGCGATCAGTCTGTCAGATGCTGCGAGGTCTTGTTCCGCAGATGAGATTGATTTTGGTTTTCCGCCCTTAATATCCAACTTGTCAAAAATAGGCTGGTCTTTCGATGCGTAGTAGCCGTCGAACTTTGTGGCATTGAAAAGGGTTTCTGGTCGTAGGTATTGCTCCATGTCAGACCCCTTCCATTTTTTTACCTGACGCAAGATCATCTGCTTGACGCCGTCCACCGTCACTTCCGGCTCGGACAACCGGGAGGATATGAATTTCAGGTTGGTGTCCAACTCGCGGTATTTGCGACCAGAGGCTTCGTTCAGGAAGCTCAGGACAGCTTTTGCATCCACACGCAATTTCTCTTCTATTCCTTCCTTCTCTTCTATTCCTTCCTTCCTTCCTTCTACGCCTTTGGGCGTCAGCTTAACGTCACTTTGGACGCACTTGGGCGTCACTTGGGCGTCACTTGAGTCGTAAGTAGTTATCCATCCAACCTTTTCCGAAGAAAGAAATGCTAGGGCGCGGATGATTTCTTTGACTGGACGGCGGAATTTCAGCGCAAGGTCATCAGGTGCCCATGCGGTGCCGTCTTGCTGCCCATCGGACGTCAGCCAGCCGTCACGATTGATCTGCTGAGAGCAGGCTCCAACGATGCAATGCCAGATGCCGTAGATGGCTGAACCATCGGGCTCGGCCATGATTCTTGAGAATCCCATTCCGTGCTGCTTGTTTGGGACGCAGACGAATGAACATCGCTCAATAACGCGGGATCTATTGTTCTCGAAGTGTGTTTTCCAATCTTTGATTCTGTATTTCAATGAATCCTCCAAAAATTAAATTCCGCCGCCGACAACCCGTAAGACAACAGAGAAGCCTTTCGGCACTTTGAGGGCAGGTCGGCGACGGCGGAATGTAATTGTCGATGGTTATTCATATCTCTGTTATCGGGCTGTCTTACGACCCGGCTCTTGGGAGCGTGGAGATTAAGCCACGCCCCCAATGATTCGTCAACAAGTTTCAGTATGGAACGTCGTCACTCGCGTCCACAACCGACTCAAATGATCCCGGCTTCGCAGCGCTGACCGTTTTCGCAACAGCCTTGGACTTTGCGTTGAGCTTGGTGAGGATCGACGCGACCTTTATCTCATCAAGCGGCTTTGCCTCACCACCACCAGGAGGATTCAACCAAGCGATCTTGAGCCGATCCTTGCCTTGGTAGTTCTCCATCTCGGTTGTGATGTTGCACGGAAGCCCGGCGAGCGTCTGTCGGCCTGAGTTGAGTGTGATCAAATCACCGTCGAATCCAAACACTTCAGCGAGTCGGCGGATGGTGTTGTCGAATGCTCCATCTGAAAGCCAGGCTTTGTAGATGGTGGTTTGGCCTTTGCAATCACCCTCTGTTACGACGAGTGGGATGCGAACGAATGGAGTTTTCTTTTCTCCTTGCTCCCCGATCCATCCGATGTCTGGCTTCTCAACGATGCACTCGAATGATCCGACTGTTTGTAGATATGTTTTTGACATGATGATTACTGTTTCTTGGTTAGGTTTTCGATTCCGGCTTTCAGTTTGTCTGCCGAGAGCGAATCAACTCCCGACATCCATTTATCCCATTTTGGTTTGTCCGCATCTGCGATCTTTGCGGTGGAGTAAAGCGCTTTGATCTTCGCTGTGAGCGTCACCACCGAGTTCTCAGTGATGGCTGATTGGAGCGCGTCCCAATCCAGTGGAAGAACATCGGGGAGATTCATCCGGTTCTTCGCATCCCATGCTGGCGACCATTGAGTGTGCAGAACACGCTCGCCACCGATGGTGGTTTCGCGGCTCTTACCCTTCTCCTTGGTCTGAAACACTTCGTAGGTCGCGAATAGGCAGGCGTCAGGCCACTCCCGAAGGATGCCGGTGAAGCGCTTGTGACCCTTCATCTCGAAGCGCTCATAGGACTGTCCTCGGGGATCGTTGAACGTGCGGATGTGGACGTGCGACAGCATGATGATTCCCAATCCCGCCTTCTGGCGAGCGAGGTCAAGCTTCTGGAGTAGGAGGACAAGCTCACCTTCCATCACCACGTATCCCTTGCCGTACCCGTAATCCTCAATGTCGGACTTTCCATCGCGCTTGCAGACTGAAGCGCAGATCAGGCGTTCAAGCCAGTCGGTAGTATCGATCACGATGGTTTTGAATTCTCCCGCAGATGCGATCAAAGCATCCAGCATGGAGTTGAGCTCAGTCAGATCTGCTGGCGCAAACCGCTGGATGTGGTCAAGTCCAGTCAGGCCGTCCTCGGCGCAGATGAACAGCGGTGATGGCGATTTGCTCGCGAGCGTTGATTTGCCGACGCCCTCTGGCCCAGCGACGACATATCGGAGTGGGACGTTTGCGTTTCCGCGTTTGATTTTATTTAGTAGTGGATTCATTGTGTTTTGGTTGCCCGTAATCATTAAGTTTAACGACATCTCATACGGCGCCGAATCTCAGGTCGTTTGTTGGTTTTTTAGTTTGGTGAAATACATCTCCAGAGCGGAGTGTAAAAGTGTTCCGAATCTCAATGCGCTGTTTGCATCCTCGTCTTTAACCTTCTCGATCGGCTCTTCGTATTTGTGGAAGTGGTACCGGGCGCACTTGCGATACGCATTGCCGCGAGAGTTAGTGAGCAGCTGGCGATCACCGCCTTGGATTGTGAGTTCGGCGTGAACCTTGTCGCGTTTCACATAGCGAACACCATCAACACTGGCTCTGCCGCAGCACAGGTCGAACATCTCACACATGCCCATCATATTGCAGGCTTGTGGATTCCTCGGCCAAAGACTCTTAGAGCGAGCGTAGAGAAGCTGCTGCGAGAGCGCCCATGCGTCATTCATGTATTCCAAGATGTCGGAATCTGTGCGGCCAACCTCGCGCTGCGCGAAGTATTCATACGGACACTCACGCAGAACGACGAGTAGGCGATCTTCAAATTCTTTGGGCGTCTCAATGCGTCCTTGAACCACCCAGCCTTTTTCAGCGTCTACTGTTTCGCGTGGCTTCTTTCCATCCTTCGTGAAGATGCGCGTTCCAGTTCCGTCGAGAACAATCTTGAACCCCTCGGAGTCAAGTGTTGGCACTTGAGATGGGCGCTGACCCGGCTTGGAGATCGCATCATAGAGGATGCCAGCGACATCCTGACCACCTTGAGCAGCTGCAAGGAAATACTTACTGCATTGCGTGTCCATTTTGAGGCGATCCCAATAATCAGAGTCAGGAGCAACCGAGTCCGATGTGGTCTTATGTTCGATTACAACCAGTCGTCCGGTGGGCTTATGCTTGGTGAGCACATCCATCTTGCCAGCCTCATCAAAGCTGCGTGAGGCCGACTCTGTTTCCGGATTCAGGAGCGGGAACTGGAACTCGCGTTCCACGTCGAGGACTTCGTAGTCAGCCCACTTGTTGCGCCACACTTCGTCGTAGACTGTAATTAGTGCCCGAGCGCGAGCGGCGGCGTAGGCGTCTTCCGATTTGATGCTATCAAGGATTTCTTTCATGGTTAAATTGGCACCTGCACCGGGGCAAATCTTTCGATTTCTGGACTGTGGTTTTACTCGCTGGATCAGGTTCTAGGAGATTGCTCTCGGTTGTAGCCACCAGCGACAGGCGTTCAGCTAAAATTTTACTGCTTGTCCTTGCGTTCTTGAGCCTGTTGATCGGAATACTTGAACTGCTTGTATCGCTTTCCAAGCTTGAGGATGTTTCCATTGATGCACTCTTCTCGAGTGACGCCAGCGGATTGGCGAAGACCCTCAAGGTAGAACTCGATGTCTCCCAATTCCTCAATCACATTTTCACGATCAAGCTCTCGGTTGTAGATGATGTGCTTCTTGAATGCGTCGAGAAGCTCTCCAGCCTCTCCAGAGATTCCCATGATCATGTGAAGCTCATGGCAGCGCTTCGGAGTTAAGCTGGTTAGGATGTTCTCGCCGGGTTTGACGAGTGTGGCTACCATATCTGTGTGGTTTATTTGCATTATCTTTTTATCTTTCTGGCTGGGCGTCCGTTTGCTTTTGGTATGAATGTGTTGAGCTTTGGCTTAATGCGTTCTATCAACTCAGCTTCCAAGGCGTATGCTTCTTCTCTTGTTTTTGTTGGAATTATTTTGATTGGGTGCATTGATCTTTTTTCGTTTCTGCTGAAAAATGCACGAGCTAGATTGCCGCTGCCGATATAGACGAGATTGTCTCCGTAATAGATTCCATAGACGCAGTAATTAGGCCAATCAATTGTGATTGCTTCTGGTGGAAACATTGTCGTTTTATTTCGGTTGTGTCTTTAGCAGGGCATCGATGGCTTCGATGGTGTCGAGTTTGTTTTCTGGTGTGGCATCAGAGTCGCCTACGCCACGGCGCATGGTGTTCAACGTGTCGGGATTATCCGATCCAACGATCTTCACCAGGGCTGCTCGGACAATGACATAGTTCTTGGTGAGGGTGGCGATTGCCAACTCGTCTGACTTTGAAAGTTTTGGCATATCACTTCTTTCGCTTGTTCCACTTTCTTGATTTGCAGACCGGGCACAATTTTGGTGATGGGATTCTTGGAATCCAAGAGCAGGAACACCTTAAACATTTGAGAGTTCGTAAATTCATTACTACCTATCATAGGTAAGATTTTTTATTCGTCAATTCTTTTTTAGAAAATCTTTCATTTATTTTTCAAGTTCGACAAATCACCAATCAGGCATTACTACTTCCGCATGGCAGAACAACCAGAACCACCAGTGGCAACCGTTCCTGAAGTGATAGAGCAGCCCAAGAAGTCAACTAAGTTTGGGACGCCAAGCCAGAGATATGTAGCACCGAGGGTTTCAGCTACCCGCATAGCTGAGGCAATCATCTCCGCAGGGTACGACAGGAAGCTGGCCGCTGCTTCGCTCGGGATGAAGATGACTCACCTTGTAAATAGGATTAAAACCAACAGAGATTTGAGATCTGCGTTTGGCAGGAAGTCGATGGGAATCAGAAACAAACTGGACATCGAGAAGCTGAGAGGTGAGGGGAGGCAACATCCAGAGATTGTTGATGTGATCGGAAAGCAGCAAGAGGAGTTGGCGATAGGGCAGGCTCGCATTGCTCAGATTGCGCTGGGTAGACTGACTGAAATTCAGGAGCGGATTGAAAAAGGAAATGAGGCCAGACGCCTTGAGGGTGTTCCCGCCGACATGCTCACCGATGACGAGAAGAAATTTGTCTACAAGTGGAGGTTCTCCATCAATGAAAACGAAGATGAGGAGAAGAAGCTGTTCGATCAAGAGAAGGCGATGATGCAAGCATACTCCAACGCGAATGAATCTGTTTCAAGTGTGGCGTGGAAGAAGGCTCAGACTGAAGCGCTACTCAGGAAGAGTGGAGTCGGACGATCGCAACCAGACCGTAAAAAGATGGCTCCTCCAAAAGCAACCGCGCCCACTCAAGTCACCATAAGCGACAGCAATGTTGTAATACAACAACCCCAGCCTCAACAGCAGGTCGCTGCTTCGGCGGAAGAGAAGAAAGCTGAGTGATGGAAGAGTATTGGGAGCCGTCCCACAATCCAACTCAGAAGAGGGCGTACAGCAGCATTGCTCGCTTCGTGCTTGTGTACGGCGGTAAGGGATCTGGTAAGACGCGCGTTGGCCTTGATGCGTTGATTCGCCACTGTTACGACGAAGAGGATGCGCTGGCGCTTATTATAGCTCCATCGATACGTACGGGTAAGGAGGGTGTGTTCGACGATCTTGAAAATGTTCTCGATCTTTGGAAGAACGGAAACAAAGACAAGGATGGAGTGCGGATTGATGATGGTATGGGCATCGAATACACCGTTCCACTTCAAGACCCGCAGACAAAAGACAGGATCATCAAGATCACAAATCGCTACGGAGGCGAATCGAAAGTTCTTCTGGTTTCAATCCCTCACGTCTCAATGGTTCAGAAGCGCATGAAGGCGCTGTCTCCATCGTTTGTGTATGTGGATGAAATAACCGAGTTGGAAGGCCATGAGTATTTCACGTACGTTGTATTTCAGCTTGGTCGTCGTAGAAACATAAACGGCCCACAGCAATACTACGCGAGTTGCAATCCAGAAGGGCCTTCGAATTGGGTGTATCACATCTTCTTCGAGAAGTGCGTCAACGAAAGTGGAAATAGGAATCCAGACTTTGAGGCGTATCGCATACCCATCCAAGAAAACTACCACAACCTTCCCACAAATTATTACGAGAAGCAGATTGAGCCGAACTTGAAGGATGAGACAGATCGGGCTCGTTTGTTAGAAGGTCGGTGGGTTGATCGCCCTAGTGGTGACGCGATCTTCCTTAACTACTTCAAACCAAACCTTCATATACGACCGAATTTTGGAACAGAGGAGCATCGTCGTGGAATGGGGCTTGAGCCTCATGCTGGAATTCCAATCTTTGTAGGATATGATCCCGGCCCAAACAATTACTGCGTCACATTTCTTCAGATGATTCCAACCAAAGATGGAAAGATAGTCTGGATCGTGTTTGATGAGTTGATAATGGTTGGCGAACACCGCCCTGATTTTTATGTCGCCGCAGAAGTTTTGAAGAAGATGGATTTCTGGAACGAGCGCAAGAAGGGTGCGTGTCAATTCATTCACATAGCTGATCAATCAGCATTCAGCCATCTTCGACATGATGGGAACTATGACGCTACTCGGATGAAGACCTTGACCAAGGGCAGGATTTCAATGCGTCCATTCTCACCATCCGACAAAGACTCGAAGGGAAGTGTTGCTGCACGCATAAGCATGATACGAAACATGCTGGCAAACGAATCACTATTCATTAGTGCGACATGCCCAAGGACGATAGAATCGATAAGGCTCTTAGCCAGTGAAAAGCAGAAGAACGATAAGTACGACGACATGGCCGGGCTAAAGCCGAAGAGATCTCCGTATCTTCATCCATTCGACTCATTGAGCTATCCGATATTTTATACGCAGCTAATGCCATCAGCTTTTGTTCCGCAAGTAGCTTCAAAAACAACTGGCGTATTTCGGGCTGGTGGAGGCCGATAGTTGCGGGTTTTAGATTTGTCAAGTAGGTGTTGACCCAACATCAAACTAGGGTGTAATGTCCGCGATATGGAATCCTCAACAAGTGTCACAGTGTCATTCGCTCAAAATCCAGCCATGCAAGAAGCATTGCAGGGCAAGCAGATTGGAGACAGTTGCGAAGTCGAGATGAAGTCAACCATCAAGGAGCTTACCACCGATGGAGTCGTGCTTCAGGTTGAAGCGCTCGTGCCGGAAGGCTATGAAGTGAAGGATGACGGCGACGAAAATACCGCGCCCCCAATCGCAGCCGCAACCCCAGCAGACAAAACCATCCCCACGGCAACATCGGCAAAAATCGGAAAGAAGATCTGACGTGGTAAATCTCAAAATTCTCAAATCGTTCGGATCAACTACTGAAAGGTTTCGGGAGGTTCTTACGTCTACTGGAGAGGAGGAGAATCCACAAAAAGGCGAAAGCAAAGAGGAGAAGTCTGAACGCCTTAAAAGAAATACTCAGCGCAAGAGAGATCTTCAGTTCAGGAAGAAGTTTGAGAATCTTCTTCAGAGCCGAATCATCAATGGAATTGAATACTCTCTAAAAAACCACCGACCATATGCTGCGGTGGATCTCGCTTGGGATTCAATCGTTCTCTCCAAGATCAACATGCCGTTGCTGCTTTACGCTCAGGGCAAGATCGATGTTCAGCGCGCTGCTAATCTCCTGAAGAAGCTTCCAAACGGAGAAGACTTCATCACGTTTGAAGAGGAGACGCTTGCCAATGGCGAAAAGAAAAGAGTCAGGCCGAAATCAATCAACCTTCCGAAGTTCATCGACTCTGAGGTGAACATGATTCGATCGATGATCAACCGGCGCTGGGCCGCGCAGAAAAACAAGTACGCGAATCTTTGGCCGCACTACAATTACGAATCCCGCTCCACTGGTCTGGCGGGTAAGTGTCGAGCGGATGTGATGAGTCAGCGAGCCGACATCATGGTGGATCAATTTGGAACTCGTCATCACGATGGTCAGGTAATGCTTGGTGGTTTCATGTATGGGCATCAGGTGGACTTTGTTCGCAGCTCTTGGGAGATTGAGAGGCAGTATCGATACAAACAAGGATCGGAAGAATTGGATTCTTACATTTCAAAAGAGGGTGTTGGATGGTTCAGCCCGCATCCAAGTAGATTATTTTGGGATTTGTCGCATCCGCTGATGTCTCTGAATAGCGACAGCGGGTGTGAGTATGTTGGCTTCTGGGATGTTGTAAAGTATGGCTCGATCGAAAATGATCCGGCTTATTTCAACAAGGACAAGATCACGTTTGGATCAAGGCTTTGGGATGCTGGTGGGTTGTATGGTCAGTATCTTGATTACTTCAATCAGTACAATTACGCGATCAATGTGCCTGGAGTTCCGAACGGTTCAGGTGGAACATCTATCGACGTATCTGGATTGAATGATGCGAAGAATCAGATTGGTTTTTACAGCGTCACAAATCGAGACAGCTCGATGTTCACCACAAATTTTTTCTGCAAGATGGTTCCAAAAGAGTGGGGCGTTGGTGAATATCCATATCCAGTGTGGGCCAGAATTGTAGCAGCATCAGATCAAGTTCCAATCTACGCAGAATTTCTCCCGAGTCGACCTGGTGCAGTGTTAAGCATCAACGAGAATGACGGTCGCGCAGTCTCGATTTCAATGGCGATGGAGGTGATGCAGTTCCAGCAGCAGATGTCCAATTTGCTGACTCACTTCATGCAGCTGATTCAGGTTGAAGCATTCAAGGCGATCGGCATCAACACCGATGCCCTGGATGCAGATCAGGTCGAGAAGATTGAAAAGATTTTGCAGGCTGATGATTGGTATTCCAACCCACTTGTCTATCGGTATTCACTTTCAAAGAAACTTGAGCAGCTTGGGATCGCGCCATCGAAAGCGATGACTGATGTGATCACCATAAGCGAGGCTCGCCAAGGTCAGTCTATCAATCTTGTGTTTGAGTCGATGGTCAAGCTGATTACGCTGGCAGAGCGCATGAACGCAATGTCTGCGGCTGAGTCTGGGCAGAGTGAGCCGCGCGAGATCTCCGCCACTCAGACAAACGTGATCGCAAATACGACGCAGACGGTCTATTCATCGATCAGTGATTGCATTGACGACTGGCGTGAAGCGAAGAAAGTCATCATCTACGAGTCGACAGTTTCCTGTCATGAGGGTGTGATCGAATGCCCTGTTAAAAATAGATACACCAAAAAAACAATCATCGATGCTGGATTCACGGTGAAGGCTGGAGAAGATGAGGATTACTCAGGCGATGCAAAGCGCATGACGGTGATCGGATCTGCAAAGGATCTGGTTCACAATTACATTTTCAGCAGTCGAGATGGAAGTGAGCGCGCCGTCAACACGCAGGCTGCGAACACGCTCACCCAGCTGATCGGATATACTCTTGCCGTTCCCGAGATAGCCAAGGCGCTGGGTCGTGAGAAGCTTTACATGATGTTCAACGAGGTGTTCCGTATGAGTGGTGGTGGAATCGACCTCAATCTTGAAGTCGAGGAGGGAAGTGGGGACTCGCTTGGTGAAGATGAGATTTCTCAACTGAAGCAGGCCATCGAACAGATCGGTCAGATGATGCAGCAGATGGCTCAACAGACTCAGAAAAATGCGTCTGACATTGCTGGCCAAGCTCAGGTGAATGCAGAGCAGCAGCAACACATCGACCTCAATGCGAAGCTTGCAGAACAAGTCCTGAGCATTCAGTCTCAAGTTCAGGAGATCATCAATGATCGAAATTCCAAGATCGAGCCACCTGAGATCAAATACGCTGACGCACCACCAGTCATCCAAGCTCAGATCGAGCGTATGCACGGATTCGATCCAGCCAGCGAAAAAGATCGTTTGAAGCTTAACGGAAAAACTAAACCCGCCACAGCCTGATGCGGAGACATCTTAATTTTTGGCAGCGATGCGAGGTGGTGCCTCCGATCTTGGCAAGGCTTAGAGCTAGGCTTCCACACGGAAGGCCGCTGACAGATGCTGAAATATCCAAAGCTTCAGGGTTGTCGATAGACAGGGTATTCCTGATCCAACACATGACGGATTGGTCAAGTGTTGGGGTTGGTGAGATGAGAATGTTTCTTATTGGGTGTGGAATAGATCTTTGCAATCAGTCTCACATGAGTCGGCTGAGGGCGTACATACCCAGACCTGGAAAAGCGCCGATCAACACCTGGAAGTTCCTGAGAGTGTCTCCTGATTTCAGATCAAAATACGAACCGCTTTTACGTCGCTACCTAATGAGTCTCAAGAAAGCCACACACCAAACAAAATAACCAAATAAAACCATGCCAGAAGAAACAAAAGTCGAAGACAATAAAGTAGATTCGTATCTCTCAAACCTCCTGAGCGGGATGGGAACATCCGTCGAGCAGGTTCTCGAACCAAAGGAGGGTGACGGCGGTGATGGTCATGCCGCTCCTGAAAAGAAGACGCCCACCGAAGAGGAGAAGGCGGCGGCTGCGAAGGCGGCTGAAACTCCAGAGCAAAAATCAGCGCGTGAAAAATCAGAGGCTGACGCCAAGGCCGTAGAAGATGCCAAGACCGCTGAAGCTGCCAAGTCTAAGATTCAAGATGCTCCGGTGCGCCCTGTTGTCTTGGCCAAGAAGGAGGCTCCGAAACAAAAAGAAGAGGACGCCACCGAGAAGAAGTCTCGAGAGGAGGAGGAGGCTTTCATCGCTGGACTTCATGATGAGCAGAGGGATGAGCTTGAAATCGCTTCATTTGCAGAGTCAAAAGGTAAGGTTGGCCTTCGCCAGAAATTTCTGGATTACTATCGCAAGCTGGACAAATACGCCGAGGAGAACGAAGACGCTGATCCAAGCAGTGAGAAGTTCGCAAAGTTCAAGGAAGAGAATGAGCCCAAGCTCACACCTTCAGAACGTCGACGTCTTGAGCGCGACATGATCACCGAGCGAGCCACAAGTAAAGCTCGCGAAGAGGTGACTAAAGAGTTTGAGCCGGTCGTTAGAAAGCTTAACGAGATTGAGACTGCTCCAGTTCTCAAGGGGGCTGTTGTGAGCGCTGTGGAGACTCTATCTAAGAAGCCGTCCAACGATCATGTTCCGTTTGATGCTGAAGTTGTGTCAAAGATTCAGAACATGCCGTACTCTCAAGCCGCAGAAGAGTTTCCGGTAGAAGCTCCAATTGTTGCCGGAACTCTTAATGCCGTGAAAGAATGGACTCGGATCCGAAGTGGAGTAGTCAGCTTCAGTAAGGAATCAACTACGCACCAATGGCTGAATCAGTTCCTGATCTCAGAGAGTCAGAAGATGTTGAGCCTTCCGAAGACTGAGCAGGTTCGTGATGGGCGTCAGTTTATGCCATTCGGACAGTACGAGAGGCTTGAGGCGACAAATCTAAGAGAGGCTGATAAATACTTCACCTTCAGCGACTCTGAAGTCTCTGGAATGATCGCGCGCCGTGGCGTTGTTGAGTACAACCGACAGCTCGAAAAGCTTCAGAAGTCTGGCTTTGAGAGAAAGACCACCGAAAAGAAATCATCTACATCTGAAGTGGAGAATAAGTCTGAAGGCCAGCAGACTTCAGCGCCAAGTCCAAAAGCCACTGGTCATACTATGGGTGGAGCGGGCTCTGAATCGGATAAGAATAAGATGGTTGATGCCCCAGCACATCTCGCTGGCGTATTCAAATCATTCGGCGATTGATCTGAATTATTTTCCATCCAATGAAAATATCCACAGGCTGACAACCAGTGGATTTTTTTTGATCTGATTTCATGGAAAGTTTTGAGGTTTGGTGTTTGTGAATAGATTGCAACCACTGACGAACAACTTTTTATGAAACGAATCATCACACCCATCATCGCCCTGGTCGGTCTTGTCCTTGTGGCCTCCGGGTTTCCAATCGGCATCGCATTCTGGATCGCAGCTGCAATCATGTGCAGTCCGAAGCTCCAGCCAAATCTTTGCGTTTTCCCAAACAACTGCTCTGGCCGATTGATTGAAGTCAGCCCATCGACGGGTTGCACACTTTCAAAAGCCGTGATCAAACCGTGGTCTACCGTTGATCTTGAGGAGAAGGCCCTCACCGAAGTTGGGTATGATATGGAGTTTGGCCGTCTTCAAGAAGCTCGACTCGCCGGTTACAAAGAGAATACCCTCGCCGAACTGGTAAATTCCAAGGTCGCCAACATCAAGAATCTAGTCCAGAAGCGCCCCGTTCAGGGCAACAAGTCGATCGTGTTCCCTTGGATCCAGATGATGCAGCGCCGGAACGTGAACATCCAGTATTGGAAGATCAACTCTGGTGCTCCTAATGCGAATGCTGGCGTCGGTAGCGTCCATCCCGGCGCTTGGGATCTTGTGGTCGCCAACACAAATGGCGCTTCTAAGTTCGGCACAGACCTACCTAACATTAAGAGTTACTTCTTGCCTGGTCGTGTGTTGTTCGTCGACTACAAGTCGTCTGGCAACGTAGCCATCTCGCTTCAATACACCATTCTCGCCGCATCTGCGATTGGATCTGGATCAACTTGCACTGTCACCGTGGCTCCGAACAAGACTGCCGCTGGTTGGGCTGCTCTTACCGCTCCTGAAAAACTCGTCTTCCAAATCGGCGGTGTGGGTGGTGGTGCTTCTGAAACTGGCACTGGCGCTTACATCGGAGCGAACTCCGTCTCTGATTACGAGTCTTACAAAGAGCAGGACACTGCCATCAACAATCTATCCGTGTTGCACTTTCCCATCCAGACCAGCCGTATCAAGTGGGATTACACGGATGAATGGAAGAAGATCATGGTCAATGCTCAGATGGGCACGTTCTTCAAGAAATACTGGCAGATGGACGAAGCTGAACAGCGCCGTCAGCATCAAGCCTTGTATGAGCGCGCCAACCTGCATAGCGCATTCTTCGGCCAGGCTGAATCTGAAATGCAAGACCCGCTTGACGAAACCAAGTGGCGTCAGCTGCCAACCGCTGTCGATCCTGCGAACAGCAATTGCGTCCTCGAATACAAGACGCGCGCTGAGGGCATCCAATCACAGCTGATCAAATGCAGTCGCTATCTCGACAAGTCGAATGGCAACATCGTTCTTTCTGATTTGTTCCAACAGCACTATCTACTCATGCGCGCTCGTGAAGCGGATGGTGGTGAAGTCGACACGACTGACTGGATGACGGATTATGAAATGGCTGGAGCATTCGAGAAGATGATGATCGCATTCTACAATGCGTACTATGCTACCACCACCCACATCTATATCGAATCAGGAAAGAACATCAATCCTGAGATGAACGCCATCATGGAGTTCAAGCGGTATCCTGTGCCGATCGCTTTCGGTGGTGGCTATATTTGCGTCTACCATCACCGCTTCTTCGCTGATCGCGTCCGCGCGTTTGGAACAAACGTCCACCGATTCTTCATGGCGATCGACTGGTCTGACTTTATGCTCGGCGTGGTTGCCACTAACCAGCGCGTGACGCAGACTAATGAGCAGGATGAGATCTATCGCTACACCATCAAGGTGAACAAGCTCCATTGTATGCACCAGAGCATGACGTGGACGGCGATCCTTCAAGATCCAAATCGCCACACGATGTATCGCAATTTCGCTGGATTCACCAACGACTTGTAATCCACATCAACAATAACGAACTGAACTGAACTGAATTTATGAAAAACGTATCTCTCTTACTCAAAGGTAGCAGTGGTGATGTGGATCGCATTCACGAGCCGGTTGCGCTTCAACATGGTTCTCTTGGGTTCGATGGCGCGAGCAACGCCCGCGTGCTGTCGCCGTGGGGATTCTTCACAACATTCCCCCTGTTGCCAGCCGCCGCCGTAGCTGCCGGAACCGAAAAGATGTTGATCACGCTTGGCACTGGAACCGAAGTCATTGCTCGCGCGGCGAAGGGTGGCGTCAATGTTAAGACGCAAGCCACTACTCCAGCCGATAATGACAATGCTCTACTGATCGCAATCGCGACAACTGATTCTGTTGTTCCGGTGTCGGCCAAGTCAAAGATCCGGTTTGCAACCCGAGTCAATCTCACTCAAATCACATTCGTTCAGTTTGGAGCTGGATTGGATGTGAATCTCACAAGCCCACTTGGGGTTGCCACCGCTAATGACGGCGCTCAGTTTTTGTTTGATCCTACCGATGAGTTGGGGCTTGTGGCTGCGAATGCAATGGTGGCTGCAAACTTTGTGTGCGCCATGAAAGTTGCTGGCGTTGACACATATAAAAACTCCGGCGTTAAGGTTGTGGCTGGTGTCGACTACGAGTTGGCGATCGAGATTGGCGTTGACCTCATCCCTCGCTATTACATCAATGGTGTGCTTGTGGCTACTGGAGCATCGGCTCTTACGGATGGTGTGAGCCTTGGTGTGGTCATTGGAAATCAAATTTCTGGAACAGCAGCCCAAAAAGATTTCGACTGCCGTTACGTTTCTCTTGAACGGCAGATCGGCTAAGTCTGCGCGCAGTTTGTGGTTGGTGCATTGGTTGTGGGGCTGGGTGGTTCCCAGCCCCTCTTTTTAGGAACTGACATGAAATACTATCTCGCCCAAAACGCAGCCCATCCCATCGATGGGATCTCATTCGAGAAATACGACATCGTTGGTGGCACAGTCTTTGGAGTCTTCAAGACGGAAGTGCCATCCGAGATCGATAAGCTTGATGCCCTCATTGGTAAGTCCTCAGTTGTGGAGATTAGTGTTGAAGACTATGAGGCTAGTTTGAAAAAAAAACGCCGGGACTTCGCCGACTCCTCGCAATTGAGTCAGCCCTTGGAGCAGCCTCAGTCGCCGGGGGTAGCAATCAAGGGTCGGGGTGCCGTAGTTGTTGAGAATCCAGAACCTTCGATGGAGCCTGTTTCTGTGCCAATCACATCAGTTGAGACTGCTGGTGACGCCCTTGTTGTCGCCTCTGTCACAGCGGAAATCCCGGCCACCGTCCCGGCTCAGGAGATCAAATCCCGCCGTGGTGGAAGCCGCCAATGAACTGTGTCAGACTATTATACATGGTCACAATTTGTAGCCGAGGTGAAGAAGCTCATTCCGCTCGAAGCGCAGCGGAAGGGTGTTGGATCTTCGGCTGACGATTTCCTCCTCTCCTACATCCGCCAGGGAGTCATACAGCTTCAGAACATAGTCGAGTCGTTTCGGGTCGGCCACGAAACCATCTATGAGATTTCCGATCTGGTGCAAGAGGGGCTTGCCCTGAAGGGAATCAAGCCGCCTCAGTCAGCCATACGAAACATCGTATTCTTTGAACGTAAGGATGACGGTTTTGATCGCTATGAATCAGAATCTTATCCTTGGTCAAAAAGAACCGACCTGACCAGTGGTGCCATTCCCGTCAATGACAACATCGCAAAGGTTGCGATCGATCCGCAGGGATATTCTTTCTACATCTACCCAACTCCAGCAAAAGGTGAAGAGTGGGCTGTGAGCATGACTTGGGATGGGAAGAAGTTGGACTTCAAGGATGATGAGCTTGTTCCATTCACGGAGCAGATGGCTTTGGCTGTGGCGTATTTTGTGGCTGCAAATGTTGCCTTGTATTCCGACGAGGATTCGGCAAAGTTTGATCGCTACATCACCATGTATGATCGAGAGAAGCCGAGACTATTTATCAGCGCGAAAGAAAATTCTGAAATGAAAGGACGACAATGAGTGATGCCTATCCACCCAGCCCAACGCCACCGTGGGCTCGACCTGTTCTTAGCCCAACAATCCAAGAATTGACAGGCGATGGAAACATCAGCCTGACAGAAGATGTGACATACCTCATATCTGACACGCCGAAGGATGCTGGGGATCTCAGCGTTCCATATGCAGTAGTTCTCCCTGACGGAAACAGCTTACGACAGACGAAGCGGATCTACGTCAAGAAGGACAATTCACTTACCACTGCAAAATTCCAAGTGGCTGGCAATTTCATTGGATGCACCTACATCAACTTCGACACGATCGGATGGTCGGCTGTTCTTGAGTGGGTTGGTGATGGTTGGACAATGGTTGGTGGAAATGCAGCGCGAGAATGATATGAAAAATGCAATCTTGATTTTATTTTTGGGGCTGTCTTTAGCTTCGGCTGATACCCAAAAGCGAGAGACTGTGGCAACATCACAATTTTGGCGTCAGGTGCTTACGAACGAGACTTCGTTGGGCGCCATTGATCAAATGGGCGCAGTTAGCAAAGCTGGAAAAGTGAAGCTAATTCACAATGGGGTTTCGACAAACAGCTTTACAAGCATTACAGCAGCTAAGTCTGTGGCGGTAGCGGGTGATTTGATCTGGGTTGAAGCTGGTAACTATTACGAAAACAACCTTCTTAAATCGAACGTCAACTATCACTTCTCATCCGGAGTTCAAATCTCTTGGACGAACACAAGTGATGCTCAATATGGAATCTTCGACGACCGCTCCACGGGCTCGACGACCAACTTCATCACAGGAAGAGCAAACATTTACTGGCGCAGCTTTAATGCTACAACCTTTGGTGACGCTGGAATCAAGCTCACCAATGCCAACACATATTTCAGCGCGACCTTTGGAAAAGTTGTAGGTGACTCATTTTCAACGGATGGTGAACAACCTCACATCATTGATGCAAGAGGCCCTAATAGTTGGGTAAGCATCAAAGCCGACGAGCTTTTGACTGGTAGTGTGAATACTCCCGGTCAAATTCTTGGTGGCATAGTATGGAAAGCTGGAGAGATGTTCGTAAATATCTCACATATCGGTAAGTTCGCGGGGTATGGCATCTGGCCAAGCGACATTACAGGTACGGTTACTAACAACCTTTGGGTCACGAGTGATCTTCTTGAGTGCTACGTGTACGCCGACGCTGCAAGTCTAAACTTCAGATCGTGGTATGACATCAAAGAATTGAGGATGACCACGAACGGCTCGGTCAAAAGTGGATTCGCTTTCTTTGGTGGCAGGCATTACGTGCGGGCGGAAAAAATTTCAAGTCCGAGCATATACGGCGGAGCTGGCGCTGATGGCATTGTGTTTTATGTTACGATTGGTGGCCAAGCATGGCTGACGTGTCAAAAGTTGACTAGAAGTGGATTCTCGCACACGGCAATCAAGGCTGATACCGGCTCTAAAATATATGCCAACATTCTGCACATAGAAGACACGACTACAAATACGCAACCGCTGATACAAAATTCAGGTGAGTTGTGGTTGAGTGGCGTCACATACAATGGCCGCGCGCCACTGATTGCAGCAGCAGATGGGTCAACCACAAGACTCAGTGGAATAACGGCAACGGCGACAAACGACACTGCTGCTGTGTTTGCCAGCACAAACGTCACGATTGTTGGAAGCTCTATTCTTAGCAGCATTGCCACAAACGCGATGGTGTTCTCTGGTGTGGCGACAAATGCTGACGTATTTCCATCTCTGCCATTTGTATCGTGCATTCGGTCTAACTCAGGCCTGACGCTTGCGCCGTTCGGTTGGCCACTTGGAGATGGCTATAACGCGCGTCCAACCATAGCTTCTATTCTGTCTGATAATGTGAATGTCGCAAACAACGATACAGTCACCATTGGTCGAAAAACCTACACATTCAAAACAGCCTTGACTCCAACGGAGGGTCAAGTGCTGATCGGAGCGAACGCTGATGCAACCTTGCTGAACCTGATCCGAGCCATTAACCACACAGGAACTCCCAATACCGATTATAAGTGCGCTGCTCAAAATGTGGATTTCTCGTCGGGTGCATCTGTGTCTGCCCACTCTCTGACTGTGACGAGTCGTTCAAATAGGGTGTGGGATGTTCAGGAAAATTCGTCACACCTATCGGTTAGCTTTACGCAAGCCGGAGTTCCACTTCCTTTATTTTGGGACAGCAGCAATTCCAAGGGATTCAATGTTGACAACTCGACTGGAATCGCGACGTCGGGAACTCCGGGAAATTACAGCATCAAGGCGAGTGTGCTTTGCTCAATCTCAGGAGAC
>Ga0163202_1000019_pt1 | contig 24236 bp, 25 predicted proteins | sample PL_2010_300m_FD_113540 | JGI IMG/M metagenome (GOLD analysis project Ga0163202, IMG submission 113540) | Freshwater microbial communities from Powell Lake, British Columbia, Canada to study Microbial Dark Matter (Phase II) - PL_2010_300m | ecosystem: Environmental > Aquatic > Freshwater > Lake ... | reverse complement strand
GACTCCGAGTTCGTGGCGGTGGAGAGCGAGCATTCGGCGATGGCCGCCTGCATCGGCTCGGCCGCGTCCGGCTGCCGGACCATGACCGCGACCGCGTCGCAGGGGCTTGCCCTGATGCACGAGATGCTGTTCATCGCCGGAGGATTGAGGTTGCCGATCGTGGTACCCATCGCCTCGCGTTCGCTGTCGTCGCCGCTGAACATCCACGGCGACCACTCCGACTCGCTTGCCTCGCGCGACTCGGGCTGGATGCAGTTCTTCTGCGAAACGGTGCAGGAAGGCTACGACACGCTCATCCAGTGCGTGAAGATCGCCGAGCGGGCGTCGCTGCCCGCCATCTGCGCCGTTGACGGCTTCATCCTGTCCCACTGCATGGAGCGGATCGAGACTTTCGAGGACGCACCGGTGCGTGAGTTCATCGGTCCGTACAAGCCGAACTGGAACCTGCTCGACTACAAGAAGCCGATCCTCGTCGGGCCGGCGACGATGCAGGACTACTTCTTTGAGTTCAAGCGTTCCCAGATTGAAGGCATGAACCATGCGCTGCCGATAATCGAGGAGGTGCAGGCCGAGTTCAAGCAGAAGTTCGGCCGCGGCTACGGCATCATCGAAGAGTACCACTGCGAAGACGCCGAGGCGGTCGTGCTCCTGATGGGTTCGGCCTGCGGTACGATGCGCGAGGCGGTGGATGTGATGCGCAACCAGGGCAAGAAAGTCGGGATGGTGAAGCTGCGCGTGTTCCGGCCCCTGCCGCACCAAGTGCTGAAGGAGTCGCTCAAGCGGTTCAAGACGGTGGCGGTGATGGACCGGGCCGACGCGGTCAACTCGTACGGCGGCGCGCTCTTCACCGAGACGACGTCCGCGCTCTACGACCTGGCCCAGCGGCCGAAGATGCTCTCGTACGTCTACGGGCTCGGCGGCAAGGAGTTCTCGCTCGTTGACGCCGCGACCGTGCTGGAACAGGCGCTTGCGGGCAGGAAAGACGAGTTAGTGACCTACATCGGAGTGAGGTAGAGCATGAAGACGAAGTCAGAAGTCAGAATGCCCGGCCTCACGAGTCGGAGAGGGGAGTAGGAGATGGCACGACTAAAGGACCTCTGCAAGAACCCTGAGCTTTTCTCGAGCGGCCATCGCGCCTGCGCCGGGTGCGGCGAGGCGCTGGCGGTGCGGCAGATTCTGCTCGCCGCGCCCCAGCCGGTCGTCGGCATCATGCCGACCGGCTGCACCGAGATCTTCTCGTCCATCTACCCGCACTCGGCCTGGCAAGTACCGATGATCCACACGGCGTTTGAGACCGCGGCTTCGACCGCGTCCGGCGTCATTGCGGCGTACAACTTCCACAAGAAGATGGGCAACATCAAGGAAGACCTGAAGTTCATCGCGTTCGGCGGCGACGGCGGGACCTACGACATCGGGTTCCAGGCAATATCCGGCGCGTTCGAGCGGCGGCACAAGTTCCTCTACGTCTGCACCGACAACGAGGGCTACATGAACACCGGTATCCAGCGCAGTTCGGCCACGCCCTATGGCGCGCATACGACCACAACGCCCGCAGGCGCAGTGATACCGGGCAAGACGGTGCCGCGTAAGGACATCATGGAAATCATGATTGCCCACAACGCGGCCTACGCGGCGCAGACCACCATCGCGCTCTGGAACGACCTTGTTACCAAGGTCGGCAAGGCGCTGGCCGTGGACGGGCCGAGTTTCTTGAACGTGCTGGTGCCGTGCCCGCTGGGCTGGGGCCATCCCGGCAATGTGACTATCGAAATGTCCAAGCTCGCGGCCGACACCTGCTTCTGGCCCATCTACGAATGCGAGAACGGCAAGTACAAGATCAACTACGAGCCGAAGGAAAAGAAGCCGATCGAGGAGTTCATGAAGCCGCAGGGCCGGTTCAGCCACTTGTTCAGGGACGACAAGGGCAAGGCAGTCATTGCTGAGGCCCAGCGTCAGATTGATGCGCAGTGGGCTTTGCTCCACAAGCGGCAAGAGGCGTTCGGGATGTCCTGAGCGGCACAAGCCCAAGCTCAAGCACTGGCAAGCGGGCCGGCTACAAGCCGGCCCGCGGGTATTGACACCGGGGCAAATTCGGGGGAGACTGGCTCGGAGGTGCGTATGAAGAGAATAGCCATCCTCTCCGCGTTCCTGCTGCTGTTGCTCGGCGGCTGACCCGGCAGTGTGAAGACTGCCGGTCGGCAGTTTTCAGCGGAGCCGCACGACGGAATCGGGGTGGTCGCGGTTGAAACCACAAACCGCTAGCACTGGTTCGACTACGGCGGGTGCGCCCACGGCCCGGGCACTGAGCCGCCGGCCTCCGGGCTAGCCACTTACTTGACACCGATGATTCGTGCGGCTAACATCAGGCGTGAGTCCTGAGACTCCGATGGGTTCTGCGTTTCAGCCCGGGCAACAGGGTGCCGCATTCTGCTTCCGAGTTAGGGAGGAACGACCCGGCTGGAGCGTCCTGCAACCTGTCCCCTCAAAGACAACCGTTGACCTGGCCGCACTTGTGTGTGGAGCGCCGGAGTTTCTCGGCATGGACGGCGACGAGGCGCCCTGTCAGGCCGCCGTCGTGCTCTCCGAGCGCGGCGATGCTCGGGTAGTGGCTGCGCTTGACGAGGCCGGCGGAATCACCTTGGTCGGGTGTCCGGCCCAGTTGACCCGCGGGGCACTGACCACGGTCGTGCAGGAGTTGCTGGTTTTCACGGGCCGGCTCTGGCGCATGCCGCCCGAGGAGTTCTCGGCAGTGTTCGAGAAGAGGCTGGGACGAGGCCTTGGCGACTACTTCTCCAGCCGATGCGACATCGGCTGGTCAGAGAGTGGTTTCCGCTCCGGGATCGGGCAGAGCCTGGAACGCGGTCGCTTCCCGGTCGTGTTGTTGCTCACCGGAGCGAATCAGGACGTGGTCGAGGCGGTTGCTCACCTGAAGTCCCACAACCTGGCGGTCAAGTCACTTGCAGTCGAACTATACGAAAGCTCGGGCGTCGAGATTGTCGTGCCGAGGGTGCTCGATGTCTCCGTGCCTGCCCCGCACGAGGGCAAGGAGCCGGCCAAGCCGGGTCCGCGGTTGACGCCACGTCAGCCCCTGACGCCACGGCGGTCACAGCCTTCGACGGCCACTGTCGCAGGTTCTGGAATGCCTGGGTTGGAGCCGCGGTCCGGGTCGGCTCCGGCCGAGAGGATGCCGTGGTCGGACCAGCCGGCGCCGCACGCGGACGCGACTGAACCGGCGTCCGTCGATGAGGCCGCCGACACCGGCGCGTCCGTCTCCGCGGCGCCGCCCGAGCCGGCAACGGCGAGGAAGATGCCGTGGTCGGACCAGCCGGCGCCGGGCGAGCTGAAGCCGGTGGCGGCGAGCCCACAGCCAGCCCCCAAGGCGGCACCGGCCGCGAGGCCGGTCTGGGACGGCACGATGCCCGGGGTGATGGCAGGAAAGCGGCCGGGGCTGAAGTCGACTGGGGGATCGGGGACGCGCAGTGGACAGGAACACGCTACAGGGAGATACCAGTGATGCTACCGACGCCCTGCTGGGCCCGTTTCAGGCGATTCGGCGACCGTTGGTTCGCTTTCGCCGGCACTGCTGGGGCTGGGACGGTTGACGCGCTACAACTGGTGATTGATGCGCCGGAGTTTCTCGGCATGGGTACAAGCCAGTCCGTGCCGCGGGCGGCGATGGCCCCCACGCAGACGCATTCGAATCGGGTGCTTGTTGTTGTTGACGAGGCCGGCGGCGTGCAGCTTGCGGTCTGCCCTGAGCCGGGCGGTGACTCGGCCGCGGTCGTCGGGGATGTGGTGGCCACGGGCCACCGATTCTGGCGCAAGAAACACGATGCGCTGGCCGGACCCTTCCAGGAGTTCCTCGGAATGTCGCTGACCGACTGGGTTGCGGGCCGCGTTGGCGAGGACTGGTCGGCCGACAAGTTCCGGGCCGGGCTGGAGCGCAGCATGAGAGAGGGGAGATTCCCGATAACCATCGTCGTCAACGAGCTCGATTCGGCCGTGAAGGAAACGCTTGACTACCTCAGGGAAGTTAACCAGCAGGTTCGGGTGCTCGGTTACACGTGTCAGACGAGCGGGGGTGACGAATTGGTCTGGCCCAGGGAATTGAGCGAAGAGTCGGTCGTTCCTGCGGCGCAGCCCCCCCGGCCAGAGACCCGGCCGGCCGCGCCGAAGTCAGGCCCGAAGGGCCCGCCGCGGCCGCAAACGGGTCCTGCCCAGGAGAATGCGCCCGCAGATGATTCAGAGGTCACGGCTTCGATTCAGTCGCAGCCGGAAGAACCGATCGGATTCGAGCCGCTGCCACCTCCCGGTGTTACGTCCAGGCAGGAGGAGATACTCGCCCAGCTGACTCAGCTTGATGACCTCGGGCTGATACGCAACGGCCTCGAATACTGTCTTGCTGACTACGAGCTGGGGGCGACTGCCGCAGTGGTGTTGGCGGTCGACCCTGACCGTTGGCCTTTTCCCAAGCCGGAAGAGGTGATTGTCGTGGTCAACACGGGGCCCGCGCACATGGCCGGGTTCATGAATGTTGCGCCGAAGGAAGTAGAGGAGTTCCTCAGTTCGTTGCCCCGGGCCGAACAGAAGGAACGCAAAGGCTCGATCCTGCTTCGGGCAGCCAGCATCCACGAGGCTGCCCAGGTCGTCAACGAGCTGGGAGCGCTGAAAGAAGTCACGGCCAGCAGCCTCCGCTGAGCCGGTCCGCAAGTCCCGGCCCAAGGCCGGGAGTCCATTGGCAAATCGGGTCGCGCAGACGGTTCCAGACCGGGGTCATGGGGAGTTGGGCGGGGCCTTGCCCGGCAAACACGCCGAGCATAAACCGGCTGACCGTCAGGTGGTCCCGAACCACGAGAACCGACCGGCACGAGAGAATCCCATGCCAGCGGTCAGGCGCAACGAGGCGGCGTTGTCCCTGACGATGTACATGAACGGCTGAACGCCGAGCCGGAGCAGGCGTTTGGCCAGCGCGGTCGTGATTGTCCTCGCCATGCCCTGATGACGGTACTGCTCGACCACATGCAGAAAACCCATCGAGCCGTCGTCATGGGTCAATCCCCAGGCCACCGGCGCGCCTTTGCCGCGGATGCAGTAGCCCGGCCCGCCCCGGATGCGGCGGAGAATACGGTCGGGGCTTCGGCCGTACGGCCACGCCCGGGCAATCAGGGGTGCGTCCTCCGGCCGCAGCCGGCTCACGCGGTGGGTTCGGTCGATGACGAGACGGCCGGGCCTGAGCACGTAGAGATAGCAGTGGTTGTAACGCAGACGCAGGCCCGCATCCGGTCCGCGCCAGTTGGTCTTTATCATACGGCAGAAGCGGGTTGGTGTAGCTCTGAACACCAGGCGCAGATTGCGTGGAACCTCGGCGAGTACCCGAGCTGCTGCGCGCCCGGAATCGGCGAAGAGCGTGAGCCGATGCGTCCGGCAGAGCACGGCGTGTGGGTCGCTCAGGTCGTCGGCCCGAACCCACCGCAAAGAGGAACCGAAAGTGCTGTTGACGAGGTTGGATACGGAATTGGTCGCGGGGCGGTTCTTTTCGATGAAGGGGCGAATCAGGTCGAGGTCACGGCATAGCGACATTGGGACAAGATAGGGTTGGAAACGCGGCGGTCAAGAGAAGGCTGCCGGCTCCGGACGATCCAGACACCAGAAACCAGAAGTCAGAACGTCGGAGGCCCGTCCTTCGTCCTCCTTCTCAGCTCGTATCCCGCCACTCAATCTCTTGTTCGCTTCGTGGGTCTGTACCTCGTTGTCCTTGCCTACGCACTCGACTACTGAACCACTCACGGATTCCATCACTCCCGGTTCCTTTCGTCTTGACTTCGCGCCGCCCTGTCCTAGTCTGATTCGGTGAAGCCCAAACTGCTGCTCCACGTCTGCTGCGGGCCGTGTTCGACCGAGGTCATTCGCCGCCTGAAGGACGACTACGAGGTGGTCGGGTTCTTCTACAACCCGAACATCCATCCTGACGAGGAATACCACAAGCGGCTCATGGAGGTGCAGCGGATTTCCGCGCTGTGGCGCGTGCTCGTTGACGTCGGGCCCCATGACCACGAGCGTTTTCTCGACGCTGCCCGAGGGCTTGAGGCGGAGGTGGAGGGTGGTAAACGGTGTCTTGTCTGTTACAGGTTGAGGCTTGAAGAGACCGCGCGCCGGGCAGCCGACAACGGCTGCACGCACCTCGCCACGACGCTGACCATTGCGCCAATGAAGAAGGCGGCAGCCATCAATCCTATCGGCCGCGAAGCCGCCGTCCGATATGATCTGGTTTTCGTGGAAGCAGACTGGAAGAAGCGGGACGGGTTCAAGCACAGCATCGAGCTGTCGCAGGACCTCGGCCTGTACCGACAGAACTACTGCGGCTGCGAGTTCTCGCGCCGCTGAACCTCGCTGCCTCCTGCCGGCGTTGGAATGCACCGCGTCTTGCTTCTCACCCGCGCCAGGCCGCTCAAAGTGTCCTCCTGTGCTTGACTCCCGTCTCTCCCCGCGTATCCTCATGCCAATGCGAACGCCAGAGTGCGACGTCCGGCAGCGTCTCATTGACCGACCATGACTGCAAGGTCTTCGCCCGGTGACTCCACAGCAGCGCGGGAATGCGAAAACCCTGACGCGTGTGAGCGGGAGTCCATGCCGCGCCACGTAGTCTCAAACGACAAGGTAATCAACCGCGATGCGTAGTTCGGGTGGGAGTCGTTCCGGGCTCGAGCTGGCCTACATTCTAAGCCGGAACTGGCTGGTGCTGCTGCTGCGCGGTCTCATCGCGATCATCTTCGGCGTCCTCGCCTTGCTGCTGACCAAGAGCTGGCTTTCGGTACTGATAGTGCCTTTCGCCGCATACGCACTGGTGGACGGCATGCTCGGGGTCGGGATTGCCATCGGTGAGCCAATGGGGCTCTGGCACTGGTGGGTGCTGTTCTTCTGGGGGCTCGTCGGCGTTGTCGTAGGAATCATGACGTACTTTGGGCCCCCTCGTTCCGCGCTGGAATTCATGTGCTATATCGCAATCTGGGCGGTCGCCACTGGTGTTCTTGAGGTCATGACCGCGATACGACTGCGCAAGAAGCTGGGTGCCGAGTGGCTGCTCGTTCTCGCCGGACTCATGTCGGTCGTATTCGGCGCCGCCATCATAGCGCTGTCAGGTGCCGGCTCCTTTGTTCTGTCCCGGCTGATTGCGGCGTACGCCATCATCTTCGGCATTCTTCTCGGGATTCTGGGGCTCCGGGCGCGTACGGCGCCGATGCCCTCGGCATAGCCGGCGCTCGGATTGACACGGCTGGGGCAGGCCGGATAAACTAATGTCCGAACCAAGAGGCAGAGCGTACAAAAGGAGCTCAATGAGAAGCACTGGCATCTTCCTCGCCGTGCTGGTCGGGCTGGCTTCGGCCAACCTGCTGGTGAACGGCGACTTCGAGCAACCGATCGACGTCGGCTGGGATACGACCGCGGAGAACGTCGCCGGCGGCGATACGTTCACTTGGTCGGACACGCTTGGCCAACCTTCGCCGGGCCACGCGGTTGCGGTCCGCAAGTACCTCGCCAAGTACGCCTCGATGAGCCAGACCGTTGACATTCCCGGCGTGAATCTGACGCTGGAGTTCGACGGGCGCTTCGAAATCGGCGGCGGTTCATCAACCTGCTGGCCCGTCGCGTCGTTCGTGGTGCGCTACCTGGACTCGTCCGGGGCCAGCCTGGGCAATACGACGTTGTATCTCCACGACCAGTACTGCACCTGGGCCTCGAGTGACACACAGAGCCTGATTGATATCACAACGCCCGGGGTCTGGACACCGTTCAGCCTCGACATCGCAGATGAGCTTTCGGCACACCTGCCCGGGATTGCTGCGGCGAGCGTCAAGAAGCTGACCGTGGACCTGTACGCGTACGACAACGGAACCTGAGGGGGTGGCTGGGCGGAAGTTTCCGCCGACAACATCTCCATGGACGTCACCGGCATCGAGGAAGGCAGCAGTCTTCGAGCAGGGCGTTCATTCCGCGCTTACCCGAACCCCGTTGTGGCGCGTGCGGCAATCAGCTACAGCTTGCCGCACAGCGCATCGGTCAGTTGCGCCGTCTACGACGCGGCCGGCAGTCTCGTGTCCCGGCTGGCAGCTGGAACCCAGGCTGCAGGCGAGCACAAACTGACGTGGAATGCCTCCGGCGTGAGGCCGGGCATCTACTTCTGCAAGCTGGTAACAGACGGCACGACCGCAACAACACGATTGGTCAGAGTCCGCTAGCCCATGGTGGGCCCAATGAGAATGCGCATCCTTGCCGCTGTCATTCTGTTCGCCAGCGCGGGATTTGCGGCCGATTCCCTGAACTGCAGGCTGGTCGGCAACTGGCCGTTCGGACCATCAGCCAACTCAGCGGTTGACCCGGCGCGGGACCTTGTGTTCTGCGGCTCGGGCGGCGGCGCGTACGTGCTCGATGTGAGCAGTCCGAGTTCGCCGTTTGTGTTGTCCGATGCGATTCGCACCCGTGGCTACATCCGCGATATGTGGTACGAGAACAACCGGCTGTATGTCGTGTCCGGGCCGCTCGACATCTTTGACGTCTCCGTGCCTTCTGTGCCGGTGCGGTTGAGCACCGTGGCCGTGCCCGGTCCGGGCAATGGCGTCGCGGTGTCCGGCAACTACATCTTTATCGCGGGCCGCGATTCGGGCCTGTGCGTCTTCGATGCGTCGGACCCGTCGAATCCGACCGAGGTTGGCCGGCTGAACACGCGCGGTCGCGCCTGGGACGTCTGGTTGCAGGCGGGCTGGGCATATGTCGCGAACGGTGACTCAGGGCTGGTGACCGTCAACATCAACGATCCGGCCAATCCGCGCGAGACCGGGCGGTGCGTGTTCGGAGCTACGGCCAAGACCGTGTTTGCGTCGGGCTCTCTTGCCTATGCCACATGCGAGGCGGGCGGCCTGCGTATCATCAACGTCGTCGATACCCTCAACCCGTACGAGGTGGGCAGGTTCGACAGCCTGAAGGGCGTGATGGGCGTGGTCGTCAGGGACACACTCGCTTACGTCGCGGACTGGGCCGAGGGACTTGTCATCCTCAACGTGGCCAACCCGGCTGCGCCGGTCCGTCTTGGCGCCGCGGGTATGATGCTCTATCCTCACGGCGTGCAGGTGATGGGTCAGTATGGCTACCTTTCGGACTGGAATGGCGGTCTGCGGGTCGTGGACGTGTCCAACCCTTCTGCCCCGGTTGAAGTGCACCAGTTCGAAACGCCGGAATGGGCCCACAACGTGGCGGTCAGTAACGGAAACGCCTACGTCTCCGACGGCTACGCGGGCCTGCGCGTCATCAACGTCACCGATCCCTCCAACCCGGTAGAGCGGAGCGTCCTGCCGACCCCGGACCAGGTTCAAGGGTCGGCAATTGCGGACACGCTACTCTTCCTTGCCGCGTGGGGCGCAGGTATCCGCATCATCAGCATCGCCAATCCCGACACTCCCTACGAGGTCGGCTTCTTCGACACGCCCGACTATGCTATCCACGTTTTCGTGGCCATGCCCTATGCCTACGTGGCTGAGCGCGGTTCAGGCATGCGCATACTGGACGTCTCGGACCCGGCGCACCCGACCGAAGTCGGGCACCACGACACGCCGGGCATCGCCTGCGAGGTCCGGGTGGTGGATACGGTTGCCTACGTGGCGGACCGCGAGAGCGGCCTGCGAATCATCAGTGTGGCCAACCCGGCCGCGCCATACGAACTCGGTTTCTTCGACACGCCCGACTATGCGTTCGGACTCGATGTCGTAGCCGGCAGAGCCTACGTCGCGGATCGGAACTCGGGCCTGCACATCATCGACGTGTCTAACCCGGCGCATCCGGCTGAGCTCGGGTCATTCGACACGCCGGGGCAGGCGATGTCAGTGCGGGTGCAGGGCGGTTACGCGTACGTTTCGGACGCTGCGTCCGGGCTGCGGGTTATCGACTGCGCCAATCCAGCCAATCTGGTCGAGCGGGCTTTCTACAACACGCCGCACTATGCCTGGGCCGCATGGCTTGAGGGTTCCCGCGTCTATGTTGCTGACTTTGGCGCGGGCCTGCAGATATACGAGCCGACCCTGGGAGTGGCCGAGGAGCGTACGGCCCCTCACGTTCAGTCCTTCGTGCTGGGGCCGAATCCTGTGCGAGAAGAGTTGCTGGTTCAAGCGCCTTCCTTCACTGGTCCCTCTACGCTTAGCCTCTACGACTGCGCGGGCAAACTCGTACGGCAATTCAGCCTGAGCGGCAGGACCGCGCGGGTCTCGGTGCGCGGACTTACCCCGGGCATCTATGTGGCGCAGCTCGGCCCGCTGACCGAGAAGTTCGTGGTCGCGCGCTAGACCGAAGCAGCAATGCTCACGGGCGGGCCACGTGCCCGCCCGTCTGCTTCCTAACGCGGGGCGGAGTTGGTGACATGGCCGGGTTGACACCGGGCAGTCGCCGGATAAGATTGCCGCGTGTCGGGACCCTTCGGTTGTCCGTGGTTGACCTTCACTGCCGTTTTGGTGGTGATTGGCGCCGGCGTTGCGTCGATTGTCTGGGCTGTGCTGGTGCGGTTCAAGGACTAGAATGAGCTGGGCCGCCGTTCACATCCTGGTCCTTGCCGTATACCTGTTGCTGCTGTTTGTTATCGGGTGGGCGGCTCGCAGCCGGGCCCGGTCGGCTGAGGGGTTTTATCTCGGCTCGCGCTCGGTCGGGGCCTGGGTCACCGCGTTTTCTTTCGTAGCCGCATACTACAGCTCGGTCGTCATCATCGGCGGGGGCGGTTTTGGGTACAAGTACGGCATGGCCACGCTCTGGGTCGGAGCCGCGAACGTGCTGGTGGGTACACTGCTGGCCTGGATTGTGCTGGGCGCGCGCACCAGGGTAATGACCGGCCGGCTGGGCACTATCACAATGCCGGGTTTCTTTGCCCGGCGCTTCGACGCTCCGGCGGCAAGGGTGATTTCGGCAGTCGTCGTGACGGTATTCCTCGTCCTCTACAGCGTGTCCGTGGTCCAGGGGATGGGGCATACGTTCGAGGTGCTGGTCGGCGTTCCGTACGTCTACGGCGTGCTGCTCTCGGCACTCGTCATTATTGCCTACGTGACGCTGGGCGGGTATGCGGCGGTGGTCTGGACCGGGTTTATACAGGGAATCATCATGATCGTCGGATTGGTGTTGCTGACCGTATTCGCGCTCGGCAAAGTCGGCGGACTGAGCGAGACCTTCGGCCGCTTGGGCGCGATTGATGCTGGCAAGTACCTCGCGACTCCCGGGATCTGGGGCTGGCCCGGCATCATCTCGTTCTCAATGATCGTCAGCTTCGGGGTCTGGGGTATGCCGCAACTGGTGACGCGGTTCTACTCGATAAAGAAAGCGCAGGTGCTGCGCCTGGGCACGGTGCTGGCGACAGTGGGCGGTGCGGTTGCCCTGCTGCCCTACTTCAACGGCGCGCTGGCCCGGGTGCTGTTTCCGGACCTGCGGGCCGCGGATACGGCGATTCCGATGCTGGTCAAGGCCGTGATGCCGGCCTGGGCTTCGGCGCTGTTCCTGGCCGGGGTCATTGCCGCAGGCATGTCCACCTTTGCCGCGGTGCTCATTGTTTCCGTGAGCTCGCTGGTCAAGGACCTACTGCGGGACAGCTTCCGGGCACAGCTTGCGCCGAAGACCGAGGTGGTGCTATCGCGCGTTTGTTCGGCTGCAATCGGGCTGGCCGCGGTGCTCGTCGCGCTGAAGCCGCCGGCGATGATCTTGGTGATAACCGGGTTTGCCTGGGCAGTAATCGCCTCAACCACGCTCTGGCCCTACGTACTCGGACTCTACTGGCGAAGGCCCAGCCGGGCCGGCGTTCTCGCGGCAATGATCGGCGGGTGCGTCACCGCTCTTGTATGGCTGGTGCTCGGCAACCCGCTCCGGCTGCACGGTTTCATACCGGGCATGGCGGTTAGCCTCGTATTGCTGCTGGTCGTGAGCCTGCTTACGCCCCGGCCCAGGCTCGAAACTCTCCGCGTCGCATTCGGCGACGGGACGACCGATCCGGAACGACAACCGCCAAGTCGGTCATAGCCGCCCGCCCCGTTCATCGTCGTCACGGTCATCGCGGTCGCCGGGCTTGCCTTCGTCTGGGCGTAGGCCCTGGCGCGCAGCCGGTTTGACACCGGCTGCCGGTCAGACTAGACTCTCTCCCTCAACCCAAGGAGATAACATGAAGAAGCTGTTCTTGGTCTGTGTCATCGTGTTTGCAGCCGTGGCGGTTGCCCAGCCGTTCCACGAGGGCAAGTATGTGACTGCGCCGACCCCGCCGCTCGTGCCCGGCGACTCCTCGCACGAGTTCGACGTCAGATTCTACCGCGCGGACCTCAACCTGCCGATGACGTCCGGCGCGATGACTGCGCGCGTGAGCATCGACCTGACCCCGCGCCACGACGGCTTCGACACGTTCAGCCTGCACATGGTCAACCTGGTCTGCGACTCGATTCGCCGCGCCGGGAACGCATGCACGTTCACGGCCGGGAGCGGACTGCTGCACGTCGACCTCGACCAGTCCTTTGACAACGGCGAATCGCTGACCGTGGACATCTACTACCATCGCAACTCGGGCGTGCAGAACCGCGGGTTCTACTACCATGCCAAGGGCACGCAGGGCATCCCGTACGCCATCTGCTACACGACGACCGAGCCGGCGGACTCGCGGTACTGGATGCCGTGCTTCGATGAGCCGTGGGACAAGGCCGAGCGAGGGTGTGCGGTCAACGTCACGACACCCGACTCGATGAGCGCCTGTTCAAACGGACTGCTGGACAGCGTGACTACGGCGGGAGGAATCAAGACCTGCTGGTGGAAGACCAACTACCCGATTCCGACCTACCTGATGGTCTTCTCGGCCTCCCGGTGGGCCAGCTTCAAGCAGTGGTTCCAGACGAGCCCGGGCGAGTCGGCCTACGTTCAGAACTTCATCTGGCCCGGGGATTCGGCCGACGCGGAAGACGCGTTCGCCAACGTCGTGGATATGATGGACTTCTTCTCAGACAGCCTCATCTATGGTTCCTACCCGTTCGAGAAGTACGGCCACGTTGAGGCCTACCCGTTTCCGTGGGGCGGGATGGAGAACCAGACGATGACGATGGTGCACCGCAATTGGGTCCGCTACGGCTCGGACAACGGCATCGCCCACGAGCTGGCACATATGTGGTGGGGCGACATGGTTACCTGTCAGGACTGGCGAAACATCTGGCTGAACGAGGGATTCGCGACCTATTCGGACGAGATGTACGACTTTCACCAGAACGGCCGGAGTGCCTTCCTCAACCGGATTGCATCGCGCGCCCAGGACTACTTCGACGAGGAAGCGTCGGACCCCCACCCGATCTATGACCCGCCCTACCCGGATCACCTGTTCGACTGGGGGCACTCCTACTGCAAGGGCGCGTGGGTGCAGCACATGCTCAGGTTTGTCGAGGCCGATACAAACTGGGCGCAACCCGGCATTTTCTTCGAAGCCCTGCGGGCGTACGGTGACAGCTTCCGCTACGGCAACGCCAACACCGAGGACTACAAGCGAATCCACGAGCAGATGACCGGGTTGGAGCTCGACTGGTTCTTTGACGAGTGGGTCTACGACGACTGGTACCCGGTCTACGACCTCGGGTGGCAGGGACGGCAGGGCGCCAGCGGTTGGGAGGTCGTCCTCGAACTCTCCCAGAACAACCACAGCGGCGCGCCGCCGGTGTTTCACATGCCGGTCGAGGTCAGGGTGAACTGGTCGGGCGGCAGTGAGACATTCCGGTACGAGGTAGCCACTAGCCCGCAGCAGAACGTCTTCCCGGTCGGCGGGCAGCCGATCAGTGTCGTGTTTGACCCGAATGACTGGATTCTCGAACAGCACGACACGCACGTGGGAGTGGCGCAGGGGCCGTCCGTACCGTACCACACAGCGTTGCGGCTCGCCGGGTCGAATCCGACCGCCGGTCCGGTGCGGCTCGGATACGAACTGGCGTCCAGTGCTCAGGCGCGGATTGACATCTACGACGGCAGCGGCCGACTGGCAAGGACGCTGCTTGAAGGGCAGAGGCCGGCCGGGCGCTACTCAGCGACCTGGGACCGGAGAGGAAACGATGGCCACGCCGTTTCCGCCGGCACCTACTTCTGCCGTCTCAACGCGGGGAGCGAAAGCCGGACCATCCGGATGGTGCTTACCGACTGACGGCAAGCCAGGAGAGTTACTACCGCGGCCACCCTGTGGCCGCGGTGCTTTTCTGCGCGGGGGAGAGCCAGGTACTGAAACCGATATGGAACCGCCAAGAACGCCCAGGGTTCGGAGGCAGAGTCTTACCACAAAGACACCAAGACACCAAGGTCCAGACGGACAGGAGCAAACCTCGAGTCTGTCACAGCTGTTCGGATTCTCTTTGTGCCTTTGTGTCTTCGTGGTAGAACTCCGTTCCGGAATTCTGCATTCTGACTTCTAACTTCGACTGGCTCACCCAAACGTGTCTTGGTGGTAAGACTCCGGACCGGGCCGGTCGGAGCGGCCGGCTAGTCGTTGTCGGGGATGAGTTCGATGTCGATGTCTTCGGCTTCGAGCCGCTTGCGCAGGCGGCCGGCGACCTTCTCGCCGCGGAACTGCTGCCAACGTTTGAACTCGCGCGGTTCGTCCCTGAGCACGGCGCGGAACTTTCGGTACACGCCGGGCCCGTCGAGCGCGGCTTCAAGCACCGCGCGAAGTTCCGGCTGGCTGACCGTGCGAGCAAACTCGACCATTGAGTTGTAACCGGAACGGCCGGCCTGCGGAGCCAGGCGCACGTGGCGTTTGGGAAACTCCCGGATTTCAGCCAGAATCTGGTCGCGATTGAATCCGAACGCCGGGATTACCTCGCCGGTTTCGGTGTTCAGGTAGTGAGTCGTGCCCGGCACGCGGTTCTCCATTGCGAAGAGCAGGTCCCGGGTTGAGACTCGGAGTACGCGCACATCGTATTCTATTGCGGCGGGCTGGTCAGTCAATGACCGAACCCGGGACCCAAGAACCGAGATAGGACCAACCACAGAGGCCGCAGAGAACGCAGAGTGGATGAAGCTAGGAGTCCGGCCCGTACCGTCAGTCTCTGTGCGCTCTGTGGTTTAATATCGGATTCGGGGCCCGGAACCAAAGCGGATCTACCACCAAGACACAAAGACACTAAGGTACCTGACTAGGGACTAGGGACCAAGGATCAGGGACTAAGGACTAGGGACCATGGACCAAGAACCAAGAACCAAGAACCAAGAACCAAGAACTAGGAACTAGGGACTTGGAACTACGGCCGCCAGCGGAAGATCTCGCCAAACCACTCGGTTATTCCGAGTGAGCGGAGCGAGTCGAGGAATCTCGCCTGAGAGACCCCTCGGCTCCGCGTACGCAGCGTACCGCGGGAACGAGCGGGGTGACGCTGATGAGACGTATGCGTCGGTGAGGTGGAGTCAGACGGGGTTCGCGGCTAGCGCCAGCGGAAGATTTCGCCGGGGTAGAAGTAGAACAGATTGTCGCGCAGTTCGAGCCAGCCGGAAACCCCATTGCGCGTGAACCGGCAGACCGGACCCGAGACGCGTCGTGCGCCCTCGAGCAACGACAGCAGCCGCCACTCACCGTCTTCGAGAGCCGCAAAGCTCCGAGGCGACTGCCCCTGAGCGGGGATTGTCCCCATGCCCGGCACGAAAAAACCGTATGCGACCAGCGTGTCGCCGACGTCGAACAAGCTCAGCTCGCCGGCCGGTAGAACGCGGTCTTTCGAGAACCACTCCTGCCAGGGGAAGGGTTTGTCGGTGAGCACGAGCGAGTCGGGCTTGGGCCGATACAGGACTTCGTAGGTACTGGGCCTGAGGGTCGGGTAGATACTCGCGACGACCGGCAGTTCTCCGGGGTAGTCCTCCAGTCGGGCCGAGCCGAGCAAGGCGACACTCACGTCCGCCCCGCGGTCAACGCCGACTGAGTAGGGCAGGCAGGGCGCGAGGCCGGAACCGGTCATCCGATACAGCCGCAGTAGCCGGGTAGTCTTGGCGGAGTCGAGCCTGGATACCTCCAGGGTCGCGACCTCGGTCAGGCTGTCGCCATCGGCGTCGCAGACCGCTGCCGCTTCGACCCACGCGCCGTTCAGGCCGTAGGCGTAGGCCATGACCGTGTCAGGCTCGAATCGGAGGACCGTGCAACTATCGGCGGTGAATAGCAGCAGCTCCTGCAGTCCATCGGCGTCGACGTCGCCGTAGGTCCAGCAGGTCCCGGCGATGTCGGAACCGGTTGCGCTGGTGCTGTTGAATGGCTCGCTCTGCCATACGGTCCTGAACCCGGTGCCACCGAGCCGCAGCAGGGCCAGGCGCCGGAGGTTGACTACCGTCTTGTCGCGTCCGGGCCCGCGCGAGAGCTCCATCCGGCCGATGTCCTGCACGACGAGGATGTCGTCGAACGTACCCGCGAAGCGGCCACTGGAAACGGCGATTACCTTCTCAAGCGGGCAGCGGCCAAGCACCACCGGCGGCTGCGCAGCGACGATCGATGACGCGGCGATGACCAGTGCGAAGAGAATCCTGATTGCCTAGGATACCCGAGTAGCGGACTATGTCAAGTCCACGTGCGGCACGGCCCGCGCATATTTCCGGCCCTATGCTGGTCGCGGCGAGGCGGGTGGAAGGCAGAGCGCGGGACGACGGGGCACCCCAAGGGGTCACAGGTGCACGCGCGGAAAACGGGGACTGTACCGCGCCGAGTCTGACGCAGGCGCTCCGAGGGACTGTGGGGCTGTTGAGAAACCCCGCTTATGTCACCCTGAACGAAGTGAAGGGTCTTCTAACTCTCGTAGAATCATCATCGCGAAGATTCCTCGCGGAGTTTACCCTGAGCGCCGGGCGAAGACTCTTCGCTTCGCTCAGACTCAGCGACCGAAGGGCTCAGAATGACAAGAGGCGGCTTCTTCAACAGCCCCACTGTCCCCGCTTTCCCGGTGATGCGCCGGACAGCGGGCCTTGTGGTTCCTCGGACGACCTGCGGAATCCCTGCCACGGTTGCGTGCGGGGCAACGTGCGGGATTGCGGGTCGGGTGACTCGGCAGGCAACGTGGGCCGCAACCGCCCTCGCTCCTGACCGGATAGCTTGCGCGACCACGGACCAAGGACTCCGGGCGGTGACGGCTGAAACAATTCGGTAAACGATGTACGATACTGCCCGCAGGACGAAGGACCAGATGACGTTCTGGACGACCTCGCAGACGACGGACGAAGGACTCCGCCAGACGATGTCCGGGACTACCCCCTGGGCGGGGGTGTCATTTTCCAGCCTCAAGCCTAAAGCTACAAGCCACAAGCAGATAGGCCGCAAATCCGGCCGCAGCCAATTCTACGACTTTGTGTAGTGGGTGTCCGCCGCAAGCCGCAAGCGGCTACGCCGAAATGCCCGCTCGTACGCGTGATAAGAACTCTTATCATGCATGCCGAGGCCAGTTCCCGCCCGCCGATGGCCGTCTGCCATGAGCCGTGAGCTGTCGTCCAGCACGCTCCGGCTGCGGGCCGGAAGTGCTGGTCGCAATCTGCGAGCAGGTGTTTGGCTTGGCACCGTCCTGATCATCGGCGTGTCGACTGCTGGTCTGTCAGCCGTTGGTTGTCCCCCGCATTCGCCAGCCCTTGCCCGGCCGCCATACTTGGCCTTTGGCCTGACCGGAAAGCACCGGCTCAAGGAACGCCCGGATTCCTGCGACCACTTTGCCCAGCGTTACACCTGATTCCGTCGGCACACTCCTCTTGAGGAACGCCGGCCAGAAACGCTGAGCGTCGGCCACATAGGAGTCGGAAAGCCCAACCGGACTCGCGGCTGGGGTCTCGACAGCGCGCCGGCTGAACGTGGCATCAATCGCCGAGCGCAGCACGTCTCCGTCAAACTCGAAGTCGCGCGCCAGCGCCCAGATGTCGTAGTAGTCGCGCACCCGGCTGTTCGCCATCCCCAACTCGACCATTGCCGAGAACTTCTCGGCCACGACGGTGTACCGCGAGTACGCCTTCAGTCGGGGGGCCGGCATGTCAAGGAGCGTCGGGTAGCGTATCTCCTCCGCCGGCGGCACAACGCTGTCACCGGTGCCGATGTCAACCTGGAGCGAAATCCGGGTCCGCTTCAGTGTAGCCAGCATGGTCACGCGGATGCTCTGGTACGGGTGCTGCTCGCGTATCTGCCGCGCACGTACCGAGTCGGGGTGAAAGACCAGCCCGTCGGGTTCGACTTCCTGCTCGCACACGCTGCGAAACGCCGCCGCGAGTTGCGCCACGTCCGCCCGCATCAAGCCGAGCAGGTCAACATCCTTGGTTGACCGGTGAGGCACCTTGGCCCACGTCGCAAACAACGCCGCTCCCTTCAGAACGAACCGTTCACGCCACTCCGACTTCGAAAGCCGGTACAGCAAGCGCTCGCGGACGTAGCGCGATAGCAGGTCCTGGAACTCGTCGGTCTTGGGCGCCGCCATCGCCAGCAGGCGGGCGCGGACTGACGCCGCCATGTCGGTGACGGGCCGCTTCAGAAGGTCTCCATCTCCAGGTACGGCCGCATCACCCGCGCCACCCGGCACACCTCTGCCTGGTGCCACAGCTCGTCCATCGTGAACCGCCGCTCGCGCCAACCCTCGCGTAGCGCCTCCATCGCCACGTCGAGGCCGACCTTGCTGCGATGCTTGAAGCAGTCGGCCACGGTTTTGGCAACCGAGTAGACCCTTACGGTCACGCCCTCAATCCGGTGGCGCTCGATGCCCGACGAGAAACACGCGCCTGAAAACCGGAACAGCCTCATCGGCACAACTCGGCGACGCGGTGGCCCGCCCCCTTCGCGGTCTATCGCCAGCCATACCTCATGCGGCAGTTGAGTAGTCAGATTGTGGAACTGCAGCGCAGACAGCAAACAGACTACTCCTCCCCGCACGTTCCGTGCGGCAAGCGCCAGACTATGATGCTCGGACACGTTCGCATCATGCCAGCGATACAGCCCGCGCACTACTCGCTCCACAAGACCGGCCTTGACCAGACCCGCAAGCTTGCCGCGACCGATGCCCGCAGCGTCCGTCTGCGCCGTACTCATCACCCAGCCCCGCCTCCGGAACGACTCGCGCGCATCAATACTGCTCATGTAACATCAATAGATACGATACTTATGACAACGTGATATGCTGAACGTCACGTACCTGTCAACAATTGCGTACACTTTCACACATCATTCTACACCACCACAGCCTAACTTGTCAACTGCCAATCGCTTGGCGCGCTCCGTTCGAGCACGGCCGCCGTACATCTTCACACGTGAGGCATGTCCTGCCACAGAGAGAGAAGTCCATGTACATCGGTCGTTGCCGGGCCCTAACTCACCCCACTTGTCAATAAATGGGGAAACTTACATACAGACCGTCCCGCGCCGCAAGCAGTTAGGCCGAAAAGCCGTCTCGGACGGGTTCTACGAATCTGTCTCATCCGCGCCGAAGTCAGGTCCCGTCAGCCGTCGGCTGTCACGTACGTCACTGCGAACTGCAAACTGGGAACTGGAAACTCGCGGCGTCGCCGCGTGCAGGTCTTCGCGCTGGAATCCGGCAGCGGAATTCCGCCCACTCTACAAACCCTATTGCCCACCCGCTCGTTGGCCGACTCAGCTTGACCCCGTAGGGGGTGACGGGATAATAGAGTGCCGTTCGCAGGTAGCGGCAGCACTGATACGGACGAAGGTCTCAGCCTTTTCTAAACTCCCGGCAGTTCACGTCGCCCGGGGTGGTGCAAGTCCTCCGGTGGCGGCAGAAGCTGCAAGACGGGTGCTCTTTCTTTTCGAACGGGGGCCTGCGCAGCGACAACCCTTGGTTGTTAGGCCTTCTGAGGGAACTAAGCGTAGTTCTGTCGTGCGCAGGCCTATTTCTGGCGCCGTCCCTGGCTGGGCCAAAATGGGGACAGTCCCACGGAGGGGACACGTCCACGGAGCGACGCGTCGAAACGCGTCGCGGATGTGTCCCCGTCGCACTGTGACAGTCCCCATTTTGTCCGGCATTTCGGGCAGTTCGGACTTGATTTGTCATTCGGAATTCGGGTTTCGAGTTTCCACTCCTCAAACCATCCCCGAGCAGCTTGGCATGCCGCCAGGCACCGTACAGGTAGCGCCTCACGGGTAGTACGTCCACAGCACGGGTACGGGGCAGACTCGTCGATGTCGGCGTGGATGATGGTCTTGCCGATGCCGATGCGCCGGAACCCGTTCTTCATGAGCGCTTGCACCAGCCGGAACCGGTCGCCGTCGGTCAGGACTTTGATGTCTGCGGCCTTGCCGTCCATGTGCCGGGAGAATCTGGCGCCATCCACTTCCAGGTTGTGTATCTGGCAGCGATACCCGGAGACGATTTCCATCGGCCCGTAGCCAGACCGCACGCACTCGAGCTTGAGGCAGAGCCTGCGGATATTAGCGATGTCCATCCGGTGGCAGCACGGGCACCAGAGTTCCGCGACGCGGAAGTGAGGGGAAAAGAGGGACACTTCCCCAATTTCTAGCCGGAAGCATGTCAAGGGGATGACAGCGCCAGTCACCCGATTCCGCCAGCCCATTTGACACGCGGCTTGCTCGTTATAGAATGCCCGATGGCCTGCGCGACTCTTACTAACAGGGTATTGGTGGGTTCGCTGCAACGGCCAGACGCCGCCAGTCAAACAGCCAAGGAGGAGTCGTGAGAGCTACGCGGTGCGTCACACTGACTGCGTTTGTGGTCGCGTTGACGGGATGCGCTGGGAATCACCCCCCCCGACCATCGCGGGAATACACCTGCTGCCTACGCACGGAGGGCACGGCACGGTAGTAACGGTGCGGATCTCTGCATTCGCTGAGGATGGCGACGTATTGGCTGTTGGTGCGGTCGTCCGCGGCCGTCGAAGATCCGCAACGTCCTGGCAAGACGAGTACGATCTGATGACTGTGACATGCATGCCGGTCCAGGGCATTTCAGGTGGCTATGAAGGCTTGTGGGTTGCAGACACGACCGGGCTTTTGCACGACCCGCCGATCTACTACAGGAACGTCACGGTGTACGCTTTCGCATCTGACGGCGCGGCTACGGAGGGCAGGGAAGTCAAAGCTCACTTCTGCTTCGACGAGTAGCCCGGCGCAAGCCCCAGCCGTCTACTGTCAAAGCGCGTCCCCGAGCAGCAGGGGCCTCTCTCTTGATAGGGGATTTCGGGACATTGCGGGGACGTGTTGCCTGTTTCATGCCGAAGCCTGTCTATAGAGTGGCCGATTCCGGCGCCGCCGCATCACATTCAAGATTGCAGACTTCAGACTGACCGCGGCATTCCGCCCGCCCATTTGACACGCCCATCCGCGAATCCTAGAATCCAGGCGTGACCGGTCCGGAGCGGGCGCTGGTGGTATGCCTCGTGCTACTTGCGGTCGGCGCGGTGCTTGCGATAGTTGGGATGCTGTTCGAGGGGAACGCCGCGTTAGGCGTGATAGGCGGAGTAGGCTTGATCCTTATGGGCGTATGCGGCGCGGCACTAACTGTCACTTTCATCGTGTCTAGGACTGGGTGGAAGGGGTGCATATGGGTCCCCCTCGCGGTGCTAGTGGTCGTGCCGGCGTACGCTGTGGTCTCCAAGATAGCCAATCTGGTGGTCGTACTGGCGTATGCTGTGGTTTCCAAGATAGCCAATCTGGTAGCCTACCCGTTCCTCTGGGCCTCGGAAGCGGTCAACTATGCTGCGAGAAGGATAGGCATCCCCGCCTGGCTCTTGGTCCCAGCGGGCGTGGCCGCTGGGGGGGCACTCGCCATCGGCGTCTCGTGGGTGATCCACACGGTTCAAAAGGAAATGAGGGGCGGGGAATACCGGGACCGCTTCTCCAACCTCCGGCCGCCGCGCGGGCGGCGTCTCCCTGCCAGAGCGCAAGCCGTGAGTCCTCGCCCGCGCGTTCAGGGTACCGATACGCAAAGCTTGACCTGTAGTATTACCCGTAGTATTATACTCCATTGTCGAACCGAGAGAAGCTGATTCGGCAGCTCTTATCCAAGCCGACCGACATGCGGTTCGATGAGGTGGCTACCGTGCTGCGATACTACGACTACGAGGAGAAGAGGGGTGGCGGCACCAGCCATCGGCGTTTCGTCTGTCCGGGCAAGTACCCAATTCACTTCCCGGTTTCAGGCGGCCGCGTCAAACGACCGTATCTAGTGGAGATTATCAAGCTTCTTGGTCTAGAAGAGGAGGCCGTGTGAAGTCCGAGGCAAAGCGAGGGCTCGCGAAATTCCTCAAGCTGAAGTACCCGGTTGAATTGGCCGAGCAGGATGGCGGCTGGTACTTTGCCAGGATTCCAGACCTGCCCGGCTGCATGTCCGAGGGAAAGACTCCGGACGACGCTGTGAAGAACGTAGAGAAGGCCCGGGCGCTCTGGCTGGAAGACGCCATCGAGTCAGGCGTCGAGATACCGTTGCCTTCCGAGCAGAGGAAGTACTCCGGTAAGTTCGTGGTCAGGCTGCCTGAATCACTGCACGGGCGTCTTGCGCAAGGGGCCGAGCGCGAGGGCGTAAGTCTGAATCAGTACGTTCTGGCGCTGCTGGCCGAGAACAACGCGCTGCGGGCCGTGGAAGCCAAGGTCGAGAAGGCCTGCGCGTCGATTGAACGTTTCGGAACCGGTGTGTTTGGCATGGCCTGGAGCTTCCAAGGCCTGCTGATGAAGACCAAGGGACTGACGACCGTAGATGAGCAGTACCTTGCTGCCGAAGGCTTGGGCGGCGCTGATGCCGTCCTGAGAGGGTAGAAAGGACATGGAAGACAAGAAGAAGCTGCGACCGAAAGTGAGCCCGAAGGAGTATCGCGAGTTCATCAAGGGCGTCCAGCTGCTGGGAATCATCGTGAAGGCGTCACAGGCGCGGCGGATCGCTGACACTATTGACCTCTCCCGGAGCGCTGACCTCAACACCACCGAACGTGCCGAGTTCAAGATGACCGACGGCAATACGTGCGTCGTCCAGCACCACTACGACCTCTCGATGGCCTACACCGGCGAGAAGGACAGATTACTTGAGATTGAGTGCACCTTCGAGCTCGGGCTTCGTGTCGCGAGCCCGATGACGAAGGACTACTTCGACGTCTTCGCCAAGGTGAATCTGCCGCTCAACACCTGGCCCTACCTTCGCGAGTTCGTGCACAGCTCCATCAGCCGGATGGGTCTGCCGCCGGTGGTGCTTCCGTTGGTGAAACGCGGGTAGCCAACCCGCCTCCGGGTTCGTCTGTCACAGTGAAGACGGCGGACCCTTCCCCAACTTGGGGCCGAAGACACATACGGTGCAGAGTCCCGCTGACACGACCAGCGATTCCTGACGCAACCGCGCCCGGCGGGCGCGGGGGAAACGATGAGCGCGGAGTGATGAATGATGAACTGGCGACGTTGCGCGTCGATTGTAGATTGAGCGGAGCGGACGGCGGACGAGCTAGCGGCGGGTTCTGCGGCGAGGGTGGTCGCGGGCGATGAAGTCCGAGCCTGAGCCGGCGTGGCCGGGCTTGTCATCATCGGTGACGAAGCCGAAGCGCTTCTTCTTGGGCTCAGGCGGCGTGATGAGGCTACGGATTGCCGCGAGCAGTGACTGGATGCTGCGGTCGTGGGTTGATACCCGTGCTTCGAGTTCGGCTAGCTTCAGGGCAAGCTGGCGGTGAGACGCCAGCATCCGGCTCATGCGCACGAACGCGCGCACGACAATCACGCTGACTTCTACGGCCGGTCAGAGTTCAGCACGCTTGCTGCCATGACCGCCCCGTGCTCGGTGAAGGCGTAGGGTTGATAGCGCCGCCCACCCCGGCCCGGTCGCACGTTTGAGGTCGCAAATTGCGACCTCAAAGCGGCCCATTCTTCGTCGGTCAGCTCGAAGGCGAAGTCGGGCGGGAACCGTCTGATGTTTCGTTTGACCTGTTCGTTCAGACGTTTGGTGGTAACGCCGTATGCCGCGGCGAGGTCGTGGCTGAGTATGACGCGCTTGCCTCGAATTTCGACGATTGACCGGTCAAGTTGCTCGACCGGTATCAGGTAGTCTGGGTCTTTGGGCGCGGTCACGGGCCAAGGATACCGGCGAGGCGTACTGAGTCAAGGCGCAGCAAGCGATTCCTGACGCAACGTCATTCAAGATTGTAGACGGCAGCCACAACTGCCGCCCCGAGGAAAGCGAGGGGTCTCATCTGAGAGGCCCGTTCGTTGGCCTCAGTGGCCCCTGTCGGACAGCCCGCTTCGCTCACTCAGGGCGACGCTACGCGTC